>Ga0209698_10004903_pt1 | contig 14580 bp, 12 predicted proteins | sample LitLauG_LLR_2012_FD_187203 | JGI IMG/M metagenome (GOLD analysis project Ga0209698, IMG submission 187203) | Freshwater sediment microbial communities from Pennsylvania, USA - Little Laurel Run_MetaG_LLR_2012 (SPAdes) (version 2) | ecosystem: Environmental > Aquatic > Freshwater > Creek >...
AGAGGTCACAAGCCCGACGTTCACGCTGATCCATGAATATGGCGACGGCCGCGCGTATCACATCGATCTGTATCGCCTCGACACGGCCGCCGAGATCGCTACGCTCGGGCTCGACGAAATCTTCGATCGCGAGGCAGTGGTGCTGATCGAGTGGGGCGAGCGGTTCCCGGATCTGATGCCGCCGGAGCGCATCGAAATTCGGTTGACCAGCGGCGCGGAGGATGAGCGGGAGATTGAAGTCCGGCCGTGAGAATTGGTTAGGAACAGGCCCAAAGTGCTGTTTTGCTGGTGACGCACTCTGTTATGTTGCGCATAAGTCGCTCATATTTCGCGCCATGTAGATCCTCGTCAACAATTTTAATTATCATAAAATCAATCACTTGAGTTATTTTTTTGTCACTCTGCCCAAGAGTGTGCTAATAATAGTGCTTGGGGACCCGGAAACGGAAGACAAAGCCGCGTCCCGGATTGCTCTAGCGATTTTCTACCAATCAAACCAGGAGGTTTATTCAATGAACATTCGACCGCTGCACGACCGCATCGTCGTGAAACGCCTTGAGGAAGACGAGTCCAAAGTGGGCGCGCTGTTTATCCCCGACTCGGCCAAAGAGAAGCCGCAGAAGGGCGAAGTCGTTGCCGTTGGCAAGGGCAAGCACGCCGACGACGGGAAGCTTATCCCGCTCGACGTGAAGGCTGGCGACAAGATTCTGTTCGGCAAGTATTCCGGCTCCGACATCAAGTTGGACGGTGTTGAGTACCTGATCATGCGCGAGGACGAAGTGCTCGCGGTGCTCGAGGGCGGCGCCAAGAGCGTGAAGGCCGCTTAAGGCTGGCCAGTCAACAAGAAGGAGATTTTTCAAAACATGTCTGCAAAACAAATTGTATATAGCGAAAATTCCCGTCAGGCGATTCTCCGCGGAGTCAATCAACTGGCCGATGCCGTTAAAGTGACGCTCGGTCCCAAGGGCCGCAACGTGGTCCTCGAGAAAAAGTTCGGCGGACCGACCATCACCAAGGACGGCGTGACCGTGGCCAAGGAAGTGGAGTTGAAGGATCCTCTGGAGAACATGGGCGCGCAGCTGGTGCGCGAAGTGGCCTCCAAGACCTCCGATATGGCCGGCGACGGCACCACCACCGCCACCATTCTGGCCCAGTGCATCTACCGCGAAGGCGTGAAGAGCGTCGCCGCCGGTGCGAATCCCATGGCCCTGAAGCGCGGCATCGAAAAGGCCGTTGAGCTGGTTGTGGCGGAAGTGAAGAAGCATTCCAAGTCCATCTCCGGCGACATGATCGCGCAGGTCGGCACCATTTCGGCCAACGGCGACGCCACCATCGGCAACACAATTGCCGAGGCGATGAAGAAAGTCGGCAAGGACGGCGTCATCACGGTGGAAGAGTCCAAGACGATGTCGACCGAACTGGCCACCGTCGAAGGCATGCAGTTCGACCGCGGCTACCTCTCGCCCTACTTCATCTCCGATCCGGAGCGCATGGAGTGCGTGCTGGAAGACCCCTACATCCTGATCCACGAGAAGAAGATCAGCAACATGAAGGACCTGCTGCCTGTTCTCGAACAGATCGCTCGTTCGGGCAAGCCGCTGCTGGTCATCGCCGAGGAAGTGGAAGGCGAAGCGCTGGCCACTCTCGTCGTCAACAAACTGCGCGGCACGTTGAACGCCTGCGCGGTGAAGGCTCCGGGCTTCGGCGACCGCCGCAAGGCGATGCTGGAAGACATCGGCATCCTCACCGGCGGCCAGGCGATCTTCGAAGAGACCGGCATTAAGCTGGAAGGCGTCCAGTTGAAGGACCTCGGCCGCGCCAAGCGCATCACCGTCGACAAGGACAACACCACCATCATCGATGGCGCGGGCGACCACAAATTGATCGAAGGCCGCATTAAGCAGTTGCGCGCCCAGATCGAAGAGACCACCTCGGATTACGATCGCGAGAAGCTGCAGGAACGGCTGGCGAAGCTGGCCGGCGGCGTCGCGGTGATCAAGGTGGGCGCTGCCACTGAGACCGAAATGAAGGAAAAGAAGGCTCGCGTTGAGGATGCTCTGCATGCCACTCGCGCCGCGGTCGAGGAAGGCATCGTTCCTGGAGGCGGCGTGGCTCTGCTGCGCGCGGCTTCGGCGCTCGACAACCTGAAGGTGGAAGGCGATGAGAAGATCGGCTACGACATCATCCGCCGCGCTTGTGAAGAGCCCGTTCGCCAGATTTCCGGCAACGCTGGCTTTGAAGGCGCCATCGTCATCGAAAAGATCCGCGCCAACAAGGACCCGCACTTCGGCTTCAACGCTGCTTCGGCAGTGTATGAGGACCTGGTGAAGTCCGGCGTCATCGACCCGACCAAGGTCACCCGCTCGGCTCTGCAGAACGCCTCGTCGATCAGCGCGCTGATGCTGACGACGGAAGCGATGATCTGCGAAATCCCGGAGAAGAAGCCGGCACCGCAGGGTGGTGGCGAGCACGGTCCGGGGATGGACTACTAAGAAGTAGCCAGTAGTCAGGAGTCAGAAGGGCCGCTCGGGAAACCGGGCGGCCTTTTTTGGGTTTGGCGCGTCGCCGAGGTTCAACTGCGCCAGAATCGATCTTCTGAGGCGTTCGCGCCGGTAACACGGCGGACTGTCCCTTGGCTCCGCGGCTTTCGGGCTTTCGGGCCGATGATGTTGTGTGTCCGGGCTCATCTCGGCTGTAGAGAACTCGTAATCTCTGCGGGAAAACCGAGGCGGCTCCTTTCTTGTAAGATGGTCCCCAAATGCCTACGATTAGTCGGAAATGGCGGAACAGCCTTCTCAGACGCAAGACTAGCGCATCAGTCGGACCAATCTCACCGAGGCCGCATTGGATAACGATACTTCTAGGGGCGCTTTCTCCGGTGCTGGCGCTAGTTGCTGTCTACGTCAGCTTCCAAAGCCTGAAGACGAGCGAACGTGCGATGAAAACCGCTCAAAGAGCTTATCTCTCAGCCGAACTCTCAACAACCGCAAAGGTGAGTCCGCATTTGCAGGGATTGCAGCTGACACTCTCCAACGCAGGAAGCACACCTGCATTCCTGGATCAAATCACCTATATCATCAGTTCCCAAGATCACAGTATTTCGCCTTTATCGCTTCGCTTCTCGTCTACAGTCATTCCGGCAAAAGGTGACGTACTGTTTGGTCCAGGGAGTTTCTTTGATGGTGAACTCGTCCACTTTGCAGTATTCCAGGAGCCGATACGCTTTTTTGAAAGCATGGTCCGCTGGCACGACATCTTTGGCGATCAGCATAAGGATTATGCATGTTTTTCGTTGTCGCCGGATCCCGTTTTCACCGTCGAGAGCGCCTGCGCTGCTCATATTTCGGATTCAGATAACCCTCGTTTTGATGAAAAACGAGACTGAATGTCCTCTCTTAGTGGACGTATCCAATCCCTGGGATTCGCCTTGGTTCTGAGAAAACGGCGGACTTCGGCCCGACATCGCCGCTGGACGGTTGAGGCCCGTTTGGCTAAATGCGCAGCCCATGGCGTCAGCCATGGGACACATAGACGGCCATCGGGCGCCCCTGATCCTCGACAACATATCGCACAGCGGCCTGGACTGCAGCGCTATCCCTCAACGGAACCGTGCTTCCGTGGCGCGACCAGCGTTTCCGCGCTCCGTCCTCAAGGTTGAGCGCTCGTGTGGCGTACGCCTTCAGGTCCGCCATCGCGCGGCTGGGATCGGTCAGGTCGCCGACAACACAATGAACATGGGTCATCCGGGCGTGTGCCGCAACTAAGCGCCAATTTCTGAGGGTGCAGACTTCCTGGAGAACCCGCAAGACCGCTTCCGAAGCGCGATCATCCAACTTATACGGAAGATCAGCCAGACCCTGACTGGCGCAGTTTTCCAGCCGCTCTGAGCCTGGGCGAGCGCCTCCCATGTGGCGGTCGATCCCCCCGCTCGTCACCAGGCAGGTGCGTGCCGTAGCAGGACCAGGTGAGCAGAAAGGTCATCTCTGTTGAAGAATGCCGGCGGCGTCCCCAAATTCTCTGGCATATCCCTCGGCTCACACCGAGGGCTGCGCATTTTTGGGGCAAAGAATGGCAGGCGCGGCCCTCGTTTTTTGCCCTATGCTTCGGTGTATACAAAGTCGATACAATAGACACAGTATGAAGGCAACAGTCAGAAAGTGGGGCAACAGCGCGGCCGTAAGGATTCCGGCCTCCGTGATGGAGGCCACGCGCCTTGATCTCGACGACGTGGTCGAGGTGCGCGAAGAAAAAGGCAGGATCGTCATCGAACCGGTACGGCAAAAAGCCTATGTCCTGAGCGATCTACTGAAAGGCATCACCCCAAAAAACCTGCACGAGCCGGTTGATTTCGGGTCTCCAGAAGGCAAAGAGGCCTGGTGATGGCCAAGCCGTATGTCCCCGACGCTGGCGAAGTTGTATGGCTTCACTTCACGCCGCAAGCGGGCCATGAGCAGGCAGGACGCCGCCCCGCGCTCGTGTTGAGTCCGGCGGCCTATAACGGTAAAACGAGCCTGATGATCTGCTGTCCACTGACAACCCAGATCAAGGACTACCCCTTCGAGGTGCTCATCGGCGGAACGCCTCCGAGCGCGGTTCTGGCGGATCAGGTCAAAAGCCTGGACTGGCGAAGCCGGGATGCCAAGCCGAAGGCCCGCGTGTCGCCCGAACAACTCGCCGAAGTGCGGGCCAAGATACTCGCATTGATCGGGGGAGGACTTACCATGGAGCAATGAAGCTCGGGGTCACTTCGGGGACAATCCTCTATGGTACGAAGTGAAGAATCCCGGGGCCCGATCGAGCCCCGCTTGGCTAAGTGCGCAGCCCATGGCGTCAGCCATGGGACACATAAACGGCCATCGGACGCCCCTGAGACTCGACAACGTATCGCACGGCGGCTTGGATTGCAGCGCTATCCCTCAGCGGAACCGTGCTTCCGTGGCGCGACCAGCGTTTCCGCGCTCCGTCCTCAAGATTGAGCGCTCGCGTGGCGTACGCCTTCAGGTCCGCCATCGCGCGGCTGGGATCCGTCAGGTCGCCCACAACGCAATGAACATGCGTCACGCGGGCGTGTGCCGCCAGTAGGCGCCAGTTTCTGAAGGCGCAGACTTCCTGGAGAACACGTAGTACCGTTTGCGACGCTCGATCGTCCAACCGATACGGAGGATCAACCAGACGCTGACGGGCGTAGTTTTCCAGCCGCTCTGAGCCGGGGCGAGCACCTCCCGTGCGGCGATCGATCCATCCCCGCTCGTCGCCGGGCAGGTGGGTGCCGTAGCAGGACCATGTAAGCAGATAGGTCATCTCTGTTGAAGAGTGCCGGCGGCATCGTCAAATTCTCTGGCCTGTCCCTCGGCTGACACGCCGAGGGCTGCGTATTTGGGAAAACACTGTCCGCTCGATACCAATTTGGAGAAACTGCGCAGCCCATGGCAGCAGCCATGGGACACATAGACGCCTATCGGGTACCCCTGACACTCAACCACATATTGCACATGCTCCCGCAGCGCGACCAGCGTTTCCTTCCTCAAGAAAAGCGCATCCTTATGGAGACCCACACAAAACTCGCCTCGCTGAAACCACTTAGCACTTCCAATCCCCAAAACCCCGCACTTTCCCGCTTACACTTTTTCACGAGGAGGGCCGGGGCCTTTTCCCCTGAAAATACGAAACTAATGATTCAAAAGACAATCCCTGGCTTTATCGGGGCGTTATTTTAACGCGAGACCATCCCCCAGGCCAAAACGTCCACGGGACGAAAACATCTGTGACTCGCCGTGATGAGAGCGTCGTGCGATGCCCACTCGAAGCTGTCGTCGAGGACATATCATGGAACAATGAAGCTCGTCGCGATCCTCGCCCTCCTCTCCGCGTCGATTTGGGAATCGAAAGCTCCCGCCGACTGGACTGAAAGCGAGCTGATGAACCTGCTTACCGATTCGCCGTGGGCCCAGATGGCCGGGGCTCCTGGCGACGCGGCTTCGCATGGCGAGGGCATCCAGGTCTATCTTGCGACCGCCGCGCCGATGTTGTTGGCCGAGGCCGAGAGCAAGCGGCGCCACGAACGCAAAGCCAACGGGCCAGCGCGCGAAGAAGATCCCCTGGCCGCCGAGGCACGCCTGTGGATGGAAGATAATCGTGCGTCGCAGATCGTGGTGGCGGTGCGCGTCGTACGAAACAAGGCGTTTGATGACGCCGCGGACACCAAGCGCATGGAGGAAGAATCGATCATGCGCGTGGGCCGCAAGAAGTACAAGATGACGGGTAATTTTCCGCCCATCGCCGCCGACCCATACCTGCGCATTGCGTTTCCGCGCGCCGTGACCGAGGCGGACAAATCAGTGGTCTTCGAGCTGTACGTCCCCGGCGGGCGTCCGCCCTATCGAACCGTCGAGTTTCGAGTGAAGGACATGATGTGGAAGGGCAAATTGGAGCTGTAGTCCGGTTCTGCTATACTGGGAACGTCAAATAACGACCTACAGGTGCGTCTCCGCGCCGAGTGAAAGATAGACAATGCCGAAACGTACATTTCAGCCCAATAATCGCAAGCGCGCGAAGAAGCACGGGTTCCGCTCCCGCATGGAAACAAAGGATGGCCGCGCTGTGCTTTCGCGCCGCCGCGCTCGCGGACGCCACAAGTTGACGGTGAGCGACGAAAGACGCGTCAGGAACGCCAATTAACACCGGGCCCGGCGGCCGGCAGTTGTTTCCTCGAGCGTCCCGTATTCTGCGCTCCGCCGATTTCCGAACGGTCTATGATCACGGTAAACGCGTCCCCGGTCCTTTGTTCGTCGCCTTCTCGAAGGCGCGCCAGAGCGATGGACTCGGCGTACGCCTGGGCCTCACGGTGCCGCGCGCGCTGGGCGGGGCCGTGGTCCGCAACCGTATCAAACGGCGTTTCCGCGCCGCATTCCGCCTGCATCGCATGGAGTGGACGGCCGACTTCGACCTGGTCCTCAACCCGCGCAAAGCGTCCATTGACGCGCCCTTTCCCGACCTCGAGCTCGCGCTCGCCAAGGTGATCGAAAAATGCGGGCACTTGTAATCGCCGGATTGCGTATGTATAAGCGGTGGCTTTCGCCGATAATGCCTTCGGCATGCCGTTTCGAGCCAACCTGTTCCGTCTATATGATGCAGGCGGTTGAAAAATATGGCGTGCTGCGGGGCGTTGCCAAGGGATTGCGGCGCATCGGGCGCTGCCACCCATTTCATGAAGGAGGCCTGGATCCGGTCCGGTAACCAAAGGTAGCTGAAAAAGGGGGACAGCCCGCTCTGTCCACTCCATTGGAGTGGCGGAAAATATGGCGCCCTGGTTCTAGACAGAGTAGGCTGTCCCCCTTTTTCAGCAACTTTATAACATGAAGAAAGAACTTTCGATGGAGGCGCGGCTGCTCATCGCTTTTGTGCTGATGGGCCTGGTGCTGTTCCTCACGCCGTACATTTATAAGCCGGCGGCTGCACCCAAGCCCGCGGCCGCGAAGACCACGGAACCGGCAGCGGCTCCGGCGCCTGCTGCTGCCGCACCTGCGCCCGTGGCTCCTCCTCCCGTGCAGGCTGCTTCTGAAGCGCCGGGCCAGATTCATGGCGATCAGGTGGAAACCGTGGTCGTCGAAACCAATCTGGAGCGCGTGACGTTTTCGAACAAGGGCGCCGTGGTCACCAGTTGGGTCCTAAAGAATTTCAAGGATCACTCGGGCAAACCGCTCGACCTGGTCAACCCGGATTCGGTGGGCAAAGTCCCGGCGCCGATGTCGATCGAATTTAAGAATCAAAAGCCAACCAGCGATCTGAATGCAGCGCTGTATAAAGTCACGCGCGACGGCAACGATATATCGTTCGAATATTCCGACGGATTTATCGACGCCAAAAAATCTATCGCGTTCGGCAAGGACCGGTACCTGGCGCGCGTCGATTCGCAGGTTTCGGCCAACGGAGTGATGCTGCCGCATTCGCTGGAATGGCGCGGAGGCTTCGGCGACGAGACGGCCACGAATCCCGCCGCGCAGCAGCACGCGTTGCTGTTCGATCCCAATGCGCCGCGCTCCTACGGGCTGCTGGACAACGAGCTGCAGAAGAAAGACGCCAAGGACGCCAAGAACGGACCCGTTTCGGTGACCGGCAATTACACCTTCGCGGGCATCGAAGACAGCTATTTCGCGGCCGTATTCCTACCGGCCGGCTCCGGATCGCTGGAGCTGACCACGTACTCCGACAATATTCAGAAGGACGGAAAAGACGTGGCCCGCGTGGGCGCCGCGGTGGGCGGCGAAGGGATCAATTCCTTCGAGCTTTACGCAGGGCCGAAGGATCTGGAAATCCTGAAGCGCGTCAATCCCAAGCTGGAGCAGGTTGTGGATTGGGGCATGTGGGGCTTCATCGCCAAGTATCTGTTTGAAGTGCTGAAGTGGACGGCGGGCAAGTTGGACGGCAATTACGGCTGGGCCATCATCCTGGTGACGGTCGCCATCAATACGCTGCTGTTTCCGCTGAAGATTACCAGCATGAAATCGTCCAAGAAGATGCAGGCCATTCAGCCGCAGATCAAGGCGATTAACGACAAGTATAAGGGCCTGTCGCTGAACGATCCGAAAAAGGCCGACCAGAACGCCGAGATGATGGCGCTCTATAAAGACAACGGCGTGAATCCGGCGGGAGGGTGCCTGCCGATGATCCTGCAGCTGCCGTTCTTCTTCGCGTTTTATAAAGTGCTGAACGTCGCGATCCAGTTGCGCGGCGCGCACTGGCTGTGGGTGACAGACCTTTCGCAGATGGAATCGCTGGCGATTCACGTGCTGCCGCTGATTTTGATTGCCACGCAGTTTCTGACGCAGCGCATGACGCCGAGCCCCGGCATGGATCCTTCGCAGCAGAAGATGATGATGATCATGCCTCTGGTGCTGGGCTACATGTTCTACTTTGCGTCCTCTGGATTGGTAATATACTGGTTGACCGGTAACGTGGTTGGCATCGCTCAGCAATGGTTTTTAAACCGAGGCACACCGCCGCCAACGGTGATCGATGTGAAGCCGGCCGCGAAGAAAAAGAACAGGAACTGAACTTTGCCCCATAAGAAGTACACAGTCGCGGAGGACGGCCCGCGCATCGACAAGTTTCTGAAGCACGTTTGCACTCTGGCCGATTTCGACCTGCAATTCGCCGTGGCCGAGGGCGGAACGCCGCACCCGGATTTCGAGAATCCGGACCTGATGGTCCGCTTCACGGGTCCCGACGTCGATCTGCTGCTCGAAAACAAAACCGAGCTGCTGCTGGCGCTGGAACATCTCACCATGGAAGCGCTGGGAATGGCCGGCGAGGAGCATTCGCGCATCTGTTTCGACGCCAACGACCGCCGCATCCTGCGCATTGAAGAACTGCGCCTCCAGGCGCTGGCCGCGGCGGAGATGGTGAAGAAATCGAAGCAGCCGTTTCACTTCAGTCCCATGAACAGCCGGGAGCGCCGCATTCTGCATTTGGCATTGCGCGGCGAAACCGAAGTGCGCAGTGAGAGCGTGGGCGAAGGTCCGATCCGCCAGGTGGTCGTCGTGCCTCACGATTTGAAGGTGCTGCCGGAGCCTGTTCGTCCCCCCAGGCCGCGTCCGGAAGACGACGGTGGACGACGGGGCGATCGTCGCGGAGGCCCTCCTGGACGAGGCGGCCCGCGTCATGGCGGCGGACGCGATCGCGGTCCCCGGCGGTAAGCTCAGCTTCCATTTCTTTTGTGGGGCGGGCTATCGAGCCGGCTAGTCGCCCCTACAGAAAAGCCGCTTGAAAAGCGGCTGCCGGCTGAATAGCCCGCCCCACACGGATGGGTTGTACACGGCTTTTCACACAGGCTCGGACGCCAGATGAACATCCACGATACGATTGCCGCCGTATCCACGCCTCCCGGACGCGGAGGTATTGGCGTCGTCCGCCTCTCCGGCCCGAACGCGCGCGAGATCGCTGAGAAAATCCTCACCTTTCGCAACGATTTTGAGTGGCGTCCCTGGACCGCCTCGCTGGCGAAACTGGCCGACGTGGATCAGGTGGTCGTCTCGTTTTACGCCGCTCCGAAATCCTACACCGGTCAGGACGTGGTGGAGATTTCCTGCCACGGCTCTCCTGTGGTGTTGCGGTTTGCGCTCGAAAGAGCCTGCGAGCACGGCGCGCGCCTCGCGGAACCGGGCGAGTTCACGCTGCGGGCCTACGTCAACGGACGCATCGATCTGCCGCAGGCCGAAGCGGTGCGCGACCTGATCGACGCGACTACGTTGTACCAGGCGCGCATCGCGGCGCAGCAGAATTCGGGCTCCGTTTCTCGCCGCATTCAGCCGTTGAAGGAAAAGCTGCTCGCGTTGATCGCGCTGCTCGAAGCCGGCATCGACTTCGCCGAAGACGACATCGATGTCGCTGCATCGGAGCAAATCGATGCGTCGATCCAGGCCGTGCTTGTCAGCGTCAAAGCGCTGATTTCGAGCTTCGCCTACGGCAAGCTGGTGCATGAAGGCTTCACGCTGGCCATCGTGGGACGCCCGAACGTCGGCAAGAGCAGCCTTTTCAATCGCCTGTTGGAACAGGACCGCGCGATTGTCACCGACATCCCCGGCACCACGCGCGATCTGGTTTCGGAGACCGCATCTGTCGAAGGCATTCCTGTAAAGTTCGTCGATACGGCAGGCATTCGCGAGGGGCAGGACAAAGTCGAATCCCTCGGTATCGAACGCAGCCTCCAAGCCATGGCCGATGCGGATTTGACGCTGATCGTCATCGATTCCACTGCGCCCGACGTGAGCATCGCCGAACAGGTGCAGGGAAAGTCGCTGATCGTGGCCAACAAAAGCGACCTCGCGCACACGCCACACGGCCTGCCCGTTTCCGCGCTCACGGGCGAAGGTGTCGCCGAACTGCGTCGCGCGATCGTCGACGCGCTCGCACCGCGCGGACGACTGGAACAGGAGGGAGGCTTCATCACCAGCCTCCGGCATGAACAACTGCTGCGCGAATCGGCCGAGGCGCTGAATCAGGCGCTGGCTGCGAACCGCATCGGAATCCCTCATGAGATGCTGCTGCTGGACCTTTATGCCGCGCTGCGCCCGATCGACGCCATCACCGGCGCGACCACCGTGGACGACATTCTGGGCCGCATTTTTTCCACGTTCTGCATCGGCAAGTAATTAGCCCAGTACCCTGCCATGTACCAGGACTTCCTAGGCCCCAAGTACCTTGTTGCATGCTTCCGCGGACGGCACACTCTAGGGCAGGGAAGTGTCCCTTTAGACATCACTCCATGGAGCGCCAAGACTTAGAGCAGTGGAAAGCAAAAGAAGTGGCGCGGCTGCTCGCGTTGGTCGAGACCGAGCGCCGCTACTACCAGGAAATGGTAGCGATGCTGCCCGCGGCACTAGTGGTGCTGTCCGCCGACCGCCGTATTTCCTCGGCAAACCGCGCGTTCCGGCAGACGTTCGGGCTCCGCAGCAGCGATCTTCGCGGAAAAACGATTGACCAGATCCTGCCGTCGGAGCGGCTGGTGGAAAAAATCCGCGACGTCCACACGAACGCCGTGGCGCAGACCGGGCTAATGATCGATTACGAAGGCCGCCGGTTGTCGTTAGCCGTTCTACCGATCCGCAATTGGGATGATGAAAGCGAAATTGAAACGCTGTTGATGATCCAGGAGGTGTCCGGGGCGCCCATGGTTGCGGGCGCGGCACCCATTGCCGTCAGGACCGAGCAGCCGCTGGAGATCCCCGCCATCGTGTGGCAGGCCGATGCGGACACGCTGGCGTTCCTCTCCGTGCGTGGCGAGTTCGAGCCTCTGCTGGGTTTTCCGGCGTCTCATTGGACCGGGTCCCCTAAATTTTTTGAAGAGCGCATTCATGCCGAGGATCGCGCGGCGGCGCTGGAACTGTATCGCGGGGCTACGGGCACCGCCAGCGCGGAATTTCGCGTCATCACGCAGGCGGGTGGTACGCTGTGGATGCGCGAGACGGTCCGCAAGACGGGCACGACGCTCAGCGGCGTGATGACGCAGGTGGACCGGCGGCGGCAACTGGAAGATCAACTGCTGCGGGCAGGCCGCGCCGAGGCCATGCAGGGCATGGCCAGCAAGCTGGCGCACGATCTGAACAATCCTCTGATGATTGTCACCGGATACGCCGAGGATCTGCGCGCCACCATGCGCGAGGACGATCCGGCGCGCGGCGACGTAGATGAAATTCTCAACGCCACCGGCCGCATGTCCGGCATCACGGCGCAACTGCTGCAATACACGCGGAGACAGGCGCTGCCGCCCGAGCCTCTGGACGTCGCCGCGGCGCTGGCGCACATGGAAGAAAAGATTGCGCACGCCGCGGGCGGCGGGGTCGCGATTCATTTCACGAGCGCACCTGGCTGGGCGCTGGCCAGCGCGCCTCAGTTCGAAGAGGTGATTCTGGCGCTGGTTTCGCACGAACGCGAGGGCGCGAAGGACCGCGCCAACCTTACCATCGCCTGCCAGATCGACACCATGGCGGAGAGCTTGCCTGGCACGACGCTTGCGCCCGGCGTTTATACGCGTATCGCCATTCAGGACGACGGCCGCGGCCTCGACGAAGCGAAACGCAAGGCGGCGTTCGACGCGTTTATCTCAAAGCCCGGCGAAACGCCGGCCGGCCTCGCACTGGCCCGCGCCTACGCCATCGTTCGCGAATGGGGCGGCGACATCGCGCTGCTCAGCGAGCCATTCCGCGGCTCGACGTTCCTTGTATATTTGCGGCACTGCGAACCGCCACAGCCGGTGGCCATTCCCGAACCGGAGCCAACGGTGGAGGCCCCGCCGCTGGTGCCCGAGCCTGTTCGCGACACGATTCTGCTGGTGGAAGATGAGCCCGGCATTCGCGGTCTGGTGCGCAAGATCCTGCGCCGCGAAGCGTACAACGTGATGGAAGCAGGGTCGGCGGAAGAAGCCATCGCGATGGCAGCGTCGGTGGCGGGGCGCATCGATTTGCTGGTCACCGACGTGATGCTGCCCAAGCTGACAGGACGCGACTTGGCGGAGCATCTCCGCGCCGCGCGGCCGGACCTGAAAGTCCTGTACATTTCCGGCTACACCGACGACGACGCCGTCCGCACCGGCGCGATCCCTCCTGGCGCGAGGTTCTTGCAAAAGCCGTTTACGCTGGGCGCGCTGGTGGAGAAGGTCCGCGAATCGCTGGCCAAGTAAGCCTATTCGGGGCACACGCCCTGGCGAGAGAGCGGTCATTATCTATAGGGTCCGAGACCGACGCGATGCGTATCGTTCGCAGAGGTGTTCAGGAGCGTGGGATTGGTCTCGTCCGTTGGGCAGCTTCGACCTCGGAGCCCCACGCTTGCGCTTGGGGCCCCGGGTATGGAGGCGCGTTAGAAGCGGAAGTGAGCAGAAAGCATCATGATCCTGGGCCCTCCGAGCGTGGACTGGATCAGGCCGAGCGAAGAGGACACTGCCCTCACGGTGACTTTAGTGATGGCATTTCCCGAACGGGTTACGCTGTACAGGCTGTTATTGACGTTCGGCGCATCGAAATCCGGATGATTGAAGACGTTGAACACATCGAACCGCAGAGCGAGGGACATACGCTCGCCGATGCGTGTTACTTTCGCCAGCGAAATATCGGCCCGGCTTTCGAAGGGCGCGCGGAAGGTGTTCCGTCCAAAACCGGAGAAAGAGGTCTCATAGGTATCGCAGACCTGCGCGCCATTCACCGTCGCGCAGGGCGGCACGCCCATGGAGCCCGGCGCAACTGTCGGGATGTAGAGCTTCGAGGTGTCGATCAGCGGCTTGTTGGGATTGATTCCGGTGGTGCCCTGTAACTCGAGCTGCGAGACAGAGGTCCCCGGAGTGAAGCCCATAATCGGATCGGAGATATTCACCGTTGTGCTGTTATAAACGCTGGCGATTGCTCCTGAGTAATCGATGAAGTTATAGGGTTGACCGCTCTGGAGGCTGACTAACCCGTTCAGGGTCCAGCCCCTGGTGAGCAGCGGCAGAATGCCGGTGTTGGCCTTGAATCCCGGAATTTCGTAGCTGTAGAACCCGGTGAATACATGGGTGCGATCGAAGGTGGACGTGCCGTACGAAGCGCTGGGAGTGAGCGGATTGTTACCGTTGTAGAAGAGCCCCAGACCCGATTGGATGTCGAGCGCATGCGACCAGGTATAGGAGGCCGAGGCCTGCAGGCCGTGGCTGAGACGTTTCCTCACGCCAACCTGAAGGGCGTTGTAGTTCGAGGTGCCGATGGTCTCATAAAGCACCGAGTTGGTGGAGTAGCCGATGTAGGGTGCACGAAGATCGCTATTGCCGCCTTCATACGTCGCGATGTTTTCCGAAGGCAGGATATTGAAGCCGTAACTGGAGGTCTGGCCGTTGATCGGATTGCTCGGCGTCGCGATTTGTCCCTGGTTGAAGGGGATGGGCAGCACCTGATTGCTGCCGTGGTTGCCCACGTAGCCGATGGTGATTGCCACGGAGTCGACCGGCTGATACTGAATGTCGAAACTCCAGTTCATGGTGTAGGGCAGGTGATTGTTCGCATCGTATCCTCCGAAAATATAAGGCGCCGTGCCCGCGGTCAATTGGGCCATGTTGGG
>Ga0209698_10004904_pt1 | contig 14580 bp, 5 predicted proteins | sample LitLauG_LLR_2012_FD_187203 | JGI IMG/M metagenome (GOLD analysis project Ga0209698, IMG submission 187203) | Freshwater sediment microbial communities from Pennsylvania, USA - Little Laurel Run_MetaG_LLR_2012 (SPAdes) (version 2) | ecosystem: Environmental > Aquatic > Freshwater > Creek >...
GACTAGACCCCGGTGGCAGCGGTGCACGGCGTGCAAGCGTCCTTGCACTCTGCTAGCCTGCCGCGGAACGCCGAGTCCCCGATCAGATGTCGGGGAACGGGGGACCCAGATTGTTGGGGCGAATCCCACGGTGAAGCCGTGTGAAGCGCAGACTCTTTCAGCGCTAGCCCGTCAGCTAACCCCGCAGGCCGACGAAAGAGGTTGCGGTTGTGCGGGCGCGAACCCTCAGTGGCGCGTTTTTCTGCAGTTTGGTGATCTTCGCCGTCACCGCGTCCAGAATGCTGCCGCTGGCCTGCCGTCGCTCGATGCGTTCCTCTTGCGTGCTGCCGTCCCCGAACAGGTGTTCGAAGACCACCATGGGGTTGATCTCGTGCGGCAACGGCTTGGTGGGCGAGGCCCAGGAAATCGAGTTGGAGTAGGCGCAGCTATAGCCCCAGCCACAGATGCCCGTGTTGGCGCCCGGGTCCTCGATGGCGAGCTGGATGGACGGCAGCAGCGTGTCCTGCCCGTACTTCTGCGCGATCATCTGGTCGATGCTGGTGCCGCAAGCGATGTCGGCGCCCGCGGTCTTCTTCGGCGGAGTACCCGTGAAAGTCGCCGAGGCCCTCGAGTGATCGCCGCCGCTCGATCCGGGAGGCGGCATCGAGCTGGTGGCGTCCATGCCGTGAACGATCGTCAACTGATCCTTCCACGGCGCCAGCGGCTGATGGATGAACCCGAGTCCGGTATTGCGCCCTTCGGTGACAGGAACGTCCGGCCGGCCATCCGCCCAATAGGTAGGGGACCAGCCATGCGGAGAAAAGATTTCCAGGAAGCGCGTCTTCGAGTTGACTGCCGCTCGCAGCGGCGTGAACGCCGGGATCATCGAATCGAGCAGCGGCAACGCCAGGGTGACACCCACGCCTCGCAGAAACGTCCGCCGGGGAATGTGCTTTTTCGTGATTAACACTTGATCTGGTCTCCTCTATCCTCTGCGATCTATTGAACCTTAACCATCGGCCGCTTGCAAGGGTCCCGTTCCCTACCGTCTCGGCTCGGTGTTACTGGCTGTCTGACGCGGCGTAGCGGCCTCTTCCACCTTCACATTCATCTGGAACGGTGCGCTCTTCACGATCCCCACCACCAGCGTCGCCAGCCGATAATTAGTCGGGGCGGCTTCGTGAATAATCGAGCGGACCACGGGCATATCCTGGTACTCCACTCCGCGGCCTAGAGCGTAGGTCAGCAGCTTTTCCGTAACCACGCGCACAAACTGGGGGGAATAGCGCATCAGACCATCGCGCAGTCCCGCCGGGCCGTTCACCTTGCTGCCGTCCGAAAGTTGGCCGGCCACGTCCAGGTTCCGTCCGAACTCCTGGGTACGCCACTTTCCTACGGCGTCGAAATTTTCGAGCGCAAAGCCGAGCGGGTCCATCATTTTATGGCAACTGGCGCAGGCCGCATTCGCGCGATGTTCTTCCATGCGCTCGCGCATCGAAATCTCCAGCGGAACGGGTTGCCCGTTGGCCATTTTGTCGCTCTGCCGGAGTGGCGGCACGTTGGGCGGCGGGTCGGGCGGAATGATCCCGAGCAGATTCATGAGCACCCATTTGCCGCGCTGCACCGGGGAAGTCCGGTCGGGCACCGACGTGACTAGCTCAATCGCGCCCTTTCCGAGCAGCCCCCGCCGCGCGTCCAGGTCGCCAGTGAGCGGCACGCGCCGGAACTGGCTGCCGTAGATGTTGGGAATGCCATAGTGGCGCGCCAGGCGCTCGTTCACGAAAGTGAAGTCGGCGTTTAGCAGATCGGTGGTGCTGCGGTTCTCCCGTAAGATGGTTTCGAAGAACATCTCGGTCTCGGTCCGAAAGGCCTGCCGCAGATTGTCGTCGAAATCGGGGAACATTTGGGTAATGGGCGCCGTACTCGGCAGATTTCGAAGCTGCAGCCACTGCCCAGCAAAGTTCTTCACCAGCTCGTGCGAGCGGGGGTCAGCCAGCATGCGCTTGGTTTGCTGCTCGAGCACCTTGGGATCGTGGAGTTTATTCTGCGTAGCGACCTGGATCAACGCGCTATCCGGCGTGCTGCTCCACAAGAAAAAGGACAGACGCGAAGCCAGTTCCAGGTCGCTGATGCGGTAGGGCTGGCCGGCCTTCACGTCGGCCGGATCGGTTTCGCTGCGGAAGATGAACTCCGGGTCGGCGATGATGTTCTGCAACGCCAACTGAATTCCATCTTCGAAATCTCCTTTGTTCTTGCCCTTCTGATAGACAGTCAGCAGGCTTTCCAGGTCGCCTTCCGTTACCGGCCTGCGATAGGCCTGCGTAGCGAGGTTCCCGATGATCTTCTTGGCGCAGGGAACGTCATCCGTGCCTGCGGCCGGCTGGCAGATGAAGACCTTGCGCCGGCTGGGCGTATCCTGGGGCCGCTTGCCGTTGTACGGGCCCATGATGATTACTTGGCTCACCTGCGGCGAGAAGATATACCCGGGAATCGGGTTGGTATCGAGTACGCTGCGCACGTAATGCTGATTCAAGTCGTCCATGGGCACATCGGTGGTAGCCAGGAACGCGAGCCCCACCTTGTGCAATCCAGCCTTCACCGGCAGGCGCACTTCGTTCTTGTCGTTGTCTGTGCCGTTGGGGATCTTGGCGATATCGAACAGCTTCACTCTTTCGCCGTCCAGCGTGACTTCGAGGTGCTCGTCTTTTCTTTCGGAACCATAGAGTTCCCCCGTGTTGCCACGAACCGGAAACCACGAGATGTTATATTCGCCGTCTGCGGGAAAGTAATGATTGATAAGCATTCCTCCCCGAGTGCCAAACGGCAGGCCTTCGACATGATTTTCCTGGGAGTAATCCTGAGGCGCGATGTACTTCTTTTGGCTCGGCGACGTTTCATGCCCCACTGCCAGGCGACTGACCTTCCCGGCCGCCGACATGAAGCCTTCCACGAGCGCCGGCGAGATTCCCAAACTCCCGGCTACGTTATCGAATCCGTAGCTGGAGTCGTCTACCGGCAAAAATTCGGCGGGGTCGATTTCCAGCGCGAGGACGTCGCGGATGGCGTTGGCGTATTCGGTACGGTTGACCCGGTGAATCCCAGGCGGCACAAAGCTCGGCTTAGACGCTGCGGAGCGATCCAACTCATTTTCCAACCACTCCGCCAAGCCTTGGTAGGCCGCGGGCGTTGGCCGGGGCAAGCCGAGCGGCGGCATCATGCCGGCTCGCACCTTGCGCACTGCCTTTTCCCAAACTTCCGCATTCTCCCCAACATGTGCCAAATCCAGCTTGTCGAGTGCTAGGCCGCCCGTCTTGACCTTGGAGTTGTGGCATGTGACGCAATATTTATCCAGGAGTTCCCGTTGTGCAGACGCGGATCCGGCAACTTGCGGCGCCTGTTTGCCCGTCTGCGCGTAAGAAACTACGACCGATATGATCGTTAACAGACCGACGCACAACAACTTCTTCATCGCTAATCCCCCCTCGGAGCGTGCTTTCGCATTATCTATCGGTAGCCATGGGCTTGTCACTGCCTATCTGGTAAGACACAGTTTCTTGCCTCTTCGGCCGAACGAAAATGCGGTGACTCACCGGTTACATGCCACGTATCTCTATGATTTATAGAGAGCCGTTCGGTAAACAGGTGGAGTGGATCTCCCCCAAATCGATCCTCGCAGGGGATCTCCAGTCCCCGGTGACTCACCGTTTCCCGGGAAGTCGTTGCCAATCTCATAAGATACTCATTTTTAAAGTCCTTGCTTGTCAACTGCGAAGGGTTGTCGACAGAATCCCCTTGACGCCGCCAGGGAATTGGCATAGCATTTCTGCCACGGGGTCTTACGGGCGAATCGATTCTTCCTTTTCCGGTTCCAGGTCTTTGTTTATCACCTCGAGGAGGCGAAATGAGAGGCATCACCCGGATTGTGCTTGGCCTTTTGCTGGTCTGCGTGGCGGTTTGGGCGCAGTCTACCGCTCAAATTAACGGTACAGTTCGTGATTCGAGCGGTTTAGCCGTTCCCGGCGCCACCGTAAGAGTGACGCAGACCGCGACCGGTGCCGCGCGTACGGCCACCAGCGACGCGGATGGCGCTTTCGTATTTGCGAACCTGTCGATCGGGCCGTATCTGATGGAAATCACGAAAGAGGGATTCACCAAGTATGTGCAGTCGGGAATCGTATTGCAAGTAGACAGCAACCCGACGATTGACGCCGCCCTGAAGGTTGGCTCCGTCAGCGAACAGGTTATGGTACAAGCCGATGCCAACATGGTGGAGACCCACAGCACGGGGGTGGGTACCGTCGTGGATAACCAGCGTGTCGTCGAAATGCCTCTCAACGGACGCAACGCTACGGAACTCGTTTTCCTGGCCGGTATGGCGACCATCGGCGGGGCCAACGGCGGTTTCCTGAATTCGGTACGGAATTACCCGACTGTCATGATTTCGGTGGCCGGGGGTGTCGCCAACCAGCAAACTTACGCCCTGGATGGCGCCAACCACAATGACGCTTATAACGGGCTGAACCTGCCCTTGCCTTTCCCTGATGCCTTGCAGGAGTTCAAAGTGGAGACGAGCGCCCTACCGGCGCAGTATGGGCTGCACTCCACGGCGGCGGTGAACGCCGTCACGAAGTCCGGCACCAACCAGTTTCACGGCGATCTGTTCGAATTCCTGCGTAACGGAGACCTCAACGCCCGGGACTTCTTTGCGCCCACCCGCGACAGTTTGAAACGGAACCAGTTCGGTGGAACCGTTGGCGGCCCAATAAAGAAGGACAAGCTCTTCTTCTTCGCTGGGTATCAGGGTACCGTCCAGAAATCGGACCCCTCGCAAAGCAGCGCTTTCGTCCCCACCCCGGCGATGCTGGCCGGGGACTTCACCACCATTGCGGGACCGTCATGCAACCAGGGCCGTACGATCAATTTGAGTTCGACCTATGGGTTTACCAATAACCGGATTACTCCGGCCTTGCTCAATCCGGCGGCCCTGAAGATCGACTCCTATTTGCCGGTCCCGGCCGATCCGTGTGGCAAGGTGAATTACGGGTTGCTCTCCAATCTCACCGAACACATGGGAGTGGCGCGGGTCGACTACCAGATGACACCCAAGAGTTCCCTGTTCACGCGGTTTTACGTCACCAACCTGGAGCAGCCGTCTACGTTTGACGGGAAGAACGCCCTCACCCTCAACAGCAACGCCCAGCATGACCGGGTGTATTCGTTAGCGGTGGGGAACACGTATCTGCTCAGCGCCAACGTCGTCAGTTCCTTTCGCATCGGCGAGAACCGCGCCGAGATCCCGAAAATAACGGACAATTTTTCGACTTGGCCCCAATTGGGAGTCAATGCGCCCTACAACCCCGCTCCCGCGCCGCGCGTTTCGGTCACCGGAAATGGCTTCGGCATCGGTTCCGGCAACTCGATCATCAACCACGATATGACGGGACCCGACACCAACATCGTCGAAGACATCAGTTGGGTCAAAGGAAGTCATCAGGTTGGCTTCGGCGGCTATTACCTCCGTACGCTCATCAACTACGAGTCGGGCATCAACGCGACCGGCCTCCCTACGTTCAACGGGTCGGTGACCGGCTTGTCCATGGCCGATTTTATGGTCGGACAAGCGGCCACCTGGACTCAAGGCAACATTTCTTATTTTTACAATCGCCAAACGTATATTGGCCTTTACGCGCAGGACTCCTGGAAAATCACCTCTCGCCTGACTTTCAACTATGGCGTACGGTGGGAGCCGTGGTTCCCCATCTGGAGCAAGGAAAGCCTTTACATGCGGTTCGACCAACGCTTGTTTAATCAAGGAGTGCAGAGCCAGGTGCATGTGAACGCTCCGGCGGGAGTGGTCTTCCCTGGAGACTCACAATGGACGTCCGGGCACAGCGTAGCCCAATCCCGGTACAACGAATTTGTGCCGCGAGTTGGAGTGGTCTGGGACCCCAAGGGCGACGGCAAAATGACCGTCCGGGCGGCGTTCGGGAGCTATACCGACCGCTCCGGGTTGTACGCCCTTAGCTCGTTTGGACAAGATCCGCCCATCGGCAACGTGGTCACTCTGAACAACGTGAATCTATCCAATCCCTGGGCCAGCTATCCTGGGGGAAACCCTTTGCCGATCACGCTCAGCAAGACGATGCCGTTTCCCGCTACCGGCGGCGCTTATATCACCTATCCGCAGGACTGGAAGCCATTGTGGGTCAACCAGTGGAACCTGAGTGTTCAAAGGCAACTTGGGCAAGACTGGTTGGTCAGCGTCAATTACCTGGGCAACAATACCTTTCACCTCGTGACAGCCGACGAGTTAAATCCCGCGCTATTCCTGGGAACCGGCCCCTGTACGATCAATGGCCAGACCATTGCGAACTGCGGAACCACGGCCACCAACAATCAGCGGCGGCTGCTGAATCTGCAAAACCCGGTTCTAGGGAACTCCTACGGGATCATTTCTCAAGGAGCGCCATTCGGTACCGGGAGCTACAACTCGTTGTTTCTTTCGGTGCAGAAACGATTGAGCAAGGGCACCAGTATCCTGGCCAATTACACCTGGTCGCACTGCATCAGCGATCAATGGAACGGACAACCCGGGAACAACGGCGTTTCTTCCGTCACTCCCGGCAACCGCAGGTTCGACCGTGGCAACTGCGCCCCCAACCTGGTTTCTTCCGACCAGCGGCAAGTGTTCAATCTGTCTGTAGTAGCGCAGACCCCGAAGTTCTCCAACCGCGTAGCCCGGCTGTTGGCGAGCGATTGGCAGATCTCGCCCATCCTGAAGCTGAAGTCGTCGCAGTTCTTCACAGTCACCGACGGTACCGACGTGGCGCTCAACGGCGAGGGCAGCCAGCGGCCGAATCTGGTCTCGGGCGTGAGTCCGTACGTCAGCAATACCACCGCCTGTTCTCCGGCGCCGTGCCTCGCCTGGCTCAACCGGGCCGCGTTCTCCGTTCAACCGCCGGGTACGCTGGGCAATCTGAGCGCCGGAAATATCAAAGGGCCCGGAGTCTTCCAACTTGACATGGCGCTATCGCGAACGTTCCCGATCAAGGAGCGGAAGAGCGTTCAGTTACGCGCCGAGGCTTTTAACCTGCCGAACCATCTCAATCCTTCTGTCGCGGGAGGCGCGCTGAATGCAAGTAGCTTCGGTCAGATTACCGGCGACATCAGCGGGACCTCGGGATTGACGGCCGGGGACTACCGCGTAGTGCAGTTCGCGCTTAAGTTTGTTTTCTGAGGCAGTATTGGTCCAGGCTTGGCGATGACCACCGTCTCGAAAGTCGCGTTGACCCTGCTGGTTGCGTGCGCTGGCCTGTGGGGGCAAGCCGCATCCACCGCCCAAATTAATGGCACTGTTCGCGATGCCAGCGGGTTGCCGGTTCCCGATGCCGCCCTCAAAGCGACGCAAACCGCGACCGGCTTGGTCCGTACCGGCACCAGCGGCGCGGATGGCGCCTACGTGTTCACCAATCTTCCCATTGGCCCGTACATTCTGGAAATCACCAAGGACGGCTTCAGCAAGTACGTGCAATCCGGCATCCTGCTGCAGGTGGATAGCAACCCCACCATCGATGCCGCACTGAAGGTCGGGTCGGTCGCCGAACAGGTGATGGTGCAGTCCGATGCCGCGATGGTCGAGACGCACAGCACCGGCGTCGGACAGGTGGTCGATTCGCAGCGCGTGGTGGAGCTGCCGTTAAACGGACGAAATGCCACCGAGCTGATCTTCCTCGCCGGCATGGCCAACGTCGGCAACAACATTGGCTCGATCAGTTCCGTCCGTAACTATCCTACGGTGGTGGTGTCGGTGGCAGGGGGGCAAGGCAACGGGATGACCTACCTGCTGGACGGCGCCAATCACAACGACGCCATCAACAACCTGAACCTCCCCTTGCCATTTCCGGATGCCCTGCAGGAGTTCAAAGTGGAAACCAGCGCGCTGCCGGCGCAATACGGGCTCCATGCTGCGGCGGCCGTCAACGCCGTCACCAAGTCCGGCACCAATGAGTTCCACGGCGACTTGTTCGAATTCCTCCGCAATGGGGATTTCAACGCGCGGGACTTTTTCGCGCCCCGGCGCGACACGCTGAAACGTAACCAGTTTGGCGGCACCGCCGGCGGCCCCCTCCGCAAGGAGAAGCTTTTCTTCTTCCTCGGTTACCAGGGCACCACCCAGCGCTCCGAGCCTTCGCAGAATATCGCCTATGTTCCTACCGCCGCCATGCTCGCCGGCGACTTTACCACCATCGCCTCGCCGGCCTGCAACGGCGGAAAACAGATCAGTTTACCGGCGTCGCAGGGATTCGTAAACAACCGGATCTCGCCGTCCGCTTTCAATCCCGCGGCGCTGAACATCGAAGGCCGCTTGCCCATCTCGACTGATCCCACGGGTTGCGGCCGGGTGAACTTCGGACTGCTCTCAAACTCGGACGAGCACCTGGGTCTCGCCCGTCTCGACTACCAAGTGACTCCCCGGCATTCCCTGTTCGGACGCTTCTATATCGCCAATCTGGATTCCCCTACCACTTACGACGGCAAAGACGCGCTGACCCTGAATACCAACACGTTTCACGATCGCGTCTATTCGCTCGCTCTGGGTGACACGTACCTCATTTCGGCCAATGTGGTCAGTTCCTTTCGCGTGGGCGCGAATCGCAGCGAGCTTCCCAAAATACCCGACAACTTCGCTACTTGGAAAGACTTGGGCGTGAACGCGAACTCTTTTCAAGCGCCCAATCCGCGGCTTTCGGTGACTGGTAACGGATTCAATATCGGCTCGGGCAGTTCGATCCTGAACATCGCCAACACGGGACCCAATTACAACCTGGCGGAGGACATCAGTATCGTAAAGGGAGCGCACCAGCTCGGATTCGGAGCGAATTACCTGCACACACTCATGAACCTGGTTTCCGGAATCAATGCCACCGGCCTCGCGACGTTTAACGGATCGGTGTCCGGCATGCCGCTGGCCGATTTTCTGCTGGGCAACGCTTCTAACTGGGCCCAAGGCAACGCCAACGGTTTTTGCGACCGGCAACATTACATTGGGCTGTACGCGCAAGACACATGGAAGGCGACGCCGCGTCTGACGGTCAGCTATGGCGTGCGATGGGAACCCTATCTTGCCATCTATAGCAAGTACGGCATGTTCAACCATTTCGACTCCGCCCTGTTCGCGCAGAACGTACATAGCAGCGTGTATGTGAATGCGCCCGCTGGGGAAGTGTTTCCCGGCGACTCTCAGTACCCCTGCGGCCAGAGCGTCGAGTGCGATAACTATAAGAAATTCGTTCCACGCTTCGGCCTGGTTTGGGATCCTAAAGGCGACGGGCGCATGACCGTGCGAGCGGCCTACGGCATGTTTACCGACCGCGCGAATATCTATTCCCTCACGGCGTACGGGCAGGATGCGCCTTTCGGCAACGTGATCAGCCTTACCAACGTCAAACTCAACGATCCCTGGGCCAACTACCCCGGCGGAAACCCCTTGCCTATCCCCCTAAGTAAGAACATGTCGTTCCCGGCTTTCGGCGCCTATGTGACTCATCCGTTTAACCTGAAAGAGACCTACTTACATCAGTGGAATCTCAGCCTGCAGAGACAAATTGGCGCGGACTGGCTAGTGACGGCAAACTATCTCGGCAACACTACGATTCACTTCCGGACAGAGAATCAACTGAATCCCGCGGCTTTCCTGGGCCTGGGACCTTGCGCGATTAATGGCGTGAATTACGCGACTTGTTCGACCACGGCCAACACCAACCAGCGGCGTCTGCTGTATCTGCAGAACCCCGCGCAAGGGCAGTTTTACTCCATCGTCTCCCTGCTGGATGACGGGGGAACGGCCAGCTACGAAGGGCTCTATTTGTCGGTGCAGCGCCGCTTCAGCCACAACGTGAGCATGCTCGCGAATTACACCTGGTCGCACTGCATCAGCGACGTGTGGAACGATTTTACGGGCAACAACGGCGTCTCCTCCGGCACTCCGAACAACCGCCGGGCCGACCGGGGCAACTGTGCCACTTCGGATCAGCGGCAGGTGTTCAATCTCTCGATGGTGGCCCAGACACCGCGATTTTCCAGCCGCGTGCTGCGCTGGGCGGCCTCCGGCTGGCAGATTTCCCCGATCATCAAGATCAAGTCGGCGCAGTTTTTCACCGCGACTACGGGTGTGGATAACGCTCTCAACGGGCAGCAGGGTACTGCGCAGCGTCCCAATCTCCTGGCCGCCAACCCCTACGCCGCCAATCCGTCGGTCAACGGCTGGATGAGTGCTTCGGCATTCGCCGCCCCAGCCCCCGGCACGTACGGAAACCTGGGTGCGTACAATCTGAAGGGACGCGGTATTTTTCAATTAGATTTCGGCCTCTCCCGGACATTTCGCCTTCAGGAGAAGAAGGCCTTGCAATTTCGCGGGGAAGCTTTCAATCTTCCCAACCACCTGAATGCAAGTACGCCCGTCGCGGCGTTGAACAGCGGATCCTTTGGAAAAATTCAAAGTGATATCAGCGGGACGTCGGGCCTGTCGGCCGGCGATCCCCGCATCGTACAGCTTGCGCTCAAGTTCATTTTTTGATGTAGTTCCATCCTTAAGGAGCGATCATGCGCGTGGTAGTTGTTTGGATCGGTTTGTTCTTGGCTTGCGCAATGGTGTGGGGGCAGGCCACTTCTCAAATCTCCGGAACGGTCACGGACCAAACGGGTCTGGCGGTTCCAGGCGCCGAGGTCAAGGTGACGCAGACCGCCACGGGCGCGGTCCGAACCGTAACGGCTGGCGCCGATGGCGGTTATGTGTTGGCGAACCTGCCCATCGGACCCTACCTGTTGGAAGTTACCAAGCAGGGCTTCAATAAGTATGTCCAGTCGGGCATCGTGTTGCAGGTGGATAGTAACCCGACTATCGATATCGCTTTAAAGGTTGGAGCCGTTACCGAGCAGGTTACCGTCGAGGCCGCCGCCGCGCAGGTGGAAACACGCTCGACCGGCGTAGGGCAGGTGGTCGATAACCAGCGCGTGTCGGAGATGCCGCTGAACGGCCGCCAGCCCATCGAACTGGTGTTCCTGGCCGGAATGGCGTCAGCTCCGGGTGGCGGCGCGATCAATACCGTCCGCAACTATCCCACGGTGGTGGTTTCGGTAGCCGGAGGGCAGGGAAACGGCATCGGATATCAGTTGGACGGCACCATGTACCAGGATCCGTACAACAATCTGGCTCTGCCTCTGCCGTTCCCGGATGCACTGCAGGAGTTCAAGATCGAGACCAGCGCTCTGCCGGCGCAGTACGGATATCATTCCACCGCGACGGTCAATGCCGTGACCAAGTCCGGCAGTAACGAATTCCACGGCGATCTGTTCGAGTTTATCCGCAACACCGACTTGACCGCACGCGACTTCTTCAACCCCACGCGCACCCAACTCAACCGCAACCAATTCGGAGGTGTCATTGGCGGGCGGATCATTCGGGACAAGCTGTTCTTCTTCGGCGGCTATCAGCGGACCACCTTGCGGTCAGTTTCCCCGCCCACCTTTGAATATGTCCCGACGCCGCAGATGCTGGGCGGCGACTTCTCGACCTTCGTGTCGGCCGCCTGCCAGGGAACCCAAAAGAACCTGCCCGCATCGCTGGGTTTCGTGGGCAACAAGATCAATCCCACGCTGCTGAATCCCGTGGCGGTGGCGTTCGCCAAGACCCTGCCCACTCCGAACGACGGCTGCGGCACCACGCTGGCGAACTTCGTCTCCGATCTGGACGAGGATTTGCCCGTCGCCAGAATCGACTACGAGAAGAGCGCGAAGCACACGATTTTCGGCCGGTTCGCGGAAGGCAACCTGAACGTTCCCTCTACCTACGACGGCAAAAACCCGCTGTCCATCAACACCTACGGGGTGCACGATCTGGATTATCAATTGGCTCTCGGCGACACGTATCTGTTCACAGCCAACGTGGTGAACTCGCTGCGCGTGTCCGCCAGCCGCACCAACGTCGTGAAGCTGCCCGACAATTACGCGTCGTGGAAGACCTTCGGAGCCAACTACACCCCGATGGGTGGCAACGTGGTCTCATCGGCGATCACCGGCGGCCTGGGCTTCAATGTCGGCACCTCCGCTTCGGTGCCGGGCGAATCGCATAATGGTCCGAATATCTCGGTCACCGAAGAAGTGAACTGGGTGAAAGGGCAGCATCAGTTCATTTTTGGCGGGAACGTGTACCGCCAGGAAATGAACTACTGGTCGGGCCTGAACGCAGTGGGCAGTATGGCTTTCAATGGCAGCGTTGCCGGAGGTACGGGGCTGGGCATGACGGACATGCTGCTGGGCTTGGTCAGCGGCTTCAGCCAGGGAACAACTTACGGATTCTACAACCGGCAATGGTATTTTTCCGGCTACGCGCAGGACACCTGGAAGGCGACGCGCAAACTCACCGTGAATTACGGTCTCCGCTGGGAGCCCTACACGTCGCAGTACAGCAAGTATGGGCAGATTCACGACGTGATCTATTCGCTGTTCGCGCAGAACTATCACAGCCCGGTCTACACCAACGCGCCGGCGGGCGTGATTTTTCCAGGCGACCCCCATTATCCCTGCGGCAACAGCTACCAGTGCAACGACTGGCACAAGTTCCTCCCACGTGTAGGCCTGGCATACGATCCCAAGGGCGACGGCAAAATGGTGGTTCGCGCTGGATTCGGAATGTACGAGGACCGGAGCCACATGTTCTATCCCAACCAGATGTCGTTCGGTCCGCCCTTCGCCGACACCATCTCGGCATTCGTCACCAACCTTTCGAACCTGTGGGGGCCATTCGGCGGAATACCCGGAGTGTTACCCGCCGGACAGGACCCTGTCCCGACCTTCGCGAGCCTGACGGGTGTGGGAGCGGCTAGCAAGAATGCCCCCTTTCCCACCGGCGGAGGTTACATCGACTTCGCCAACCAGGGCTTCCAGCCGATGTATACCAACCAGTGGAATTTGGCGATTGAACGACAAATCGGCAGTTGGGTGTTCAAGGCTAATTACATTGGCAACAGCGCCATCCATCTGATTACCTCGACCACCATCAATCCAGCCATCTTCCTGGGGCTAGGTCCCTGCACGCTGCCGGTGGTCAACGCCGCCGGGCAGGTAGTGAACCAGAGTTATTCCACTTGCTCCACCACCGCCAACCAGAACCAGCGGCGCGTGCTATACCAGCAGAACCCGCTGCAAGGCCAGTATTACGGCGGCATCGGGCAGGTGCTGGATAGCGGCACGCAGTCGTACCAGGGGCTGTACCTGGTGGTTCAAAAGGCCCTCTCGCACAGCGTGACGTTCAATGCCAACTATACCTGGTCGCATTGCATCGGTGATGTTTACGAACAACAGCCTGGCCTGGGCGGCGGTGCGACTCCCCCCTATAACCGGCGCGCCTATCGGGGTAACTGCACCGGCATCGACCAACGCCACCAGTTCGTGCTCAACCTGGTGGCGACCTCGCCCAAGTTCAACCGCGCCTGGCCGCGGCGCCTGTTTAGCGACTGGCAGATCGCTCCGATTCTGCAAATTCACTCAGGCCAGTGGCTTACCGTCACGTCCGGCACGGACCGGGCGCTGACCACGGTCGCGGGCCAGACCGTGAATCAAGTCCTGCCGAACGCCTACGCTGCGAACAAGGGATCGGCGAACGGCAACGCGACCCTCAACTGGCTCAACCCGGACGCGTTTGCGATTCCGGCCCTGGGCACCTATGGGACCGCCGCCTACGGCATCGTGCAAGGTCCCGGGATGATCCAGTTGAACATGGCCCTGGCGCGCACGTTCCGGGTTTATGAGAAAGCGACCTTCCAGATTCGTGCGGAAGCGTTCAACCTGCCCAACCTTCTGAATCCCGCTAATCCGACCGTGGCGCGGAACTCGGCGCTGTATGGCGTGATCAACTCGGATCAGAGCGGCAACATCGGCGGCAGCCTTCAGGTGAACGCGGGCGATTACCGCATCGTGCAGTTGGCCGCCAAGTTCGTGTTCTAATAGCGCTTATCATCCCCTGGTTTCCAGGATCCGTCGCTACTTGGGATAGCCGGCCGTAGCCTTCACTTCGGCGATCTGCTTATCGTGGCGCATCGTATGCAGCGGCGCATAGATTAGCCATTGGTACCCGTTCAACGGTCCGAAGAAAGCGTTATCGATAACGTATTGTTTCAGAGGGACGTCGGTCCCGGTGGCAAACTTGACCATCTCCGCCCGCTGCTTCTCGAACCGGTCCCGGACTTCAGCCGGAGTCATTCCCCCCTTGGGCACAATCGCTTCGGCGGCTTGCGCCTTCCCGAGACGCGGCGCCAGAACGGCCACCAGAGTTTCCGTCTTGCCCTTGGTCTTGGCTTCCCAAGCGGCGTCGGGAGCCGAGGCGATCGCTTTCTTCACGTTGGCGAATTGCGATGCCTCGGCCAGCACAACGTGTTCCGCCACTTCGCCGACCGACCAACGGTCCGGCGCAGGTTTCCACTTCCACTGCTGCTCCGTCAAGCCGTCGATAGCGGTGAGGAATTCCTTGTGGGATTCGTCCAGCCAGTTGCGAACCTTGATTCGTTCCTCCGGGGTCATCCGGGCATCGGCGGCGAATACGGG
>Ga0209698_10004906_pt1 | contig 14577 bp, 12 predicted proteins | sample LitLauG_LLR_2012_FD_187203 | JGI IMG/M metagenome (GOLD analysis project Ga0209698, IMG submission 187203) | Freshwater sediment microbial communities from Pennsylvania, USA - Little Laurel Run_MetaG_LLR_2012 (SPAdes) (version 2) | ecosystem: Environmental > Aquatic > Freshwater > Creek >...
CGCCGGAAATCCAGATCGCCGTCGCGCCCCCGGTCACCAACACGATCTCGCAGGTCACCACCAAGCCGCCGCCGGCGCCGCAGCCGGTCGTGGTCGCCAAGCCGGCGCCCAAGCCGGTCGGGGCCACCAAGGCGCGCATCCGGCCGGGCACCTGCGCCTCGGACATCCCGCCCTATCCGGCGGCGTCGCGGCGCAACGAGGAAACCGGCTCGGGCCTGCTGCGCATTGCCATTGACGCCGCGGGCAATCCGACCAAGGTCGAGATCATCAAGTCGACTGGGCACAACCGGCTCGACGAGGCGGCGAAGAACTGGATCAACACCTGCAAGCTGGTGCCGCCGACGGTCGATGGCCAGCCGGTCGCCGCGACCGTCGAACAGGCGGTCGATTTCCGCCTGCAAGAATGATTTTCCGTTACGGAAATTTCCGCGTACGCAAGAAGGAGGGGGTATGTCGTTTCGCAAGAATCTGATCGCCGGCCTGGCGACCGTACTCATCGGCGCCGGCGCCGCCCTGGTGATCGGGGCCGCTGTCCAGCCGGCCGCCGCGCAGGCCGCCGATGCACCCAAGGGCGATGCGGCCGCCGCTCCCGCGGCCCCGGTACCGCCGCCGCCGATCGCCGACAGCACCAAGGAGGTGGTCGACAACCCGTACGGCCCCGATGCGCTCTGGAAGAACGGCGACTTCGTCGCCCGCGGCACGCTGATCATCCTGGTGATCATGTCGCTGGGCACCTGGTACGTCATGCTCACCAAGTTCTTCGAGCAGTTCAAGCTCGGCGGTCAGGCCGGCGAAGCCAAGAAGACCTTCTGGTCGGCCGGCTCGGTGTCGGCCGGCATCGACACCCTCAAGGAAGGCAGCCCGTTTCGCTACATCGCCGAACAAGGCCTGGGCGCGACCAGCAAGCATGAGGGCTCGCTCACCGATCACCTCGACCTGAACACCTGGGTCTCGCTGGCCGTGCAGCGCGCCATCGACAACGTGCAGAGCCGCTTGCAGGACGGCCTGGCCTTCCTCGCCACGGTCGGATCGACCGCGCCGTTCGTCGGTTTGTTCGGCACCGTCTGGGGCATCTACCACGCCCTGACCGCCATCGGCATCGCCGGCCAGGCGTCGATCGACAAGGTGGCCGGTCCGGTGGGCGAGGCGCTGATCATGACCGCCTTCGGCCTGTTCGTCGCGGTGCCGGCGGTGCTCGGCTACAACTTCCTGGTCCGGCGCAACAAGGTGGCCATGGAAAGCGTGCGCGCCTTCGGCGGCGATCTGCACCTCGTCCTGCTCGGCCAGACCAGCGGCAAGCGCTGAGCGCGGCGGCCGGCGGAAGGGCGCATCATGGGAATGAACATCGGTCAGGAAGGTGGCGACGAGGACGAGGTCAACTCGAGCATCAACACCACGCCGCTGGTCGACGTGATGCTGGTGCTGCTGATCATCTTCCTCATCACCATCCCGGTCGTGCTGCACGATGTCGCCGTCGACCTGCCCAAGGAGCGCAACCAGGCGCGCAAGACCAAGCCGGAGAACATCACCATCTCGGTCAACAAGGACGGCGACATCTTCTGGGGCCAGGAACTGATGGCCGACAACGAGAAGCTGGTCGATCGCCTCAAGAAGGAGGCGGTGAAGAACCCGCAACCCGAGGTGCACATCCGCGGCGACCTGAACGCGCGCTACGAATCGATCGGTCGGGTGGTGTTCGACTTGCAGCGCGCCAGCATCATCAAGGTCGGCTTCGTGCTCGAGCCGCCGCCCAACCAATGATCGATGAGCAATGAGCAATGAGCGGGCGACGCGCCCGAGCGCCGCGCCGCGCGGCAGGGCGCAAGGCCGCGGCATCGGGCGGGCGGTGCGCCGGGCCGGGCATGCAGGGAAGGATGAATCATGGCAATGAATGTCGGCGGCGGTAACCCGAACGACCCGGACGTGCTGGTCGACATCAACACCACGCCGCTGATCGACGTGATGCTGGTGCTGCTCATCATGCTCATCATCACGATCCCGATCCAGCTGCACGCGGTGAACCTGAACATGCCGGTGGGCAATCCGCCGCCGCCGCCCAAGCCGCCGGTGGTCATCGAGGTCACGGTCGATTTCGACGGCACCATCTACTGGAACGGCGAAGCCGTTCCGGACCGGCCGACGCTCGAGGCCAAGATGCGCGAGGTCGAAGCGCAGGCCGACCAGCCCGAGGTGCACCTGCGGCCCAACAAGATCGCGCCGTACCGCTATGTCGCCGAGGTGATGGCCTCGGCCCAGCGCATCGGCGTGACCAAGATCGGCCTCGTCGGCAACGAGCAGTTCGTCAAGTAGGCGTCGCGGCGGCGCCCCCTCCACGCCGGTCGGCGGCGGGCCGCGCCCTCCGGCCTGCCCGGAACGGGACCGCGCGCCGGATTGGTTTTTAGGCAGCCGGCGGCCCCGCACGATGGGGGGCGGACGGCTTGGCAAGCGGCCGATCCGACGGCCGCACTCCCTGGTGGAAAGGTACGACATGCGTTTTCCCGTTCGATTCCGGCGCGCCACGCTCGCCGGTGCCCTGTCCTCCTCCTTTGCACTGGCGCTGCCGCTGGCCTGCGGCCTGGCAACGGCGCCGGCGCGCGCCGACGACGCACCGCCGGCCGCGGCGCCGGCCGCCTCCAAGGACACCGTGCGCCCCGAGGTCGGCACGCCGCTGCAGGCGGCCCAGGCGCTGATGAAGGACAAGAAGTTCAAGGAAGCCCTGGCGAAGATCAAGGACGCCGAGGCGATCCCCGCCCTGACGCCGTACGAGAAATTCATCATCGAGAGCACGCGGGCTTCGGCCGCGGCGCAAAGCGGCGATGATGAACTGGCTGCAACGTCCTTCGAGAACCTGGTGGCCAGCGGCCGCCTGCAGCCGGCGCAGCAGTTGAAGATCGTCCAGGCCCTGGCCGGCACGTATTTCAAGACCAAGAACTATCCCAAGGCGGTCACCTGGGCCGAGCGCTACATCAAGGACGGCGGCACCGAACCTTCGGTCGAGGACATCCTGTACGGCTCGTATTACTACAGCAACGACTTCAAGTCGGCCTCCAGCCGTCTGCATGCGGCGATGGAGGCCGATGAGAAGGCCGGCCGCACGACGCCCGAGAGCCGCCTGCAGATGGCCCTCAACAGCGACCTGAAGATCGGCAATTCGGCGGGCTCCGCCACCGACCTCGACAAGCTGCTTGCCGCGTATCCGCAGAAGCAGTACTGGGATCTGGCCATCAGCCGGGCCGAGCACCGGCCCGGTGCCGAACGGATGGAACTGGACCTGCTGCGGCTCAAGTTCGCCCTCGGCGACCTGCACCGCGACGGCGACTACATGGAGCTTGCGCAACTCGCCCTGGAAGCCGGCTTCCCCAGCGAGGCGAAGAAGGTGCTCGACCAGGGCTTCGCCTCCGGTGTCCTGGGCAAGGGCACCGAAGCCGAGCGCCAGAAGCGCCTGCTGGCCAAGGCCACCAAGGATGCCGCGGATGACCAGAAGGCGCTCGGCGCCGGCGACGCCGAGGCGGATAAGGCCAAGGCCGGCGACGCCATGGTCAATACAGGATACAACTACGTCATCAACGGCAAGGCCGAACACGGCCTGGCGCTGATCGAGCAGGGCCTGAAGAAGGGCGGGCTGCGCCATCCCGAGGACGGCCGCCTGCACCTGGGCATCGCCCAGCACCTCGCCGGCGACAACGCGCGGGCCATCCAGACGTTGCATGCCGTCGGCGGCGCGGATGCCGCCGCCGACATCGCCCGGCTGTGGGCGGTCTACCTGGCCGGCAAGCACTGAGCCGCGCCGGCGCGGCGGCGTTGCGCCGCGCCGGGCAGCGCCGGCCGCGCCGGATCGAGGCCCGACGCCGCGCTCAGAACGACCAGAACGGTCCCTGGTACGACTGCGTGCCGTTCTCCGGCACCCGCACCGTATTGGGCCCGTAGCCGGTGGCCTGCGCGCTGTTGGGTACCGCCTCGATCGCCAACGCGATGCTCTTGCCGTAGAAGTACGGCAGGCCGAAGTCGATCCCGCTCACGTTGGCCTGTGCCGGCAGGGCATTGGGCCCGGCCAGGCCGAACAAGGCCGTGTCGAGCTGGCTGTTCAGGCTGAACAGCGTGTTGGCGCTTTGCACGACGTACGACGTGTTGGGCGCGGTGCCGCAGGTGGTTCCGGCGCCCTGGACCACCGCGTCGACCTCGGTCGGATTGGACGGCGTGTACCAGACCCCGTTGGTGTCGGTCGGGATGGTGTTGCCGACCCCGCTGCCGCCGGGTATCGGCAGGAACACCGCGTTGGAGCCGCTGTCGATCAGGCTGTAGGCGTAGAACGCATTGATCGGATCGCTCACCGCAACGCTGCTGCTGCCGGCGGTGGTCTTGATGGTCAGCACGCAGGCCACCAGGGCATTGGCCGAGGCCGCGTAGACCGATTGCACCGGCAGGAAATTCGCGCCGAGGGCCGGCGTGGCGCCGTTGCCCGGCGGCACGGTATTGAGGCCGAAGGTCAAGGTGCCCATCAGGGTCTGCGCCCCGGGCGATTGCGCCGGCAGGCTGGGCAGCGCCAGGATGACGCCCTGGTTGTCGGTGCCGAAGAAGGTCACGGGATTCGAAACCTGCTGCGCATTCAGGCCGATGCCGCTGCTGCCGCAGGCGCCGGACGGGCAGGCGTAATACACGCCCTCGATGGCCTGCGAACTGGGGCTGCAGGCGAAGCCGCAATCCTGGACGTAGAGTCCGACGCCGAGGATGCCGTTGGCGAAGAACGCCGCGACCGAATCGTAGGCCGGCGGCGCCGGCGTGGTCGTGGGCGAGTTCGGCGGCAACAGGTAGCTGTAGCAGGCGAAGGGTTTGGTCACGTTCTCGGAATCGCCGATCACCTGGATGCTGATGCCCGAGGGTGCACCCTTGGTGGTCGATTCGCCGGCGATCTTGACGTCGGCGGCTCGCACCGAGCCCCAGGAATAGCCCGAGGCGAACTGCGAGCATTCGATGATCGGCGCATTGCCGCTGGTCACCGCGGGCAGGCCGCTGCTCGTGCTGAGCATGTCCGATCTGAGCACGCTGGACATGATGCGCAGACCCGAGGACCCGGTGTCGACCAGCACGTGGTCGATGGTCTGGCATTGGCTGGCGGAGCCCGGCACGCAGACCGTGACCGTGGTGTAGGCGGCGTTGAACGAGCCGACCTGCTGCACGACCGGCGTGCCGCCGCCCGTCGGAGTCACGGCGGCGCAGGGGCCGCCGTCGACCACCACCTGCATCTGGTTGCTCGCGTTCTGGATCGTCTGCGGCAAGGTGGCCTCGCAGGCCGCGATCGAACCGCCGCCGCTGCCGCCGCCGGAACCGCCGCCGCTCGAGCCGCTGCCGCCGCCGCTGCCGCCACAGGCCGCGAGGGCCACCGAGGCCAGCAGCAGGGCCACCGCGGACAACACCCGCCGTTGACCGGCGAACACGCGCTTACTGGATGTCATGGACGGAGGCTCCGCTGGGAATGCCATGGATCAAGTAGGCCGCGCCGTGGAACGAGCGCATGCGGCCGTTGTTGACGAAGGACACCTCGTCGGTCGACGCCGCGAAGTGGCCCAGGCCACCGCGTTGCGTGTGGCTCGCCCGCCGGATCGCCTGCAGATGCGCGCCCATGAGCTGCTCCATGTTGGGCAGGAAGGGACCGTGCCAGGTCACGGCGAAGACCTGGCCGGCCGGCGAGACGTATTCGCGCACCACGCCGCGGTTGGGCAGCGTGATCTCATGCAGCGTGAAGGCGGCATGTTCCGTATGCCGCGAATGGGCCTGCAGCGCCATGCGGTCGGACTCCACGCTGGCCAGCGGGCCGCCCAGCGTGGCGCCCGCCGGAGCGGCGGCGCAGACCAGCACCAGCATGAGCAGGGCGACGGGCCCGGCGCGGCGCAGCGAGCGGCGTCCGGCCGGTGCGGATTCGAGGGAATGAGCAGGCATCACGTTGCGACCTTTCGCGGCAGGAGTCGGTGCACGGCCGGCGCCGTGGAGCATGCGGCGGGACCGGACGCGCCATCGGCGCGCCGCCGTGGCCGGGCCCGCCACCGCCACGGCCGGAACGATGTCCGGCCGATGCGCGGCGGGTACGGGCCGGGCGGGACGAGCACGCCGCTGACGGCTTCGATGATATGCGCCTTGGGCCCCGATCTTGCCTCCAAGGGGGTCAACCAAACGCTTGAATTGAGGGTAAATTTCTGTAACCCCCGGGCCATCCGAATGGCGCCGCGAATGGCGCCGCGGGAGGCGCCCGGCAAAGCGGACCTGCGATCCCCTCGCGGGTGGCCCTGCTACGGCGGCGCGGCGCGGACTACAATTCCCGGCCTGCGGCACGCCGCCCTCCGATCCGCCCAACCTGGAGTCCCGCCATGAAGCGCGAATCCCACCTCGCCGACGCCCAGAAGACCAATGCCGCGCTCATGGCGCGCCGTCGCGCCGCGATGCCGCGCGGATCCGGGCAGGTCCACGAGGTGTTCGTCGATCACGCCCTCAATGCCGAGATCTGGGACGTCGAAGGCCGGCGCTACATCGATTTTGCCGGCGGCATCGCCGTGCTCAACACCGGACATCGCCATCCGCAGATCGTCGCCGCGGTCAAGGCGCAACTGGACCGCTTTACCCATACCTGCTTCCAGGTGCTGGCCTATGAGCCGCTGGTCGAACTGGCCGAGCGCCTCAATGCGCTCGCGCCGGGGGCGGCGCCGAAGAAGTCGTTCTTCCTCACGACCGGCGCCGAAGCGATCGAGAACGCGGTGAAGATCGCCCGCGCGTACACCAGGCGCCCCGGGGTCATCGCCTTCGGCGGCGGTTTTCACGGGCGCACCATGCTGGGCCTGGCCCTGACCGGAAAGGTGGCGCCGTACAAGGCCGGCTTCGGCCCCTTCCCGGGCGAGATCTACCACGCGCGCTTTCCCAATGCGCTGCACGGGGTGTCGGTGGCCGACGCGCTGGCCTCGATCGAGCAACTCTTCAAGAACGACATCGAACCGGAGCGCGTCGCGGCCATCCTGGTCGAGCCGGTGCAGGGCGAGGGCGGCTTCTACATCGCCCCGCCCGAGTTCCTGCAGGCCTTGCGCGCCCTGTGCGACAAGCATGGCATCGTCTTCATCGCCGACGAGATCCAGACCGGCGCCGGCCGCACGGGTACCTGGTTCGCGATCGAACACAGCGGCGTCGTCCCCGACCTCATCACGATGGCCAAGTCGCTCGCCGGCGGTTTCCCGATTTCGGCGGTGATCGGCCGTGCCGACATCATGGACGCGCCCAATCCGGGCGGCCTGGGCGGCACCTATGCCGGCAATCCGCTGGCCGCGGTCGCCGCGCTCGAAGTGCTCAAGGTGTTCGAGCAGGAGCAACTGCTGGCCCGCTCGCGCGTGCTGGGCGAGCGCCTGCTTGCCGGCCTGCAGCGCATCGCCGCGCGGCACCGCGCGGTGGGCGAAGTGCGCGGCTTGGGCGCCATGGTGGCGATGGAACTGTTGCGCCACGGTGATGTGCACGCGCCCGACGCCGAACTCACCCAGAAGGTGGTCACCGAGGCGGCGCGCCGCGGGCTGGTCCTGCTGTCCTGCGGATCGTATGCCAACATCCTCCGGATCCTGGTGCCGCTGACCGCGTCCGATGCGCTGGTCGACGAGGGCCTGCGGATCCTCGAAGATTCCTTCGCCGCCGCCACCGCGGCGGCCTGAGCCCGCGCGCCGCCGCCGATGGCCGGGCGCGCGCCGGCGCGAGCATGATCGAGCGCGCGGCGATCGGCGCGCTGCTTGGCCGCGAGGCCCAGGCCTGGGCGCGGCGCCATCCGCGCTGCGCCGAACTGGCGCGCCAGGGCGCGCGCCATTTTCTCTACGGCGTGCCGATGCACTGGATGAACGACTGGGGCCCGCCGGGCCCGCTGTTCGTCCGCCGGGCGAGCGGCGCCACGCTCGAATGCGCCGACGGCCATGACCACGTCGACTTTTGCCTGGCCGATAGCGCCGCGATGTTCGGCCACGGTCCGCCGGAGCTGAGCGCCGCGCTCGCCGCGCGCGCCCCGGACGGGCTGGGCGCCATGCTGCCGGGTACCGATGCGCCGCTCGTCGGGCAACTGCTGGCCGATCGCTTCGGCCTGCCGCTGTGGCAATTCGCGCTCAGCGCAAGCGATGCCATCCGGTTTTCCCTGCGCTGGGCGCGCGCCGTGACCGGGCGCACCGACCTGCTCGTCTTCGACGGCTGCTACCACGGCACGGTAGCCGATACGCTGGTCGATCGGGCGCCGCGCCCGGCCGGCGAGGCCGCGGCGCAGGCCCGGCGCAGCCTGCTCGGCCAGGTCGACGATGCACCGTGCCACGCCCGGGTGGTCGATTTCAACGATGCCGCCGCGCTCGAACGGGCCCTGGCCGACGGTCGGGTCGCTTGCGTGGTCGCCGAGCCGGTGATGACCAATGTCGGCATGGTGCTGCCCGAGCCGGGATTCCTGCAGCGCCTGCGCGAGCTGTGCACCGCCAGCGCAACGCTACTGCTGCTCGACGAGACGCACACGTTCAGCAGCGGACCGGGCGGCTACACACGGCAGCATGGCTTGCAGGCCGACCTGCTGGTGCTCGGCAAGGCGATCGCCGGCGGTATCCCGTGCGCCGTCTACGGCTTCGGCCACGACCTGGGCGCGCGCATGCGCCAGGCCAAGGACGGCGCGCCGCCGGGGCATTCCGGAATCGGCACCACGCTGGCCGGCAATCTGCTCGCCCTTGCCGCGCTGCGCGCTACGCTCGAGCGGCTGGCCACGCCGCAGGCCTATGCCGCGATGCATGGCGCGGCGCAGCGCCTGGAGGCCGGGCTGCGTGCGCAAATCGGCCGCCACGCGCTGCCCTGGTGCGTGACACGGGTCGGCGCGCGCTGTGAATTCCAGTTCTGTCCCGCGCCGCCGCGCAATGGGCGCGAGGCCCGCGCGGCCATGGATTCGGAGCTGGAGTCGGCGATCCACCTGTACCTGCTCAATCGCGGCTTTCTCGTCACGCCATTTCACAACATGATGCTCTGCGCGCCGGCCACTTCGGCCGATGATGTCGACGCCTTCCTGGCGGCATTCGGCGACTGCGTGGCGGAACTGCGCGGCGCGCAGGCGGCCTAAGCCCGGGTGCACGCTGGCGCCCTGTGCCGGGCCATTGCGCCGGCCCCTGGCGCTTGGCAGCCGGCAGGCGATGGGCGGCACTGTAAGGTTTGCCGGCTTGGCCGGACTAAGGCGGGTCGGCCGGCGCGCCTGACCATGATCTGGACAGGGATGCCGTAACCAGCGCGCCGGCCGGAACGAACTCCCAGGGTGAATCCTGGCAGCGGCTCGCGCCGCGTCACCGTAGAGGCTTGCAACATGAACCCAGCACCGCACCCCCATCGCCGTCACTGGATGATCGCCGGATTTGGCCTGCTCGCCGCCCTGGGGCTGGGCCGCCTGTCGCGCGGCGCCGGAGCATCCGACCGGGCGGCCGCCCGCTTCGAGGTCATGCACACCGACGAGGAATGGCACAGCCTGCTCACTTCCGAGCAATTCGCCGTGTTGCGCCGCGAGGGCACGGAACGCGCCTTCACCAGCGAGCTCAACCACGAGAAGCGCCGCGGCACCTTCACCTGCGCCGGCTGCGCGCTGGCCTTGTTCTCGTCGGAAACCAAGTTCGACAGCGGCACCGGGTGGCCGAGCTTCTGGAAACCGCTCGACAACGCGGTCGGCACGACCGAGGATCGGGCCTTCGGCATGGTCCGTACCGAAGTGCACTGCCGGCGTTGCGGCAGCCACCTCGGACACGTGTTCGAAGACGGTCCGCCGCCGACCGGCCTGCGCTACTGCATGAACGGCGTGGCGCTCAAGTTCGAAGCCGCGGCGCCACGCACTTGACCGCGATCGCCGGTCGCGCAGGCCGCGTTGCGGCCGGCAGTCCGGTGATCCGCGCTGCGCAGCCCATCCCTTGCCGACGCTCCAGGAGAACGACACCATGAAGACCGTACGCTCGCGCACCCGCGCGACCCTGTTCACCGCCCTTGCACTGTGCGCACCGGGTTTTGCCTCGTGCGCGGAGCGTGCCGTGGTCCTGCCGGCGCCGCAGCTCGACGAGACGGCCGGCCAGCGTCCGGCAAGCGAAAGCGCGGTCTTTGCCGGCGGCTGCTTCTGGGGCGTGCAGAAGGTGTTCCAGCACGTCAAGGGCGTGCAGCGCGCCGTGTCAGGCTATGCCGGCGGCGATGCGCAAAGCGCCGAGTATGAAATCGTCAGCACCGGCCGTACCGGACACGCCGAATCGGTCCAGGTGACCTTCGATCCCGCGGTGGTCAGCTACGGCACCTTGCTGCGCGTGTTCTTTTCGGTGGCGCACGATCCGACCGAACTCAACTACCAGGGTCCGGACCACGGCACGCAGTACCGCTCCGAAATCTTCACCCAGAGCGCGACGCAACAGCACATCGCCGAGGCCTACGTGCACCAGCTCGACCAGTCCCAGGTCTTCGGCCAGAAGATCGTGACCCGCATCGAGCCGCTCAACCGCTTCTACGCCGCCGAGGGCTACCACCAGGACTATGCGACCTTGCACCCGGACAGCCCGTACATCTACACATTCGATCTGCCCAAGGTGCACCATCTGGAGCAGTTGTATCCGGATCTGTACCGCCGCGACCCGGTCCTCGTGGCCAGCGGACGCTGAGGCGGCGCCGGGGCAAATGCGGGATGCGGCACCCGATTGACGCAGGCCGCGGCCCATGCCTACAATGATTTCGAAACCGGCCAAGGCCGGTTCCCGGCTGGCGTTTCTTCCGATGCGCCAGAGACCCAGGTGGGCAGGCGCCGAACTAGATTTGGCCCACCGGTGTCGAAAAGGCCCCCGTGCGGGGCCTTTTCATTGGGTGCCCAGGATATGGTGGCCAGGCTCCAGGGTGTGCCGCGCGGCCGGGTGGTGACGCTCGAATTCGCCTCGTCCATCCTGGCCGACAATCCTCTGGGCGATCCGCCTGTACGCCGCTTCCCGGCCTGGTTGCCGCCGCACTACGACCGGGCGCGCGGCGCGGCGCGCAGCCGGCGCTTCCCGGTGCTGTTCGACCTGGTCGGCTATACCGCGGCCGGTCCGGCCCACCTGAACTGGCGCGGCTTCGAGGAGAACCTCGCCGAGCAGGCCGAGCGCCTGCTGTTCGAGCGGCGGATGGGCCCGGCGATCATCGTCTTTCCGGACTGCTACACCCGGCTGGGCGGCAACCAGTACATCAATTCTCCGGCCGTCGGCAACTACGCCGACTACCTCACGCGCGAACTGATCCCCTTCATCGATCGCGAGCTGCGCACCCTCGCCTCGCGCGAGCACCGCGGCTGCTTCGGCAAATCGTCCGGCGGCTACGGCGCGATCGTGCACGGCATGAAATACGCCCGCTTCTGGGGTGCCATCGCCGACCACTCGGGCGACAGCTACTTCGACTTCTGCTATCGCAGCGACTGGCCCAACACGCTGACCGAGCTGGCGCGCCATCGCGATCCGGGCGCGCCGCGGCCGGGCGACGGCGGCCGCGCCGATGTCCAGCGGCGCGAGCGCCAGGCGCGGTCCGGCCGCGACGACGGACGCGTGGCGAATTTTCTCGCGGCATTCGCCCGCCTGCGCAAGCCGTCCGCGGCGCAGATCCATTGCCTGATGAACCTGTGCATGGCGGCGAGCTACGACCCGGATCCGAAGGCGCCCAACGGCTTTCGCCTGCCCTTTCACGTGGAAACCGGCGAGCTGCTGCCCGAGCGATGGAGCAACTGGCTGGCCCACGACCCGGTGCACCTGGTCGAGGCCCATGCCGCGCAGCTGCGCACGCTGCGCGGCATCTACATCGACTGCGGCTGGCGCGATCAATTCCACCTGCACTACGGCAATCGCCAGCTGTCGCGCCAGCTCGCCCGACATCGGATCGCGCATCGCTACGAGGAGTTCGACGACACGCACTCGGGCGTCGATTACCGGATGGACGTCAGCCTGCCCTTCCTTTACCGGGCCCTGAAACCCTGAACGGCGGCGCCTCGCCGCACGCCGCGGATCAACGCTTGGCGCTCTTGTGCCACGCCTCGACGGCCTTGAGCGTGTTGTTCACGTGCTCGTCGGGGTCGAGGCTCGAGTAGACGTACAGCACCTTGCCGTCGGGTCCGATCACGTAGGACACGCGGTCGGCGGTGTTGGGCATCAGGGTGAAGGTGGCATCGTATTTCTTCGCCACCTTGGCGCCCTCGTCGGCGGCCACCGGGAACTTGTCGCGGCATTCCCTGGTCGAGAATTCCTTCTGCGTCGCGATGTCGTCGTTGGACATGCCGATCAGGCTGGCGCCGAGCGCCTGGAACTTGCCGGCGGCCTCGGCGAAATTGTGCGCCTCGGTCGTGCAGCCCGAGGTGAACGATTTCGGGTAGAAGTACAGCACCACCGGGCCCTTGCTCAAGGCCTCGGCCAGCGAGAACGTGAACGTCTTGCCGCCCAGCGCCGCCTGCGCGGTGAAATCCGGCGCCGCGGCACCGACCGCCAGGGCCGCCCGGCCCGGCTGCGCCGCAAGCGCGAGCACCGCCGCCGCCAGCACCATCACGCCACGCGGCGTCCGCATCGGACCGGCGGCGCGGCGCGCGCCGCGCAGGGCGTATCCATCAAATCGAACAGGGTTGATCATGGCCCGATTCCTCCGAAAAGCGCCATTCTGGCCCAAGCGGCGCGACCGTGCACGCTGGCGGCCCGACCTGCCGGCAACCCGCGCCCGCAACCCGCGCCCGCAACTGGCGCCCGCAACCTGCGCCCGCAACCTGCGCCCATAACCGGCGCCCGGAATCGATGCGCAATGCGGTGCAATTTCGTGCAACAGATCCAGCGGCAATTCCCGGCAACGAGCGCCGCCCGCCGATGCTAGAAATGCCGCCTTGGTGCGGACTCGTGACCGTCTCCACGGCCCGTCGCATCGCGATCCCATGACCATCGTCAACGACCCGCCCGAGGCGTCGCCGCTGCCGGCCGCGGCCGCCGTGCCGCGCCGCTACTGGCTCTGGGGATTTGCGTTTGCCGCCGGTCTCACGGTGGCGATCGCCACGTCGATCCGCAACGTCGAGCGTCTGCACAACGAGACCTCGTTCCAGGCCGCCGCGGTCGAGCGCATCGACCGTCTGAGCGGCGGCATCGATCGCGCGCTGGGCGGACTGACCGCCCTGGGCGCCTACTTCGACGCCGCGCCGGACCTCGAACGCGCCGAATTCGTGCGCCTGGCGCAACCCTTCCTGCTGGGCGATTCGCCGGTCCAGGCGCTCGAGTGGGTGCCGCGCGTGACCCAGGCCCAGCGCCGCGAGCGCGTCGCCGCGGCGCGCCGCTACGGCGCGGCGGGCTTCGAGATCACCGAGCGCAATGCGGCCGGCCGCTTCGTGCCGGCGGCGAGCCGCCCCGAGTACTTTCCCGTCTTCTTCGTCGCACCCCTGTCCGGCAACGAGCGGGCGCTCGGCTTCGACCTGGCATCCCATCCGGCTCGTGGCGATGCGCTCGAGCGTGCGCTGGCCACCGGCGCGATGACCGCCACCGGTCGCATCACGCTGGTGCAGGAGCGCGGCGACCAGTTCGGCTTCCTGGCCTTTCGCCCGGTCTTCCGTGGCGCGGTGGCGCCGACCGATCGCGCGCAGCGCCGGGCGTCGCTGGTCGGCTTCGTGCTGAGCGCGATGCGCGTCGGCGATATCGTCGCGGGCAGCGAGCGGCTGCCGATCGTCGCGGAGCGGCGCGGCGCGGCCGACATCGAATTGACCTTGCTCGACGAGGACGCGCCACCGGCCGAGCGCCAGCTCTACCCCAAGGAGGCGCCCGGCGCGATCGCGGCCGCCGCCGGCGCATCGGCGCCGGGCGCGCTCGAGCTGCGCCGGAGCCTGACGGTCGCCGGACGCAACTGGCGCGTGATCGCGCGCCCGCGCCGCGGCGCCTTCGTCGCCGACCACTTCCTGAGCGGCGTGGCGCTCCTGCTGGGCAGCCTGCTTGCCCTGGTGTGGACGGCCTATCTGCGCCGCCTGCTGCAGATCAAGGCCGACAGCGAGGCGGCGGTGGCGCGCCATGTCGCGGCCCTGCAGGAGGAGCGCAATTTCAACGACGCGATCCTCGGTGCCGCCGGCGCGCTCATTGTGGTCTCCGACCGCCAGGGCCGCATCGTCCGGTTCAATCGTGCCGCCGAGGAATTCACCGGCTGCCGCTTCGGCGACGTGCAGGGCAAGCCGCTCGCGTGGAACCGCTTCCGGCTGGCTGCCGAGCGCGACGCGCCGAGCGCGGCCTTCGAGGCCTTCCGCATCGGCGGCCAGCCCGAGCGCTTCGAGCGGATCTGGCGCAATGCCTCGGGAGAACACCGCCTGATCGACTGGACCGTCTCGACCATCAGCGACGCCAAGGGTGTGCCGCAGTTCCTGATCGCCCTGGGCCTGGACATCACCGCGCAAAAGCGCCTGGAGGTGACCGCTCGCGACCAGGAGGCGCGCCTGCGCACCATCCTGGAGAACCTGGGCGAAGGGGTGTGCACGCTCGACGCGCGCGGCCGCGTCACCTACCTCAATGCGCGCGCCCAGGAGATGCTCGGCTGGTCGCTGCAGGAACTGGCCGGCCG
>Ga0209698_10004907_pt1 | contig 14574 bp, 8 predicted proteins | sample LitLauG_LLR_2012_FD_187203 | JGI IMG/M metagenome (GOLD analysis project Ga0209698, IMG submission 187203) | Freshwater sediment microbial communities from Pennsylvania, USA - Little Laurel Run_MetaG_LLR_2012 (SPAdes) (version 2) | ecosystem: Environmental > Aquatic > Freshwater > Creek >...
AAGCAGCGCCGGGTTTAAGGCCGCGCTGGTTTTTTGCGGGCTTATCGCCTTGCTCGGCGTGTATTGCCTGGCGCAGGGGCTTGGGCTGCCGGTTGCAATCTTCCTGATCGGGCTTGGTGCCGTCGGAGCGGGCCTTTGCTATTTCTCTGACAAAAGGTCGGTTCAGAAGAAGAAGGAAAAGTACGACAAAAACCTCAGGGCCGCTTATCAGAAGCTGCACTGCCGGGACCGAAGAACGTGTGAAATCGATGAAAACGGATTCACCGTAAGCTGCAAGTGCGGGACCCTGACGCAGCCCTGGTCCAATGTGGTTTCTTTCTCTGAAAACAAGACCCATGTTTCGATCGGGACGAAGGGCGGAGCGCAGATTCTGCCCAAGTCCGCTTTCTCATCGGAGGCCCAGGTCACTGAGTTTCGCGCCTTCGTTACGGGAAAGCTGAATCAAGACAAACAGATCACCTCGCCGCACTTCGATGTTGCGTGCAAGCCGGAGGACTTCCGAAACGCGTATTGGCTGCACGTTCTGAAAGGCGGCGGCTGGCGAGTTTTGTCGCGGGTAGTGCTGACGTACTGCACCGTGACCTACGGCGCCTTCGTGATCTGGCGCAACCTGGCGACGCAAAGTCCAGCGATTCTCTTCGGTCTGATCGGCGGTTTGGTGGGTCTGCCTCTGATCAGGTTGGCGAGGACCAGACAGCAGCATTATTTCGGACCGTTGCGCGTTACCTTCGGCGAAGAAGGTCTGCACCTGCAGGACCCGACGAATCAGTCACGCATCTCGTGGACGCAGTTCCTGGGGTACGTTGAGGACAACAACACGCTGCTGCTCTACCGCACGCCCAAGATCTACCGGCTCATTCCGAAGCGTGCGCTGACGGGGCGAGGGGTGGAGTTCTTGAAGATGGTGGAAGCCAAGCTCCCTCATTACGACTACAAGAACCCTGAGCGAGAGGTAATCGGTGAAGCTTCGGACACTCCGCAACCCGCGAGTCAGAGTTGCGCGAGTCAAGGTTCGGCGAACCGCGCCAGCAAGGCGGCCTCGGGCTCAAACTAACGCTGCCTCCGAAAATAACCACTGAGAGCACAGAGGATCACAGGGGAATCTTGGCGGTCGTAGATGCAGTGGCATCCCGCCGTCTCGTAGGTGTGGACTATTCTGCGAAACAAACAGCCGTCAGAACTGAGTCCTGACGGCTGAAAGCTGATAGCTAAGAGCGGTTTTAATCCACTCTATCGATCTGTGCTTTTTGCAGCTTGTCGGAGTAATCAACGTAGATCGCTTTCCACTCGGTGTAGAAGTCGATTGCTCCGATCCCGCCTTCGCGATGGCCGTTGCCCGTGGCCTTGGTGCCGCCAAAGGGCAGATGCACTTCTGCTCCGATCGTGGGCGCGTTGATGTAGGTGATGCCAGCGTAGAGGTCGCGCATGGCCTGGAAGGCACGGTTCACGTCCTTCGTGTAGATGGCCGACGAGAGTCCGTACTCGATGCCATTGGCGATCTCGATAGCGTCCTCCATGCCATCGCAAGGAATGATCGAGACCACCGGTCCAAAAATCTCTTCCTGGGCGATGCGCATCTTGGGATCGACATCGATGAATACGGTCGGCTCCATGAACCAGCCGTACTGGTAGTTGCCTTTGTCCAGGCGATTGCCGCCGCAGACCAGCTTCGCGCCTTCCGCTTTTCCGATTTCGACGTAGCTGAGGTCGGTCTTCAGTTGAGCCTCGTTGACGGCCGGTCCCATGTCGATAGTTTCATCCAGACCGTTGCCAACTTTCAGGCCCTTGGCGCGATGCACGTAGCGCTCGATGAATTCGTGGTACACACCCTTCTGAACGATGATGCGGCTGGTCGCGGTGCAGCGCTGGCCGGTAGTGCCGAAAGCGCCCCACAGTCCGCCTTCGATCGCGAGATCGAGATTGGCGTCGTCGAGCACGATCATGGGATTCTTGCCGCCCAGTTCCAGGGAGCAATGTTTGAAGCTCTTGGCGGCAGTCGTGCCCACGATTCGACCGACCGCGGTAGAACCGGTCAAAGACACGGCGCGAACTTCGGGATGCTCGGTCATTGGCGTGCCGACCGACGATCCGAAACCGGTCACGATGTTGATGACACCTTTGGGTACGCCGGCGTCAACGAGTGCACGCACCAGGTTAAAGGTTGATAGTGGTGTGTCCTGAGCCGGCTTTATCACGCAGGTGTTGCCACAGACGATTGCCGGCAGAAGCTTCCAGGAAGGAATCGCCATCGGGAAATTCCACGGCGTGATCATGGCGCAGACGCCGAGCGGCTGCCGTACCGCCATGGCAAACTTGTTGGGAAGCTCGGAAGGCACCGTCGGGCCGAACATGCGCCGGCCCTCACCTGCGTTGTAATAGGCGGCGTCGATGGCTTCCTGCACGTCGCCGCGAGTCTCTTTCAGTATCTTGCCCATCTCGCGGGTCATGTCGCGTGAATATTCTTCCTTGCGCTCGATAAGGATTTCCGCCGCCTTGTAGACGAGTTCAGCCCGGCGCGGTGCGGGAACGAGGCGCCACTTGACGAAGGCACGGCGAGCTGCGTCGATGGCGTTCTCGACGTCATCTTTTCCGGATTTCTGGAAGATGGCGACCACGTCGCGCGTGTCGGCCGGATTGCGGTCTTCAAAGGTTTCGCCGGTCAGGGAATCGACCCATTCACCATCGATAAAATTCTTCATCACACGGGTCTTGGTGGTCCCGCCCAGAATGGACGGCCCAGTCATAATGTCGGTTGCCATAGTGCCTCCCTATCAATTCCACGATGATTGCTCAAACAATCCATGCTACAGCCGGGCTTTAGCGGCGGCAAGCCGAGAGGGGATCAGTCAACGGCCGCCTGGCGGACACTGAGTGGACAGGATGCCATAATCCTCCGATCTCCTCATGGTCCGCCGACGGGCTCCTGAGACGGTTCCGATCTCAGAACTTTCGTAACCCATTCTCTGGTGACCCAAGTTGATAACCGTACCGACGCCGATACGCTTGTGGTAGTTTAGAACTACCCCATATTCTCTAAGGTTTGGTCAGCTTTTGTGGCCTACGTGTCTCCGAAACGCAAGCCGGGCATCTACGTTGCGTGGAAAACGGTCACCTACCGTAGCGTGTTGCTCATGCTGCTGGGAGGCCTGCTGCTCTTTGTCGCGGTAATGCACCTGGCCTTTCCGCAGTTTACGGAGAATGGCGTGCGGGCGGCCAACCGTTTCGCGACCGACTTCCTGGAGAAGGTGGCGAGCAGCGGAATGACGCCCGAAAAGGCCTCCGCCGCGAGTGCGCAGCAGGCGCACTTCACTGCTTTGGACGGTACGGTACGAGTGAAGAAGTCCAGCAGCAATAGCTGGGTGACGGCCGATTACAGCGTTCCTTTGGAGAAGGGTGATGTGGTCCAGACCGGTTCCGAAGGAATGGCCAAGGTGGTCTTCAACGACGGAACCAACTACACGGTGAAACAGGATTCGTTGATCGTGATTGAAGAGAACTCGGCGAACGACCAGCAGCAGACCAGCGTGTCGGTCGCGGTCAGCACGGGCACGGTGGACCTTTCGACGGCGACTTTCGTGCAAGGGTCGAAATCGCAGGTGATTGTGGCGGGCGCCACCGCCTCACTGGCTCCGGAGAGCGCGGCCAGCGTGCGCAACGATCCAAAGGCCGACCAGCACGAAATCCTGCTGAAAAAAGGCAGTGGCGACGTGACGCGTAACGGAGAGGTTGTCCGCCTGTCCGACTGGGAGAAGATCAGCTTTCAGGCGGAATCGCCGCGTATGGCGAAGTTGAAGGAGATTGGGCCGCCGACGCCGATCGCGCCGGCGAACATGATGCCCGTTTTCATCTCCAACGGAAGCGTCAAACCGGTGGAGTTTTCCTGGACGCAGATGGCGAACGCAGCCGGGTACCGCTTGCGGGTATCGCGCAACCCCTATTTTTCATCGACGATTGTCGACAAGAAAGTTCCCACCGCCGATGTCAGCGTGACCGGCCTGGTGGAAGGCGCCTACTACTGGATGGTGCAGTCTTACGACGCGGAGGGAAAAGAGTCGCTGGAGAGCGAGAAGAACCGCTTCACGGTCATTCCCAAGGGTAAGGACACGATGGCGATCAACCTGGAGCTGGATCCGTTCATCCAGCACGGCCATGTGTTAGAAGTAACCGGCAAGACCGAGGCCGGGGCGCGCGTCATGGTGAATGGACGGGAAGTGCCCATGATCACCTCGGACGGGAGTTTTCATTACTTTACGCCTCCTTTGCCGGCGGGAGAGAGCCTGATCACGGTGACAACGCAGAACTCGATGGGCGGAGTCAATACGCAACAGAAGAAAGTCGTGATCCAGTAGGATCGAGGGGGAAAGATTCCCGGATTCACGACAGGGCACCGACTTTCGTTTAAAGCAACAAATCGCAATATCACATAGAATTAAGGTGATCTGATCCCCCTGGCACGAGCGACCCGGGTTCGCCCGGTATAAAGAGAGAAGCTCACGTATGTCATCGAACGGATTCCATTCCAACGGGTCACGCTTTCATAATCTGCGGTCCCTTTTCAGTGTTTTTTCGAGCGACCTCGCCATCGACCTCGGTACCGCCAACACTCTGGTTTATGCCCGCGGCAAGGGGATCGTGGTCAATGAACCGTCGATCGTCGCGGTGAACAAGAACACCGGCGAAGTGGAAGCGGTGGGGAAAGAAGCGAAAGAAATGCTGGGCCGCACCCCGGGCAACATCGTGGCGATCAAGCCCATGAAGGACGGCGTGATCGCCGACTTCAAGGTCACGGAAAAAATGCTGAACTACTTCATCCAGAAGGCGCACAACCGCAAGATGCTGGTGCATCCGCGAATTGTGATCGGCGTGCCTTCAGAGATTACGCAGGTAGAAAAGCGCGCGGTTATGGACTCCGCTTATCGCGCCAAGGCCAGCGAAGTACACCTGGTAGAGCAGGCGATGGTGGCGGCGATCGGTGCCGGACTGCCGATCACCGAGCCCAGCGGCAACATGGTGGTGGACATCGGCGGCGGAACGACCGACATTGCAGTGATTTCGTTGAGCGGCATCGTCTACTCGCGGTCGGTGCGGATGGCTGGCAATCAGATGGACGAAGCCATCATGAATTATCTGAAGCGGAAATATAACCTGCTGATTGGCGAGCGCACGGCGGAGCAGATCAAGATTGAGATCGGCAGCGCTTACCCGCTCGACAAACCGCTGACTATGGAAATCAAGGGCCGCAACCTGATCGAGGGCGTGCCCAAGACGATCACGGTGGACGACAGCGAAGTGCGTGAGTCGCTCAGCGAATGCGTATCGACGATCATGAATGCGATCCGCGTGGCGCTCGAGCGCACGCCGCCCGAGCTTTCCGCGGACATCAGCGACCGCGGCATCGTGCTTACCGGCGGTGGAGCTCTGCTCAAGAACCTGGACAAACGCATCCGGGAAGAGACCGGGCTGCCGGTGTCGATCGCGGACGATCCTCTGTGCAGCGTCGTGCTGGGCACGGGCAAGATGCTCAGCGACTTCAAACTTCTCCGCAAAATCTCGATTGAGTAAACCAGTTTCGAGTTTCCGGTTTCGAGTTTCGAGTCTGCAAGGCTCGTCATTCGCGCTTGAAACTCGAAACCTGAAACTGGTGTCATGGAATCTGTCCTCGGCCGCTATCGCAACCTCATCATCCTGGTGGGAGTGTTGTTTGCGCAGGTGCTGGGGCTGGCGGTTCAGGTCAAGCGCACCAGCGAGAACGAGTCCAGCCGGCTGATCCGCATCTGGACCGTGGCTACGGTTACGCCCCTCGAAAAAGGCCTGGTCTGGATTCAATCCTCAACCTACGGTGTTTGGCATAACTACCTCTACCTGCGCGGGGTGCGGCAGGAGAACCGCGATCTGAAAGCTGAAATCGAAAGGCTGCGCCTGGAGCAGGTTCGCCTGAGCCAGGATGCAGAGCAGGCTCGCCGGCTGCAGGCGCTGCTTTCCTTCAAAGAACAGTATGTCGCGCAGACCATGGCTGCCCAGGTCATCGGGTCGAGCGGCAGCGAACAATCGCGCTCCATCTATATCGACAAAGGGTCGCGAGACGGCATCAAGCCGGACATGGCGGTGATTACCGCCGATGGCGTCGTGGGCAAAGTGCTGCGCGTATTCCATTCGACATCGCTGGTGCTGCTCATCGACGACCAAAGCAGTGGCGTGGGCGCGATCCTGGAGAAGTCCCGCATCCAGGGCGTGCTCCGAGGCACGCCGTCGGGCGAGGTGATCCTGGAAAAAGTGATGGCCGACAACGAAGTGCAGCCCGGCGAAACTGTGCTGACCAGCGGCGGAGATAGCATCTTCCCGAAGGGTATGCGGGTGGGCACGGTCACGCGGGTGACGCAGGGGGCGGAGCTGTTTTTGAATATCAAGGTGAAGCCAACTGCCAACCTGGGGCAGATTGAGGAAGTCCTGGTCATTACCAGGAAGGAAGAAAGAGAACCAAGCCTGGCCGAGACTGGCCCGGTGCGCGCGGTGGACATTCTGGCGCAACGCCTGCCGTCGGTTCCGGATAAACCACCAACACCCGAAACTAACAAGACAGATGCAGGCAAGCCCGCTCAGACTGCGGCCAGCACTCCTCCTGCAGTCGCTGCCGCTCCCGCTGAGAAGCAGGCCAGTGACAAGCCCGCCCGAAGCGGAAGTGATCCCGCAGTGAAACCTCTGGACGCGAACTCCGGCACGGTGAAGCCGGCAACGACGCAGAAGGCTGCGCCCGCTACGATTAAGGTGTCAGACAAGAATCCCAAGCCGGCAACGAACCAGAGCAAGCCGCAGCCAGTGCCGCCACAGGATACCCCGCAATAGTGCCGATCACATATACATCCGGCGAGCAAGTTGAGGTATACCGGTTCAACCTGCCGATCACGATCGGAGTGCCTCTGGTCGCGTTATTTCTGCAGGCCTTCGTTCCCAGGCACTTCCATTTCTTCACCATCTTCGACCTTCCTCTGCTGGTGACGATCTTTTTCGCCATGGCACGCCGCAACCCGGTTTCCGGGCTGCTGACCGGAGGAATTATCGGCGTGTTGCAGGATTCGCTGACCTCGCTGCCCATCGGTGTGTACGGCATCGCCAAGACGGTGGTTGGCTTCGGCGCGTCGTCGCTAGGAGTGAAGCTGGACGTTGAAAATGCCGGTGCCCGGCTGCTGGTCACCATCGGATTTTACGTCGTGCATGAGATTGTGTATTTCATGGTGGCGCGCGGCATGGTAGGTCTCACCCTGCAATGGAGCTGGCCGCACGAATTGTGGTCGGCGCTGGCGAACGCCCTGTTGGGCGTGCTGCTGTTCGCGGTTCTCGACCGCTTCAAGAAGAGAACGTAAGTGCTGCCGGTTCGTCCAACTCAGGCAAGCCGCGCTCCAGCGGCTATGCCCTTCCGTCACTCTGGTGCCATCCCCATGCAGGCTTCGAAAGGTTAGAATGTTGTTAACTCCCATTCATCACAGGTAGTTGTGATTTGCGGAGGACCCACGTGTGTAAACCGGCAATCGCCAGCATCTGCTTACTGGGTACTAGTTACTGAGAACTGACGCATGTTTGGCCGCGACGAAAAAGTATCGGCATTACGCTTGACCGCGGTGCAGTACATCATCCTGGTCGTATTCCTGATTCTCGCCTACGGTTTGTGGCGTCTGCAGGTGATGCAAAGTGATTTCTACGCTGGATTGGCGGAGAAGAACCGCATTCGCAATGTGCCCATCCTGGCCCCTCGAGGCAAGATACTCGACCGCGAAGGGCGCGTGATTGTCGATAACTATCCTTCTTTCTCCGCGCTTCTGATGCGCGACTCCTCTCGCGACCTTAACGCCGACGCCGAACTGATCGCGCAGGGACTGCACATGGATCCCAAAGATCTTCGCGACAGGATCAGGCACTTCTCGGGGATGCCGCAGTACCAGCCCATTTTCCTTAAGGACGACATCACGCCCGACGAACTGGCCTTCGTGGAGGCGCACAAGAACGAACTGCCGGAACTGGATACGATCATGGCGCACCGGCGCTTGTATCCTCGGAACGGCTTCATGGCGCACCTGATCGGCTACGTAGGCGAAGTCAGCGAAGACATGCTGAACCAGCCTCAATGGGAGTTTTATAGCCCCGGCGATGTGGTAGGGAAGTCGGGCGTCGAGCTGCAATACAACCAGATGCTCATGGGCCAGAACGGCTCTCGGCGGGCTCTGGTGAACAGCCGGGGACGGGAAATGAAACGGCTCGATGAAACTCCAGCGGTTCCCGGCAAACAGTTAAAGCTCACGATCGACGTGGATCTTCAGATCGCCGCGGAAGAGGCTCTGGAAGGGAAGAATGGGGCCATCGTGGCAATGGATCCGCGGAATGGCGAAATTCTGGCCATGGTGAGCCGGCCGACGTTCGATCCTAACGATTTTTCGGTCCGCATCAGCAAAGAAGTGTGGACCAAGCTGGTCACGGATGATGAGCATCCGCTGCTGAACAAGGCAATCCAGGCGCAGCTCGCGCCGGGATCGGTGTTCAAGATCATCATGGCAACCGCCGGGTTGCAGGAAGGCATTGCGCAGGACCTGCATGTGAACTGCCCGGGAGGCGCAACTTTTTACGGCCGCTATTTCAAGTGCTGGATTGCAGCAGAGCACCGCACCCATGGCGGGGTCGATATCAGCAAAGGCATTTACCAGTCGTGCGACGTTTTCTTCTACACCCTGGCCGAGAAACTGGGGATTGATCGGATTGCCAAATATGCAACCGCGTTCGGACTCGGGCACAAGACTGGGGTTGACCTGCCGCAAGAAGCAAGCGGTGTGATGCCCTCGGAAGAGTGGAAAATCAGGAACTTCAAACAGAAGTGGTATGCGGGAGAAACGATATCTGTCGGTATCGGACAGGGAGCAGTCGCGGTCACGCCGATCCAGTTAGCGCGTGCGATTGCCGGCATTACCAACGACGGAACGATGCACCGGCCACACGTTGCATTCCCCTCTGACCTGCCGGGCAATGTCATTCCTGCGTCGTCGGAATACCCGGATGAAGTGAAGTTCCCGATAGATCCGAAGAACTGGGAGATCATTACCGACGCAATGGCTAACGTGCCAACGCCTTTGGGTACGGCTGGCAGTGCGCATCTGCAGGGTATTGACTTTGCGGGGAAAACGGGCAGCGCGCAAACCATCAGCAACACCCTGAAGGCGAAGCTCGCGCACGGCAAGACTGACTACAAGGACAATGCCTGGTTCGTGGGGGTCACTCCGCGGCGCAACCCTGAAATCGTGGTTGGAGTGCTGTTTGAAGGCGGTGAGCACGGGCAGTTCGCGGCGCGCCTGGCCGCGCAGGTCGTGAAGGCGTACGTCGAGAAAAAGCGCAAGGTACAAACGCACATTGCTTCACTGGCGGCGGAGAGCGACCCGTTGTATGCGTCCAGTGCGCCCTTGCCGGCTGAGCATGGGAATCAAGTAGAGATAGGTGCAGTGTGGGACGCAACGGATGGGGGCGGGCCTACGGACGATCCGCGAAAGGACGACTTCCATGCTGGGCGGTTCGTGATTGACGTCCCGAAGAAAATGATTCCGCTGGCGACGGCAGCGCCGGGTATGAACTAGTAGTGGTACCGACTACCGAGTTGCGAGCGGATACGGCAAAGTGGAAATCAAAACTGAGAACAGAGAACCGGGAACTTACTAGCTAAGAGCTAAAAGCTAAAAGCTGAATTTTAATGTCTAGATACGTTTCATTTCGTGATTTCGACTGGCTGCTGCTGATCTTCGTCCTCATGATCTGTGGCCTGGGGGTGATGGAGATTCACAGCGCCACCGAACACACCAAGTTTGCCGGCGCCCATATCCGTCAGGTCTACTGGATCGCGGGTGGTGTGGGCGCGATGTTCCTGCTCAGCCTGCTGAATTACCAGGCTCTGCTGGATAAGATTCACTGGTTGTACATTGCCTCAATTACTTCCCTGATGTTGGTAATCATCTTCGGGCAGAAGTACCTCGGCGCCAGGCGCTGGATCAAGATGCCGGGCGGGCAGCACTTCCAGCCTTCGGAGTGGGTGAAACTGATCCTGATACTGGCTGTGGCCAAGTATTTTGCGAGCCTGCATCACCAGAAGGAACTTTCATGGTCTGACTTCATAAAGGCGGGAGCGATCGTCGGTGTGCCCATGCTCATGGTGCTGGCCCAGCCAGACATGGGGACGGCTCTTACCTACATGCCCATTGCGCTGATGGGCTTGTTCCTGGGAGGAGTGCGTGCGAAGCAGGCGTTAATCGTTGTGTTATTAGCTGGCATGATGCTTCCGGTGGCCTGGTTGAAGGTTCTTCACCCCTACCAGCGGGAGCGTCTGAGCAGTTTCATGAACCCGGAAGCGGACCGTCAGGGCTCCGGCTATCAGGTTAACCAGTCGTTAATTGCGGTCGGATCGGGAGGGCTTTGGGGTAGCAGTGAGGGGTCGCAAACCCACCTCGCGTTCCTGCCCGTGCCCCAAACCGATTTCATCTTTGCGGCGTTCGCCGAGGAGCACGGTTTTGTAGGTGCTTTAGGCGTTCTGCTGCTATACTTTATAGTGCTGATGCGTTTGACACAGAACGCGCAAACGGCGCCCGACCGCGCCGGCGCGTTTGTGGTGATGGGTGTGGTGGCTGTGCTTAGCTTTCATATCCTGGTCAACGTAGGCATGGTGGTCGGCTTTATGCCGGTCACTGGAATACCCTTGCCACTCATGAGTTATGGCGGGTCTTCCGTCCTGTTTATGTTTTTGGCGCTAGGATTGGTGATGAATATCCGGATGCGCCGGTTTGTGAACTGATCCGGGATGGAGACGGCAAGGTGGAACGCCCCGCTTGCCATACGGCGTGGCCCCGAAACCAAGATTACGATCGCCCTCGCGTTAAGAAGGGCACTCACCGGCCAGAAGGAGAGTTAAGGCCGGGCAGGATTGAAGCAGAAGCGCTGCCGGGCGGGTAACGGCCCCCTCACTCTTTGAGAGAGCGGTCACAAACCTGAGCAGGCGCGACATGCGATAAGTGCAAAAGATTCCAAAGCTACCGCAATGGACTCGGTCCCGGGAGACACTCCAGGGACAATGCCGTTCTGTGTCTGGAACGGCCCTGATCGCACACCTCGATCCTCCCGCCCGTCTCCAACCTCTGACCCGGTGAACTCTGCCGCTGTGGGGCGGCCGAACCGGAGTCCGATAGCATGACAAAAGAATTGTTTGTGTCTTCTACCCCTCACGAGACCAAAGTGGGGATGGTGGAGGACGATCAACTAGCCGAAGTTTACCTGGAACGCGAAAACGAATACACCCTGGCGGGATCCATCTACAAAGGAAGAGTCACTCGAGTGCTCCCCGGCATGCAGTCGGCTTTCGTCGACATCGGCCTGGAGCGCGATGCATTCTTGTATGTTTCTGACTTTATGGAACTGAGCGAGCACGAGGAAGACATGGACGAAGTGGTGCCTACTCCTCGTGCCGTACAGGAGTCGGGACCGCAATATCTGGGCGACGCGCAAACGCCAACTGCCGAGCCTGCTGTTGTAGAAGAGGAGACGGAGCCTGAAACAGGCCATCAGGAGTTGGCGGCCCATGCCGCTGCAGCACCCGGCGGTTCCGCTAACACGGTTAACACGCCTGGCAACTTCAGGTCCAGCAATGAAGGGCAGTCGCGGGACCGGGGGGATCGGGGAGATCGTGGCGGCTGGCGGGGACGCCGTCGTCGCCGTGGACGTCGAGGAGAGAGCGCGCCTGAGCCGAGGTTCGCTCGTCCGGTGCAGGAGACGAGCGCACCCAGTCGAAGTTCGGAGTTCGGTCCTCCTCCCGGTTATCAGCCGATCATTTTGCCCGGCGAATCGATTTCCAAGTACCAAAGGCAAGCGCCGAAGCCACCCGTGGCGGAAGCGCAGGCGGATGGCGAGTCTCGAGCTCTAGGTTCGGAAGCGGGGTTCGCAGCGCCCATCGCCCAGACGTTCCCCGAAGACGAACCAATCTTCGCTAAGCGTGAAGCCGAGCCGCTTCACGAACAACATGGAGATTTCCGCGACGCTCATGACGAACATGAGGAAGCTGAGCACGCTCGGTGGGAGCAGGAGCATGCCCGCGTGGAGCGCATGAATGTGGCGGCAGTTTTTGGCGGGAGCGTAGCTGAGCCTGAGCCTGAGACGGCAGCCGCAACGCCAGCGGAAGTTAGTTCTGTGCAATCACCGGCATCCACTTTCGGTGGCGCGGGTACGCTGGAAGAAGAGGAGATCGAAGAGGAAGAAGCGGATCTGGCATCCTACGTCGAAGAACTCGATGAGGATTCGGCCTTCGAGGAGTTGGAAGAAGAAACCCACGCGGCGGGAGATCAGCATCAGCATCACGCGGCAGCGCATGACGCAGTTGCGCACGGAGAGCAACTCGAGAACGCTGCGCCAGTAGAAGCCGCTGGTGAAGCCGAGATCGGCAACGAAGCGGAAGAAGAAGCCGATGAAGCCGACGAGGTAGAGGCCGAAATCGAGCAGGCCCAGGCTGAAGCTGAGGCTCTGGTGAGCGGCGAAGTAAGCGAGGGCGTCGAAGGGCGCGCTGAAGTTCGGGCTCCTGCCGGCACCGCAGCGTACACACAGAGGGCGCAGCGCCCGGGCTTCGATCGACGGCGCGGGCGGCGGGGAGGACGGCGGTTCAAGCCATCCTCGCGCCAGAACTCGCAACCTCTGCCCCAGATAACCGACCTGCTGAAAGAGGGACAGGAAATCCTGGTACAGATCGCCAAAGAACCGATCGGCAAGAAAGGCGCCCGCATCACAAGTCACATCGCGCTGCCGGGACGTTTTCTGGTTTATATGCCGACCGTGAATCACACCGGCGTTTCGCGCAAGATTTCGTCGGATGAAGAGCGCCAGCGGCTGAAACGGATCGTAATGAGCGAGCGCGAGAACGGGCATGGCGGATTCATCGTGCGGACAGCGGCGCAGGGTGCAGCCGAAGAAGAGCTCCGCGCTGACATTCGATTCCTGAAGAATCTCTGGTCCGAGATCAAGAGCCGCGCGGACAACGGCAAATCACCGGCGTTGATCTATCACGATCTCAATGTCGTGGAACGAGTGTTGCGTGACCAGGTAACTTCGGATTTCTCGGCGATCTGGGTCGATAGCGACGAGGAGTACGAGCGCATTCTGCGGTTCGCCAATCGATTCCAGCCGGCGCTGGTACGGCGGGTGAAGCTATATACCAAGGAAACGCCGCTGTTTGACCAGTTCGGTCTTGCCGAAGAAATCAACAAAGCCTTGAAGTCCAAAGTCTGGCTCAAGAGCGGTGGCTACATCGTGATCAACCAGACCGAGGCGCTGGTAGCGATCGACGTCAACACCGGCAAGTTCGTGGGCAAGACGGCCCGCCTGGAAGACACGATCGTGAAGACCAACGTGGACGCCATCAAGGAGATCGTCCGGCAGATACGGCTGCGCGACCTGGGCGGCATCATCATCATCGACTTCATCGACATGGATGAGCGCCGCAACCGACAGAAGGTGATGCAGGCGCTGGAGGAGGCGCTGCGGAGCGATCGTGCGCCTTCGAAGGTGCTCCAGTTCAATGATTTCGGGCTGGTCGCGATCACGCGAAAGCGGGTGAAGCAATCGTTGGAGCGAACCATTGGATCGCCGTGCCCGTATTGCGCCAGCACCGGGTTTGTGAAGTCGGTTGCGACCGTCTGCAACGAGATCTACGTCGAGATTCGGAAGATCGCGAAACATCTCGACCATGCGGACGTGATGTTGCGCGTGAATCCTGACGTGGCGAAGGTGCTCAAGAACAACAACGGTAAATGGTTGAACGAGATGGAGGAACTGACGAAGAAGACGATCATCATCAAGTCAGATCCGGCGCTGCATCAGGAGCAGTTCGATATCAACTAGCTGCTAGCTATTAGCTCTTTGCTTTTAGCTAGAACCAACGGTTCCGAAAGACGGGCTTTATGCCCGTCTTTTGCTTTTGGTTCGAACTTTGCTAGGGAGCCTAAGACCCGATAAACACGGTTCTTTGACAGACAGAATGTTGGTTTAGCGCTTGGATTACAGAACGTCATCTTCCGATTGGGCGTGGGCCAGCACCCGCACCACAAGGTCTGCGCGCTCACGCAGTTTCTGCAACGAAGCCTCCAGAGATTCGGAGAGCGTCGGATCGTCGGTCTTGGCGAGAGTCTGAGAAGCACTTTCTGTCGTTCTGCGTGCGACTTCGAGCAGCACCACCAGGGAATCCGCGTGCAGCTTCCACAGAGACGGTGAATTGTGCGATCGCTTGAGTTCTTCGATCTCCGTGCTCATGCGGGCAACCGTGGCCACGATCCGCAGAAGCGCACGGGCCACGTCGGCGCGGGGACTCTTCTCGTCGATATAGTCGGCACAGTAGGCGTCTGCTTCAGCCGGCGTCAACATCAGGTTGAAGAAGCGCATGGGGACAACCTGACGAAACTTCGGGTCGGCAACGCGAACGAAAACCCGCACGGATTCCTCCACGCGCCGAAGCTTGGTTTCCTCCATCGTCAGCTGCTGTGGCGTGGCGGCCGATGCCACCACTCTGGGAACTCG
>Ga0209698_10004908_pt1 | contig 14572 bp, 13 predicted proteins | sample LitLauG_LLR_2012_FD_187203 | JGI IMG/M metagenome (GOLD analysis project Ga0209698, IMG submission 187203) | Freshwater sediment microbial communities from Pennsylvania, USA - Little Laurel Run_MetaG_LLR_2012 (SPAdes) (version 2) | ecosystem: Environmental > Aquatic > Freshwater > Creek >...
CGGTTGTCGTTCACCGGCAGCGACACCACGCCGAAGTCCACCGCGTTCTCCAGAATCGATTCGAGAATCTTCGCATAGTCCGAGCGCTTGATGCTGACCGACACCTTGGGGTAGTCGCGTTTGAATTGCGCGAATACTTCGGGCAGGATGTGCAGGCACGTGCCTTCGTTCGCGCCCACCACAATCTCGCCGCGCGGGACACGCTCGGTTTCCGCGATTTCCGTGACGATGATCTTGCGCCGCTCGAGCGTCTCCTCCGCGTATTTAAAAAACAATTTTCCCGCCGCTGTGACTGAGACTTTTCCTCCCGAGCGGTCCAGCAGGCGCGCGCCCACTTCTTCTTCCAGCGCGCGGATTTGGGACGAGATCGCGGGTTGAGTGCGAAAGCGTTTCTCGGCGGCGCGCGAGAAGCTGGCGAGGCGCGCCACTTCCAGAAAAATTTCGAGCTGATCGAAGTCCATTTGCGGGCTGGCCCCTGACACTATAGCGAGGCGAGGGCGCGGGTGGAAGTGGGCTTACAGCGAATGAATTAAGAAATTCTGGTAAGTGATTGTATAAAAGGAGCTTGCAGCGTCTCGATGCATCGCCTGATTTCGCCAATTGGCATTGCTTTAACTTCGGATTGCTCCTCATCCGGCTCCATGGTAAGTGCTCTAATCAATTCTTCCTGCTTCAGCCAACACGGGGCAACTTGGTGTAGAGTGTTCAGCCTGAAAAGGACAGCGCCGATGGGAGCGACAAATCCGGACGGTCGTATCACGCGACGCGGGTTCCTCGAACGCAGTTCAGCGGCTTTAGCAAGTGCAGGGCTTGTCGGGAACGCTTATGCCGCAAAGTCCGCGTTCAGTTCCGAGAGTACGGTGGACAGCCCGAATCCCAGCGCAATGCCGCTGGCTGGCAAGATTGCGCTCGAAGAGCACTTTGTCCTTGCCGAAACTATCGACACAAGCTACGCCGTCAGAGATCTCCCGCCTCAAATTCGAAACAAAATCCTCGACGTCGGCAGCGGACGCATCTCGGAGATGGATCGTGGCGGTCTCGACATCTGCGTCCTTTCGCTTACAGCACCCGGAGTCCAAGCTGTTCCCAACGTCACGCAGGCCATCGCCCAAGCGCTGCGAACCAATGACTATCTGGCCGAGAATATCGCAAAGAATCCGCAACGTCTGAAAGGCTTTGCGACGCTGCCGTTACAGGACCCCGAGGCTGCTGCCCAGGAACTGACACGCGGTGTTAGAAACCTGGGCTTCTGCGGCGCGTTGGTCAATGGATTCTCGCAGATCGGCGAAGCGGATTCCGCGGTTTTCTATGATTTGCCGCAATACCGTCCGTTCTGGGCAACAGTCCAGGAGTTGGATGTGCCATTCTACCTCCACCCTCGTGATCCATTGGCAAGCAGGCAGCAATCTTACGAAGGATATCGTTGGCTCGCCGGCTCGCCCTGGGGATTTGGGGTCGAGACTTCCATTCACGCACTTCGTCTAATGGCCAGCGGGCTGTTCGATGAATACCCCAAACTCAAAGTGATCCTCGGCCACTTGGGCGAAGGACTACCGTTCGGTGTTTGGCGCGTGGATCATCGCATATCCAGGGGGAGTGGTACCCCGAGAGCGAAACTGCCAATGAGCCACTATCTGCGTGAGAACTTCTACATTACGACTAGTGGCAACTTCCGCACGCAGGCCCTTACCAACGTAATTCTTGAAGTCGGCGCTGATCGCATTCTCTACTCAGTCGATTATCCTTACGAGGACGTGGTCGAGGCGAGAGAGTGGTTTGACCAGGCTTCGATCAGCGAAGCGGACCGCATGAAGATTGCCCGCACTAACGCCCAGAAGTTGTTCCGCCTCTAGGCAAAGTCCTGTCTCCTTCCGCCAGGCGAAGCTGTAGCGGGCGAGTTCTAGACGTTGATTACGGCTACAAGTTCCTTTACAGCTGCAGCGCTCTTGTCGAGAGCTGCCTTCTCTTCGGGCGTCAGTTTGATCTCGATGATCTGCTCGATGCCCTTCGCGCCGAGCTTTACCGGCACGCCGACGTAAAGCCCCTTGATGCCGTATTCTCCGTTGAGATAGGCCGCGCAGGGAAGAATCTTCTTCTTGTCTTTCAGGATGGCCTCAACCATCTCGGTGGCCGCAGCGGAAGGCGCATAGTAGGCCGACCCGGTCTTCAGGTATTTGACGATCTCGGCGCCGCCGTCGCGAGTCCGTTGCACGAGCCGATCGAGCGTGGTCTTGTCCATCAGTTCGGTAATCGGGATTCCAGCAACGGTCGAGTAACGGGGAAGCGGGACCATGGTGTCGCCGTGTCCGCCGAGCACGAAGGCGTTGACGTTCTCAACGCTCACGTTGAGTTCCTGGGCGATAAAGCTGCGGAAGCGGGCGGAGTCGAGCACCCCGGCCATGCCGATCACGCGCTCGCGCGGGAATCCGCTCAGCTTGTAGGCGGCTTGCGCCATGGCGTCGAGCGGGTTCGAGACGACGATGAGGATGCAGTGCGGTGAGTACTGCACGACTTTGCCCACCACGTCACTCATGATCTTGTAGTTGGTGTTGAGCAGATCGTCGCGGCTCATGCCGGGCTTGCGCGGAATGCCGGCGGTGATGACGACGATGTCGGAGTCGGCGGTGTCGGCGTAATCCTGGGTGCCGAGGACGTGGGAGTCACGTTTCTCGATGGGCATCGCCTCGAGCAGGTCGAGACCTTTACCCTGCGGCACGCCTTCGATGATGTCGATGAGGACCACGTCGGCCAGTTCTTTCGAGGCAATCCAATGAGCCGCGGTGGCGCCCACGTTTCCGGAACCTACGATCGTTACTTTTTTGCGCATGAAATGTCCTTTCGTCCCCGCGACGGAGCGGGGAATAAATCGATGAGAACTTGATCTGCTAGCGGCCTGCGCCGACGGGTACCTCCATGTTGTCGATCATGCACGTCGCAAACTCGCTGGTCTTGACCTTGGTGGCGCCCTCCATCAGGCGCTCGAAATCGTACGTGACCTTTTTCTGGTCGATGGTGCGTTCCAGGCTCTGCTCGATGAGATCGGCGGCTTCCTTCCAGCCCAGGAAACGGAACATCATGACGCCGGAGAGCATGACCGACCCCGGATTGATAACGTCCTTGTCGGCATACTTGGGCGCGGTGCCGTGCGTGGCCTCGAAGATGGCGTAGCCGTCGCCCACGTTCGCGCCCGGCGCGATGCCCAGCCCGCCCACTTGAGCGGCGCAGGCGTCGGAAATGTAGTCGCCGTTGAGATTCGGCGTCGCAAGAACACTATATTCATCGGCGCGCGTGACCACCTGCTGGAAAATGGAGTCAGCGATGCGGTCATTGATCATCAGCTTCTTCTTCCACGCGCCCTTGCCATGGGTCGAATAGATGGAATCGAGACAGGCCTTAACTTCCTGGTAGAGCGCCTTGCGGAAGTCGTCGGTGGCGAACTCCAGGCCGGGCTCGATCAGGCTGGCGTTCTGCTCGACTGTGAGACTGCCGTTCTTGTCTTTGTTATCGAGGATCCAGCTCTCGCGCTCCGTGACAACTTTGTCGCGGAATTCTTCGGTGGCCAGCTCATAGCCCCACTTGCGGAAGGCGCCCTCGGTGAACTTCTGGATGTTGCCTTTGTGGACCAGGGTGACGGCCTTACGTCCGTTGTCGAGCGCGTGCTGGATGGCCATGCGCACCAGACGCTTGGTCCCGGTCACGGACATCGGTTTAATGCCGATGCCGGAATCAAGGCGAATCTGTTTCTTGCCGCCCTTCAGCATGTCCTTATTGAGGAAGTCGATCAGCCGCGCGACTTCGGGTGTGCCCTGTTCCCATTCGATGCCGGCGTAAACGTCCTCCGTGTTCTCGCGGAAGATGACAATGTTCATGCGCTCGGGATGCTTTACAGGCGAGGGTACGCCTCGGTAGTACTTTACCGGGCGGATGCAAGAGTAGAGATCGAGAAGTTGGCGCAGCGCGACATTGAGCGAGCGGATGCCGCCGCCAACCGGCGTGGTGAGCGGTCCCTTGATGGCCACGCGGAATTCGCGGATCGCGCTCACGGTGTCATCCGGGAGCCAGTTCTGGAATTTCGCCTTGGCTTTTTCGCCGGCAAAGACTTCATACCAGGCCACAGCGCGTTTCCCGCTATAAGCTTTCGCTACGGCGGCGTCGAAGACTCGTACGGACGCCTTCCAGATGTCACGTCCCGTACCGTCGCCTTCGATGAAGGGGATAATGGGGCGGTCGGGGACGCGGTACTTCCCATTGCTGTATTCGATCTTTTGCCCGTTGGGTGGGACGGGCACTCCGTTAAACGGCGCCATGCACTATCCTCCAGAACTTCAAAAAGGGAAACAATCATTATAAAGAATAAAGTTGAGGCGGAGGGCGCGGTCGCGTCGGGATCACTCCCGCAAGTGACGGCGATCACAGCATGGCATGACCGCGTGTGCGCGGGCAGACCGCTGCCGCGAAGTGCGGAGGCAGGCGCAGACAGGAATGTCCGCGCCCCATGTTCTAGGCTTTCCCAGCCAGGCGGGCTTTCACCATCTTCTTCACAAGAGCAGCCGGCAGGGGCTTGTCTACCGGGAAATGGATAGTCCCTTTGGATGTCGAGAAGCCCTTTAGTTCGTTCTTAAACGCTTCGATGACTGAGGCGGTGGGGAACAAACTGCAATGGTCGGAGAACGCGGCGAACCACACCAGGACTTTTTTGTGCTTGAACGCAGGAATCCGATAACTGATGGTCTCGGTCGCCTCCGGTGGCACAGCAGACCGAATCGCCGCGCGAACCTTGTTCAAAGTGCTGCGGGCGGGCTCCGGTACGCTTGCGAGGTACTCGTCCACAGTTTTTGGAACCGCACTACCCTTGGCGGCTGACTTACGATCAGCGGCCTTCGACTTTTTCTTACGCATGTACTTGTTCGCCCTTGATGGAGTGGGACTCGCAGCTGCGGCGCGGACAGGAATGTCCGCGCCACACAACCTACGCTCGTTCTATGGTTACCGATTGCACTACGATGTCTTTGTTCGGACGGTCCTGGCGGTTGCGGGGGACCTTCGAAACTTTTTCCACGACGTCGTGTCCTTCCACGACCTCGCCGAAAATGGTGTGCTTGCCCGTCAGCCATTCGGTGTTAGCCACGGTGATGAAGAACTGCGAGCCGTTGGTATTAGGGCCCGCGTTGGCCATGGCCAATTTACCGGACTTGTCGAAGCGGTGAGGCGAGCCTTTGGTTTCGTCTTCAAACTGATAGCCGGGGCCACCCATTCCTGTGCCTTGCGGATCTCCGCCCTGGATCATGAAGTCCGGGATCACACGATGGAAGATGGTGCCGTGGTAGAGAGGGTCTTTCGTTTTCTTGCGGGTCGTGGGATGCGTCCACTCGCGCTTGCCCTCGGCGAGTTCAACGAAGTTGGCTACAGTTTTTGGTGCATCCTTCTCAAACAGACGGCAAACGATGTTGCCTTCGCTGGTTTGGATCACTGCGTACGTGCCGGGTGTGCGTGGCATAGACTCCCTTCGATTTTCGAATTTTGATTGCGCAATTACATGGGTTTCTTGGCGGCCGAGGGCTTGGCCGCCGGTTTTGCGGGCGCTTTGGCAGCGGGCGCCGCGCCGCGCCGGACTTCGATGTGCGTGATCTTGACCGGATGGAACGGACGGTTATTGCTCGGGTCGCTGGTCATGCGGGCAATCTGTTTGACCAGTTCGACCGCCGCCGCATCGCATTGTCCGAAGATGGTGTGATGTCCGTTGAGGTGCGGGGTGGGAACCTCGGTGATGAAGAACTGTGACCCATTGGTATTGGGGCCGGAATTCGCCATGGCGAGGCGGCCGGGACGGTCGAAGGCGAGCGTCGAGACGAACTCGTCCTTGAAGCTGTACCCTGGATCGCCGGAACCGTTACCGGCAGGGTCGCCACCCTGAATCATGAAATTGGGGATCACGCGGTGGAAAATCGTGCCGTCATAGAGCGGCACACCTTTCTTGGAGGCGTGGCTGATGGGGTTCTTCCAGTCCTTAGTGCCACGGGCAAGGCCGATGAAGTTTTCAACCGTGACCGGGGTTTCCTTTTCAAACAGGGTGCAGTGCAGGTCGCCGGCGGTGGTGTGGATGATGGCGGTGGGCTCAACGGTCGAAGCGGCGGCTGGTGTTCTGACGGGCGGTTTGGCGGTTGGTTTTGCAGTTGAGGTGGCCTGGCTCAGGCTGAACGCGGAAGTGAACACAATTAAGACAGCCGTGCAAATAAGTGTTCGCATGGATGCTCCTATGGTGATTTGCAGTTCTTGATTGTACGACAACGCGAGGGCAAGGTGCCCTCGCGACAGCCGGCGAGTCGCCGGCGCTACTTCGCTTGCAACTCGTGGCTCACTCGCTCGGCTTCGTGGAAAACTCGCAGCAAGTTCCCCCCGAGTATTTTGCGGATATCGGCGGCGCTGTAGCCGCGGTCGAGCAGGGCCTGCGTAATCTTGGGCAAATCAGCGGCAGAGTCGATGCCCTGTGGAGTAGCGCCGCTCACGCCATCGAAGTCGGAGCCGAGGCCAACGTGATCGACGCCAGCCACCTTGGCGATGTGGTCGATGTGATCGATAAGTGAACTCAGTGGCGGCCGCGGGATCCTCGCTGCCCACTCGCGTTCGATGCGATCCTTGTCAATGTAGGTCACAGTTTGGCCGGCTGCTTTGCGCTGATCGACGAACCCTTTTACGGCGGCGTCCCGATCCTTGGCTTGAGCGTCAGCGGCCTTGCGGTAGGTCTCGTCGACGAAGGCGCTATAGAAGTTCACCTGAACTACGCCGCCGTTTTTGGTGACGGCGCGCAGCATGTCGTCGGTCAGGTTGCGCGGATGGTTGGTGAGAGCGCGAGCGGAAGAGTGCGAGGCGATGACGGGCCCCTTGGTGACAGCAATCGTATCGTAGAAAGTCTTGTCGGCAACGTGCGAGATATCGACCAGCATGCCCAGCCGGTTCATCTCGAGGACAATCTGCTTGCCGCTTTCGGTGAGGCCGTCGTGGTGCTCGACCTTGGGGTTGTTGATGTCGCCGGAGGAATCGGCCCACTCGTTCGTGTTCGACCAACTCAAAGTCATGTAGCGCACGCCGAGGCGGTAGAAATCTCGAAGCAGGCGGATGTCGTTTTCGATGGAGTGACCACCTTCGATGCCCAGGAGCGCCGCAAGCTTGTGTTCTCGATGAGCGCGCTCAATGTCGGCGACGCTGAAGGCCATCGTCATGCGATCCGGATGGCGGGCTGCCTGCTCGTAGACGGAATCGATCAAATCGAGCGTGTGATGCGCGAAGTGGCCCTGGTTCGTCTCCGGATCAACCCAGATGGAAAAGAACTCCGCGCCCAGATTTCCGGCCTTGGCCTTGTCGAGACTGATGTGGCCGTAATCTTTCGGGTCGGTCGAACCGATGTCGTAATTTTCGTCCAGAAAACGCTGCGGCGTGTCGGCGTGGGTGTCGATGATGAGGGCGGAGTTGTGAATCTTGCGGGCCTTGGTGCTGACCGCGGTCTGCGCGTGGGCGGTTAAGGCCAGAAAAACGAGGAGAGCAAGGGCGACGGTTCGACGATTCATGGTTGAGCATGAATTCTATACGAGCCGGCGTACCAGATGCGGTCGTCCTTCGTGCGCCTTCGTGTCCCTCGCGGTGATCGTCTATCTTCTTCTAAGACCACCAAGGACACAAAGGATCACCAAGGAAAGCTTTGCGAGAGTGTATCGGAGGCGCTCAGTTGGACGCGCCCATCGCGGTCAGCGCGCCCTCGGCGGGATGGGGCGCCAGAACCGTCTGGCTCTGTCGCCAATCAGCGTAGCGGTCCGAGACCATCACGTGGAAGCACCAGTGGCGGCGTTCCTCCTCCGGTTCAACCAGTCCGAGCTCGTGGAGATAAAACAGGTAGCGTTCGACGAAGCGGATCTGCTCGACCGACATACCCCTGCGTTGCAGATCGACCGTGATGCCCGCCAGGTGCGACGATGCCGTTTCGCCTTCCGCCGGGGCGGCATTGCGATTATGGCGGCGAAGCTTCTTCTGTACCTTCACCGTGCGCACGGCGGAGTTGACTTGAATCTGCTCGTGGAACTCGCGGTAATAGACCTCGGAAAGATCCTGCACAAAGTCGCGCGTCCAGGGGCGGCAATAGCGGCGCGACGGATCGAGACTGGACTGGATCCGCAGCGTCTCGCTCGCCTCAATCGGAACCAGGGCGTGCGAGGCCTTCAGCTCTTCCAGTTGGTCGTCGTCCTGAATGCGGGGTAACTGAAGGCGGTCGATTTCTTCGTTCTGCCGGAGCAAGGAATCATGAGACGGGCGGAACATCGGGTTCCATTTCACGCGCCGCCCATGGCGCGAGTGCTTCAGTTTACGATCCCCGTTGGTGCGGTGCAGACCGAAGGCGCTGGGGTGCGCGCCGATCGTGAAGATCAGCGAGAGCAGCAGCGCGCACAATTGTCCAAACTTCGTGGGCCCGTGGGTCATTAGGGAAGTTCCTCGTATCGGGAAAAGCCCGATAGGCCAGGAGGAACGGTTATTGTAAACGAGAGATTACAAATTGTGGGAACCAATTCGCAGAAAACGACATTACGGAAGGCAGGTTACTGGTAACAGTTACCAGGAAGAAGGTTTCAGGTGACAGGTCACGGGTCACAGGTTCAGGCAGGAGCAGCAAGGTTTTGCGCCCCTGGGTGTTGGCCTCGCGTTCTGGGTTTTCCCTGAGACCTGACACCTGAGACCTGTGACCTATTTCCTGAACAAATCGCTGATCGCCTGCCTCATCACCTGCCCACCGACCTCGGAAATGGACTTGGTTAGCGGAATGTCCTTCGGGCAGATCTCCACGCAGTTCTGCGCATAGCCGCATTCCTGGATGCCGCCGTCTCCCATAAGGGCCGACAGGCGTTCGCGCTTCAAGGCCTGGCCCGTGGGATGGGTGTTGAAGAGGCGCACTTGCGAAATGGCGGCGGCGCCCACGAAGCCTGTGTCGTCATTGAACTGGGGGCATGCTTCCATGCAGCAGCAGCACGAGATGCAGCGCGACAGCGGATAGGCTTCTTCCTGAGCCTCGGCGGTCATGCGCGGGCCGGAGCCTAGGTCGTAGGTGCCATCGACCGGAACCCAGGCTTTGACCTTTTTCAGGTTCTCGAAGATCACGCTGCGGTCCACCGACAGGTCGCGCACAACCGGGAACTTTGAGAATGGCTCGAGCTTGATCGGCTGATCGAGATGGTCGAGCAGGGCAGAGCAGGCCATGCGGGCGCGTCCGTTGATCAGCATGGCGCAGGAGCCGCACACCTCTTCCAGGCAATTCGAGTCGTAGGTGACGGGCGTGGTCTTCTTGCCGTCACGCGTGACGGGATTGGCCGCGATGTCCATGAGCGCGGAGGTGACGTTCATGTTTGGCTTGTAGGCGATCTCGAATTCCTCCCACCGCGACTTCTGGTCGGGAGTGTCTTGACGTTTGATCTTGATGATTACGGTCTTCTTGTTATTAGCCATTAGCTTCTAGCCTAGCTCCTAGCTCGCGAAGCGTTATTTACGTGAGCGACGTCACAACGAGTTTGGTCGTGCTCTTTCCCAAATTGAAGAGCCATCGCAAGAAAAACCCACCGGGAAGGGCACGAGTTCCACTCGTGCCGATTTAGGCTAAGAGAAACGCATCGGCTTCCAGCCGCTGAGGTTTCTCTTGAGGCCTTCCCGACTCTTTTCTCCTCCCGGAACGTATTTCCTGACCTTTTGCACCTGGCATCATCGCCAATTGTTTTCCGTCGAAGCGTATGCCCGGTTATTCCTCAAAACGCTTTTTCATTATCGTCGCGAAGGTCATTATCTCTTGCATGCCTTCGTCCTGATGCCCGATCACGTCCATCTTCTACTTACTCCCGCCCAAGAGGTAACGATCGAACGCACCGTCCAGCTGATTAAGGGCGGATACTCGCATGCGCTCGGAACGCTGATCGGGCGCAAGTCCGAAGTCTGGCAGCGCGGGTTTACAGATCACCGCGTTCGCGATGCCCAGGATTTCATTCATCATCAGGCCTACGTTCATCAGAACCCTGTTGTTAGCCGCTTCGTCGTTAAAATTTCCGAGTATCGTTATTGCTCCGCGTTCCCCGGATTCAAACTAGACCACTGGCCCCCAGCGGCTGAAGCCGCAATCTTCAGGAGCGCTGCGATCGGCACGAGTGGAACTCGTGCCCTTCCCGGTTCGTGACGCGGCGTCCGGTGTGAGTTGGCGTTTGATCTTGATGATGACAGTCTTCTTGTTGTTAGCCATTAGCTTCTAGTCTTTAGGTCCTAGCTCAAAATCTTGTGCCATTTCAGTACTTCCTCGGTCGCGGCGGTATCAGCCCCGCGTCCACCGACTCAAACTCAAACTTCGGCTCGTCGGCATCCGGCGCGAACGTTGCCTTCGTCGTCTTCATCCAGTTCTTGTCGTCGCGCTCGGGAAAGTCCGGCTTGTAGTGCGAGCCGCGCGACTCGTCGCGCATGGCGGCTCCCTGCGCGATCACCCGCGACAACTGCAGCATGTTGTAAAGCTGCCGCGCGAAGGCAACCGTCGTGTTCGCCCACTGCGAGCGGTCGCTCAGGTTGATCTTCTGGAAGCGCCGCAGCAGATCGACCACCTTGGCGTCCGCTGCCTGACACTTCTTGCTGTAGCGGATCACCGTGCAATTCTCGGTCATCGTCTCGCCCAATTCGCGCCAGAGCAGGAACGGATTCTCGTTGCCGTTGGCCGTCATCAGCCCGGCATTGATTTCCTGCTGGCGTTTGCGCTCGGCATCAAAGTGGCCGTTGCTCGGCGCTGCTTGCAGATTCTTCGCATACTGCACAGCATTTGGTCCCGCCACAAATCCGCCGTAGATGCACGAGACCAGCGAATTCGCGCCCAGCCGGTTTGCCCCGTGGTACTGATACTCGCACTCGCCCGCAGCAAAAACGCCGGGGATGTTGGTGGCCTGCTTGTAGTCAACCCACAGTCCGCCCATGGTGTAGTGCATGCCGGGAAAAATCTTCATCGGCACATCGCGCGGGTCGTCGCCGACGAACTTCTCGTAAATTTCGAGGATGCCTTCCAACTTGCGGTCGAGCACCTTGCGGTCAATGTGCGTCAGATCGAGATAGACCATCGGCCTCCCGTCGATGCCAAGATTGTGCTCGTACACGACCTTGAAGATGGCGCGCGTCGCGACATCGCGCGGCACCAGGTTTCCGTATTTTGGATACCACTCTTCGAGGAAGTACCACCGCTCTTTTTCCGGAATGGATTTAGGATCGCGCTTGTCGCCTTGCGTTTTCGGAACCCAGACGCGCCCGCCTTCCCCGCGGGCCGATTCCGACATCAGGCGCAGCTTATCTTCTCCCGGGATTGACGTCGGGTGCACCTGGATAAACTCGCCGTTCGCGTAGTAGCAACCTTGCTGGTAGAGCGCCGATTGCGCCGATCCAGTACACACGACCGAGTTGGTCGATTTCCCGAAGATCGCGCCAATGCCGCCCGTGCAGATGATGATCGCATCGGACGGAAACGTGCGCACTTCCATCGTGCGCAGGTCCATGGCACAGATCCCGCGGCAGACACGCTTTGTGTCCAGCACCGCGGAGAGAAACTCCCAGTGCTCGTATTTCTTGACCTTGCCTTCGGCTTCGAAGCGGCGCACTTGCTCGTCGAGCGCGTAGAGAAGTTGCTGGCCCGTGGTCGCTCCCGCAAAAGCAGTGCGGTTGTAGAGCGTGCCTCCGAAGCGGCGGAAGTCAAGCAGACCTTCCGGGGTGCGGTTGAACGTGACGCCCATGCGGTCGAGCAAGTCGATGATGCCCGGGGCCGCGTCGCACATGGCCTTGACGGGCGGCTGGTTGGCCAGGAAGTCGCCACCGTAAATCGTGTCGTCGAAGTGCTGCCAGGTCGAATCGCCTTCGCCTTTCAAATTCTTGGCCGCATTGATGCCGCCCTGCGCACAAACCGAGTGCGAGCGCTTGACCGGGACAATCGAGAACAAGTCAACCTCGCCGCCCATCTCGGCGATCTTGATAACCGCGGCGAGCCCCGCGAGGCCGCCGCCTACGACAATAATTTTCGGAGCTGCCATCTGGTATGAATCCGATCTGCCGGGTTGTGCCCGGTCGTTACTTCATCACGATATTTTCCGAAGCATTGGAGTCGAGAGGCTGCCGCGGAGTACTCAGGAATCCGTACATGCTGGCCGCTCCAATCGAAACCAACCCGAGCGCCAGCAACAAGCAAACGTAGCCAAACCGGCGGCGCGCCTTCTCGCCGGTGGTGATACCCCACTTGGCGGCGAACAGCCACAGTCCGTAGCAAAAATGCCACGAGGCCGCGATGATCCCGACCGCGTAGAACGCGATCATCCAGGGGTTCTGGAATTCTCCCTGCACCTTGGCGAAGGCCTGCATGGGATGCGTGGGCAGGTGCACGCCGGTGAAGCGCAGGTAATAAGTGTGCTGCGCCATGTAGACCAACGCGATGATGCCCGTCCAGCGCTGCGCCGTATAGAGCCAGTTGCCGGTCCAGGGATAATCGCCGACGTTGCTGTCGCCGCGCCACCAGATGACGATCCCGTACGTAGCGTGATAGAGAATCGGGATCCAGATGCCGAACAACTCGAGCCCCACCACAAACGGCAGGCTGTTCAGAAACGCGACTTGCTTCCCGTACGCTTCCGCACCCTTGAAGGCCTCCACGTTCGAGATGAAGTGTTCAAGAAGAAACAGTCCGATGGGAACGATGCCGGTGAGCGAATGCAGGCGGCGCAGCAGGAACGAGTAGCCTTCGCCAGCCCGCAGGGGAGCGACGCCGGGCTTGATCTGTGGAACGGGAGCGACAGAACTGGCTGATGACGCCACGATGACGGCTCCTAGCGTGCGTGGATATGAAAACTTTCTATTATGTGTGCGCGCGGCAGACCGCGTCAAGCGAATCAGCGCCGGAAACCGTGTAGCGCGGACACTCTTGTCCGCGTCAGCATGGAGTGCCTGTGGTGCCAGCACGCGGACAAGAGTGTCCGCGCCACACAGGCAACGCTACTTTTGTCGCTCGTACCACTCCAGGAACATGCGAAACGCCGCGCCGCGATGGCTGTGCTGCGCCTTCTCCTCCGCGCTCAGTTCGGCGAACGTTTTGGAGATTTGGGGAAAATAGAAAAGTGGGTCGTAGCCAAAGCCGTTCTGGCCGCGTGGAGCATCGAGAATGATGCCCTCTGCCACGCCGCGGAAGGTTTGGAGCGTCTCGCCATCGCGGGCGGCAGCCAGCACACAAACGAAACGCGCAGTGCGTTTCTCGCGCGGGAGGTCTCTTAACTCGCGCAGCACGCGCGCGTTGTTGGCTTCGTCATCGGTATTGCTCTCCGCTGCATGCGGTTCGGCCGCTGCGTAGCGCGCGGAGTGAACGCCGGGCGCTCCACCCAGCGCGTCAATTTCCAGGCCAGAGTCATCAGCGAGCACCAATTCTCCTGGCGCAGCCAGGCTGTAGGCCTCGGACTTCTTACGGGCGTTGACCTCAAAGGTCGCGCCGTCTTCGACAACCGGGGGCAGGGACGAGAAGGCAGGAATGCCAGCGATGGTGACGCCATGAGCCGAAGCCGCCCCGGCGAAGTCACGAAGTTTTCCGGGATTGGAGGTCGCAATTAGAACCCTGCTCGTGCTCATGCGTTTGTGCTCGTAGCGTTCTGAGGGCGAGTTTTGATCCAGGCTGCCACCAGCAGAATCAGGCTGATCATCGACACGATGTCTCCGATAGTGCGATCGAGTGTGCGGCCGAAGTGAATGCTCACATCGTTTGGTCCGGCGGCGACCGGGATGACCATCTGGCCGGTCTCTTCTGTCGTTTCGGGACTCACCGGTCGACCGTTCACCGTAACCTGCCATGCCGGATAATTAAAAAGCCGCAGCCTCAACTTTTCCGGCTCCGAAGCGTGAACAATGAAGTGCTTCTCGACAGGCCCCCATTGCATCACTCGTCCGGGAACGGCCTTTCCGGAGGAGTCGGTAATCCGCGGCAGGTCCTTGGTTACATCGTAGGGGTCAGCTCCCGCGGGGACATACTCGTCGATTCCTTCGTTACCGGTTCCATCCGACATCGTCTTGCTCATTTCCACAATAGCGCCGGCGTTATCCCACCACGGTGCCTGGATACGATGGCCAACCATCAGGAGTACGGCGACCATAGCGGCGGCGGCCATCGTTCGTATGAACCAACGCCGGGTTGCCATAGCCAGCAGCAAAGCCAGCGCCGCATTCAGACAAAGCAGCCAGCGAAAGGGAAGCTGAACGAACCGGAACTTGGGTAGATACTGCCAAAGCAGATTGCTGACCGAAAACATCACCAGGATCGTCCCGACTCCCCAGGCGGAAAGCAGCAACCAGAGTGTCTTTCCCTTCACACGCGATGTGCGGGAGCGCCAGATTGCCAACACCATAATTCCGATTTCAGCCAGAGCCACATACGACACCAGCAAGTTGAAGCGATTGTGATCCACGTCCACAATCTTGGTGAAGAGAAAGTTGTCCTGCGGCCGGACTCCGGACGCGAGCACCTCCCCGATGTTGATCCATTTCTCTTCCAGAATCG
>Ga0209698_10004911_pt1 | contig 14567 bp, 16 predicted proteins | sample LitLauG_LLR_2012_FD_187203 | JGI IMG/M metagenome (GOLD analysis project Ga0209698, IMG submission 187203) | Freshwater sediment microbial communities from Pennsylvania, USA - Little Laurel Run_MetaG_LLR_2012 (SPAdes) (version 2) | ecosystem: Environmental > Aquatic > Freshwater > Creek >...
TGGCCGTTCATGCCGGTCAAAGCCGCCGAAATCTGGCGCCAGCTCGCGCAAAGCGGCGAACCCGACGGCGACTGGACCGCGCTGCGCTGGGGCGGCCTCGCAGCAGGCACCGCGCTCGCGCCCGCGGACGAGCCGCTCTTTCCGCGCTTGGACGCCGAAGCCGTCACTTAAACGTGATTCTGCTGCGGGAGCAAGTCGGAGCACCAAATCGAGGCTCGATGAAATGTGGTTACGCTTTATTCGCAAGTTAGCTATGGCGGCGATGGTAGCTGCCGTAGTGATCGGGCCAATCGCCCGCACAGCTCTTGCCGACGGCGTAAACGCTCGTACCGGTTCCGGTTCCGTTGCGCAGCGACTGCAATCGTTGCCGAACAGCGGAAAACAGTCTCCGGAAAGCTTGCTCTTCGTAACGCTAATAGGGAAAAAATGGATCGACGTTTTCAATAGTCAAGGCCGCAAAATCCGTGAAATTCGTACGGGCGCCGTGGGGGAAGGCGAAGTCATCGCCACGGACGGTTATCGAGATCTCTTCGTTGCTGACGGTTCCGCAACTTCTGCGCCCTATGTGGACGAATACGAGCCCCCGTATGACAGCCGTCCGGTTAAGATATATGTGCCGGGGACTCAAGGGGCGTGGGGCGTCGCGGCCGATGCACGGACCGGTGTCCTCGCAATTTTTTCGTTCACACTATCCCCGCCCTACGAGCCCTACTTCATCGCTTTCTACCGGCATGGGTCAGCGAAGCCGTGCAATGTCGTTTCTACCAAAGGCTCGCCTCTACAAACCTTCGATCCGGTTGGTTTTTTCGATTCCGAAGGTACGCTGTTTTTCAATGGTTATAACGGCAAGTCGAGCGTTGTTGCGTCGTTGCCCGGCGAATGCTCCGCCAAGACCGTAAACCTGTACTCCTTTGCGGTGCCGACGCACAACCCCAGCGTGTTTGCGGTCGATGGGAACGACAACGTGGTGATCAGCACTGAAGAAAACCATAACGTTCTTCTTTATTCTTACAAACACCCCAAAGGGGGCGTGTTTGCCTCGCCGATCGCCGCGACCTGGATCGGTCCGTATGGTGGTCATGATGCGGGACCGCTCACTTTTGCGGGCGACGGGCGACATATTTGGGCGGCATCAGGCGCTATCTTGCTATATCGCTACCCTGGAATCCAAACGACGGCGCCGGTACTCGTAATTCCGAACGTACAGTACGCCGGCCAGGCCGCCGTAGCACCACCGCTCGTTCCGTAACGGGGAGCGATCCCGATTTTCGTAGGCAGGTTCGGCGCCGAACCCATGCGGACGGAAACGAGGACTAAAACGGCAGCGGCGGAATCGCCTCCGGCCGCACCAGCCGGTACAGGCGAAAACGCGAACGCGTGCCGCGGCGGTCGACGCGCACGACGCCCGTCGCGTCGCGATAGGCTTGGGCGAACCACGGCAGGTCGCGCGGATCGAGCATGACGTTGCGATCGTCGACGTCGAGCAAGAAATACTCGGGCCGATAGCGCTGCAGCGTCCACTCGGGATGGTGCCGCTGCAAGTACGCGGCCGTGCCCGGATGCGTCATGCCCTGGTAATCGAGGATCGTCCGGCCGGAATAGTACCGCAGTTGCCCGGGCTCCTCGTACGCGATCACCGCATCCGGCGGCAGGTTCGCCAGCAGCGCGCCCATCGCCCGATAGCCGCCGTCCCGGAAGTGGCTCGCGGGGAAGAAACCGGTCAGATCGACGGTATCGAATTCTCCGGTAATCAGACGCGCCGCAAACGTCACGTTCAAGAACGCTAGAACGACCGCGGCGGTGCGCGCGCAGCGCAGCAGCGGCGACTTCGTCGCGGCTACGTCGCATTGGAACGGTAACGCGACGGCGAGCGCGACCAGCAGCGCGACCGGAACGCAGAACCACGCGAAGAACGCGACATGCAGGCCGACGTACAGCGCGATCGTCGCGCTCGACGCGGCGCCCACGGCGAGCGAAGCTCGAGACGGCCGCGTGCCGGCGAGCGACGCCGCGGCGACCGTCACGACCACCAGCGCCAACGCGAGAATCGCCGCGCCGTACGTTTGATCGGCGCGGCTCGCACGAAAACACGTGGCCGCGAAATCGGCGAGGCCGATCGCGTACGATTCGATTCCGGGGTACGTCGCCATCGCGATCTTCACCGCCATCGTCTGCGAGAAGATCGTGCCGAACGCGGGAATCGCGTAGAGCGCCCAGGCGCACGTCGGCGCCAGCGCGAGCGCGAGGAAGCGTCCGGCGTCGAGCAATCCATCGCGCCGCCAGAGCGCGATCGCGGCGACGCCGAGCGGCAGAATCGACTCTTGGCGCAACAGGACGGCCGCGCCGAACGCGGCGGCGGCGAGCGTGGTGCGACCGTTTAAGACGCAGAGCGTTCCGAGCGCGCACGCGAAGAGCGCGAGCAGCGATTCGTGCGACCACAGCATCGCGACGAACGGCGAAGCGACGAGCGAGAGCGCCGCGAGCGTCGCTCCCGCGGGCGCGCTCCAGTACCGGAAAATGCGATACGCGAGCGGCCCGAGCAACACGTACGCCACGGCGGCAAACGCCTGCGCGACGTCGACGACGTCGGCGCGGGCCAGCCGCGCGAACAGCGCGTAGACGAGCGGCGCGAGCGGCGCGGACGTCGTGAGCGCGCGCACGCCCGGATCGAAGGCGAAGCCGTGGCCCTCGAGCAGATTCTTCGCGATCGCGTAGCCGACGAACGAATCGTCGAAGGCGTAGGAACCGTAGAACCAGCGCGCGACGAACAGCGCGAAGAGCAGCACGCCCGAGGCGCAGAGCACGTCGGCGCGCGCGATCCGGCGACTCGCCGGCGCGAAGCTGAGTCGCGAGGGCAGCGGAACGGCGCGAATGACCATCGTTCTACTAGAAGCCTTCGGCCCGGCGCGCGCCGGACGCGATGTGACGGCGCTCAATCCTCGAAGCGCAGGTCGGGAAAGTAAGCGCGCAGCGCCTTGCCGAGCGTGCCCGGCGGCATGTAGCCGGGCGGCGGCGGCGGCAGCGCCGTCAAAGCGCGCGGGCGGCCGGGAACGCCGATGAACGGATCCTCACCCGGCGCGAAGGTGACGGGCCACGGCACGATGCCCGACTCGTACGAGCCGTCCGGCTCCACGAACGCGTAGGCGACGCGATAGTAGCGCTTACCGCGTTCGAGCCACGACGCGACCGGCGCGTACGTGCCTTGGCCGCGCCGCAAGCGCGCCCGGCGGCCGCGCAACGTCAGGTCGAAACGCGCGAACGCGCGCTCGACGGGCGACTTCGCGCGTTCGATCGTCACGGGCTCGGAAATCGCGACGACTTCGTCGCGCGGGACCCGGCGCGCTCCCTCGCGCAGCAAGAGCGTGCTCGTGCCGCTCGCCGTCAACGCGGCCGCGAACGCGACGTGCAGCGCCAGCGACGCGAGCACGGCGAGCAGCGCCGCGTTCGCGCCGCGCCGCTGGTTCCCGGGCCCGCGCTCGCGCTTCACCTCATTCGTATCGGCTCTAGACGGAATACCCGTTGGCGCGCAGATAGGGGATGAAATCGGGGTCGATCGGGTGCTCGGGATCGGGTTGCCAGCCGGGCACCGGGAGCACCGGCGCGTGGTCGGGTCCGGTCCCCAAGTTCGGATCCGCCTGCGGACGGTAGCGCACGGGCCACGGGAGCGGTTTCTCGCGCACCGCACCGTCGGGCTCTTGCACCTCGCACGAGTCCCAGTAGTAATCCCAGCCGTCTTGCTGCCAGGATTTGATCCCGCGGCAAATCCCCTCGGCGCGCCTCAAATCCTTGCCGATGCCCGAGAAGTCGAGCGTGTAGTGCCGCGTCGCAACCGGAATCGTGCGACTGTGCGTGTCGCTGAGCGGCGCCGCTTCCGCGCGCGCTTCGGCGATCGTCTTGGCGAGGTCGCGCTCGATCTTGGCGATCTGCGCTTGCGAAAGCCGGCTCGCCCGCGAGGCCGCACGCCGCTCGGATCGCTGCTGCTCGCGTTGCAGGGCCGCGATGCGCTGCTCGGGCGCCGCGCGCGTGTGCGGCACCGCCTTCGCGCGCGGGACGACCTTCGCAAGTTCGTGCTTGGGAACGGCGGGCCGGCGCTCGACGGGCCGCGGCCGCGCCGCCGCGTGCGGCACGCGCGCCCCGACCTGCGGCGCCGGCCGCGTGCGCGGACGGGGCCTCGCGGCATGCTGCGGCCGCAGCGCGCGCGGGCGGCCGCCGGCCGTCGACCGCGTGCGTTTCTCCAGCCGGAGCGCCGTCGACATGGCCACGGTCTCGTTCTCTTGCTTGACCGGATGGTGCAGGTCGAAACGCGCGAGCAGGCGCCGCGCCTCGTCCGAGACGGCGAAGAAAATCAGCCCCGCCAGCAGGTGCGCGAGGATCGATGCTACGAGCGCAAGGCGCAGGACGCGGCCGCTTCCCCGCGGCTCGGCCGTGGTGATCATGCTACCATCCTGACCGTATGTTCGACACGCACGCGCACATTCACGACCCCTCGTTCGATGCCGATCGCGAGTCCATGCTCGCCCGGGCCCGCGAGGCGGGCGTCGAGCGCATCGTGACGATCGGGACCGACCTTGACGACAGCCGGCGGGCTCAAGAAACGGCCGCTCGTTACGGCTTGGACTACGCGATCGGCGTTCACCCGCACGAGGCCGCCGAGGCGCCGCCCGACCTCGCGGCGGCCTTCGACGCGCTGGTCGCCGCGGGCGGCGACGCCCCGCCGCGGGCGATCGGCGAGATGGGCCTCGACTACTACTACGACCACAGCCCGCGCGACGTGCAGCGGCGCGTCCTCGCCGCCCAGTTGCGCTACGCGCTCGAGCGCGGCTTCCCCGCGATCTTCCATCAGCGCGACGCGTTCGACGACTTCGTGACGGTGCTGCGCGACGTGGCGGGCGGCCCGCTCCGCGGGGTCGTGCATTGCTTCACGGGAACGCCCGCGCAGGCGCGGACCTACGTCGACGAGTTCGGCTTGCGCCTCGGCATCGGAGGCGTCGCGACGTTCAAAACCGCGCAGCAGGTACGCGACGCGGTGCTCGAGGTCGGACTCGAACACGTCGTGCTGGAAACGGATTGTCCGTACCTGGCGCCCGTGCCGCACCGCGGCAGCCGCAACGAACCGGCGTTCATGAGCGCGACGGCCGCGCTGCTCGCAAACCTCTTTTCGCTCGACGTCGCCGAAGTTTCGGCGCGCACGAGCGTCACCGCGCGCGACTTGTTCGGCGCTTAACCTACCGCACGCGGCAGCGGCGACGCTTCGCGCCAATCGCGCGCGAACGAACGCGCGAACGCGCCGAGCAGCGCGCGATCGCGCGTGCGCGCGCCCCAGTCGAGCATCGGTCCGGGCGCCACGTCGGCGTTGGCCGAGCCGGCCCAGCCGCGGTCGCCCGCGACGCACAGCTTTTCACCGGCGCCGCCCAAACGAACGCGCACGCCCGCATCCGCGAGGCGCCGCACCGCGGTGCGTTCGGCGGACGTCGCGTGCGCGAACGCCTCCGCCGACACGATCAGCCGCACGCGCGCGCCGTGCCGCGCCCGCACGCGCAGCGCGCGCGATAACGCCGACGCGCCGAACGTTTCCGTTTCGACGTCGATGCGGTCGCCGCGCGCGCCGCGCACCGTCGCCGCTTCGAGCGCCAGCGCGCGCGACTTTTCGGTTGCGAAATCGCGTCCCGCCGACGGATGTCCGGCGAGCGCGCCCGCGACGGCCGCGCGAACGCCGCGGGCCGAGGTCTCGAGGATCGTATCGCGAGCGTCGCCCGGCCAGTTGCGGTCGTCGAGAAAGCACGCGCCGTCGACGAGCGCGGCTTTGAGGTGAAGGCGCGATTCGCTCGGGCCCGCGAGCCGCACCGAGACGCCGTGCGCGCGCAGCGTTGCCGCCGCCGCGCGGTTGGCGCGCGCGACGCCGCCCGAGCGGTCGCCGGCCGGCGCGCCGTCGAGCGTCACGGCGACGCGCGCGCCGCGCTCGGCGGCCGACTCGAGCGCGCGGGCGACGGAGCCTTCCGGGGCCAGCGTGTAGGCCCCGAGCGCGATCGTCCGGGCGCGACCGAAGGCGGCGAGCAGCGCGGTATGCGTGACGGCCCGCAATCTCACCCGAGCGGCAGCCGCAGCTGCACCGCCCCGCCGGCGAAGCGTTCCAGGGCGCCGCACGCCGCGTCGGCCAGCCGCCCGAGGGCGGCGCGGCCCGGTTCGCTCGCGGCGTAGGCGGCGAGCGCCCCCGCCAGGGCCGCCCAGGCGCCGGAGGGACCGTGTGCGGCCGCAGCCGGCGGCGGCGAACCCGCTGCCGCGGCCGAGCGTTCGATCGAATCGAGCCGCGAGCGCGCGGCGCCCGCTAGGGCGTCGAAAGCCCGAAGTCCGCTCGCGGCGGTCGCATAGCCGCCCGCAGGTGCGCCGTTGCCCGGCCCGCCCGCCCCGATCCCGTTCGCTCGCACGTTGCCCGCCTTTCCGCGCGCCGCGCGGCGCGCACGGCCGTCAATCGCGCGGCGAAGACCTCGCGACAAGCCTCGCCGGCCCGGCGTCAAAAAAGCCGGAGCATGAAGGTCCGTGCTCCGTCAGGAAACACCGGCCGCTAGCACTATGGAAAAATCCGTTTACGTCCGCGAGATGTTCGCATCGATCGCCCCCCGCTACGATGCGACCAACCGGCTCCTGACGGGCGGCGTGGACGAACGCTGGCGGCGCCGGGCCGTACGCGAACTCGCGCCGCCTTCGCACGGGACGATCCTCGACATGTGCTGCGGCACGGGCGACCTCTCGTTCCACCTGGCGCGCACCGACCCGACGCTGACGGTGCGCGGCGTCGACTTCTGCGAGCCGATGCTCGACGGCGCGCGCAAGCGCGCGCCGCGCGAAGCCGGCGCGGCGAAGGTGTCGTTTCAAACCGCCGACGTGATGGCGCTGCCCTTCGGCGAGGGCGAGTTCGACGGCGCAATCATGGGCTTCTCGATGCGAAACGTCGTCGACATCGTCGCCGTCTTGCGCGAAGCTCGGCGGGTGCTCAAGCCCGGTGCCCGCTTCGTGAACCTCGACGTGTCGAAGGCCCCGAACCCGCTCTTCAAACGCGCTTTCGACGCCTACTTCTACGGACTCGTGCCGCTGGTCGGCGGTCTCGTCGGCGGTTCGAAGAGCGCCTACCGCTATCTGCCGAACTCGCTGACGAATTATCCCAACGCCGACGAACTCGCCCGCCGCTTCGAAATCGCCGGCTTTGCGGACGTGCGCTACGTGCGCCTGGCCGGCGGCGCGATCGCCGTGCACGTCGGGACCGCATGATCGACCGCTCGAAGCGCGTCCCCGTCGCGGCGCACTCCGACCGCGATCTCTACGCGCTCGTCGAGGATTTCTTCGGCACGTCGTTTTCGACCGACAACGCGGTGATTACGGAAGCCGTGCGGCGGATGCTCGCCGCGGGCGGCAAACGGCTGCGGCCCCGTTTCACGCTGCTCGCGGCCGAAGCGAACGGCGCCGACGCGCGCGACCACCTGCCGCTCGCGGCGTACATGGAGCTCATCCACGTCGGCACGCTGATCCACGACGACGTCGTCGATCGCGCCGACACGCGGCGCGGCGTCAACGCGACCGCCGTCGATTTCGGCAACCGCGTCAGCGTGCTCGCCGGCGACTATCTCTTCGCGTGGATCTTCAAGAACGTCACCGCCGACTACCCGCATCCGGTCCCGAACATTCTGGCGACGACGCTGGCCGACATCACGGACGGCGAAGTGCTGCAGCATCGCGCGGTCGGCAAACTCGATCTGGCGGTCCCTGAGTACATCGACATCGCGATCAAGAAAACCGCGGCGCTGTTCGCCGCCTCGGCCGAGTGCGGCGCGATCATGGCGGGCGCTTCTCCGCTGCGCGTCAAGGCGCTGCGCGATTACGGACTGTACTTCGGCATCGCGTTCCAGATGCTCGACGACCTCCTCGATTTCACGGCGAGCGAAGCCGAACTCGGCAAACCGGTCGGCAACGATCTGCGCGAGCACAAGATGACGCTGCCGCTCGTCTTCGCGCTCGAAGCGCCCGAAACGGGCTTCCGCGAGGCGCTGGCGCGCTTCTACGGCGGCGACGCTGGCGACGACGGCGGCGCCGCGGCAGTGCGGCGCCTGGTCGCGGGCGTCGAACGCGCCGGAGGACTCGCCAAGACGCGCGAAGCGATCGCGGGCTACGTCGAGCGCGCCAAGATGTCGCTCGCGCCGCTCGGCCTCGTTCCCGCCCGAGCCGAGCTCACGGCCCTAGCTGACGGGCTCGCCCGGGATAGCGCGGCCCGCGCGCGGTAATCTCATCCCCGGACGGGGAAAGAGGTAAGGCTATGTTCGGCAATCCCATGGAAATCGCGATACTGGTCGGCGCGGCGGTGCTGCTGTTCGGAGCGGAGCGCGTTCCGAAGCTGGCGCGCGGGCTCGGCCAGGCGAAGAAAGAATTCATGGTCGGTCAGGCGGAAGCCGACGTCGCCGCCGAGCGGGCGCGCGCCGAAGCGCGGGCGCAGGCCGAGGCGAACGCCGCGAACGCCGTTACGAAGACGGAGCCGCCCGCGACCGAACCCTCGGCGCCGCACGGCTAAGCGAGGACGATCACGGCACTGCTGGCCGAGCACCCCACGCGCGTCGAAGACGAACGCACGGAGTGGGACCAAAAGGAGATGCCGTTCACGGAGCACCTGCGGGAGCTCCGTCAGCGTCTCATCGTCTCGCTCGTGACGGTCGCGGTGCTGGCCGTCGGCCTGTTCTGGCCTTCGCAATACGTGATCACCTGGCTCAAAAACGAGTACCTCGGCAGGACGATCGCGCTGCACGCGTTCTCGCCGACCGACGTCATCTTCACCGAGTTCAAGTTCTCGCTCTACGGCGCGCTCGTGCTCGGCCTGCCGGTGCTGGTGTACCAAACCTGGATGTTCATCGTGCCGGCCTTCCACCCCCGGACGCGGCGCATCGTCTACGCCTACACGGCGCCGTCGATTTTTCTCGCGGCCGCGGGCATCGCGTTCTGCCACTTCTTCATCATCCATCGCGTCCTCACGTCGCTGCTCGGCATCACGGCGAGCGTCGCCGACGAAACCTTCGGCATCGAGCCGACGATGAACATCATCCTGCTGACGTTTCTCGCCTTCGCGCTCGTCTTTCAGACGCCGATGATCATGGTGGCGCTGGCGCGCATCGGCATCGTGAGCACGGCGCTTCTGCGCCGCTACCGGCGCTACATCGGCATGGGCATCCTGCTGGTCGGCGGCTTCGCGGCGCCCGACGGCAGTCCGATCACCATGCTCTTGATCGCGGTGCCGATGTACGTGCTCTACGAAGCGAGCATTTGGCTCATCGTGCTGCTCGAGAAGTCGTGGCGGCGCGAAGCCGGCGCCGCGTAAGGTAAGGCGTATGGCGACTTCGAGCGCGGTGCCTGCGGCGCAGGGTCTGCGCGCTTCCGTCGAAACGGCGGTCCGCGACCTGCTCGGCCAACTCTCGAACTTCTGGTTCGGCATGTCGCTGCTCGGCGTGTGGGGCGGGCTGACGCTGATCGGCGTGGTCGTCGATCAAGGCAAAGACGCCTCGTTCTACCAGACCAACTACGCGCCGGCGCTGGCGCGCTTGGTGTTGCGGCTGCACCTCGACAACATCTACCATTCGCCCGCCTATCTCGCGATCATCGGCCTGATTCTGGCGTGCATGACGCTCGCCACGTTCTGGCGGGTGATTCCCAACCGTTTGCCGCCGCTGCGTCCGGTGAAGATCGACGTCATGCCGCTGCACGCGAGCGTCGCGGTGCGCGGCGACTCGGCGAGCGTCCACGACCGGGTCGAACGTTTCTTCGCTTCGCGCGGCTGGCTCGTGCGCAAACGCGAGCTCGGCGGCGTAGAGTGGACCTTCGCCGACAAGCACAACTGGGCGCGCAAAGGCGTGCTGATCGCGCACGTCGGATTCGTCGTCATCGCCTTCGGCACGACGCTGTACTGGGCGTTCGGCTACAGCGGCGTAACCTCTGTCGTCGCGGGCTCGAGCGTCACGATTCCCGAAAATCATACGGTCTTCACGCTCGATCGTTTCCGCTATCGCATCGACCCGATCGCGACGCGCAGCGGCATCGTGTACCAGCCGATCGATTACGTCTCCGACGTGCACGTGACCGGGAAGGACGGCGTCGCGCGGGTCCGTCAGATTCGCGTCAACCAGCCGATCGACGTCGACGGCACGCTCTACTATCAAGCGTCCTACGGATTCGCCGTGCCCTTCACGCTGACCAAAGACGGCCGGCCCTTAGGCAACGGCCCGCAGGGCCCGCTCAAGGAAGGCGAAGGCTTCCAACTCGGCGATTCGTCGCGCTCCGTGCAGTACGCGCGCTTCGTCGGCACGATCGGCCCGGGCGGCTCGATCGCCCCAGACCCGCGGCCGAACAATCCGGGCGTGCTGCTGCACGTTTTCGACGGCAGCCAGCCCATCGGCGACGTGCTGGTCCCGCTCGAACGCGGCATCGATCTCGGCAACGGCTACCGACTGAGCGTCGGGCGCTACGTGCTCTACAGCGGACTGCAGTACCGCCACGACCCGGGCATCCCGTTCGTCGCGATCGGCGCCTTCGTGTTGCTCGGCGGGCTCTGCATCTCGTTCTATTTTCTGCCCGCCCGGCTGTTCGTGCGGATCGACGGCGGCGAGCGCGACGAGTGGAACGTCGGCATCGCGGCAACGACCGTCAAGGGCTACGACATCTACGAAGAGCAGTTCGCGGCGCTCGTGCGCGACTTCGAAGGCGCGCGCGCCGCGACGTAGCGTTCGGGCGGCAAGAACTCGGCCAAGAACGAGTCGAGCGGGCCGCCGAGCGCATCGATGCGCCAAAAGAGCGAGATGCCGATCTCGCGGGGCGCCGGATTGAGGGCGCGAAAAACGGCACCCTCGACGCGTAGCGCATCCCACGGCTGCGGAACGACGGCCACGCCGAACCCGGCGCTGCACGAGGCGAGCAACGCGGTTTCGTCGCCGACTTCCTGAATCGAGGGCGGATCGTAGCCGCCGTCGCCGCACGCCTCGAGGACGCGCGCGTAGAGCTCTTCGTCGAGCGTGCGGGCGTAGGCGAGCAGACGTTCGCCGCGCAGAGCCGCGAGGTCGATCTCCGCGCCGCCGGCGAGCGCGTGACGCCGCGGCACGACGGCGGCGAGGCGATACGTTCCGTGCGGCGCTTGGCCGAGGCCGAGCGCGTTGCTTTCGCCTTCCGGCCGGGTTTGCGCGAAAGCCGCCTCGAGCCGACCCGCGTGCAGGGTTTGGATCAGGACGCGGTCCGGGGCGCACGCGGGTTCGAGGGCCACCAAAGGCTGAGCGACCGCGAAGCGGTGCAGCCCGTCGAGCAACGCGTGTCCGAGCGAGGCCAGCGAGAAACCCAAACGCACGGTTCCGAAGCTGCCTGCCGCAGCCTCGCGCGCCAAGGCTATGCTCCGCTCCGACCGGGCGACCAGATCGCGCGCTTCGCGCAAGAAGGCCTGGCCCGCCGGGGTCAGCCGCACGACGTGGCGGCTCCGTTCGAACAGATCGACGCCGAGTTCGCGCTCGAGCTTGCGGATCTGCTGGCTGAGCGACGGTTGCGCGGTCCGCAGGGCCGCGGCCGCCCGGCCGAAGTGCAAATGGTCCGCCACGGCCACGAAGTAGCGGAGATGGCGAAGCTCCACGCGCGATAGTCCCCTCGTCTTACCGCATGGCGAGAATCGTCTCGCCGATTGGTCGCGCGGCGCCGCGATACGGCGCTACACTAGCCACATGAACGTGTCGACCGTCGTCCGGCCGGCCGTCGCCGCGCTCGGCGGATCGTGCGTCGCCGCCTGGCTGGCCGCGACGTTGCCGGTTGCCGCCGTCGCTGCGCGGGTGCCTCCGGCGACGCCCAGTCCTAGCCTTCCGGCCGCCGATTCGGTGCGCCAAATCGGGCGCGTGCGCGCCTTCGTGACGCGCGGACAGCTCGAGCCCTACGACGTCGTCAACCAGCGTGCCATTCGCGAGTCGCGCTTCAACGATCCGGTGCGCTGCCCGACCGCCGACTTGCTGACGGCGGAACAAATAGCGGCGGCGCGTCAGGCGTGCGCCGATCGCATCTTTAACGTCGATCACTCGCCGTAGCCAACGGCCGTTGCGCGCGGGGGAACCATAGCGAGACCGTCGTTCCCCGTTCCACCGACGAGTCGAGATCGATGCGGCCGCCGCCGCGTTCGGAGGCGCGTTTCGCGATCGCGAGCCCGAGACCCGAGCCTTCCACGTCGCGACGTTGCCCCCGGTAGAATCGATCGAAGACGCGCGAAACCTGCTCGGGTTCGAGGCCCGGGCCGCGGTCCCGAACGCTCACGCAAATTTCGGACTCGGTCGCGGTCAGTTCGACGCGGACGGCGCCTCCCGTGTACTTGAGGGCGTTGTCGACCACGTTGCTCAGGGCGTGCTTGAAATCGTCCGTGTCGCCGACTGCGAGCGTACCGATCTCGGCGACGATTTGCAGGTCGCGGTCAGGATACGCCAGCGCGAGCGGCGTCACGGACTCCGCGATGAGTTCGCCGGCATCGAAGATTTCCGGCGTCGCGCGATCTTCTTGATGCTCCCATTGCTCGAGCAAAATGAGCTTGTCGATCAGCGAACTCATCAACGCGGTCTGTTGCGCCATCGACTGCAGCATGTGCGCCAGCTCCGGATCGCTCGCGTTCTCGCTCCCCCGCAAGATGCTTACGAACCCGCGGATGACGGTGAGCGGCGTCCGCAGTTGATGCCCGGCATCGGACATGAACTGCCGCATCTGCGCTTGCGCCCGCGCCCGTTCTGCAAACGACCGCTCGACTTGCGCTACCGCGCCGTTATACGCAACCGCCAGTTGTGCGAGCGGACCGTCACCCTCCGCCGGCACGGCCCCGGGTGAAAAGTCGCCCGACGCGAAGCGTTCGAGCGCGGCCGTAACCTGCTCGAGGGGGCGTAACGCCTCGCGAGTGAGCAGCCTCGCCGCCGCGACGGCCAGCAGCATGGCGAGCAGGACCGCGATCTCGAAGGCGTGCGCGTAGCCCGCCACGTCGTCGACGAAGACTCGCTGATTGACCGCGACGTAATACTCGAGCTGGCTCACGTGAGAGCGCTCGGTCGGCATGCCGAAAATCGTCGCCAGACCGAGTGCGAAATGCGCGAGCGGACCCGTCGCGCCCGGCTCGCCGGAGCGATCGGTCCGCGGCTTCTCGATCACGGCGACGTCGCTGCGTCCGCTCGCATCCGTCGTACGCAAGACCGTGACGCGCCGTTGCGCGTCGACGAAAACGACGAGCAGCGCGGGGTCGATCAGCCGTGGGGCGAACGCCCGCGCGACCGCCGCCGCGTCGCCGGAATCGGTCGCCCCCAGCAACACGGAATTCGCCGCGGCGCTCGCGTAGCGCGCCTCGGCACGGAGGTGCTTGACGAAGGCGCCGAACGCGAAGAGCGCGATGCCGATGACGAGCGCGACGAGCACGAAGCCCGCCAGGAACGTGGACACCGGCACGAGCCGGCGGCCGAAACCGTGCGGCATCAGTCTTGAATGCTCAGCGAATACCCGGAGCCCCGCTGCGTCTTGATGAGCTTGACCGGCTCGCCGTTGTCGATCTTAGCGCGCAGGTACGAGATGTACGTTTCCACGACGTTGGGAACGACGTCGCGGTCGACGCCCCAGACGAGATCGAGCAGTTGCGAGCGGGAGAAGACGCGTTCGGGCTGCTGCATGAAGGTCATGAGGAGATCGTATTCGCGCCGCGACAAGTTGATGCGGCGGCCCGAGCGATAAACGGCCCGCCGGGCCACGTCGAGGCTGAGGTCGGCGTAGCGGAGCGTTTGGCGAATTTCGAGCCGGGGCCGGCGCAACGCCGACAGCAGCCGCGCCACCAGTTCCTCGAAATCGAACGGCTTCGCCACGTAGTCGTCCGCGCCGCGCAGCAGGCCCGTGACCTTCTCCGAAGGCTCCGATTTCGCGCTCAGCATGATCACCGGAATTTCGGTGAGCCGGCGGATCGCCGGGAGCAACGAGAAGCCGTCGATCTCGGGCAGCATGACGTCGAGGATGATCGCGTCGGGCGTCCAGGCCCGCAGCGCCTCCAGGGCGCTCCGGCCGTCCGCAACCGCGCGCGTGACGAAACCGGCCTTCGCCAAACCGATCTCGAGCATGTCCCGGAGCGCCACCTCATCGTCGACGATCAGGATCCGCGCGCCAACCGACTCCATCGCTACAAAGTTTAGCACGGCCGAATCAGCCAATTCGGAGAATCCTCACACGATTTCTTAAAAAAACGGACCGGGGCGGGGGGCAAACCATACCTGGACTTGGGTCACACATTAGAAAAACTTATGATTTTCTGATATTTTCACAGGACCGAGGGCTCCCGGCCGCCGTAGTATCCGGCCACGGAACCGCCGCGACGTTCTCGCGCGAGGTGCCGTCTCGCCGAACGCCATCGTCGCGGAGGATCCGTGTTCCCTCGATTTTCGCTCGTGCTCGTGCACGGAGCTTGTTTCCTTATTGCCCTGGCGGGCGTCGCTCGAGCGCAAGCGACGCCGACCGTCCTCGGCATCCCGGCCGGCTACCCGTCCCCCCCGCCGGGCACGAAC
>Ga0209698_10004912_pt1 | contig 14567 bp, 14 predicted proteins | sample LitLauG_LLR_2012_FD_187203 | JGI IMG/M metagenome (GOLD analysis project Ga0209698, IMG submission 187203) | Freshwater sediment microbial communities from Pennsylvania, USA - Little Laurel Run_MetaG_LLR_2012 (SPAdes) (version 2) | ecosystem: Environmental > Aquatic > Freshwater > Creek >...
ATCCAATGCCCCTGCTCGCCGTGCGCCTCCTGCGGCCTCCGCGGTGACGCCTGCAGCGCGCCCAGGAAGACTGGGCGAGCGCAGCGGCAAGGCGGCGCCTGCGCAGGCACCGGCCATCGAGGCGACGCGACGCGCGGACGCCCCGGCTGCCGATGCGTTGTCGGCGCGCCAGGCCGGGCCGCCGGCCGGTGTCGCCCGGATGCAGCGTCCGGCATCCCCGGACGACTGGCTGCGCCGCATCATCGAACTTCGGCGTGCCGGACACGGCACGGAGGCCGACGATGAACTCACCCGATTCCGCGCGGCGTTCCCGAACGTTAGGGTTCCCGACGACGCACTGAAGTGAAGGCCGGTACATCACGGCATGGCCACGCCCTCACGCGGACCCTCTTCCGCTCCGCGGGAGAGGCAGACAACACCTACGCCCCGGTGGCCAGCCGGTAGCCGACCGCGGTCTCGGTCAGCAGGTAGCGCGGCTGGGCCGGGTCTGCCTCCAGCTTGCGCCGCAGGTGCCCCATGTAGATTCGCGTGTAGTGCTCGTGCTCCACGTGCGCCGGACCCCAGACCTCGCGCAGAATCTGCCGGTGCGTCAGCACGCGGCCGGCGTTGGCGACCAGCAGCGTGAGCAGCCGGTACTCGATCGGCGTCAGGCGCACATCCTCGCCCGCCCGCTTCACGCGGCGATGCGCGAAGTCGACTTCGATGTCGCCGACCCGAAAGACCGGTTCGCCCGAATCGGTGCGAACGCGGCGCCGCGCAAGGGCGCGCACGCGCGCCAGCAGCTCGCCGATCCCGAACGGCTTGCTCAGGTAGTCGTCGGCTCCCGCATCCAGTGCCTGGATCTTGTCCTTCTCCTCGCCGCGGGCCGACAGGACCAGGATCGGCGAGCTCGACCACGCGCGCATCGAGCGCACCAGCTCGATGCCGTCGCCGTCGGGCAATCCCAGATCCAGCACGACCAGGTCCGGACGGCGGGTCGCGCTTTCGGCCAGGCCCTCCTTCAAGGTGCCGGCCTCGAACACGCGCCAGTTCTCGGCCTCGAGCGCCGTGCGCACGAAGCGCCGGATCTGCGGCTCATCCTCGACCACGATCGCCACTGCAACCGCGCTCATCCCGGGCCCGCATTCTCGCGATCGGCGCCCACGGCGTCGGGCACCAGGACTTCCTCCGGCGTCTCTGGCGGAGGCCGGCGTGGCAGCGTGACACGGAAGCACGCGCCGCGCTGCGGCGCCGGTTCGGCTGCCAACGTGCCGTGGTGCGCCTGAACGATCGCGCGGGCCAGCGACAGCCCGAGCCCGACGCCCGGACGCGCGTCCTCCCGGCTGCCGCGCTCGAAAGCCTCGAAGACCGCCTCCTCGCGGCCCGCCGGCAGTCCCGGCCCGTTGTCGCACACGCGCACCACCAGCTGCTCGGTCTCGGCGCGCGCATCGATCAGGACGCAGCTGCCGGCCGGCGTGTACTTGGCGGCGTTCTCCAGCAGGTTGGCAAACACACGCTCCATCAGCAAGGCATCGTATTCGACCAGCGGCAGGTCCGGCGGCAGCTCGATCCGGACCGTGTGACCAGCCAGGGTCGGCTGCAGCGACGCCAGTGCGGTACCCACCGTCTCCTCCAGCGCGTTCCAGCGCAGGTTCAGGCGCGTGGCCCCGGCGCTCAGGCGCGCCATCTCGAGCAGGTTCTCGAGCATGCGCGAGATGCGCCGCGCCTGCTCGGCGAGCGCGCGGGCGGTCTCGGCCTGGGCGGTCGACAGCGCAGGCGGCTGCAGCGCCAGCGACTCGGCCAGCCCGATCAACGCGGCCACCGGCGTGCGCAGGTCGTGCGACAGCGACGACAGCACCGTATTGCGCAGCCGCTCGGTCTCGATCGTGGTCGCTGCCTGGCGCGCCACCTCCACGTAGTGCACGCGCTCCAGCGAAATACCGATCAGCGACGCGAACGTGTCCAGTTGCTGGCGCATTTCAGGAATGCTCAGCAACCGGCGGGAACGGGGCTTGACCACCAGCACGCCGCGCACCCGCATCGGCGCCCGCAGCGGCAGGTACAGGCACTTGGAGCCGGACAGGGTGTCGGTGGTCAGCCCGGCCGGGCTGCCGCGATCGAAGCACCATTGCGCGGCGCCCATGTCGACCTCGTCCGGCATCTGGGCCGGTTCCTGCAGCCGGCCGTAGTCCCCCGGCAGCAGCACCGCGACCTGCGACTGGAACGTGGCAGCGACCGCGGCCTGGGCACGCTGCACGATCGGTTCCAATTCGAGCTGGGCCGATATGTCGCGCGCGAATTCGAACAGCACGCGCGCCCGCTCCTCGCGATCCTGGGACACGCGGGCCGTATAGCGCAGTCCGGCCGTGAGCTGGCCCACCAGCAAGCCGGCCGCCAGCATCACCGTGAACGTGATGTAGTACTTCGGGTCGTAGACCGACAGCGTGTTGTACGGCGGCACGAAGAAGAAGTCGAACAGGCCGACACCGAGCACGGCCGCCAGCACGGCCGGTCCCCGGCCCAACCGCAGCGCCGCCGAAACGGTCGCCAGCAGGTACAGCATCACGACGTTGGCCAGATCGAGCCGCGAGCGCAGCGGTGCTAGCACGAGCGTCAAGGCGCCGCACAGCAGCGCCGCCCACGCGTAGCCCATCCAGTCGATCGACGGCGCGGCGGCCCCGTCCGCTGCGGCGGCGCGTCGCTCAGGCAGCGCCCGGCCGGGCACTTCGGTGCGGGCGACGAAGAAGATGTCGGCGTCGGGCAGAAGTCGCGCCAGCCGCTCGCTCATCGTGGCCCGCAGCGTCCACCGGTGGAACTCGCGCCGGCCGATCACCACGCGCGACACATTGTTGCGGCGCGCGAACTGCGACAGTCCCTGGGCCGCATCCGTGCAGGCGACTACCGCGGAGCGCCCGCCCAGCGATTCGGCAAGGCGCAGCCTCTCCAGCACGCGCTGGCGCTCGGGTTCCGGCAAGCGCTGCAGCCTTGGCGTTTCCGCGTACACGGCGAACCACTCCGCGTTCAGCTGCTGCGCCAGGCGCGCCCCGCTGCGGACGACCTGCTCGCCGCCCGGATGGGGTCCGACCGTGACCATCAGCGAAGCCGCCGTCTTCCAGACCGGGGCGATCGACTTGGCTTCCCGGTACGCCTGGACGTCCTCCTCGACCCGCTCGGCGGTGCGCCGCAGCGCCAGCTCGCGCAGCGCGATCAGGTTGCCTTTGCGGAAGAAGTTGCGGCGCGCCCGCTCGGCCTGCTCCGGAATGTAGACCTTGCCCGCCTGCAACCGCTCCAGCAGCTCCTCGGCCGACAGGTCGACCAGCACGACCTCGTCGGCGCGGTCGAAGAACCGGTCGGGTACCGTCTCGGCGACCGGGATACCCGTGATTCCCGCCACCACGTCGTTCAGCGATTCCAGGTGCTGCACGTTCAGCGTGGAGAAGACATCGATGCCCGCGTCCAGCAACTCCTCGATGTCCTGCCAGCGCTTCGGGTGGCGCGAGCCCGGCGCGTTGGTGTGGGCCAGCTCGTCCACCAGCAGCAGGCGCGGCGCACGGGCCAGTGCCGCGTCCAGGTCGAATTCCAGCAGTACCACGCCCCGCACCGTGAAGCGCTGGCGCGGCAGTATCTCGAGGCCGGCCAGCAGCGATTCGGTTTCGCTGCGGCCGTGCGTCTCCACCACGCCGACCGCCACGTCGACGCCCTCCTGTGCGAGGCGGTGGGCCGCCGACAGCATCGCGTAGGTCTTGCCCACGCCGGCCGACGCGCCGAAGTACACGCGCAGACGGCCGCGCCGCAGCTCGCCGGCCGCGTCTTTGGCGGCCTCGTCGGCCTGGATCGCGGCCAGTAGCGCGTCCGGGTCCGGGCGTTGGTCCTCGTCGCCGGTCAAGGCTTGATCGCGTCCAATGCCAGGTTCAGCTCGAGCACGTTGATCCGAGGCTCGCCGATCAAGCCCAGCAATGCGCCGTCCGTGTGGTCGGCGACCAGCGCCCGCACGCGCGCTTCGTCGAGGCCGCGTGCGCGCGCCACCCGCGCCACCTGCGCCAGCGCCGACTCCGGCCGGATGTCGGGGTCCAGGCCGCTGCCCGAGGCGGTCGCCAGGTCGGCCGGCACCGGCCCGGTCAGCCCCGGGGCGGCGGCGCGCAGCGCATCGATGCGTCCCTTGGCCTGGTCGAGCAGCGCCGGGTTGGTCGCAGCCAGGTTCGAGCCGCTCGAGCCGGCACCATTGTTCGGCATCGGCGAGGTGGCCGACAGACGCCCCCAGAAGTACTTCGGGTCGGAAAAATTCTGCCCGATCAGGCGCGAGCCGACCGGCTTGCCGTCACGCTCGATCAGGCTGCCGCCGGCCTGCGCGGGAAACAGCGCGTGCGCCAGGCCGGTGATCAGCAGCGGGTAGATCAGGCCGGTCAGCGCGGACAACGCAATGAACAGGCCGAGCGCGGGTCTCAAGGTCTGACGCATGAGTGGTCCCTCAGGCAAGTCCGGAAACGGCGAGCAGCAGGTCGATCGCCTTGATGCCGATGAACGGCACGATGATCCCGCCGACTCCGTAGATCAACAGGTTACGCCGAAGCAGCGGCGCCGGGCCGAGCGCACGGTAGGGCACGCCGCGCAGCGCAAGCGGAATCAGGGCGACGATGATCAGCGCGTTGAAGATCACTGCCGACAGCACGGCCGAGTTCGGCGTGGTCAGGTGCATGATGTCCAGCAGTTTCAGTTGCGGGTAGGTGGTGGCGAACGCCGCCGGAATGATCGCAAAGTACTTGGCCACGTCGTTCGCCACCGAAAAGGTCGTCAGCGCGCCGCGCGTCATCAGCATCTGTTTGCCGATCTCGACGATCTCGATCAGCTTGGTCGGATTGCTGTCCAGGTCGACCAGGTTGCCGGCCTCCTTGGCGGCCTGCGTTCCCGAGTTCATGGCAACCGCCACGTCGGCCTGTGCCAGCGCCGGCGCGTCGTTGGTGCCGTCTCCGGTCATCGCCACCATCCTGGCCTGGGCCTGGTGCTCTCGGATCAGCTTCAGCTTCATCTCGGGTGTCGCTTCGGCCAGGAAATCGTCCACCCCGGCTTCGGCTGCGATCGCGGCCGCGGTCAGGCGGTTGTCCCCCGTGATCATCACGGTGCGGATGCCCATCCGGCGCAGCTCGGCGAACCGTTCCTTGATGCCTCCCTTCACGATGTCTTTCAGCTCGATCACGCCCAGCACCCGGGCCGAGCCGCCCCGCTTCTCGGCCACCGCCAACGGGGTCGAGCCGCGCCGGGCGATGTCGTCGGCCATCCGGCCCGCCGCCTCGTGGAAGCGCCCGCCGTTGGCTTCCACGTAGATACGCACCGCATCGACCGCGCCCTTGCGCAGCTCGCGCCCCGGCGAATCGACCCCGCTCATCCGGGTCTGCGCCGAAAACGGAACGAACACCGCCTGTAACGCCTTGATGTCGTGTTCGCGCAGGTTCAGGCGCTGCTTGGCCAGCACGACGATGCTGCGGCCCTCGGGCGTCTCGTCGGCCAGCGAGGCCAGCTGGGCCGCCTGCCCGAGCTCCAGCTCGGTAATGCCGGGAACGGGGCTCATCGCAGTGGCCTGCCGGTTGCCCAGCGTGATGGTGCCGGTCTTGTCCAGCAGCAGCACGTCGACGTCCCCCGCCGCCTCGACCGCGCGTCCCGAGGTGGCGATCACATTGGCCTGCAGCATCCGCCCCATTCCGGCCACGCCGATGGCGGAAAGCAACCCGCCGATCGTGGTCGGAATCAGGCACACCAGCAGCGCGATCAGCACCGTGATCGTGACGGCCGTTCCGGCGCCGGTCGCCTGCACGCTGAAGACCGACATCGGATACAGCGTGACGCATACGAGCAGGAACACCAGCGTCAGCGCCACCAGCAGGATGGTCAGGGCGATCTCGTTGGGCGTCTTGCGCCGCTTCGCGCTTTCGACCATCGAAATCATCCGGTCCAGGAAGGTGTCGCCCGGATCCGCGGTCACGCGCACGACCAGCCAGTCCGACAGCACGCGGGTGCCTCCGGTCACCGCGCAGAAGTCCGAGCCGGCCGCGCGGATCACCGGAGCCGATTCGCCGGTGATCGCGCTTTCATCGACCGACGCAACCCCCGCGATCACCTCGCCGTCGGCCGCCACGATCTGGCCGGCGTCGACTCGGTACAGATCACCCTTGCGCAGCGCCGTCGCCGGCACCTCGTCGAACGGACCTTCCTGACCGGCCCCGCGCAGCCGACGCGCCGGCGTGGCCGTCTTCAGCCCGCGCAGCGAGGCGGCCTGGGCCTTGCTTCGGCCTTCGGCCAGCGCCTCGGCGAAGTTGGCGAACACGACCGTGAACCACAACCAGGCGCTGATCGCCAGAATGAAGGCGGCCGCCGCCTCGCCCTGGCCCAGCACCGCCTGCAGCCACAGCAGCAGCGTCAGGATGCTGCCGACGTAGCACACGAACATCACCGGATTGCGCCACTGCACGCGCGGATCCAGCTTGAGCAACGACTCGATCAGCGCCGGGCGCACCAGCCTGGGATCGAACAGGGGAAGACGTGCGTGGGTCATCGTGCGGATCCCGCGAAAAGTTGCAGATGCTCGGCCGCCGGTCCCAGCGCGAGCGCCGGAACATAGGTGAGCGCGCCTACCAGGAACACGGTGCCGATCAGCAGGCCGACGAACAGCGGGCCGTGCGTGGGCATCTTGCCGGCCACGGCGTCCGAGCGCTTCTTCCCGGCCATGTTGCCGGCCAGCGCCAGCACCGGAACGATGGTGCCGAAGCGTCCGAGCCACATTGCGACGGCCAGCCCGAGGTTGTAAAAGCGCGTGTTGGCGTTCAGTCCGGCGAACGCGCTGCCGTTGTTGTTGGTGCTCGAGCCCCACGCGTACAGGATCTGCGACAGGCCATGCGGGCCCGGGTTGCTGATGCCCGCCCGCCCGGCCTCCAGCGCGACACTGATGGCGGCGCCCGATAGCACCACGATCGGCGTCAGCAGGATCGCGATCGAGACCATCTTCATGTCGTAGCTCTCGATGCGCTTTCCGAGGTATTCGGGCGTGCGGCCGATCATCAGCCCCGCGATGAAGACCGCCGTCAACGCGTAGATCAGCATCGTGTACAGGCCCGTGCCGACGCCGCCGAAAATCACCTCTCCCAGCAGGATCAGGCTCAGCGGAACCGCGCCGCCCAGCGGCATGAACGAGTCGTGCATCGAATTGACCGCGCCGCACGATGTGGCGGTCGTGATCGCGGCGAACATCGTCGAGGCGACCGTCCCGAACCGCGTCTCCTTGCCCTCGAGGTTGCCCAGATCGGTCGCGACCCCGGCCGTGGTGAGGCGCGGATTCGGGGTCAGTTCGGCGTAGAACCCCACGGCCATGAACGCGACCAGCACGATCGCCATCGCGGCCAGCAGCGTCCAGCCCTGCCGCGTGTCGCCGACCATGCGCCCGAAAGCCAGCACGATCGCTGTCGGCAGCAGCAGGATCGCCAGCATCTCGACGAAATTGGTCAGGGCGGTCGGATCTTCGAACGGGTGCGCCGAGTTGGCATTGAAGAAACCGCCCCCGTTGGTTCCCAGTTCCTTGATCGCTTCCTGCGATGCGACCGGCCCGCCCGGGATCTGCTGCGTGTGGGTCGTGAGGTGTTCCATCACCGGTTTACCCTGCGCATCGAGCACCGGCTGCCCGGCCGCGTCGGTCTTCGGGGCGTCGTAGGCGGTCGAATCGAGCGTCGTCACCTCGGTGAAGCCCTTCAGGTTCTGGATCGATCCCTGACCGGCCAGCACCAGCGCAACCACAATCGCCATGGGAAGCAGCACCCAGGTCGTGATCCGGACCAGGTCGACCCAGAAGTTGCCGATCACGGCGGCCTGCGCGCCGGCGGCCGGCGTGTCCTGACCGCGCCGCGCAAGGCCCCGCGTCAGCGCGAACGCCACCGCCAGCCCGGTGGCCGCCGACGCGAAGTTCTGCACCGTCAGCGCAAGCATCTGCGTCAGGTGGGCCATCGTCTGTTCGCCGGAGTAGCTCTGCCAGTTCGTGTTGGTGACGAAGCTCACGGCGGTGTTGAACGCGCTTCCTTGTTCCACCGCGCCGAACCCGGCCGGGTTCAGCGGCAGGCCCGCCTGGACCCGCTGCAGCAGGTAGACCGCCAGCACCCCGAGCGCGTTGAACACCAGCAGTGCCAGCGTGTACTGCGGCCAGCGCTGCCCGTTCGCCGGGTCGATGCCCGCCAGACGCCACAGCGGCCGTTCCACCGCCTGCACGAAGCGCGAGCCCTGTCCGAATTGAGGCGACGCGACGCGAACAAACCAGGCGCTCAACGGCCAGGCCAGCGCCACCAGCACCCCTGCGAAGACCAGCAGAGTGACCCAGAATCGGACTTGCATGACGGGGCCCCGCTCAGAAATTCTCGGCGTCGAACATCGCGACGCACAGGTAGATCAGCAATCCGATCGCAGCGATCATTCCGACCCAGAGCATCACGGCCTCCCTCGGCTCGACAGGCGCTCGCAGAACATGGCCAGGCCCCAGCCCACCAGGAACAGCACGCCGATCAGCGCCAACATCAACACGTCGTCCATGCGGAGCTCCTTCGCAAACGCCGGAAGACTAGACCTGGGCGAATCGAAGCGGCACAAATGGATGGGGGTCCGGGCGTAAAGAATGCGAAAAAAGCGACGGCACCCGCCACTTTTACGGTTCTTTTCTGTCCCTTCCGGCAATCTTTCGAGCAACTGGACGGTCATCTGCCTAGTATCTCCGTACCGCCACACCGCGATGGAGCAGACCAGTGAAACGCGTCCTACTTCCAGGGATCGGCCGGTTCTCCGCCGTGACGTTCGGCCCTCGCGCCGCCGGTTCACCGCTTCCGGTCGCGGGCGTGTCCTCCGACCGGAAGCGCATCGCCGATCTGCTCCTGGCGGAAGACGTCCTGCTCGACCTGGGCGTGTCAAACAAGAGCCAGCTCATCGACCAGATCGGCCGCCATATGGAGCGGATGCACGCGATGGACCGGGAGTGCGTTGTTCTGAGCCTGTCGCACCGGGAACAGATCGGCTCGACCGGCCTGGGCCAGGGCGTGGCCATCCCCCACGCCCGCGTGAAGCAGCTTGACCGCGTGCAGGTTGCCTACATCCGCCCGGCGTCGCCGATCCCTTTCGACTCACCGGACGGACAGCCGGTGTCCGACGTTCTCGCCCTGCTGGTGCCCAGGCAGGCGACCGAGGAACATCTGGCGATTCTGGCCGAAGCCGCGCAGCTGCTTTCGGACCGGCGCTTTCGCGACCGGCTGCACCAGTGCAGGCATCCGCTGGAGGTCAAGCGGCTGTTCGAAGCGTGGCCGGAACGCCGACGGGACCAGTGACCGCTGGAGGCGTGGTCCCGCTCCATAAGAGCCTTGTCTGTCCGTAGCGACGTCCTGTACGCTCGCGGTCCGTCACGACCCGACGCCGGAGGAGCCGATGAAGCCGATTCGATGGGAGCACGTCGTCATCGCGGCCTGCGCGATCCTGGCCGGATGCTCGAGCGTCTCCCTGGCTCCCGGAGCGGACCAGATCAAGGCCACCTCCAACGCCGCCGACGTGGCGGCCTGCGCGTCGCTCGGAGCACTGGACCCTCCGCCGCCGATGATGACCGACCCCGACGTGGAACGCCTGTTGAGAAACGAGACCCTCGCCATCGGGGGCAACGTGCTGCTTTTCAGCTCGCCCGTGCGCAGGTCCGGCAGCGCCTATCGCTGCGGCGATGCCGGCGCGCCCGTCGGCCTGGCTGCGCCCGCGCCGGCGGCCAAGCCCGTGCCGGCGCCGATCGAGATCGTTCAGGCCCAGGTCGATGCCTACAACCGGCACGACCTCGAGGGCTTCCTGGCCTTCTATACCGACGACGCGCAGATTCTCGACTATCCCGATCGGGTCTTGATGTCGGGCAAGGACGCGATGCGCGAACGCTATCGAATGACTCTCGAGCCGGCGCAACTGCACGCCTCGATCCTGCATCGAATCGTGTTCGATCGGTTCGTGATCGACCAGGAAAGGATCACCGGGCGCGCCGACGGCGAGGTGGTGGAGGCCGTCGTGATCTACGAGATCCGGGACGGCCGCATCGTCAAGGTCACGCTGCTTCGCCGCTGATGCGTCGTCACTGGCCCCTATCCGGAAACGGCCAGGATCGTTGCCGCCCGCCGCGCGCAACCCGCGCGCACAGTCCGCCGAGGCAGTTCGGTCAACAGCCGTATCCGGTGCACGGCGGCGGCGAACTGCTCGTGACCACGTCGATGCGACCGAAGACGCCGTCCGTCTGATTGTTCGGCCCGGCCGTATAGAACAGGGCGCTGGCCGGCTGATTGGAGGCGCCGTTTCCGAAAGACAGGGCCCACAGACCGGGAACGACCAGCTCCTTTCCACTGGAGAGCATGACGGAGCCCATGGAGTTCCCAGTGGCGGGATCGAAGCTGTTGATGACCCCGTCCCCGAAGTTGCCGATCAGCACCCTCCCGGCCACCGATCCGAATCCGGCCGGCGCAACTGTAATGCCCCATGGAGCGTTCAGAACGCCCGCCGACGCAAAGCGCTTCAACAGCGTGCCGCTGGCGTCGAAGACGTTCACGTACCCGAGACCGGTGCCCAGCACCTCATCGTGCGCCGTCGCGTCCTGTTTGGCGTACGTGACATAGAGCTGGTTGTTGATCGCCTGGATCCCGAACGGCGCGAAGCCGGCCGGAATCGTCGGGTCCGCGAAGGAGCCCGCGGCCGCCACCTTGTGGAAATGGGTGTCGAATACGTCGACCTTGGCGTTGTGCAGATCGGTCGCGTACAGCTGATTGGCCGTGCCGGTGTTGGCCAGCGCCAGCCCCTTGTACACGGCAGCGCCGGCACCGTCGTCGTACGCGACGGTCGCGGTCGCGCCGCTCACGCTTTGTGCCCAGCCCGTGATGGTTCCGCCCTCGCCCGAGAAGATGAACTGCGCCGGCGCGGAACCGGCGGGCGTCGTGATCACGAAGTCGGCCGTGCCGTTGTAGATCTGACCGGTCGGATTGGCCGGCCCGTTGGTGCCGGCCGGAATGCTGACGGTCGGCGACAGCGGCGTGCCCGTGCCGTCGTACACGGTCGCCTTGTTGCTGTTGTTGTCGGCGATCCAGAAGGGGCCTCCCGGCGCGGCCGCCACGCCCCAGGCGTTCTGCAGATTGCCGTCGGTGTGACTGGCGGCGATGACACCATCCGACACCAGGGCCGCGTCGGTCAATCCGGTGTGCTGGACCATCGGACTTGCGCTTCCGCTTCCGCCGCTACCACCGCCGCAGGCAACGACCGATAGCGCGCAAGCGACGCCCACGGCGCCGCTTGCGATCGCGTGATTCAGTTTCATGGACAGGCTCCTTTTGAAGTCGGGCGGTAAGTGCTGCGCCAAAGTGGAATGGTTCATTGCGTCGAAAAATTGCCCGGTTGCTGAACCATCTGTCGGGTGCTGCCGGCCGAGCAAGGGAATAAATCCCGCCCTTGACCGGTATTGCCTCCTGATGCCACTCCCGCCGACACCCGTAAGGAATCTCAAATGACCGCACGCGACCGCAACCCTTCTAATCCCGCCCACCGACCTGCCCGCCGCCAGGCCTTGAGCTGCCTGGCCGCCTGGACCGGCGCCGGCGTGGTCTGGACCGTCGCCGGTGGTGTGCCGCGTGCGCTCGGCGCGACCGGCGACGGCTCCCCCATGGCGGCCGCCAGGGATGCACTGAGCTTCGTGCAGATCAGCGATACGCACATCGGCTTCCACAAGGAAGCCAATCCCGACGTCGTCGGTAGCCTGCGCCGCGCGATCGCCGACATACACGCGCTGCCGCAGACGCCGGCCTTCGTGGTGCACACCGGCGATGTCAGCCATCTGTCCAAGCCGGAGGAATTCGCTCAGGCGCGCGATCTTCTGCGGGAAATCCGTGTCGATCGCGTGCACACGATTCCGGGTGAACACGACACCATCGACGAAGGCGTCACGGGCTACCTGAAGTTTTTCGACCACGACGGCAAAGGCAGGTCCTGGTACAGCTTTGACCAGGGCGGCGTGCACTTCATCGGCTTGAACAACGTGCTCAACTTCAAGATGGGGACTCTGGCCGCACTTGGCGACGAGCAGATCGGCTGGCTGAGGGGTGATCTCGCGTCCGTTTCGCACTCCACGCCGATCGTCGTGCTCGGGCACATTCCGTTGTGGACGGTCTGGGAACCGTGGGGCTGGGGCACCGCCGACTCCGCGCAGGCGATGGCGCTGTTCCGTCCGTTCGGATCGGTCACGGTGCTCAACGGACACATCCACCAGGTGCTGCAGAAGGTCGAGGGCAATGTCGCGTTGCACACCGCCAGGTCGCTCGCCTACCCGCTGCCCACGCCGGGACAGGCCGGCATCGGGGAGCCCGGTCCGGTCAAGGTGCCGGCCGGCGAACTGGGCAAGCTCCTGGGCACGCGCCAGCTCAGCATCGTGCCCGGACGGCACGACCTGGCGTTGATCGACAAGCCGCTCGATGCCTGAGTGGATGACACTGCGATGAGTTCCACGGTCCCTCGCAACAGCCTCCGATCACTGGTTGCCGGCGCCGGCCCCGCGCTCGCGTTGTGCGCGGCCATCGTCGCGTCCGCGAGCTGCGCGGCGGCGACCCTGCCCGCGACGGCAGTCGAAATCAGGAAGTTCGCGTTCGCCCCGCAGGAAATCACCGTCGCACCCGGCACCAAAGTCATCTGGACCAATCGAGACGAAACGCCGCACAGCGTGGCCGCCGCCGACAAGAGTTTCGCCTCGAAGGGACTGGATACCGACGACCGGTTCGAACATACGTTTGCGAGCGAAGGCGACTTCAGTTACTCCTGCACCCTGCATCCGTTCATGACGGGTATCGTTCACGTTCGCAGGCAGTAGACGGTTCCCGTCGGGGCCATAGGCTCCAGCCTTCGCGTTTTCGGGTCGCATGCGGTCAGGGGGCTCAATGTGCGCGATGTTGCAGGAACAGTTCGCGGCGAACCGCGCCAACTGGGACGAGGCGGTGGGTATCCACCTGGCCGCCAAGAGCTACGACCTGACGGCCTTGAGGTCAGGCCGCGGCCAACTGCACCCGATCGAGGAAGCGGAGGTCGGGCCGGTCGGAGGCAAGCGCGTGCTGCACCTGCAATGCCATTTCGGGCGCGACACGCTCATTTTGGCGCAGCGGGGTGCCGAAGTGGTGGGGCTGGATTTCTCGGAAGCGGCGATCGTCGCGGCCCGCCGCCTGGCCGAAGAGATCGGGTTGGCCGCTCGTTCGCGCTTTGTTCTGGCGAACGTCTATGAAGCGTCGAAATCGATTCCGGAACCTGCGTCGTTCGATCTGGTTTACGTCACCTGGGGGGCTCTGTGCTGGCTTCCGGACATCGGGGCATGGGCGCGCACCGTCGCTCATTTCCTGCGCCCGGGCGGTTCGCTCTACCTCGCGGAAGGTCACCCCTCCGCGCTGGTGTTCGACGACAGGACGCGCGCGCCGGATGCCGCCCTGCCGGGATGGTTCATCTCGTACTTCGATCGCGAAGCTTTGGAATTGGACGATCCGACCGACTACGCCGATCCCCACGCCAGGATGCAGAACGAGCGAACCTTTTCATGGATGCATCCGTTGGGGGACACGATCTCGGCGCTGATCCGCGCGGGACTGTCGCTGGACTGGCTGCATGAGCACGACAGCGTGCCGTGGCGCATGTTCGAGTGTCTTGTTCAAGGCGTGGACGGTATGTACCGCTGGCCCGGCAAGCCCTGGCTGCCTCTTGCGTTTTCACTGCGCGCGTCGCGCTGACGGGCCCGTGCGCACCTGACTTGCCGTCGCGGTTCGAGCAACGATCCCCTGGCCAGACCGGCAGTTGACCCCCTGCCGCGCTGCGGCAAGCGCTCGGGCGGGGCGCGTTTCAGAACGTTTAAGGCCGGCTTCAGTCCGCTCAAGGACTGAAGGGGGTCGCCGGTCGCAAAGTGCGCTCATCGATTCGGTGCGCCGCACCGGACGAGCCCCGGAGACAGACGATGAACGCCAACAAGTACCCGGCCCGCCAGAACCGCCCGAACCAGCTGTTCGCCGCTGGCGCCGCCCTGCTGGCCTCCACGCTCGTGCTCGGCAGCGTGCTCTGGCTGTTCTCCGGCGAGGCCCCCGCCGGCGCGGCCGATGCGGCGCCCGTGGCCCAGCAGCACGCCGCCGAACGCGCGTGAGCGACCGACCCGCATCCCCCCGAATCCAGGAGCAACAAGATGATCACCGACAACGCAACGTGGACCATGCGCCGGCAGCGCGCGCCCATCGCGATCGCCGCCGCCCTGCTCTCGACCCTGGTGCTGAGCAGCGTGCTGTGGCTGTTTGCCGGCGGCATCCCGCCCGTCGCGGCAAATGCCGCGGCCGTGGTCCAGCAGCACGCTGCCGAGCGCGCCTGAGCAGCGTGCCCGCGTAGGCCTTTCTAGCGTAAACCAGGCCAAGCGCCCTTTTGCCTCCACCACGGCACCAATACCACCCTCACCTGTGCGGCCGGGATGATGGGTGACACTTCAGCCCGGGATGATGGGTAACAGTATTTCATGTTGTTTCTAGGATTGGGGGGTAGCGGGGGGCTGCGCC
>Ga0209698_10004913_pt1 | contig 14565 bp, 13 predicted proteins | sample LitLauG_LLR_2012_FD_187203 | JGI IMG/M metagenome (GOLD analysis project Ga0209698, IMG submission 187203) | Freshwater sediment microbial communities from Pennsylvania, USA - Little Laurel Run_MetaG_LLR_2012 (SPAdes) (version 2) | ecosystem: Environmental > Aquatic > Freshwater > Creek >...
GTCTACATCTACTTCCAGGTCCCCCTGATGGTGCTCATCATCACTCCCGCGCTCAATGGGCTGCGCGCCCAGTGGCGTGAGGCCGCCGCGAACCTCGGTGCGTCCAAGTGGCAGTACTGGCGCTACGTCGGCGTTCCGGTCCTGACGCCACCGGTGCTGGGTTCGATGTTCCTACTCTTCGGCAGCGGATTCAGCGCCTACGCCACGGCCGAGGCGTTGACCGGGGGCACCTTCGCCCTCACCCCCATCCAGATCGGTTCGATCCTCCAGGGCAACGTCATCTCCGGCCAGGAGAACGTCGGCTACGCCTTGGGCCTGGGCATGATCGTCATCTTGCTGATCTCCGTCGTCGCGTACGCCCTTCTGCAGCGGCGTACCTCGAAGTGGCTGCGCGCATGACCCAGGCCGAGATCGGGGACTACTTCTTGGCCGAGCGTCTCAGCGACGACGCGACGTCGGGTGAGCCGTCGACGCCGTCGCCGAGGCGGGTGTGGCGTCGTCCCCGCGTGGGTCGCGGCGTGATTCTGGCGATCGCGGCGATCTACTTCCTCGTCCCGCTCTACGCGGCGCTCGACTTCTCCCTCAAGAACATCCAGGGTCACTTCTCGCTCTCGCCACTGACCCAGATCGCCGCCCAGCCGGGATTCGCCGCCGCGGTGGGCCTCTCGTTCCGTCTGTCGGTCGTGACGTTGGTGATCGAGATGCTCCTGATGGTGCCGACCGTCATCTACGTCCACCTGCGCCTGCCCCGCTTTCGCCGGGTCATGGAGGTCATCACCATCATGCCCATCGTGATCCCGCCCATTGTCTTGATCCTCGGCGTCCTGCAGGCCGTGCGTCCCTACCAGTGGATCTCCGCGTCGCCCTACCTGCTGGCGGTCGTCTACGTGGTGCTGGCCATGCCCTTCGTCTACCGCTCCCTCGACTCGGGCCTGGGGGCGCTGGACCTCAAGACGTTGGTCGAGGCGTCGCGTTCCCTGGGCTCGGGCTGGATCTCGACGATGTGGCGGGTGCTCATCCCCAACCTGCGCTCGGCCTTGTTGTCGGCGTCGGTCCTCACTCTGGCCCTGGTCTTCGGTGAGTTCACCATGGCGCAGTTGGACCTGTGGACCACGGTGCCGGTGTGGATCTACAACTCCTCGTCCAACAATCCCCACGTGGTCACCGCGGTCGCGATGATGTTCCTCATCGCGATGTGGTTGGTGCTCACCATCATCGTCTCTCTCGACCGAACCCATCGACGTGGCAAAGGACAATTAAGTTGACAAGCAATGAGGTACTCGACACCAAGGGCCCCGTGGTAGCCGTCACGACGACCAAGGAAGGTGCGCCGGTGAAGTTGGACCGACTCACGCGCTCCTACGGTGCGACGCGCGCGCTCGACCAATTCTCGCTCGACGTTCGCCCCGGCGAGTTCGTGGCCCTCCTCGGGCCCTCGGGCTGCGGCAAGACGACGGCGCTGCGCATGGTCGCCGGATTCGACCGGCCCGACACCGGCCAGATCCTGGTCGACGGCGCCGATGTCTCACACGTCCCGGCCCAGAAGCGCGACATGGGCATGGTGTTCCAGAGCTACTCGCTCTTCCCCAACATGTCCGCGCGCGACAACGTCGCCTTCGGCCTGCGCCTACGCCACCAGCGCGCCGGCCTGCGCCGCCAGCGCGCCTGCCAGCTCCTCGAGCTCGTCGGTCTGGCCGAGCACGTCGCCAAGTATCCCCACCAGCTCTCGGGTGGTCAACAACAGCGCGTCGCGCTCGCGCGAGCCCTGGCCATCGAACCGCGCGTCCTGCTCCTGGACGAGCCGCTGTCGGCCCTCGACGCCAAGGTCCGTGCCGAGTTGCGCGACCAGATCCGCGCCCTGCAACAACGTCTGGCGATCACGACGCTCTTCGTCACCCACGACCAGGAGGAGGCCCTCTCAATGGCCGACCGCGTCTGCGTGATGAGCCAGGGTCGCGTCGAGCAGATCGCGACACCCTCGGAGCTCTACGCGCATCCCTCGACCGCCTTCGTGGCCGAGTTCGTCGGCGTCTCGAGCCGCGTGCCCGTCACTCGCCACGCGGACCAGGTCGAACTGTTCTCGAAGGCCGTGGCCATCCGCGGCGACGCGCCCGACGCCCACGTGGGCGCCCTGGACGCGCTGCTGCGCCCCGAGGACGTCAGCGTGCGCGTCGACGAGTCGGGCGCGGGCGTGGTGCAGCACCGCAGCTTCCTCGGCGCCACCAGTCGGCTCGAAATCGGATTCGCCGACGTCGTGATCAAGACCGACGTGCGCTCGAGCGACGCCGACCTCTACGAGCTCGGCACGCGCGTCACTCTGGACCTCGCCGCCCACGACGTCCTGGTGACACCACGTCGACTTCCCAATAGCCTGTCGTAAGCTCAATATCTGGATCGAATTCTCACGAGGCGTCGAGGGCCGTCACGAGCCGCAGGGTGACGTTAGGAAGGTTCCTACATGGGCGCATTACCCGAGTGACCCTCGACAAGGAGTCCGACGAGAACGGGTTCAGGACGTCGCGTCGACAAATTCGTGCACAAGTGCCGATCGACGCTCCTGCGCTTGTCACTCATCAGAGCATCCAGGTCCCCCGTGGGACGGACCGGCGCACCTGGCGTACACCGATGGACGCGGCGATCATCCAATTGCCGTCGCCAGCCCGCGTGGTACCACCGTCACCGACGATCGCCCTACTTCTCGACGAGACCGCCCGGAGCCTGAGCACGCCGCTTCACAAAATTAGCGATACTTTGCGCGAGATCGCCGTGCGGCTCAAAGCTCCGCAGACGTAGCTCACTCGCATCGACGTCGACACGACCAGCGACGGCATCGAGGATCTGTCGATTACCCGTGGCGGCGACGAATGAAGAAGCCGCCATCTTCGTGGCGTATTCGAGGGCCCGCGTCCTCAATTGGTCGCGGCTCACCATTTCGGTGATCAACCCCAGAGCAAGGGCTGTCTCGCCCGTCACGTCACGACCGCCCAGGAACATGGCCCGCGCGAGACTCTCACCAAAAGCATCTCGCACCAGACGAATCCCGGCCTCCGAGTACACCAGGCCCAACTTCGCCGCCGGCACTGCCAGGCGAGTCTCGGGCGACGCAAGGCGAATATCGGCTGACAGTGCGAGTTCCAAACCGCCACCGATCACGTTGCCCATCAACGCCGCCACGATGGGCACGGTCGAGGTCCGAAGTGCCACGAAATTCCCCTCATGGGCGATCAACTCGTGGGCCGGGCTTCGCGACGCCTCGACTAGATCGTAGCCCGCGCAAAAATCCGGTGGGTCCCCCGTAATCAAGATGACTCGGGTGCCCGGCGGCGGTGAAGCGACCAGTTCTTCGATCCGGTCGATCGTCGTGCGCCCCAACACGTTTCGCCGATTGCCAGCCTCTAGACGGATCTCGAAGACACCGTCGATAACCTTTTCGGCAATCACGGGCGTCGCGGGTGGCACCGCTAATCGCGGTCCTCGACGGGCGCGCAGCCATTTTGTGGAGTGGCGCCAGCGGTTGTCGAGTCGTGCCCGCGTGAGCACGATCGTACGACTCAGTCTCGACATTGTGGTCACGATGCGCTCATTTCGGGTGGACTCGAGATCTTTACGACGGCGAGGGCGAGGGGAGTGAGATTTCGACCGTCAGCGGGGGCGTCAGTCATGACGGGACATCTCCTGGCGCACCTCGAGGGAATGTTCGCCCAGGGTGGGTGGCGCCCGCCGCACTCCCACCACGTTGCGCCCGAACCTCAGAGGGCTTCCCGGTAGCTCGATTGGGCCGAGGGTCGAGTGCTCGATACTCCACACCAGGCCCTGTTGGCGAACTTGTTCGGTGTTGTAGACCTCGTCGATTGTCTTGACCCGACCGGCGGGCACTCCTGCCGGATCGAACAGCTCGAGCCACTCTCGAACCGTTCGCGCAGCCATCGGTGCCGACATCAAATCGTGAAGTTCCTGTTGGTTGGCGATCCTCTGCGCATTGGTCGAGAATCGCGGGGTCGACGGCTCTATGCCCACGAGCGGTGCGAAACGATTCCATATCGCGTCGTTGCCGACCGCAATGACGATCGGTGCGTCACTGGCGGTGAAGACTCCGTAAGGGCACACCGTGGGGTGTTGGTTGCCTGACGGTGGAGGCACCTCACCCGCGACGAGATAGCGCGTTCCTTGGAAGGTGTGCAGGCCAATTTGTCCGGCCAGGAGAGAAGTTGAAATTCGCTGTCCCCTTCCGCTTGTCGCACGTTCCACCAGCCCGGCCAGGATGCCAATCGTCCCGTACAGGGCAGCCGTGATGTCGGCGATGGGCACCCCGACCTTGAGCATCGGCCCTCCACGTTCACCCGTGACCGACATGAGCCCACCTTCGGCCTGCAATATGTGGTCGTAGCCCACCCGCCGACTGTCGGGTCCATCATCGCCGAAGCCACTTATGGATAGTCGCACGAGGGAGGCGTTCAAGGACGCGAGGTCCCCGTCGCCGAGTCCCAACCGGTCCATGACCCCGGGGCGGAAGTTCTCGATCATCACATCCGCCCACTTGATCAGTTGCTCGACGAAGACGCGCTCATCCGGGTCTTTGAGGTCGACCGTGACGCTGCGCTTATTTCGATTCGTCGACAGGAAATAGGTACTCTCACGGCCTCCCGCTGTCTCCATGAAGGGAGGGCCCCACATTCGGGTGTCGTCGCCACTGCCCGGTTGTTCGATCTTGATGACGTCGGCCCCCAGGTCGCCGAGAATCATGGCCGCATACGGCCCAGCCAGTACTCGCGAGAGGTCGAGGACGCGGAGTCCATCGAGTGGGCCACCACTCGTAGAACCATCGGATGCGGATTCAAGACTCAACTTTGTTACTCCTGCCTGACCAGAAATGGAAATCGTGGTGATGCCCCGCTAGCGCGTGCGAGGGCGTCGTGATCAAACACGACGCCCTCGCTCGCACGCGATGAAACGAACTATTTCACTCCGTCAGCCTTGAGGACTGCGAGACATGTGCTGGTCGTCGTGCAGTTGGTGACGTCACCAAGGATCTTGGCCGACAGCGGCGTCCCCTGAACCTCGTTCCCCGTCGACGCGTTCGCGACGAAGGGTGCGTAGGGGCCGAAAGTATTGTGGTACGAGTTGTAGTCAATACTGCCGCTCGCCCCCTCGTAGTTGATCTTCTTGTGGGCCTTCAGCAGGCTCAAGCAACTGGCGTACGAGTAGCACTTGGTCCCCGGAGGGTTCGTTACCTTGGTCATATCCGAGGCGACAATCGATCCATTGAAGGTGTTCGCGTAGGTGTCCGCCAGGGCCAAGGAGATGACCGCATCGTAGGCGTAGTTGGCACCCGAAAGTGGACCAGCGGCGGCCTTGCTCGGGAACATCTTCGTGAAGCCGGCCATGAACACGTTGTTCGCCGCGCCCGTTACCGACGTTCCCATCACCGACGTCAGCGTAGAGTGCGCCCGGGAGGCACCGAAGGCCTTGATGTAATCACTACTCGTCGTCACGTCCGTGCCGATCCAGGGAATCTTCGAACCCAATTGATTGAACTCAGTGGAGAGCACCGCAACCGTTGGTGCATCCGTCTGAGAGAAGATCACTTGTGGATGGTCAGATATCACCTGCGCCACCGTGTTGGTGTAGGACGACTGGTCCGCCGTGATGATGTACGTGTGGATCACGGTCCCCCCGAGCTTGATGAAGGTGGTCTTCACCGGAGCGACGATGGTCTGGGCGGCGGCGTCCGAGTAGAAGAGCAGATCGGCCTTCTTGTACCCCTTGATGTGAGCGTACGTTGCCATCGCCACACCCAACTGAGAGTCCGAAGGACTGTCGCGGAACAAGTACGGGTCCGTCTGATGGTCGCGGCCAGTGTCGCCCCCTTGGAATTCATCGATGATCTTGTTGGCCTTGAGCACTGGTTCTACCGCATTGATCTCCTGAGTGGTCGGTCCGATGATGCCGGAAATACCTCCCCCGGACAGCAGCTTGAGCAGGGCCGTCTTTCCCTCCACCGGGTCACAACCCGTGTCCCCTTGTGGGATCGATAGCTTCTTGCCAAGAACTCCGCCCGCCGCATTGACCTGGGCCTGGGCGATCTGCGCGCCTTGATATATTCCTTCTCCCAAACTCGCCAATGGTCCCGTGAAACACGACAAGACGCCGTAGGACACGGTACCGGAGCTCGCCAGGGCGCTACCACTGGTTCCCACTACTAGGCCCGTGCCGACCACGGTAGTGAATGCCAGCGCGGTCGTAATTGCCCTAGCCGAGACTAAACGCTTATTCCTTCTCACTTTTCCCCCTTAGTTTGATTCTTCTCTGATGAGATCTGCTGACGGCTCTACGACATCCTTCCCACGTAGAGGTCAATCACCTCCTGGTCGTGCAGTAATTTCTCCGCGGGACCGTCGAGGCGATTCTTGCCCAGAACCAGAACGTAGCCCCAGTCGGCGTGACGAAGAGATCGGCGAGTGTTCTGCTCCACGACGCAAATGCCGACACCGATGGCGGCCACCGCTTCGATCTGCTCCCATAACGCCTTTTGCAGCAGTGGCGAGAGTCCCGCGCTCGGTTCGTCGAGCAACATGACTTCGGGATCAAGCATCAAGCCGCGCGCCATTGCGAGCATGCTTCGCTGGCCGCCACTCAAGGCGCCGGCCTTGCGCCGGAGAGACTTGCGCAAATCGGGGAAGAGGTCACACAGCTCTTCGATGCGCTCGTGAACACCGTGGCGACGGGTGTAGCCACCCATCTCAAGGTTCTCGCGGACTGTGAGGTCGGGGAAGGTGTTCGCCACCTGTGGCACGTAGGCCATCTTGTGGCGCACCAGCTTCTCCGGGGCCATGTTCGTGCAATCCTTGCCGAGGAGCAGCACTTCGCCGCTCGTCACCTTGATCACGCCCATGATTGCCTTGAGCAATGTTGATTTCCCTGCTCCATTGGGACCCACGATCGCCGCAATCTTTCCCTTCCTCACCTCCAGCGAGACGTGGTCGATGATGGGAGGGCCGCCATATCCCGCGGTGAGATCCGTAACTTGCAACACGACGGGAGGTTCTTGTTCGAGTACGCTCATTCGTCGTCATTCCCGAGGTACGCGTCGACGACGCGTGTGTTATTTCTTAATTCATCGAAATGGCCCTGAGCGATGACCGAACCCAAGTCCATGACCACAACCTCATCGCAGGTCTTCTCGATGAAGGGCAGATTGTGCTCAACAACCACCACGGTGCTGCCAGCCCGCTTGAGCTCACGGATGGCTTCGCCGATTCGTTCACCCAATACCGGGTTCACTCCGCCCATCGGTTCGTCAAGGATCGTGAGACGAGGCTTGGCCGACGCGATTCGGGCGAACTCGAGAAGTCGCTTCTGACCCCCACTGAGCCCCGACGCGCGGACATTGCGAACACCGTCCAAGCGGTAGTGCGCCATAAGGTCGAACAACTCCTGGTTCTCGGCCGCTTCCTCGCGTCGCAAGCGGGCGCCGGAGGTGAGCGATCGCCAAATTGACTCGCGCGACAGCGCGGAGCGACCCACCCGCACGTTGTCGATCACCGACAAGTCTCGCCACTCGCGCGGAGTCTGGAAGGTTCGAATGAGGCCCATTCGAGAAATCACGTCAGGTCGACGACCCACCAGTTCTCGGCCGGCAAAAACAACGCTCCCACTGTCGGGGCGTTCGAATCCCGAAATTAGATCGATCAGGCTGCTCTTACCGGCCCCGTTGGGGCCGATAAGGCCTACCACTGAACCTTCGCTGATGGACATTGAACACCCATTGACCGCCGCGACTCCGCCGAAGTGCTTCGAGACATCCTTCACGGCGAGAAGGGGAGACGTCACGGGGCGACCTCGTCCTTCGACGACCCTTGAAGGAGCTCGGGCTCATTACTCGCAGTACCTGACGACCGCAGAAGCCTCTCGGGCCACGAGCGGCGCCGTATCGTGCCGTCATCGCCCAACTTCTCTGGGAGCAGCCCGCTCGGTCGATACTTCAGCATCAAGACGATGAGCAGACCGATCAAGATCTGACGCAATGCTGGACCCAACTCGGGTCGGGCCGCCGGCGAGGGGATGTACCGCGTCATCTCGACGAAACCGACGTAGACGATGAATGATCCTAGGACGACGCCCTTGGGATTGCCTCGACCGCCGACCAAGATGGCGGCATACAGCACAAAGATCTCAGTCGGCTTCCAGTCCAGCGGGCTAAAGGCTCCGATGTACGCCGCGAAGAGTCCCCCGGCGAGTCCCGCGAGTCCCGCCCCAAAGAGGTATGTCCGGTACTTGGCCCAAAAGACATTACGACCGTAGACCGATGCGGCTCGCTCATCGTCACGGACGGCTCGCACCATTCGACCGAACGGGCTCGTCGAAAGGTGCTGGACAACCACGTAAGCGGCCAGCAATACCAGGAGGCAGAACCCCAGGAAGAGGTAGTGGTAGGCATTGTAGGAGAGCCCTCCGCCGAGGGGGTCGACCAGACCATACACGCCGTTATACCCGTTGAACAGAGGTGTGTAATTCTCAACCGCATAGTAGATGGCCCACACTGCGCCCAATGTCGTGATCGAGAAATACACCTCACGCAAGCTCCGCAGAGCGATCGCTCCGATGATGGCGGCAAAAGCGACGACGACGACGACCGCGAGAATGACGGCCACTGGATACGGCAAGTGCCAACCAAGGATGTACACCACTGGGGCCTGGGGCTTACCAATGGTCATGACCATGGTCATATAGACCCCGAGGGCGAAATATGCGTACGCCGAGAGATCGAAATCTCCCGCCCAGCCCCAAATCATGTCGATGCCGAGGGCCAACACGGCGAAGATCGCCGCTTCGGTCAGGATTGCGGTCCAATATTGGAGCATTACGCACGCACCGTCTGGGCGCTGCCCCGGATGAAGATTCCGTTGGGCTTGACGAGCAGCATCACGACAAGAAATCCGAACGCCACCACCAATTGGTACGCCGACGATATATATGTGCCGGCAATGGACATGACCAGGCCGAGCACGACGGCTCCGCCAAGTGTGGCGTAGGGGCGTCCCAATCCTCCGCCCACCGCTGCGGTAATCGAGAGGAGGAGGAATCCATTTCCGATGGTCGGCGATATTGTTCCCACCGTCTCTCCGTACAGAAATCCCGCAAAGCCGGAGACCGCTCCGGCAACGGCCCATGTCTGCATCACAATTCCTCTCGCAGGTATTCCACTCACCTGGGAGAGTTCACGGTTCTGCGAAACGGCCCTCAACGCTTTGCCAAGACGGGTTCGTTGCAACAGAAGGTAGATGAGAATCGCGACGACAACCGCCGATACCATCACCTCGATGGTCAACGTGGTCCATAGAAATGGACCAACATGCAAGAGATTCCCTTGGGAGAATCCGTACGAGAGGCTGGCGCCACCAAAGATGATTAGAAGCAGATTCTGCAGGATGAGCGACGCTCCGAGCGTCGCGATCAGTGTTGCCAAGGACTTCTGATTTCGAAATCTCTCAATGAGAAAGTAATTGAGGCCGGTCGCCGCCAATGCACCGCAGATCGTCGCGACGAGCGCGCAGACGTAGATGTTCTGATGGAGATTCGTCTCACAGACGTACGCAGCGAAGGCCCCGATGGTGAGTACTTCGCCATGTGCGAGGTTCACGACTCGACTCACCGCGTACTCGAGCGTGAACGCGACCGACGAAAGCGCGAGGATCGCCGCAACTGCCAAGCCCTGTCCAAGGCTTATCCAAAAGATACTCATGTCCCCCCGAACAATTGACCTGGCTTGATCACGACGTCCCTCTACTCATCAGTAGATTCGCCGTGGTGCTGACGAACGTAACACAAGGACGGGTCGTCAATGAGAAATTTTTCTCCGCCGACGCGCCTCCGTCATCTCGATCAACAGTGGATGTCCTCAACCAAATTGGTCGGCGTCGTCTCCACCAAATTGGTTGGCGTCGTCAACCTTTGTCTCGCGAGTTGAAGTGACGATCGTCGCGGCGTCGACGGAGTGACGACACCGATATGGCAACGTTCCTGGTATTCGACCTCGTCCCCGCACTTGAACCCGTCCGGCGAAGTTCGTATCCGCCAGTACTCGTTCGTGACTCCCAATCGAGGAGACCGCTGAACTGAAGTTGTGCCGCAGACGTCGAACGTCGCCACGAACTTCGGAGCATGACGTCACATGTCGCGGGACCTTCACATCAATTATGCGTAGCGGAGGTAGGGGTCGGACGCAAACAACTCCGTTGCGAGATTGCTGAGGGTGTACTCAACGTTGCGCCACAAGGCCGGGTCGGATCAGGTTACGACCTATCAATTCCTGGTCGCCGCGGTATCTAGCTCACGTGGCGAATTGAGACGGAGGTGGCCCCCTGTGGTGCCGGACGACAGAATGTCTCAATCGATACCGCAGGTAGGCGAAGCCGACGCCACTCTTGGCAGAGTCATCTAACGTCCCACACACCATTGAGGTGATCACTCGATGGATGCCCGCGTCTGGTCCGAGCTCGACACCTTGGCCGCGTAGGCGATGGGGAGCAAAGTCAGGGCCACCACGCTCACGACGACCGCGTTGACCTCGGGGAGCTGCTGGCCCAGTCGGATGGCGCCGAAGATCCACAGCGGCAGGGTGTTCTGGGCGCCGGCCGTGAACGTCGTGACGATGACTTCGTCGAAGCTCAGCGCGAAGGCCAGCAACGCCCCGGCGACGATGGCGGTGCGCAGCACCGGGATGGTCACGAGGCGAAAGGTCTGAAGCGGCCGAGCGCCCAGGTCGGCCGACGCCTCGATCAAGGAGTCCGACGTGCGTCGCAGGCGAGCGATCACGTTGTTGAAGACCACCACGATGCAGAACGTCGCGTGTCCGACGATGATCGTGTAGATCGAGAAGGAGATGCCGGCGAGGTTGAACGCCGACTGCAGCGCGAGTCCCGTGACGATGCCGGGTAGCGCGATAGGCAGCACCAACAGCAGCGACACCGCCTCACGTCCGAAGAACCGGAAGCGGTGGATCCCGAAGGCGACCAAGATGCCCAGGACCAGGGCGATGAGCGTCGCCACGACGCCGGCCTTGACGCTCAGCCAGAGTGCCGCTCGGACCGCCGGGTCGTGCCACGCGACGCTGAACCACGACGTGGTCCAGTGCTGGATGGGGAACGTCTGGACGTTCGACCTGTCGAAGGCGAAGAGGGTGATGACGGCCAGTGGCACCAGGAGGAAGAGGATGACCAGCCCGACGAAGACCGCCAACGCCACGCGAGTGAGGCGCGAGAGCCTCATAGCGCCTCGAAGGCACCCGCGAGGCGCGCGAGGAAGAGGTAGACACCCATGATGACGATGGAGACGAAGGCCAGGGCCGCGGCGAAGGGGAGGTTGCCGCCGTTGAGCGCCGAGTCGTAGATCGCGTTGCCGATGAAGCTCGAACTCGACCCGCCGATGAGCAGCGGCGTGATGAAGTCCCCCAGGGTCAAGGAGAAGGTGAAGATCGAGCCCGCCACGATGCCGGGCATCACGATGGGCATCAAGACCGTACGAAAGGTGAACCACGAGCCGGCTCCGAGGTCGGCACTGGCTTCGAGCAGCGAATCCGGCACTCGCTCGAGGGCGCCGAAGACCGGGATGATCATGAAGGGCAGCCACAGGTAGCTGAACACGATCCACATCGCGGTATTGGAATAGGCCAAGTGCGTCACGGGAAGGCCGAGTCGAGATTCGATTCCCGGGAGCACCCCCTTATCCGAGAGGATGTTGATCCACGCGTAGACCTTGGCCAGGTAGCTGGCCCACAGCGGGAGCAGGAGGAGTCCCACCAGCCAACGGCGAAGTCGTGGACCGGCGACCTTGGCCAGGAAGAATGCGAAGGGCAACGCGACCAGCGCGTCAGTGATGGTGACGAGCACGGCCATGATGACCGTTCGCAAGATGATGGTCCCGTAGACCGATTGGGTGAAGATCTCGCTGAAGTTCGACCACGTCCACTGGTAGACGATCTGCGACGTCAATGAATTGACCGTGAAGAAGGCCGTCACCAGCATCAAGACCAGCGACGTGACGTAGATCACGAGGAACCACGCCAGGGGCGGTGACAGCGTGGCGAGTCCACGCAACCAGGGGCGGCGCCACAGCGCCGCCCCTGTCGTGTCACGTAGTGAGGTCGAGGGCAAGTCTCCTACCCGATGATCTGGGTCCACGCCTGTTGCCATTGAGTGAAGTCCACGCAATTGTTCTTCCCGTTGTCACAGGTCGACAGCGGGGTCTTCCAGAACTTGATCGTCGAGAAGTACGACTGGGGAGCATTGGCGTGGTACTGGGCGCAGCCACCCTTTTGGATCTGGTCCATGTAGGTGCAGGCCAACGTATTGGCGGGTGTCTCGCCGAAGTACAGGGCCTCCTCGGCCTGGACCTTGGGGGTCGAGACCCACTGCATCCACTTGTAGGCGCAGTTCGGGTGCGGCGCGTGCGCCGCCAGCATCCAGGTGTCGGCCCAGCCCGTCGCGCCCTCGCTCGGGATCGTGTCGGACACCTTGACATTCGCCGCCTTCAACGTATTGGTCTGGTACGGCCACGCCGCACCGGCCACCACCGAGCCGTTCTGGAACAAGGAGATCTCCTGGCTGGCCAGATCCCAGTACTTCTTGATCAACGGGTGCTCCGCCTTGAGTAGCGCCACCGCCGCGTTGAACTGCGTCTGGGTCAACTCGTAGGGGTCGGTGATGCCGAGGGCGGGCTGGGTCTTGGACAGGTACAGCGCCGCGTCGGCGATCTGGATGGGATTGTCCGGGACCGTGATCTTGCCGGCGTACTTCTTGTTGTAGATCACGGACCACGACGCGGGAGCCGTGGCGAAGGTCTTGGTCGAGTACAACAACACGTTGGGGCCGAACTCGTAGCTCACTCCGTAGTGCTTGCCGTTGATCGTGTTGAACGACGGAGCCTGCAAGAAGGGTCGGAACTGCTTCCACGCGGGGATCAGGCTCATGTTGACGGGCTTCACGTCGCCGCCGTAGATGAGGCGCAGGTCGGCGTCACCCGAGGCCGACACCAGGTCGTACTGGCCCCCGCCGTTGGACATGAGCGAGACCATCTCGCTCGAGGAGCCCGCGTACTTGACGCTCACCACGCAGCCGGTGCTCTTGGTGAAGGGGGTCACCCACTGTGGCTGGGCGTACCCCTCCCACGCGATGAGGTTGAGTTGGCCCTCGCCCTTACCCACCGACGCCTGGGGCGCCACGTTCTGGTTCGGCGGGGTCAGCGTCGAGGCGCTCGCCGACAAGGTGACCGCGGGCACGATCGTCGTGCCCAGCACGACCGCGGCCGCCGTGATCACGAGTCGGCCTCTAAACATTGGCTTCTTCATTGCTCTCCTTTTAGGTATTCGTCGTTGAATCTATTCAGGTACAGCGGCTCGCCCCGGCAGGGCCGAGACGTCGTCGTAACTCCAGGTCAGGGTGACCTCAGAGCCCACGTGGAGGATATCGTCGCCCGCACCGGTCGAGCGGTTCTGGCGAACCGCGGTCATGACGTGGGCGTTGGCCACCTCGACCCGGTAGCGGGTGATCATGCCGAGGTAGGCGACGTCACGGATGACACCAGTGGCGTTGGTGGCCGATGGCGCGAAGGTCCCCGGAACGATGTCGATCTTCTCGGGACGCAGCACGCCATGTCCGGTGGGAGTGGCGATGACGTTCGAGGTACCCACGAACCCGGCGACGAACTCGGTGGCGGGATTCTCGTAGACGTCGGTGGGATGGCCGACCTGCTCGATTCGACCGTCGTGGAAGACGGCCAGACGGTCGCTCATGGTGAGCGCCTCCTCCTGGTCGTGCGTGACGTAGATGAAGGTGATGCCGATGCTGCGCTGAATGCGCTTGAGCTCCACCTGCATCTCCTGGCGCAGTTTGAGGTCGAGTGCCCCCAAGGGCTCGTCGAGCAAGAGGACCTTGGGTTCGTTGACGATGGCGCGCGCGAGCGCCACGCGCTGACGCTGGCCACCGGACAACTGCGCGGGCTTGCGCGTGGCGAACTCCGACATCTGCACCATGTCGAGGGCCTCGCTGACGCGACGCTGCGCGTCCGCACGGGGCACCTTTCGCACCCGCAGACCGTAGGCGACGTTCTGGGCCACGCTGTAGTGGGGAAAGAGGGCGTAATCCTGGAAGACCGTGTTGACGTCGCGCTGGTAGGGCGGCAGGGAGGTCACGTCGACCCCGCCCAACGAGATCGTCCCGGCGTCGAGTCGTTCGAAGCCCGCGATCATGCGCAGCAGGGTCGTCTTTCCCGATCCCGAGGGTCCCAGCATGGTGAAGAATTCGCCGGGTGCGATCTCGAGGTCCACCTCGCGCACGACGACGTGCGCTGCAAAACTCTTGGACACGCCGCGCAGAACGATGCCCGACTCGGCGGTCACGGGTCCCTGGGCGTCCACGACACTGCTCACCTGCGCACTACGAACCCCCGGCATGGTGGCAGATTACACCAGCGCACTGTCGCGATCGGCCGTGAAATCGCGACAGTGCGCTGGTGTAATCTGCCACCATGCCGGGGGTTCGTAGTGCGCAGGTGAGCAGTGTCGTGGAC
>Ga0209698_10004914_pt1 | contig 14563 bp, 11 predicted proteins | sample LitLauG_LLR_2012_FD_187203 | JGI IMG/M metagenome (GOLD analysis project Ga0209698, IMG submission 187203) | Freshwater sediment microbial communities from Pennsylvania, USA - Little Laurel Run_MetaG_LLR_2012 (SPAdes) (version 2) | ecosystem: Environmental > Aquatic > Freshwater > Creek >...
CGGCGAAGCTGTGAAGGACCCGCAGCCCCTGGAGGCGAGCCTTCTCGTCCTCGTCGAGCGCGTCGTACGCGGCGTAGGTGGAGGCGAACTCGGTGTCGCCACCTTCCTCGGCGACCTCCCGGGCCGAGAGGAACGTCGACTTCTGGGGAACGGCGTCGTGGACCCCGTCGATGTGCCAGAAGAAGTTCCCCCGCCGGAACCCGGCGAGGACGGGGTTCGTCCTGCCCGGGTCGAGGGTGATCGTCTGGATCTCGGGTAGCTCGTGCTCACCCGTCGGAGCGACGACCAAATCGCCGAACTGGCGACTGAAGGCGACGAGATGGGAGTCGTCGACCTGGGCGTCGCGGATCACGACTACGCCATGCTGATCCAGCGCGGCCCCGATCTCGGCGGCGACACCTGGGTCGGCCAGCTGGCGACCGGACAGCCCGGTGGTCTCGGCGCCGACACGCGGCGTCAGCTTCGTGGTGACCAGCGTCACGATCGTTCCCCAATGCTGTACGTTCGTATAGTGTTGCACGCGCGTATGGCATTCGGCAAGGGAGTGGACCATGAGAATCGGATTGACCGGCGGCGGCGCATCCGTCGACAAGGTCGTGGCCCAGGCCGAGCGGGCCGAAGCCGACGGGTTCCACTCGCTCTGGTACGCCAGCGTCGTCACCGGTGACCCGCTCGTCGCCATGGCCATCGCCGGCCGCCAGACGACGAGCATCGAACTCGGCACCGCGGTGCTACAGACCTACCCGTGCCACCCACTGCTCCAGGCGAACCGGGCGGCGTCGGTGGTGGACGCCATGGGCCGCCCCGGTTTGACGCTCGGCATCGGGCCGTCGCACCGGCCGCTGGTCGAAGGCGTCTACGGCTACGACTACCGCCACCCCGGCCGCAACACCGAGGAGTACGTGCGAATCCTCACCGGCGTCCTGGCCGGCGAAACCGTCGACGTCGACGGCGACGACTGGACCGCCCACACCGGTGGCCGGGCGGTCCCGCCGTCGCACCCCGTTCCCGTGCTTGTCTCCGCACTCGGCCCCAGGCTGCTCCGACTGGCCGGCGCCCTCGCCGACGGCACCGTGCTGTGGATGGCCCCAGCAAAGGCCATCGAGTCCCACGTCGTGCCGGCCATCACCGCCGCCGCGACCGCGGCCGGCCGACCGTCGCCCCGCATCATCGCGGGGCTGCCCGTCGCCGTCCACGACGACGAAGCCGACGCCCGCAGCGCAGCCGTCACCTACTCGACGGCCTACGCCGGCATGGCCAACTACCAGCGCATCCTCGACATCGGTGGTGCCTCCACACCCGCCGACGCCGCCATCGTCGGCGACGAAGCATCCGTGCGGTCACAGCTCCAGTCGCTCGTCGACGCCGGCGCCACCGACATCTGGGCGGCAATATTTCCCGCTGGGGACGACCCGAAGGCGTCGGTGCAGCGCACCCGGACGCTCCTCATCGAGCTGGCGGCATCGTGAGCGCCACAGCTCGGCGTGTCGGAGCGGTCACGTCGAAAAAGCGAGACGAGATCCTCGACTGCGTCGAGCGGCTCATGGCGCGAGAGGGCTACGCCGCGGTCACCTACCGAGCCGTCGCCGCCAAGGCCGAGGTCACGCCCGGCCTCGTCCAGTACTACTTCCCCACCCTCGACGACCTCTTCACCGCCGCCATCCGCCGCCGCTCCGAGCAGAACCTCAAACGCCTCACCACCGCGCTCGAAGCCCGACCCGAGGAGCCCCTGCGCGTCCTGTGGGAATACAGCCAGGAAGAGTCGACCTCGGCGTTGACCACCGAGTTCCTCGCACTCGGCAACCACCGCAAATCCATCGCCTCGGAGATCGCGGAGGTCAGCGAGCAAATTCGACGACTCCAGGTCGCAGCGATCGCACGCCACGTTCCTGCCGGAGGCATCGACCTCGAGGGTCTCTCCGCCCCCGCGCTCCTGTTTCTCGTCACCGGCGTCCCTAAGCTCATCCGCCTCGAGGAAGGCGTCGGTCTGACCGCGACCCACAAACAGGTCGTGCGGTTCTTCGAATCATTCCTCGATGCCGCCGAACCGCCAGCCCTGCGACCCGGCCCACGACGCCGACGCACCGCACAGCAGCGGTAGGTGACCTTCACGACGCTGTCCTTCGCCACGTCGTCGGAGCAGTAGCCGAGGTGATGGATCCGCTCCCGCAGGGTCGCCATGCCGGTGGCTCTAGCGAGAAAAGTAGGACTTGCTACAGGACAGCGGGCTGTCGGAGGTCCGGAACGACGTCCGGCTGGTGCCGCCCCGTCCGGGACGACTAACACAAACCCCCAGCTCAGCTACTGGATATGACGCCCGGAGATGGCCCTCGAGATGATCAGCCGTTGGATCTCCGAGGTGCCTTCGAAGATCGTGTAGATCTTCGCGTCGCGATGCCACCGCTCGACGGGGTAGTCGCGGATGTAGCCGTACCCGCCGAGGATCTGGATCGCCTGCTCCGTCACCCACACCGCGGTCTCGCCGGCGAACAGCTTCGACATCGAGCCCTCGCCGTTGTCGAAGTGCTTCCCCACGCGCCCCATCCACGCGGCGCGATGCACGAGGAGGCGGGCGGCGTCGATGCGCGTCTTCATGTCCGCGAGCTTGAAGGCGACCGCCTGGTTCTCGATGATCGGCCGCTTGAACTGCGTGCGCTCCTTGGCGTAGTCCAGTGAGTACTCGTACGCGGCGCGGGCGATGCCCACGGCCTGCGCCCCGACGGTCGGCCGGCTCGCCTCGAACGTCGCCATCGCCGCCTGCGACGAGGAGCGCCGGCCCTCCTTCGCCCGCGCCATCCGCTCGTCGAGACGCTCCTTGCCGCCGAGCAGGCACCGGCCGGGCACGCGGCAGTCCTCGAGGATGACCTCGGCGGTGTGGCTGGCGCGGATCCCCATCTTCTTGAACTTCTGGCCCTGGCGGATCCCCGGCGTGCCCTCGGGCACGACGAAGCTCGCCTGCCCGCGCGCCCCGAGCTCGGGATCGACGGACAGCACCAGCACATGGAGGTTGGCGATCCCGCCGTTCGTGATCCACGTCTTGGTGCCGTTGAGGACCCACTCGTCGGTGGCCTCGTCGTAGCGGGCCCGGCTGCGCAACGAGCTGACGTCGGAGCCGGCGTCGGGCTCGCTCACGCCGAACGCCGCGAGCTTGATGTCGTCGGGGGTCCCGAAGCACTGCGGCAGGAACTCGCCGATCTGCTCCTCGGTCCCGTTGGCGAAGATGCCCGCCACCGCGAGGGTGGTGCCGAAGATCGCGAGGTTGATCCCGGCGTCACCCCACGCCATCTCCTCGGCGATGAGGGGCATCAGCAGGCCGGTCGGATCGAGGAAGCACTGGCTGACGAAGTCGAGGGAGTACAGCCCGATCTTGGCCGCCTCCTCGATGATCGGCCACGGGGTCTCCTCCCGCTCGTCCCACTCGTGCGCGGCCGGGCGTACGACGGTCTCGGCGAAGTCGTGGACCCACTTCTGGATCTGGAGCTGATCCTCGGTGAGCTCGAGGGAGAACTCGGTCATTGCGCACCTCGCGGGGGGTCGACGCTAAGTTACTCCAGAGTAACATGGAGGTTGCAACGCCACCGGCGACGCCGGGTCGCCTACTCGGCAGACGGAGACGCGGCGAGCGCAAGCGCGGCGATCGCGACGAGCGCGGCGCCGCCCGCGTACGGCGCCCCGGCCCCGATCCCGCCGAAGGCCAACCCGCCGAGGGAGGGGCCGATGACCCGCGCCAGCCCGCCGGCGGCCTGTTGCACGCCGAGGACCTCGCCGCGGGCGCCGTGCTCGACCTGCCCGGCGACCGTCGACGACAGCGTCGGCGTGATGAGGCCCTCCCCGCAGGTGAGCAGGACGAGGCTCGGCGCCAGCCACCATCGACTGTGCACCGCCGGGAGCACCGCCAGACCGGCGGCGTTGAGCACGAGCCCGATCTGCAGCGCGCCACGCTCGCCGAAGCGGGTGACGGTCGGGTGCACCAACCCGACCTCCACGATCGCGATGAGGACCCCGATCGCGACGAACAACGCGTACGTCGACGACTGCTGGAACGCGAGCCGCTGATGGGCGAACAGCGAGAAGGTGCCCTCGAACGCGCTGAACGCGACGAGCGAGAGGAACGACACGCCGAGCAGCGCGAGCACCGACGGTGCCCGCCACGCGCGCGTACGGCGCCTCGGGCGCGACGACGGAGCCGACGCCGGCCGTGTCTCGGGGAGGCGGCGGGCCGCGACGACAGCGTTGACCGCGGCGATGGCGGCGGCGACGAAGAACGGCAGGCGCGGGTCGATCGGCGACAGCGCCCCACCGATCGCGGGTCCCAGCACGAAGCCGAGCCCGAACGCGGCGCCGAGGAGGCCGAACAGACGGGCCCGCTCGGCCGGGGCGGCGAGATCGGCGACCGACGCCTGCGCGACCGACACGCTCGCACCCGACGCGCCGTCGACGAGCCGCCCGATGAACAGCAGCGGCAGACCGCCGGCGAGCCCGGTGCAGAGACTGCCGATCGCGGTGCCGATCAGCGACACGATCAGCACCGGCTTGCGCCCGACCCGATCCGAGACCCGCCCCCACAACGGCGAGCCGATCAGCTGCGCGAGGGAGAACGCGGCGACCAGCGCGCCGGCGGTCGCCGGGCTGGCGTGATAGCGGCGGGCGTACAGCGGCAGGACGGGCAGGACGATCCCGAAACCGACGAGGTCGATCGCGACGGTGACCCAGATGGTGCCGAACCCGGCCGGCAACGCAGCGCGGCCCGTTCGACGCGAGCGGCGCGACGAGGCCTGGGCAGGCGGGTCCGTGGCCACCGGACCAGCGAACGCACCGCGCCGGTCCCCGTCAAATCGGGCCCGGCCTGCCAGCCGACGGGTTCGGTCAGCCGACACGTGCGGTCAGCCGGCAGGTGAGATCAGCCGACCGGTGCGGCCGGCCGACGAGGGCGGTCAGCCGACGAGGGCGGTCAGCCGCCGGTGTGGAGGGGGGACGGCATCGGAGCACCGTCGGGCGCTGCCCCGGGGACCGCTTCGCCCCAGCGCAGGCCGGGCACGCACCGTCCGCCGGCGGCGAGCATCTCGCTGATCACGTCCGCCGGCTGCGGCCGGGCGAACAGGAACCCCTGGGCCAGCACGCACCCCAAGCCGGCGAGCGCCTCAGCCTGCTCGAAGTCCTCGACGCCCTCGGCGACGACGTCGAGACCGAGCACGTGGGCGAGCTGGATGACCGCAGCCACGATCGACGCGTCCTCGGGGTCGGTCACGATGCCGCTCACGAACGACCGGTCGACCTTGAGCCGGTCGACGGTGAAGCGCTTCAGGTAGGCCAGCGACGAGTAGCCGGTGCCGAAGTCGTCGATCGCGAGGCCGACGCCGAGGCGGTGCAGGGCGCGCAGCAGCTCGCCCGCCGTCTCGGCATCTTCCATGACCGCGCTCTCCGTGATCTCGAGGCCGAGGGCGCGGGGATGGGCTCCGGTCGCGCCGAGCGTGCTGGCGACCATCTCCGGAAGGTCGGGCTGCGACAGCTGACGGCCGGAGAGGTTGACCCACACCGGAAGGGGCGCGCCGCGCTCGCCCTCCCATCGGGCGGCCTGGCGGCACGCCTCCTCCAGCACCCACGCGCCGAGGGGCACGATGAGGCCGCTCTCCTCTGCGGCGGGGATGAACTCGCTCGGTGGCACCATCCCGAGGCGCGGGTGGTGCCAGCGCACGAGGGCCTCGACACCGACGATGCGGCCGGTGGCCAGCTCCACCTCGGGCTGGAACAGCAACGCAAGGTCACCGTCCTCGATCGCCCGACGCAGCCCGTTGTGCATCTCGAGGCGCTCGATGAGCCGGTCGCGTGTGGCGGGGTCGTACAGCTCGCAGTGGTTGGCCCCGGCCGTCTTGGCCCGGGCCGTCGCCGCGTCCGCGTCGCGCAGCAGCGCGATCGCAGCCTCCGCCGGTGCGACCAGCGCGTACGGGCCGCTCCCGTCGGGGCCGTTGCCCGACGCGACCGCGATCCCGACGCAACAGGTGAGGTACACCTCGTGCCCGCCGATCACGAACGGCCGCGCGACGATCTCGGCGAGGTGCTGCGCGATGTCACCGGCCTGGTACTCGCCACCCACGTCCTCGCACACGACGGCGAACTCGTCGGCGCCGAGCCGGCCGACGCTGTCGCCGGGACGCATCGACCGGCGGAGCCGTTCGCCCAGGGCGACGAGGAGGCGGTCGCCGATCTCGTGACCCAAGCTGTCGTTGACGACCTTGAAGTGATCGATGTCGAGGACCAGCACGGCGATCGACGACGCGACACGCCGGCTGCGTGCGATCGCAGTCGCGGTGCGCTCGAGGACCTCGGCGCGGTTGGCGAGCCCGGTGAGGTGGTCGAAGGAGGCGTGACGGGCGATCTCCGCCGAGTCGTGGTGGCGTTGCAGGGCGATGGCGCACAGGAGCGCGACCTTGGGCATGGCCGCCGGCGCGCCGGCCGCCGCCTCGTCGTCGCGCGGCCACAAGAGCACGACCGCGCCGGGTCGGGCGCCGATCGTGACGGGAACCGCGATGGTCTCCGGCGCGTCGAGATGGTCGCGAATGAGGTCTTCGGGCCACACCGGCGGCGCACCCTGGCGGTCGGTCTCGGTCCGGCTGCGCCACAGCGCCCGGCCCGAGGGGCTCCCGGACCGCGACACGGCCAGGCCGTCGAGGACGAGTGCCTCAGACCGGTCCAGCCCCGCCGACGCCCCCAGGCGCAGGACGGTCCCGTTGGGCTCGGCGAGCAGGATGGCGGCCGCTCCCGGAACCAGCTCGATCGCGAGCCGGGCCACGGCGCCGATCACGCTCGACAGCGGTGACGTGCCCGCCAGCAGGTTGAGCACCGTCATCACGGTCGCCTCGGTGTCGATCGCCGGTGCGTCGGCCGGCGTGCGCTCGGGTGCGGCGACCGACGGCAGCGCGGGCGGCGTCTCGGCCGACAGGCCACGGCGGCGGACGCGCTCGCGGTCGAGGACGACGCCGAGCCGACCGGAAACCTCAGCGGCGACCGCCTCGACGAACGCGGGCTCGACGGGCAGGCCGCGACCGGCAAGGCACAGGGTGCCGACGACCATGTCGTGCACGACGAGGACGTGCTCGGTGGGGGTGGCGTCACCGCCGCCCGGGCCGGCGGTCGCAACGGCGGGCTCCGCGCCGTCCGCGCTCACCGACACGACCGCTTCGGTCAACGGCAGGAACTGCACGAGGATCTCGACGACGCCGGTGAGGAACCCCTCGAGATCGAGGTCCTCGACCCGCCCGAGCTTCGCCAGCTCAGCGAGGCACGACGTGCCCACGAGGTCGAGCAACGACTTGCGGGTCGCCGCCGACCGGCGCAGCTGCTCCCGGGCGTGGCGTCCAGCGGCCTCGAGCCGGCTGATCCCTTCGGTCATCAGGAACCGCTGAGGAACCGGGCCAGGCGTTCGGACTCGCGCGACATCTCCTCCAGCAGGCGGGGGACGCGGCCGGTCGCCACGCCGCAGTCCTCGACCGCCGCGACGACCTCGAGCACCGACCCGTCGGTGACCCATTCAGGGTCCGCCGCGACCGCGAGCGCCTCACCAGCGCGCACGAGGCGGGTGAGGAGGTCATCGGACATCGCCATCGGCTGATGGTGGTCCGCGACCGCCTGGACGAGGTCGTCGGGGAACCGCCACGATTCCAGCGCCTTCGCTCCCGCAGCCTCGTGCTCCTCGAGGGGGGCGCCGAGGCCGAGGCCGACGTCATGGAGCAGGCCGGCTGAGAAGGCGTCGTTCATCGGCGCACCGGCGATGCGTGCGATGCACGACGCGCCGACGGCGGCCGAGACGGCATGCGACCAGAACCCGGGAAGGCCGTCGCTGCTCTCGTCGACGAGCACGCCGTACGCGGCGCTGACCGCGAGGGCCCGTACTGCGCTGAAGCCGAGCAGGATCACGGCGCGCGACGCGCTGCCGATGCGGCGCGACAGGCCGTAGTAGGGCGAGTTGGCGAGCCGCATGACCCGCGCCGAGAGGGCGGGGTCGGCCTCGATCACCCGCGCCAGGTCGGCCGACGACGCCCGCCGGTCCTCCACCACGCGCAGCACTTGCAGCGCGGCGAGGGGCTGGGCCGCCAGCTGTGCGACGTCCGGCGCGCTGCTCAGGCTTTCCACCGCAGCCTGATCGGCCGCTCACCACGTGAGTTGAGCCGCCCCCCGGCGGCCCCGGCGTCAGGCGGGCTTCACGTTCGCAGCTTGCAGACCCTTCTCCGTCTCCTGGACGTCGAACTCCACGTCCTGGCCGGCTTCGAGGCTCTTGAAGCCGGGCATCTGGATGGACTTGTAATGGACGAAGACGTCCACCCCCTCCGACTGCGAGATGAACCCGAAGCCCTTCTCGGCGTTGAACCACTTCACGGTGCCGGTCGCCATCTCGGCGACTCCTTTCGACGGTGGTGCATGGTGCCGCGGGGTCACCCGTGCAACGCTCGTCATCCCCCCGCGCGCGCGAACGGTAGCAAAGCGGCGGCGGGCGGGCACGGGGTGGCCCACACCGGGCCGGGAGGCCCGGCAGCCCCCGGATACGCTCCAGGGCGTGAACCCGAACGTCCCTGACAAGCCGAGCCTCGACGGTCTCGAGGAGCGGTGGTCCGCGGCCTGGGACGCGCAGGGCATCTACCGATTCGACCGGACCCGCCCGCGCGCCGAGGTCTACGCCATCGACACGCCGCCGCCGACGGTGTCGGGGTCGCTCCACGTCGGCCACGTCTTCAGCTACACGCACACGGACTGCATCGCCCGCTTCCAGCGCATGCGCGGCAAAGAGGTCTTCTACCCGATGGGGTGGGACGACAACGGGCTCCCCACCGAGCGCCGGGTGGAGAACTACTTCGGCGTGCGGTGCGACCCCTCGCTCCCCTACGACCCGGCCTTCACCCCGCCGGCCACGCCCGACGACTCCCGCAAGGTGGCGTGCTCGCGGCCCAACTTCGTCGAGCTCTGCCTGCGCCTGTCCGCCGCCGACGAGGTCGCGTTCGAGGCGCTCTGGCGACGCCTCGGGCTCTCGGTCGACTGGACGATGACGTACACGACGATCGGGCCGGCGTCGCAGCGCGCCAGCCAGCGCGCCTTCCTGCGCAACCTCCGCCGCGGCGAGGCCTACCAGGCCGACGCCCCCACGATCTGGGACGTCACCTACCAGACGGCGGTCGCGCAGGCCGAGATCGAGGACCGGGAGCTCGCCGCCGCCTACCACCGCTACGGGTTCGCCCGACCGGACGGGACCAAGGTCATGATCGAGACGACACGGCCGGAGCTGCTCGCGGCCTGCGTCGCGCTCGTCGCCCACCCGACCGACGCCCGCTACCAGGCGCTGTTCGGGACGTCGGTGCGGTCCCCCCTGTTCGACGTCGAGGTTCCCGTCCTCGCCCACGAGCTGGCCCAGCCCGACAAGGGATCGGGCCTGGCGATGATCTGCACGTTCGGCGACACGACCGACGTGACGTGGTGGCGGGAGCTGCAGCTCCCGGCGCGCGTCATCGTCGAACGCCACGGCCGCGTCAAGGCCGACACGCCGGAGTGGATCACGAGCGCCGGCGGCCGCGCCGCATACGCGGAGCTGGCCGGCAAGACCGTCAAGCAGGCGCAGGCGCGCAGCATCGAGCTGCTGCGCGACGCCGGCGAGCTCGACGGCGAGGCCAAGCCCATCACCCACGCGGTGAAGTTCTACGAACGGGGTGACCGTCCGCTCGAGATCGTCGGATCCCGCCAGTGGTACATCCGCAACGGTGGGCGCGACGCTGCGCTGCGCGACGCCCTCGTGGCGCGCGGCCGAGACCTGCACTGGCATCCCGACCACATGCGCCACCGCTACGAGTCGTGGGTGGAGGGGCTCAACGGCGACTGGCTGGTCAGCCGCCAGCGGTTCTTCGGCGTGCCGTTCCCTGTCTGGTACCCGATCGACGCCGACGGCGCGATCGACTACGAGCACCCGATCCTCGCCGCGGAGGAGACGCTCCCCGTCGACCCGTCGGCGGACGCGCCACCGCGGTACACGGAGGCGCAACGGGGTGCGCCCGGCGGGTTCGTCGGCGACCCGGACGTCATGGACACGTGGGCGACATCGTCACTGTCACCACTCATCGCAGCCGGGTGGGAGGAGGACCCGCAGCGCTTCGCCGCGACCTACCCGATGGACCTGCGCCCCCAGGCCCACGAGATCATCCGCACGTGGCTGTTCAGCAGCGTCGTGCGCGCCCACTTCGAGTTCGGCGAGCTCCCGTGGGGCCACGCCGCCATCTCAGGCTGGATCCTCGACCCCAACCGCAAGAAGATGTCGAAGTCCAAGGGCAACGTGGTCGTGCCGACCGAGCTGCTCGAGACGCACGGGTCCGACGCGGTGCGCTACTGGGCCGCGAGCGGCCGACCCGGGACCGACACCGCGTTCGACGAGGCCCAGATGAAGGTCGGGCGCCGGTTGGCGATCAAGCTCCTCAACGCGACCCGCTTCGCCCTCGGCCTCGGCGAGCCGCCCGCCGGTGCGACGGCGAATCAACCGCTGGACCTCGCGCTGCTCACCCGCCTCGCCACGTTGGTCGAGGACACCACCGCCGCGTTCGAGGGCTACGACTACGCCCGCGCCCTGGAGCGGACCGAGGCGTTCTTCTGGGAGTTCTGCGACGACTATCTCGAGCTGGTCAAGAACCGCGCCTACGGGACCAGCGAGGCGTCGGCATCGGCACGGGCGACGTTGCGCGAGGCGCTGTCGGTCCTGCAGCGGCTGTTCGCCCCGTTCCTGCCGTTCGTCACCGACGAGGTGTGGAGCTGGTGGCAGGAAGGGTCGGTGCACCGGGCGCCGTGGCCGGACCCCGATGCGGTCGGCGGCGATCCCGCGATCATCGATGCCGTCGGCCAGGTGCTCGCCGCCGTCCGCCGGGCCAAGACCGAGGCGAAGCTGTCACCGAAGGCGCCGGTCGATGCCGTCACCGTCCGCGGGCCGGCGGACTGGATCGCCGCGGTGCGAGCGGCGGCCGCCGACCTCTGTGATGCGGGGAATGTGGCCCGTCTCGACCTCGCCGAGGGCCCGGACGTCACCATCGAGGTCGCGCTGCCCGCCGCGTCCTGAGCCGTTGGTCCCCCTCGGGCACGGTCGGGCGGCGGTACCGGGCACCCCTGGCTCGCGCCGGCCCCGTTGCGGCGCGGGCGGCGCTCAGCGCCGGCCGGAGCTCAGCGCCGACCCCGGCGGCGGCCGCCCTTGGCCCGCTCCGCGGCCTTGCGGGCCAGCACGGCCTGGGCGGCGGCGACGGCGGGGGACACGGCGGTCGGCGGCTCGACGGGCGCAGCCTGTTCCTCGGCCTCCACCAGGCCGCCCTCGACCCGCCACGCGCGCAGGTCGAGCAGCCGGGGATCGTTCGAGAACATCTCCTCGACATGGGTGGGGATGCCGAGGCGGCGCAGGAGCAGGTCGATCTCGAAGCGCTGGTCCCACAGCACGAGCGTGACCACCAGGCCCGACTCGCCGGCGCGCGCCGTGCGCCCGGAGCGGTGGACGTAGCTCTTGTGGTCCTCGGGCGGGTCGTAGTGCACGACGATGTCGATGCCGTCGACGTGGATGCCGCGGGCCGCGACATCGGTCGCCACCAGCACACGGAGCTTGCCGTCGGCGAAGCTCTTGAGCGCCCGTTCGCGCTGGGCCTGGCGGAGGTCGCCGTGGATGGCGGCCGCCTTGACGTTCTCGCGTGCGAGCTGCAGCACGAGGCGGTCGGCGCCGCGCTTGGTGCGGACGAACACGAGGGTGCGCTCCGCTCCCCGGCTGATCGCCTCGAGGACCTTGACCTTGTCGAGCTGGTGCACGCCGATGAAGCGGTGCTCCATCTCGTCGACCGTCTCATGCTCGGACTCGACCTCGAGGACGACCGAGTCCGTGAGATACACGCGCCGGAGATGGTCGACGTCGCCGTCGAGGGTCGCGGAGAAGAGCAGCGTCTGGTGCTTGGGTGGCAGCCGCCGTAGCACCCACTCGACCTGGGGCATGAAGCCCATGTCCGCCATCCGGTCGGCCTCGTCGAGCACGACCATCGTGACCTCCGAGACGTCGAGGTCGTTGCGCTCGCCGAGGTCGATGAGGCGGCCGGGCGTGGCCACGACGATGTCGACCCCGGCGCGCAGGGCAGCGATCTGACGCTCCATCGGCGCGCCGCCGTACACGGCGACGACCCGCTTGCCGACCGCCTCGGCGAGCGGGGCGAGCACGTCGTGCACCTGCAGCGCCAACTCGCGGGTGGGGACGAGGACGAGGCCGCGCGGCTTGCGCGACGTGCCGCGTTCGCCGCGGATCAGCAGAGGCAGGCCAAACGCGAGCGTCTTGCCCGACCCGGTCTTGGCCTTGCCGCACACGTCGCGGCCCTCGAGGGCGGGCGGGATGCACAGAGCCTGGACCGGGAAGGGGCTGTCGATGCCCTGGGCGGCGAGGGCCTCGGTGAGGTCGGCGGGCAGGCCGAGCTCGGCGAGGGAGAGCGCCACCGGTCGGTCGGTGGCGGGAGTCAATGTCACGGGCGGGTCACGATGCTTTCGTCGGGGGACAGGGGGAGGCGGGTCGCCTGACCCCGATCCTGACAAGCCCGGTGACCCAGCGGGGCGGGCGACCGTTGGTCCGATCGCTCGACTGCACCGCTCTCCGCCCAATCTACCAGGGCATTCGCGCGTCTCCGGTGACCGGCTGCCCCGGTGGGCGCACGGGCTGGCGGGCGAGCACGAGCCCCGAGACCGCCGCCGCTCCGGCGCGCCGGAGGGCGAACGCCACCTCCCGCAACGTGCTCCCGTCGGTGAACACGTCGTCGACCGCCAGCACGCGGCGTCCCACGACCGCGCCCGGATCGGTGACCGCGAGGGCGGCACGCACCTCGGCAGCGGCACGCAACCGGCGCACGGCGGCCGACGGGGCGCCGGCGAGAGGGCATGTCTCGCCGTCCTTGGCGAGGACCGCGCCCGGCGCCGCCACGTCCCACAGGTCGCCGATCACCGGACGGGTCGCGGCCACGACCAGGCCGACGTGGTCGACCGGACGGGCCCACCCGACGTTGGAGGGTACGGGGACGATGAGGTCGACGTGGTCGAACAGTGGCGCCCGCTGCAGGAGAAATCGGGCGAGCAGGTTCGCGAGCGGGCCGATCCAGGTCCGGTCGCCGCCGTACTTCAGCTCGGAGATCGCCCGCCGCAGCCGGCCCCGGTGCTCACGGACCGCCCAGACCACGTCCCAGCCGCGGTCGGTCCGGCCGCACCAGTAGTTGGGACAGCGCCGCCACGATCCCAGGGCGAGATCGCAGGTCTGACACTTTTCAAGGTGATGTGTGACTTGACAAACCCAAGCGGGGGGCTCATAATTGGGGTATGGAACGGCTCAGCGTCACAAGCCTCGCCAACAAGATCCAGACCGAGGCCGACGCCTACGAGTTCATGGAACGGCTCCGCTGGAACGGCATCCCCGTTTGCCCCCACTGCGGCGCCGAGCGTGCCTACTTCCTGAACCCCGCTAACGGCGTGAGCCGCAAGACGCGTACCGGTGCGGGGTCGCAGCGCCGGGTGTGGAAGTGCGCCGTCTGCCGCCGTCAGTTCTCAGTGTTGACCGGGACGATCTTCCATGGCTCCAAGGTCGCGCTTCGCACTTGGCTGTTCGTGGTGTTCGAGATGTGCGCGAACAAGAACGGGATCGCCGCCCGCGAGATCGAGCGCAAGTACGACGTGACGCCCAAGACGGCGTGGTTCATGGTTCACCGGATCCGCGAGGCGATGAAGTTGGAGCCACTGGCCGGGATGCTGCGGGGCACGATCGTGGCGGACGAGACGTTCATCGGCGGGCTACCAAAGAACAAGCACCAGCAGGGCCGGGCGAAGCGCCTTCCCGATGGTGCTGGCGCACGATCCACCTACGCCCCCAAGACCGCCGTCCTGTCCCTGGTGAGCAAGGAGACGGGCGAGGTTCGCTCCAAGGTGGTCGCCGACGTGACCGGCCACACGCTCCGCAAGGTCATGGCCGAGCAGGTCGACATGGCCGGGTCCACCCTTCACACCGACGCCTCGTTGGCCTACCGGCAGATGGGCGCCGAGTTCATCGACCACCAATACGTGGACCACTCCTCCCATGAGTACGTCCGGGGCGACGTGTCCACGAACCATGCCGAGGGGTACTTCAGCCAGCTCAAGCGGTCCATCGACGGCACCCACCACCACGTCAGCGCCGAACACCTGCCCCGCTACCTGGCCGAGTTCGACTTCCGCTACTCCACTCGCAAGGAAGATGACACGGCTCGCATGAACAAGCTCATGGGCCAAGTGGGCGGTCGCCGGCTCACCTACAAGCCACTAACTGAGCGGTAGAATAGGTGGAGCACTCGGGGATTGGACCCGATACGCGCAGCGTCCAAGGCCAGCGGTAGTCACCAAGACGTGCCCCGAAGGGTAAAGCGCCCCCGGACCGCAGCGAGGTCTCCCCGCGACGGATCGGCCCAGCCCACTAGAGGGTCCGGGGGCCTAACCCCTCCTCACGGCACGGCTCCCCTGTCGGGCTGGAGGCCCAAGGCGCGCTCGATGCGGTCCAGCAGATCAGGAT
>Ga0209698_10004915_pt1 | contig 14563 bp, 11 predicted proteins | sample LitLauG_LLR_2012_FD_187203 | JGI IMG/M metagenome (GOLD analysis project Ga0209698, IMG submission 187203) | Freshwater sediment microbial communities from Pennsylvania, USA - Little Laurel Run_MetaG_LLR_2012 (SPAdes) (version 2) | ecosystem: Environmental > Aquatic > Freshwater > Creek >...
GTTACCGTGATAACGCGGCGCGCGGAGAATCCTGGATACCGTTGGGAGTCGGTCCGAATTGGCGGGCCGCGAATCGGGAAACAGGCAGGGAGCAGCCAGCAATACACCATCACCGAATGCGAAGTTTCCGAAATCGGGACCACCGTGATGCTGGATTTGAACGATGAGATTAGGCATGTGTGGAACGAGGACCTGATCAAACGATTGGTACTGGAGAACGCCAGGCACTTCGTGTTCCCGATTTATTGGGGCGTTGACGGCGCTGAAAAACTGAACGATCTCCAGGCGCCCTGGTATCAGGACAAGTCGCCCGGCGAAAAGGATCTCGATGGATATCGCAGCTTCCTCGAAAAATACGGGGATCGTTTTAGCAGTGCGGGGAATGCGACCGAAATCATTCCGCTCCATTCCGGCGACGTCCGGGGCGTCCTCTATGTCCCGCCCGCCAGCGCTTACGATTACGAGACCATCGGCCTCGTGGATCTCTACTGCAAGCGCGTGTTTGTGACTCGCGACCACAACGGGCTGGTACCCAAGGGATTTCGTTTCGTCATGGGCATTGTGGACGGGTACAGGTTCCGGCTGAGCGCGTCGCGGGATGACGTGCAGCGGGATAACCACGAATACGCGGCCATACAGGAATTCATCGGCATCAGGATACTCGACCATTTCGTTGAACTGGGAAAGACCGCGCTCACCCCGGAAAAAGGCGAAGAAGACACCAAAAAGGCCGAAGTGGCGCGAATGCGGCTCCAGACATTTTTCGACCGCTTTCATTTTGACCTGAAACACGCTCTGACCGTGAATCGTGTAGATGGATCTTACGCCCTAGACGACAAGTATCTGCGGGGCCTGGAGCGGCATATGCCATTCCGAAGCAGCACCGGGCTGATGGTCACCGTCCCCGAATATCTCGATGCACAGGCAAAGGCGGGCCTTAAGCGCGAGATCCTGTATGTCCGATCTCCCGAGGAGTACAACACCCTTCGGGTCATTGCCGAGAACAGGCGTACCGATTTCATCTGGACTCAGCACGAGGTAGAGCTTAAATACCTCCAACGTTATGGCCAGACCATTGGGCTATCCTGCGTACCCGCGCAGGATCGATTGCAGGATGCGTTCCCGAAGCTGCCCGGCGACTCTGGCTGGGAGAAGATCCTTCGTTATTATCAGGACCAGCTCAATCACCCGGAATTCACTATCTCGGCAATTCTTTCCGAGTTCGACCCGGAAGCCGTCGCCGGTCGACTCGTGCCCGCGCCGAAATCGGAAGGACACTTAAAACTTGAGCACATGGTGCGGGAGATGGAACAGGCCGCTGTCATCTCGAAGAGCGATTCTTTGTATCGGGAATTGGACCGCGTACGGCAAAAGCAGCCGCACTTGCTGTACATCAACAGTCGCAATCCGGTGCTAAAGCGTCTCGCCCAAATCCTGTATGAAGGAGGAACGGTGCCGCTGGATCAACTTCTCCATCCCCTTTTCCATGACATAATCGCCGCGGCCGGGCTGAAAATTTCTGAAGAACATCTGACGGAATACCAGGTCAAGGTCTACGATGCGGCTCTTGAGAGCTCCGTGAGTCAGGCGCATATCAAGGCTCTCAAGAACGAGCTGGATACCGAAAAGAAGCACGCGGCTGCCGCATTGGAGGCGGAACGCGCCAAGTCAGCGGAGGCCATCGAGACGGAAAGGGCCCGGACTACCTCAGCCGAGCAGCAGCGAGAATCTCTTCGTGGGGAACTCGACAAGATTCGTGTCGCGTCTCCGGGCCAGAAGACAACCGATGAGGTGTTCTTTATAAGGCCTTTAAAGGATGGGTTCGTTGACCATCTGTCGAAGCGTGTTGGACAGCTTTGCGTATCCCGGGCGCTCAAGTTTATCGATCCCAAGACAGAAACGCGGGTCGGAAGCGTCCTCAACCAGATAACGGAGATCCTCCGACGAGCGAAATTCGTAATCGCCGAGATTTCGGAAATCACCAACGCGAATGTCTATTTTGAGGCCGGGTTCGTGGAGGGAAATTTCCCGGGCAAACTGATCCTGATCGCAAGAAAGGATGCCATCGACGGGAAACTTCCCTTCGACTTCCTGACCCAGAGGATACTCGAATATACCGAGGATGCTGTTGGTTTTGACAAATTTCTCGGCAGGCTCGAGATCACGATTGAGGGCGTCTTGTCGGAGCTCAATCGGTAGGCGCCAATGGAATCTCAATACTGGACGCCTACGGTCCGCCGCGACGGCCAACATCTGGACGTCTATTCATCGATGCTGGAAGATGGAATCATCTTCGTGAACGCTCCCATCGACCAGCGCATCGCCGGACTCATTGCGACAAGCCTGCTCCATCTTCACGCCCACGGGCAGCGTAATACACCCGCGAAGGTCTATATCAATTCGAAGCGTGGCGATATCGTATCGGCCATGTCGGTCGTAGACATCATCGAGTTGTACAAGCGCATGCAGGTTGACGTTGAGACCGTCGGCATGGGCGAGCTTGGAGTGGCCGGCTGCCTGATTGTCGCGGCCGGAACTCGAGGTCACCGCAAGCTGGCAGCCCACTGTCAGCTGAGCCTGTATGTCGGCCTGGATAACTTCGACCTGCCCAACCTCAAGAGTCCCGACGCACAGCAGAGGCAGAGCAACACGATCAGGACGCGATTCATCGAACAATTATCCGTTTACAGCGGCCAGCCACTTGACTACTTCCGCGCGCGAGGGAATAGCGAGGAGTACCTGACCGCGGACGAAGCCAAAGAGCTGGGTCTCGTCGATGAATTGATTTGACGATAACGGTCCAAAAAGATGCATCTGACACTTCGGGACGATCCGCTTGAGCTGGAAGGAACTCAGGCGGTCATTTGTCGAATCAAGAATCTGCAGAACAACGCATATCCGGGATTTGCGGTGCTTCGCAACCGGGACCGCACTTGTGCGGCAAAGGTCGAACTGCTGGAAGAAGGCGACGGATCCATCGTTGCCGATAAATTCATTCGGAGTAACCTGCAGGCGGCGACAGGAGATCCGATTGAAGTGGATTTCACGGACCTTTCAGCCGCTCATTCCGTTGATATAGCCGTTCCCGCCCAATATCGCCGGGACGCCCTGGCGGATTTGATCCGGGATTCATTGACGGGGAAGCCTCTGTGCGTCCGCCAGCTTCTTCCCGTATTCACCTCACCATTGACAGGGGATTACCAGATGGGCGAGGTGAGATCAATCGAACCAGGGCCGATTGCAGTTGTGACCCCGGCCACCGAACTTACCCTGAGCGTGGGCTCGGTCTCGGGCCCCGGCGTTACCTACAAAAACATTGGCGGCCTGAGCCGGGAGATCGAGCAGATCAGGGAATTAGTGGAGTTTCCCTTTCGCCATCCCGATATCTTCCAGTCTCTCGGTATCACGCCGTCACGAGGAATCATCCTGTTCGGTCCGCCCGGCGCAGGCAAGACGCTGATTGCGAAGAGTCTGGCTCACGAAGTGGGAGCCAGCATTTTTACTATTCAGGGACCGGAAATCATCAGCGGCTGGTACGGCGGGAGCGAACAGAACCTTCGCACGGTGTTCGAGCAGGCTCGCGAACAGGCGCCCGCTATCATCATGATCGATGAGATAGATTCGGTCGCGCCTCGGCGCGACAAAACCCGCGGTGACGTCGAGCACCGAGTCGTGGCGACGCTCCTCACGCTGATGGATGGCATGCGCGACTTGAGCCGGGTTGTTGTGGTCGGCACGACGAACTCCATCAACAGCATCGACCCGGCGCTCCGCAGACCAGGGCGATTCGAGCACGAAATCCACATTGGAGCTCCGGATCAGACAGGAAGAAAAGAAATTCTTACGATTCATACACGGCGGATGCCGTTGGCGCCGGACGTCGAGCTGGACCGCATCGCCGAGCGGTGCCACGGATTCGTTGGCGCCGATCTGGCCTCACTGTGCCGCCAGGCGGCCTATTGTGCTCTCCGCCGGGTACATCAGGATCAGTTAAGCGAGCTGGATACATTGAGCGGGGTTCCGGATCTCCAGATTACCGGGGAAGATTTCCGGCAGGCTCTGAAGAATATCAAACCTTCTGCGATGCGAGAGTTGATCGTCCAGATCGCTCAAGACGTGTCATGGGCCAGCCTAGGGGGGCTGGATGATATCAAGAAACTTCTGACGGAAAACGTCATCGAAGGCATAAGAAGCCGTCATGCGTTCCGCATCGCCGGCGTGAAGCCCGCGCAGGGGGTCTTGCTCTATGGCCCTTCAGGCACGGGCAAGACCCTGCTGGCAAAGGTGATCGCCATGGAGTCCGGAGCCAACTTCCTGGCGATCCGGGGCCCCGAAATCAAATCTAAGTGGTATGGAGAGTCCGAAGAGCGTGTTCGAATTGCGTTCGACAAGGCCAGGGAATCAGCACCTTCCATCATTCTGCTTGACGAACTTGATGCAATCGCCGGTCCGCGCGGAGCGGATCCGCAGCGTTTAGGGGATTCCATTGTCAATCAGCTATTGACCGAGATGGACGGTCTGGAGACAAACGACAGCGTCTACGTGATCGCCACCACTAATAAACTAAGCCTGATCGATCAGGCCCTGCTCCGTCCGGGCCGATTCGACTACCAGATATTTGTCCCCGAGCCGGACCAGGCAGGACGGGCCGGTATCTTTCGTGTGCACCTGCGGAACAAACCGGAGGGGACCGATCTCGATCCAGAGGTGTTGGCAGCGAAGAGCGACGGGATGTCAGGTGCCGATATAGCGGAAGTCTGCCGGCGCGCCACGCTATCGCGGTTGCGCGACAACAAGTTCAGCGCCGAAGGGATTTCGCTTACGATGGAATCTCTGCTGGCGGCGATCGAATCCCTGAAGACCACGCAGAAGCAGAAGATTGGATGGTGATCGTATGGCCGTTCCAACTCACCCCCGGGCAGTTGCCGGAAACGAGCTCGGAGAGAGCGCTATAGCGCGCAGCAACAGGCTCCTGCTCGAGACAGGGAAGCTTCCCTACGAGATCGGCCGGTCTGTTCGTTCCTTCGAGAGTAACTATGAGCAACTTCGAAGCAGCCTGAGCGAAGCGTGGCGCGAGCGGAGAGATCTGCTGGATTTCTGTTTCGAAATGGCGCGGGATCTCTCCGACCTGCGCGACGATAGCTCGGCTGGCGCGCTGGATGCCGCGGCCATCGCGGCGCGACTCGGCCGGATTTTGACAGATCGAGGCATCGAATACCTTGAAGTCGAGTGCCCTGCCCCTTTCGACCCGGCCATTCACGAATGCGGCGACTTGAGGACGGAGCCGGGTGCTCAACCAGGCTTCGTTGTCGCGGTCCTGGCTCCCGGCCTGACTATCAGGAGCGGAAATGGTGCCCGGACCGTGATTCGGCCCGCCAGAGTGGTAGTGAACGGTACCCCGGACACCGCACAGGAGAAAGGAAATGATGAATAATTCCGGTGCATGGATCGGAATCGACCTGGGGACTTACAACTCCGTCGCGGCCGTCTCGTTGGGCGGCGAGCCAGTCCTGCTCCGTTCAAAGGAGGGACAAACCGATCAAGGCATCTGTTTTCCGTCTTTTGTGGAATTCGATGAAGCGGGAGAGTTGCTGAGAGTCGGCGAGTATGCGCGTAAGTCGCTCGATGTTTATCCGGAGCGTGTAGTCTGGGGCGTAAAACGCATGATCGGCAAGTCGTACGAGCAGGCGAAGAAGAGCGGCGACCTTGAGCGCTTCCAATATAAAGTAGTCGAAGGCCGCGATGGCAGCTGCCGGATCGTAGTCGGCAAGAACAAGAAAGAATACGGCCCCACTGAGATCTCCAGTTTTGTTTTGAAAAAGATCAAAGCCGACGCGGAAGCCGACTTTAACCCGCTGAATACGATCGTGACGGAAGCAACCATCACCGTGCCGGCTTTTTTCGGGCCGTTTCAAAGAGCGGAGACGGAACAAGCGGCGAAGCTTGCCGGCTTCGAAGCCGTGCACCTGATTCCCGAGCCCACCGCGGCCGCACTCGCATACAAGCTCAAGATCGAGAAACAAGACCAGTTTCTCATCGTAACGGACATTGGTGCCGGTACATTCGATGTAACGATTGCCCTGATGTTCCTTGACAAAGACGGCGTGCTTCAGACCACCGAAAGAAGTCACGGCGGCAACACAGCTCTCGGCGGCCTCGACATTGACGACGCATTGTTTCAGTTCGCGGTTCGGACCTTTGGGCTCAAAGACGTTGCCCGGGATCCCCATGGAAAGGCGAGGCTCCGCGGCGAACTGGAACGAGCCAAGATCGAGCTTTCCGAGAAAGAGGAAACGCGCGTAACCTTCGACGTGGATGGGCGAAAAGTCGACCTTGCGCTTACTCGACAGAATGTCGAATCGGCTGTTGGGGAGGTCATTGACCGATGCGTGGGCCCGATCGATGTCGCCTTGCGCGAGGCCAGCTTGGACCCGAACGGCGTCTCTCATGTTCTCCTTGTGGGCGGGCCCACGAAAATGCCCATTTACAGGCAGATGTTGTCGCACAAGTTCAGGGGCAACCGGCAGATCGTTGCGGATATTGCGGCAATCAGCGCTTCCGGCTTTCCGGTGGATCCGATGGAAGCAGTCGCCCGTGGCGCGGTTCTCGGGACCTTCGGTGGCATTACACCGCATGCCTACGGCGTTGTGCTGAACGAGTCTTACTACGAGTTGATCCCACGGCGTTCGCGTTATCCGTGTTCGAATTCGGCTTCCACGATGGTGCCGGGCCGAAAACGTTCCATGGCTCTCCAGCTTATTCAAAAAGAGTTGGATCCCTCTAACTTCCAGGAGGTCTATTCCCTGCTGGGGGTCTTCCAGTTCGACTATCGTCCGGAACCTGACGACAGCCACGTTGAGATCTCCGCATCGTACTCGGATAATGGGGTGCTGGATCTCAAAATCGTTCAGCCTTCTTCGATGGTTGAACTTCCCTTATACGGTGTCAGCAAACTCGCGGGGAAACGAATCACAAAACCGAGTAGTCCACTGCCGATAGGCACCCCCAAACCCATCGGCGGGATGCCGGCGGGCGTACCGGCCGGAGCGCCTCCGCCGCGGCAGTGGTCTCAGGCGGACCTCGAGGCCGCGGTACGGGCTGCGACTCGAACGAAAGCAATCGCAAAGGCCCGGCTTGAGAGGGCAACGCCCGCCGATCAGCAGAGCATGCAGAAGATTCTGGCTTCAGTATCCGAGTGGGTTGGCAACACGTGGGCCGATGCGAACACCCGCACGCCGCAGGTTCGAAATCTGAATCGGGCGCTGATCAACCTGATGTTTTCGAGCCGTCTCTTGAGCCCCGAAGAGCTTCGTGAACTCGAGAAGGGAGGCGATTGACCCCGCCAAGGAGTTCAGATGAGATCCGGAAAGCGATCGACGAAGGTCGATATCACGCCGCGTTGGGCGTTTCCGTGTTTGCCCGGCGAATCGATATCGAGGCAGCCGGGGGGCGTCTCGAAGGAGAATTTCCCGATCTGGCACGTTCAATCGGAGGAATCGTCCAGATGCTGACGAACACCGAAAAGCAGAGAATCTTCGGGATCGCCATTGGGTTCCGCGACACGGCGATGCAGGAACTGCGACACCGATTCGGCTCCTGGATCGACGACGAACGCAACGGAGCCCTCGCGAGTGTCTGGACCGCGGTCAAGTTCTTTCTTCGCTTCGATGGAGAGACAGGCGAAGCGAAAATCGGCCCGCGGGCCGCGGAATCGCTGGTCAGGAATGCGATGCCGTGGGTGACCGAACAGGTAATCAACACAACTTGCTTCATCGTCGAGGCCGATCCCTATGAATTGGCGCAGGGTTATTGCGTGCGCCGAATCAACTATAGATGGTGCCCCAGGTGCGGGCGAAACGGAGAGTTTCCTTGCCCCACCTGTGACGGAAAAGGGTATTTCCCGGCGCAGGAACGAGAACCGGACATTCTGGTCCTGACAGAGCCAGACCTGGCACCTGTTGTCCAGGAATACAAGGGCGAACCCTGCCAAAACTGTAAAGGAACGGGACGTCTCGACTGTGATTGCGAGGACGACTATCAATATTCCATACCAACTGGCACAAAACCCGGCTCAGTGTTGGAAGGAACTGGATTACGAACCGGCAATCAATCCTATGCCATCCTGAGTCCACCTGTATATACACCGCGACCCCAATATACCCTTGGCCTTCTTTACCAGTCTTCTAATGGTGTGCAAAATCCCGGGTCCCGGGACGATCCTCTTACCGATCCGACCTTTGAGGAGGTGCTGAAAGTTTCACACAAATCTCATTACGCACCTGTCGTTTCGGTCCTGGGTGCAGGTGCGTTCGTCGGCGCCATTGTGGGATATTTCATGGGCATCAGCGGGGGCGCACTCATAGGGTCGGCCTGCGTTCTACCGGTTCTGGCGATGTTGATATTAACGGAGAAACGAGACGTTGCAAAGTGGGGAAGAATTTGCGCCGTGGGGCTGGCAGCGGTGTCATGCCTTTTGATTGGCGCCGCGCTCGGGAAATTGACAGGCGCCTTGCGCGCCGGGCTGGTTGTATCCGGAGTCGTGACGGCTGTTCTTCTGGGCTTAATCCTGATTTCATGGAAGACTTAAGGTCGGCATTCTTGTGAATACGGATAGAAGAGGAGGGCGTCCATGACCCCGCAATACGGGAACCAGAAGCTTGCAGGCTTGACGCACCACGGCCAGCCGGTACCGATCGTGGCGTTTTACAGCGTCCAGGGCGGGGTAGGCAAGTCTACGCTCGCAAGGAAATTTGCCGAACTGCTGACAGTTGCGCCTGGCCTGGGAGCAGACAAGCCCAATGTTTTGTTGATCGATCTCGACGTGGAAGCCAAGGGCCTGACGTTCCGGTTGACCGAGGGTTTGTATCAGTCCTTTCGAACGGTTCATGAGGTTATTGCTCAGCGCAGCGTGTCCCTTCTCCAGGCAGTCGATGTGACGGGAAGAGCGTCGCTGGCCGGTGGCAATCCTTCGCAACGCGGCCAACTCTATCTCGTGCCGGCGGCCCCTGAAGAAGCCAAGGATTTATTCAATACGATTGCCACGATAGATAAGGGGGATTTGTTGGCGATACTGGAGGACCTGATTATCGCCGTCGCCAATCAGTGTAATATCTCGTGCGTTGTGATCGATTGTGCTCCCGGAGCAAGCCCGTACACCGCTGCCGCGGCAACGCTCGCCGACGTGCCGTTTCTGATTGGCAGAAACGAGCAGACAACATACGACCAGATTCGCGTACTGCCAGAACGGTTCCGGGAGATGTATCCACAATTTCAGGCCGCGAAGCAGCGCGTTATCATTAATGCCGTATCAGTCAAGGATATCTTCCAGATAAGACGGCAACAGTACAGTATTTTCGGTTATATCCCGATGACGACTGACGTGATCCACGAGGTTGAGGGCCTGCAGCGCACGCAATCTCTCCGAATGTTGTTGTTTGAAAAGTACATCGTCGACATCATCAGAGAAGTGTTTGCCGGAAGGAATGACTTGATCCCGGAAGCGCCGGAAGTGCTGGGACGCGAATGGATGGATGCGCTGATAAAACTTGCGCGAGCCGAATCCGCTCCCAGGATTCGACGCTTGTCCGCATTGAGCAAACTACGATGGGTCGGCGCGGCACTGGTGCTGATTGGCATGGGGTTCCTGGGAGCGTCTCAGATTATCCACGACTCCCCGGCCTGGCTCACTAACTCTGGAATTGGTATTGCGATAGGAGGCGTCATTTTGGCTGTCGTAGGTTGGCGCTCTGACTCCGAGTATCATCGAATTCTGAAGGAGGCCCGGGCGCTTGTAGACGGAGGAGCGGACGAAGTGTTCCGGAAACTGAAGGAAGCACCCTCTGTTCGGGCGGAACTGGAGGAAATGAGGAAGTTCTCAGAGACGATTCCAGATTCACCCAAGCGCCGGGCTCGATGACCAGCGAAGAAGGAGATCAAGGCACAGAATGAGTCAACAACCAGGTGCGAAATCATCTTTTGGATGCATCACTTTTCTTCTGATTGCGATGGTTGCCGTATCTTACAGGACTACCAAATCGCTTAATCCCCTCGCCGTTTATTCGTCTGGCGGAATCATTTCGAAAATATTCGTTTCGTTGATCGCCATTCTAATCGGCGTCAGCCTGGTCCAGGTGGCCTTTGCCGCCCTTTTGCGAACGGTGGTCAGGATAGGGGGCAATGCCAGACAAGCCGAAGATGTCTACTGCCCGGGCTGCGGACTCCCATTAATTAAGTTCATGAGCGCGTACGGGCCACCGGTGCAGTGCCCCCAATGCAAGAGAATGTGGCACAACGGGACCAGTTGTTTTAACAAAGACCTGCCGCCTGGCACGGGGATGATTCACCTCTGCCCGATATGCCTCCGTGGTGGCACGGATGAACAATTGATCAGCTTCGAGGATGATCGGTGAGTATGGGCTACCCACCGTGGACGAATGTGGTCTTGAATGTTTCGCCTCAGAGTTTGTTAACCGTTTGGATGCAGTTTGTCGCCGGCGTTCGTCATGTGATCAAATGATTGCCGCTCGCGCCCTTTTGGGCAGAAGCTGATCTTGAATTTGAACCAGGTATTTCTTCAAGCAGTCCAAGAAAGGCCGCGCGCCATGCTCTCGGCCAGACGCAAATCCTCGCCGCGTAACTCCGCAAGTCGCGCATCGATCAGATATCGGCAAAATGGGCCGTTGTGGGTAGCCAAGACCGGATCACGACGCGAGTGCAACGTATAAACGTGCTTTGCTGAAGAGTTCAAGTACCCTGGTCGAATTTGCAGCATTGCGGACACCGCAAGGAAGCTGCTACAATCTTTACTTATGGCACGAGTTTGTGAAGTGTGCGGCCGCGGCCCCCAGTTTGGACATCGTATCAGCCACGCCCACAACGTTACCAAGCGACGCTGGAATCTGAACCTGCAGACTGTGCGCGCGCTGGTGAATGGCGCCGGCCGGCGTTTGCGGGTTTGCACTTCCTGTATTCGCTCGGGCAAAATCAAAAAAGTCGCGTAAGCGCCTCACGTCCGCGGGTTCACACCGATTCCGATCAGGGAAACCGCCGGCCAGGGGAGAGTGCGGTCGAGCCGCTTCCACACGGGCACCAACCAATCGAAGGCGCGCAACTGGAACGCTCCGAAGTCGTAACGTTTGAGAATCCGGCCATTGAGGTACCAGCCGGGCCTGGTGATCCGGTTGAATTCCAGCATGCCCTCGAACTGGAAACCGGCCTCTTCCATGCGCGCGCGAAGTTCGCCGGCTGAGTACCGCCGGTAGTGTCCCAGGACTTGGTCGAGTGTTCCGTAGATCGACTGGTCCTGCGGCACCAAGATAATGGCGCGCCCCCCAGGTTCGAGCGCCGAACGAATGTTGCGCAAGCCCAACAGGTCGTCTTCAATGTGCTCCAGCACATTCAGGCAGACGACGGTGTCGAAGCCGCCTCTGAGGGCGGCGAAACCCGCGGGGTCGCGCAGATCGCAGCAGCCGTAGCGCAGGTTGGGCCGGTTCTGGAAGCGCACGCGCAGGCGTGCCAGGTGCTCGTCATCCAGATCGGTCGCGACATACAGCTTGCGCGACCGTGAAAGGTGCTGCGTCATGTTGCCAATGCCGGCCCCCAGTTCCAGGACGCGCGCGCCCAGCCAGGGCCGGATGGTGTCGGCCATCCACTTGTTGAAGCGCCTGGTCCCGGCAAGCGAATCGAGAATCGCCGCGCCTGGATCCGTGTACAGATCGCGCGTGAAGGCATAGCGCAGGATGACCCGCAGCGCGTCGAACGCGTCCTTACGTCCGATCTTCTTGCCTTCCTCATACGTCCGCCCGTGGTAGCTGATGGGGACTTCGTAAATGGCGGCCTGCCGCTTGGCAAACTTGATCGTCAGCTCGGGTTCGATGCCGAACCGCTTGCTGCGGATGGGGATCGACCGCGCCAGCGAGGTACGGAAGGCTTTATAGCAGGTTTCGATGTCGGTCAGGTTGAGATCGGCCGCCATGTTGCACGCGGTAGTGATGAAGCGATTGGCGAGGGAGTGCCAGTAATACAGGACGCGGCGCTCGCCGGCGACGAGAAACCGCGAGCCATAAACGACATCGGCCTTGCCGGACACCAGCGGCGCCAGCACTTTGGGATATTCGGCCGGGTCGTATTCGAGGTCGGAATCCTGAATGATGGCGAACTCCCCTGCGGCCTGCTGGAGGGAGGTGTTGATGGCTGCGCCTTTGCCCGAATTCACCTCGTGTCTGAAGACCCGGATCCGTTGCGGATGAGCCGCGGCCAGCTCCGCCAAAATCTCCGCGGACGCATCCGTCGATCCATCGTCGACGGCCACGATTTCGGAGCGCATTCCCTCGGGCAGCGGCGCATCGAGCGCCCGCAGGATGGAAGCGCGCAGCGATTCCTCCTCGTTGTACACCGGCATCAGGATCGACAGCAGCGCTTTTTCCACTGCTTAGGGAGCGACCGGTTGCGCCGGCTTGCGAAGGGCCGCCGCCGGCGCCGGGCGCCGCGGTGCGCGGGTCCAGAACCTTACGCGCCACCCGAGGACCATCGTAACGAAGAGGGCGTAAACGAGAGGCAGGCGAATGTCCGACTTCACCAGCCAGTAGTAGTGGATGACGCCGCAGATCGCGGTGAAATAGACCAGCCGATGCAGAAGCTGCCAACGCTTTCCCAGCCGGCGGATCCAGCCGGTTGTCGAGGTCACGGCCAGCGGAATCAGCATCAGGAACCCGGCCATACCCATGGTGATGTAGCGGCGCTTCACAACGTCCGCCCACATCTCGCCCGGATCGAAAAACTTGTCGAGCCAGATCCACGTGAGGAAGTGCAGAACGCCGTAGAAGAACGCGAACAGCCCGATCATGCGCCGGTAGCGGATCAGGTCGGGCTGGTTAAAGATCTTGCGCAGCGGTGTGACGAACAGGCCGATGATGATCAGCCGCAGAGTCCAGTCGCCCGTATAGTGGGTGATGAACTCGATGGGATTCGCCGTCAGGCGGCCCTGCAACGCCCGCCAGCCGAGCCACACCAGCGGCGCAAGGCCGAGGAGAAATGCCAGTACCTTGCCCCAGCGCCGTTTCCGCATCGTCCCTTAGTAATTGCGCATCAGGTCCATGCCGCTGTAGAGGCTCGCGACCTCGGGATAGCCGTTGAACATGAGCGTGGTACGTTTGCCGAATTCGCCCAGTCGCCGCTCCAGTCTCTGGCTCCAGCGGGGGTGGTCCCGGTTGGGATTGACGTTGGAGTAAAAGCCGTACTCGTTGGCGCCGACCTCGTTCCAGGTGCACGGTGGCTGCCCTGACACCAGCCGGATCTTGACGATGGATTTAACGCTCTTGAAGCCGTACTTCCACGGAAGCACCATGCGCACCGGCGCGCCATCCTGGGGCGGCAGCGTCTCCCCATACATCCCGAAGCAGAGCAGAGCCAAGGGGTGGTGGGCCTCATCCAGCCGCAGCCCCTCCACGTAGGGCAGAGGGATGCCGGCCTGAAAGGGCGAGAGCATCTGCTTGGAATCGTAAAGCGTCTCGAACGCCACGAACTTGGCCTTGGAAGTCGGTTCGACTTCCTTGAGCAGGGTGCTGAGCGAGTAGCCGATCCAGGGCACGACGATGGACCACGCTTCCACGCAGCGGTGGCGATACACACGCTCTTCGAGCGGCGCCAGCTTCATCAGTTCGTCGACGCTGAACTTGCGCGGCTTGGCGACATCGCCTTCCACCGAAACCACCCACGGGCTGGTCTTGAAGTTCTTGGAAAGCTCCGCCGGCTGGTCCTTGCCGGTTCCAAACTCGTAGTAGTTGTTGTAGTGGGTGACGTCGTCGTAAGTACTGATTTTTTCGCCCGTGGTGCTGAGCTGGCTTTTCACGGCGCTCAGCTTGCTGGTTGCCGCCAGAGCGCGGGCCGAAGGGGACAGCGCCTCATGGCCGGCAACGAACACGGCCGGCACGCCTGCCAGAAACTGGCGGCGATTGAAATAAAGGGACTTGGGAGTCACCTCTGAGTGGCGAAGATCGGTGGCCTGTTTAATAAGCATCGCAGCATCCTATATCCCGAGACGGATCTGATTTATTCCCTGTTTTGGTATTTTAGCAGTTCCGGAGTGGGGCGCTCGCTCCCGTACCCGCCTGGTTAATGGTCCTTTGAAACATGGCGAACCAGGGATTTCTCGTTTTCCCTTCTAGAAACCTGGCTTGGGCGGGTACGGGAACTCGCGAATCAAAACATCACGGCCAGGGCAGGCGCCCTTTTGCGGTTTGGGCAGGGCCGCAAGGTATTGGCCGATGGCCGAGACCATGATCTCGATCCGGTTCTCAAGACGCTTGTCGGCAGCTCGGGACTCCTCCGCGAGTCGCGTGATGGCGTCCTCCGCGTCCGAAACCTTTAGCGTCAGTTCGTTCACACGACCTGCCAGTTCGTTAAGCTGCCGCTGGGTCTCGCGCCACAACTGGCGGTACTCCTCGCGGTCCTTCCGGCGCTCGGCCTCGCGGTTGGCAATCAACGCGGCGACGCTGAATTTCGCCGTGGCGGAGTCGGACATGACAGTCTCCTCGTGGTCGTGGCGCTGCGCGGGCCGCCGCGC
>Ga0209698_10004916_pt1 | contig 14558 bp, 17 predicted proteins | sample LitLauG_LLR_2012_FD_187203 | JGI IMG/M metagenome (GOLD analysis project Ga0209698, IMG submission 187203) | Freshwater sediment microbial communities from Pennsylvania, USA - Little Laurel Run_MetaG_LLR_2012 (SPAdes) (version 2) | ecosystem: Environmental > Aquatic > Freshwater > Creek >...
GCCAGCGGTGAGATAGATTTTAATATCACCGCGCGCCAATTGCAGATCGATGACGCGGTAGGTCTGCGCCGGGTCGATCGACAACGGATGAATGTCCGAAAGAACGGAAGCGACGGAATCGCTGGCGAACGAAAGCCGGGCCGTAAAGCACAGCGAGAAGAGGATGAAACGAAGAATGGGCGGTTGTTTCAACGGCCCGCTACTTTGTTGGAGCTGATGAGCCCGCTTCCGGGCTGTTCACGGTAGCCGGTTCCTGGCCCCAATTCTGGCGAATCACACCCGATTGGTCTAAGTAGAACGTGCGCCGTCCAGTAGTACCGAAGGTTTTCGGAACCGCACTGACAGTGTAGCCTTGCGCGGTTGAAGTGAGGGTGAACACGTAGCCGCTCGATTCGCCTGCAGCCAAGGAGCCGGCAATGAGGCCAGCCGATTCGGGTCCTTCGGTTCCGCCAGTGCCAGCAGGTGGTCCAAGCTGTGCCAAACTACCTGCAAACTTATTGAATGTGGATTGATACTGAATCTGGGCGGCGTAGATCGTCTTCATGGTAGAGATGGCGCCGGTTTCGCGGGCGTTGGCTTGAATACTGGCCATCTTAGGCACCGCGAAGAACAGAATAATCAGAATGATGGATATAACAACCAGCAGTTCAATCAGCGAGAAACCGCCCTGCCGGGCGCGGCGGCGTTGGGGCACTTGAAGTGGCATACGATTCATATGATACGACGTTGCAACAGGCAAAGGCGTTGAGCTTTGCACCAATTACTTTAGGGAACCGGCCTCGGGGCTGTTAAGAGTGGCTGGTTCCCGGCCCCAGTTCTGACGTATAATGCCCGACTGGTCCATGTAGAACGTACGTCGCCCCGTCTTGCCAAAAGTCTTTGGAACTGCGACCACAGTGAAGCCCTTCGCAGTGCCTGTCACGGCGAACAAATAGCCGCTCGCTTCGCCAGATGCCAGAGAATGCGGGATGAGCCCTGCAGCTTCCGGGCCTTCGGTTTGGCCTGTGGCTAGTGGCGGCCCCAATTGATCGAGAGTGGCGGCGAACTTATTGAATGTGGACTGATATTGGATCTGTGCGGCGTAAATGGTCCGGAGGACGTGAATAGCGGAAGAGTCTTCGGGTGCTCGGACACGCCATGGCGGAGCTACGAGAATTAGGGCAAGGACTAATCCTGAAAGCGCAGCAATTGGCTTGAAGGTCCCCACGGCAAACTAGACGGTGAATTCGTGCCAGGCGTTGAGACTAGGTAGACCAGGATTTGACGAGGCGGTCGAGTGCCGTGAGGCGCTCCCAGAATTTGGGTAGCAGACTTGATCGCAAAGCGTTGGCCCCGTCGGAGAGCGCTGATTCAGGGTGGTCGTGCACTTCGACAAAGAGTCCGGCAATGCCCATGGCCGTGGCTGCCCGAGCGAGGGGTTCGATGAATTGCGGTTGGCCGCCAGAGGAAGATCCGGCGGCACCGGGGAGTTGCACACTGTGGGTAGCGTCGAACACAACGGGATAGCCGGTCTGTTCCATGATCTTCAAGCCGCGCATATCGACGACCAAATTGTTATAGCCGAACGAAGAGCCGCGCTCAGTGAGGATGATGTTGTGGTTGCCGGTGCTGGCGACTTTTTCTGCGGCATGGCCGATCTCGCCAGGTGAAACGAACTGGCCTTTCTTGATGTTCACCGCGCGACCCGTGCGGCCAGCAGCGACGAGGAGATCCGTCTGCCGGCAGAGAAAGGCCGGGATCTGCAAAATGTCCACGCCTTCGGCAACGGCTTCCACTTGCGAGGTCTCATGCACATCCGTCAACACGGGGATGCCGAGTTTCTGAACAGTCTTCAAAATGCGGACGCCTTCGGTGAGGCCGGGTCCGCGGTACGATTTCACGCTGCTGCGGTTGGCCTTATCAAACGAAGCTTTGAAGACGAACGACCCGACGGCCGCTTGAATGATTTTGACCATGGCGTGAACATGCTGTTCACTCTCAATCACGCAAGGACCGGCAATGAGAGCAAGCGGTCCGGCGTTCGAAAAGCTGACGTTGCCAGCTTGTACTGTTGTCATCGAGCGTCGGTGAGGACTGCGGGAGCGCCTACTGAATCTGCCTTCGCCGTTACGGGGCTAGCAGTGGCTGTCTTAGGTCTTTTTTCCCGGTGCTTGAGAGCAGCACCGAGAAACGCGGTGAACAACGGATGCGGTTCAAGCGGCTTCGACTTGAACTCCGGATGGAACTGACAACCCAGGTACCAAGGATGATCGGCCACTTCGCAAATCTCGACGTAGACGCCGTCAGGGGTTTGGCCGGTGAGACGCAAACCATGTTCCGTGAGAACCTTTTCGAATTCGCGATTGAACTCGTAGCGGTGGCGATGACGCTCGCTGATATCGGTTGCGCCATACGCTTGTTGCGCGAAGCTGTTCTCCGCTAAACGGCAGGGATAGGCGCCTAGGCGCATGGTTCCGCCCAACTCGTCGACGCCTTTTAATTCGCGCAATTTGTAGATCACACGGTTTGGCGTGTTGGCGTTGAACTCAGTGGAATCCGCTTCCGGCATACCACACACGTTGCGGGCATATTCGATGACCATGGTCTGCATGCCTAGGCAAATGCCAAAGTATGGAATCTTCTCTTCGCGGGCGCAACGAATGGCGTTGAGCATTCCAGCGATGCCGCGTTTGCCAAAGCCGCCGGGTACCAGGATGCCATCGAAGCGCTTTAGATAATCGCGACATTCCGGCCATTCCATCTGCTCCGATTCAATCCACTCAATGTTCACGCGCGCCTGATGAGCGATACCCGCATGCAGCAGCGATTCTTTGAGGCTCTTATACGAATCTTCGTATTCGACGTACTTACCCACCAAGCCGATGCTCACTTCCGACTTCGGGTTCTTCATGCGCGTCAACATTTCTGTCCAACGCGTCAAGTTGCGTTCGCCGGCAGTGAGATGAAGCATTCGCAGAATGGAATCATCCACACCCTGTTCGGCGAAGACCAGCGGAAGTTCGTAGACGGAATGAACGTCCTTGGCGGCGATGACGCTGCGCACATCGACGTCGCAAAAGAGCGCGATCTTTTCTTTGACTTCATCCGGCAGGGGACGTTCGGATCGGCACAAAAGGATGTCGGGCTGAATACCGATGGCGCGTAGTTCCTTCACCGAATGTTGCGTCGGCTTGGTCTTCAGTTCTTGCGCGGCGGCGATCCAGGGAACTAACGTCAAGTGAATGAAAAGAGTGTTCTCGCGGCCTTCTTCATGGCGCATCTGGCGAATGGCTTCGATAAACGGCAGCGATTCGATATCGCCGACAGTACCGCCGATTTCGACAATGGCGACATCGACATCGACGGCCACTTTGCGGCAGGCCGCCTTGATTTCGTTGGTGACGTGCGGGATGACCTGCACCGTCTTTCCTAGATAATCGCCGCGCCGTTCACGCTGGATGATGTTTTCGTAAATACGGCCAGAGGTAAGGTTGTTCACCTGGCTCAAAGGCGCGTGTGTGAAACGCTCATAGTGGCCGAGATCGAGATCAGTCTCCGCGCCGTCGTCGGTTACGAACACTTCGCCGTGTTGAAACGGGCTCATGGTGCCGGGGTCGACGTTCAGGTACGGATCGAACTTTTGCAAGGTGACACGCAGGCCCCTGCTCTCCAGAAGGCAGCCAATCGACGAGGCTGCGATTCCCTTCCCCAGCGACGAAACCACGCCACCGGTCACGAATATGTACTTAGGCAAGGAACCACCTCCAAAAGCTCATTTTTAGTTTCTTAACCCGACCCGAACGACTCACTCACCGCGAACAACTTGTTGACACGTTCTAAATCTTCGGGCGTATCGACGCCCAGCGACTCATACTCCGTCTTCACCACGCGAATGCGGTAACCGTTTTCGAGAGCCCGCAACTGTTCCAGACATTCCGCTTGCTCCAACGGACCCACATTCAAATCAGGATAACTGAGAAGAAATTCACGCCGATACACATATAGGCCAATATGTTTGAAATAGATCGGCGTTTGGCTGCGCGCGTCGCGTTCGTACGGAATGGGGCAGCGCGAAAAATAGATGGCATCGCCCAGCAGATTGGTCACGACCTTGACGACGTTGGGATTGACGATATCGGACGGTTCGACGATCTGGCGTTTCAACGTTCCCATGGCGACGGCTTCATCACCGTGCACGGCGAGAATGGCGGCATCGATGGCTTCCGGATCGATGAGCGGCTCATCGCCTTGAATATTTACGTAGAGAGCGGCGTCTTCTGCGGACGCGACTTCGGCCAGGCGATCGGTTCCGGAAGGATGATTGCTGCTGGTCATGCGCACCCGTCCGCCAAATTTGCGGACGGCGGCGGCAATGCGCTCGTCATCGGTGGCAACAATCACGCCGGTGAGATAACGAGATTGATTGGCGCGTTCCCATACGTGTTCTAGCATGGGTTTACCGGCAACAAGGGCAAGCGCTTTGCCCGGGAAGCGAGTGGAGGCAAAGCGGGCGGGGATAATTCCTAAGATCCGCGTCCGCACAACTGAGTGTAACACTGAAACATTTTTCTGTAAAAAAGATTCTGACCGCCCCCCACTCGAAGCAGCGCGAGGTCATTCCAAAGATGAAAGCATTTCTTTGCCGAGAATCGCGTTGATGCGGGATTGGTATCCTCTGCCGTGGATGCGGAGCCAAATCAATACGTCGGAATCGGTGCGCACCGTGGTCGATGTATTGGTGGGCTTCTAAAAGGGATTGCGGACTACGAGACTACTTGTTTCTTCATGGCTGTTCCCTTCTTTGCGATCGGCGTTCCGAACCGAAATGATTCGAGTCACTTCCTCGCCACCACCCTCTTTGACGACGTGCGCAACCGGAAGTAGCATCGTCCCTTCGACTAGCCCTATTGCCTGCCGGCGAATTTCGCGATTTCGACGCGATCAGCCAGTAGGTCACTCCGAAGAGAACGCCGCAAAGGAACAGGCAAAGACCTTGTCGCTCCAGGGCGATCATGAATCCTTCGAGAAACGTCTGGTCTTCAATAAACAAAGGCTTCGGTGCCAAAGATGAGGTTCCGCAGCCTATCACCAGTAGAGTTGCTGCACCAATCAAAGGGAAATAGATCCGACCAAAACGCTGGATTCGATCATACGCACACACAGCGAAATACCATGGAATGGCCATTAGTACCAGCGCGGTACCCGTTCCCTGAAAAACTAGGAAGAAGACTGCTAACACAATAGACAACGGCAAATCTACAAGCTGGTTTCGTTGTCGATACTCTAGTGCCGAGCTAACGACGAACCACAGCAAGTAGAAGAGGGAGGAAACGATGAGGCTCGCGATATATCCGCCAACGCGGTTTTTGTTATCCATGGAAATAATAATGCGAGTTCGTCACTTTCGCTTGTGTGCACCGCGACACTGTGTTCCAACCTCTTGAAGACATTGTGCATCCCCCTACTCGCTCATCGCATGCAAATGCCGCTTCAACGATTCCGCAATCACCTGCTTCGCCCCGCTGGCAATCGTCAACTTCGGAAATGCCCCATAGATCCGATCAAAATTATGCTGCGCCACCGCACTCACCACACGTTTACTCGCCTGCGGCCCGAGCGGAATCCAATTCGGATAGCTCCACATGAAGCCAACATGCTTCCGATCGGGCGCCACTTGTAAAATGTCTCCGCTCAGCAGCGCGCCCTTCCCTTCCGCGCCCGCAGGCCAAAATAAAACGGTACCGCCTGGAAAATGACCGCCGCAGCGCACCAGCTTCACCCCAGCCAGTAAACGCTTCGTCTCTCCCGACCAGAATTCGATAGAAGGCGATTTCCGCATCACCCACTCTGCATCGTCGCGATGTAGATAGATCGGAACGTCGCCAAACTCGCGGCTCCATTCCACCATGGACGTGTAGTAGTGCGGATGCGAAATGCAAATGTATTGCAAGCCGCCGCGCCGCTTGATGTGATCGACGGTGGCCGCATCGAACGTGCTCAGGCAGTCCCAAAGAATATTGCCTTCGGGCGTCTGCAGCAAGAAAGCACGCTGGCCGATGCCGAAACTGGGTTGCAGGTGGAATGTGGTGAGCGCACGCTCTTGCAGAACGATGCTCACCTGGTGGTGATTACGAATGTCTTCAAACGTCGTCCATTGCTGGCCATCCAGGCCAACGAATTGTCGCTCGTCTTCGCAAATCGGACAGCGCGGCGGCGGTACTCCCGACTCTTCAAATTGTGTCCCGCAGGTGACGCAAATCGGTTTCACCCTTAAAGACTATCGTGTCGGCGAAATTCAGTCGGGAACGGAAAAGCGCCGGCGCACCTCATCGCTCACCAAAGTGGGCCGTTTTGTGATGGCATTCACGGGGCACCAGGTGCTTAGCGCTTTCGCGAGCAAGGTGCCGTCTGTAGAGCGGCATAGCTCCGTGTGACGCAAAAACTTCAGACCGCGCGCCGGGCCCACCCATGTCTTCGCCAGAACTTCGTCACCGAGAACGGCAGGGCACTTATAGTCGATTTCATGGCGTACTACGACCCACAGAACCTCTTGTTGCTCGGCAGGCGTGGCCAGTGCTCTCCAATGCGCGACCGCTACATCTTGCACCCAGCGCAGATAAGCTACGTTGTTGACGTGCTGCATGTTGTCAATATCGCTTGGCACAACCGGGATGGACATCTGAAAAATTTCGGCGGCGGACCCCATGTAAATACGCTAGCAAGCGCGCAACCTTGGAGGCGATCAATCCGTCTCTCGTACTGATGCCCGCAAATCTACTCAACCGGCGTGCCTTTGTGGCCGCCTGTGCTGCGTTTCCAGGAGCCCAACTTCTTTTTAGTCAGGACAAACCGGCACCCGCCCCAGCCCAACCGCCCACACCGACCTTCTCCGCAGACGTCAAAGTGGTGAACGTATTTGCCACCGTACGTGATAAGAAAGGCCAAATTGTCAAAGATTTGAAGAAGGAAGATTTCACGTTGCTCGAAGACGAGCGGCCACAGACGATTCGCTATTTTTCGCGCCAGAGCGATCTTCCGCTCACGCTTGGATTATTGGTTGACACCAGTTTTAGCGAGCGCCGCATGATTTCCACTGAAAAATCAGCAAGCTATAAATTTTTCGAACAAGTGCTGAGGCCTGATCGAGATAAGGCATTTCTTCTGCACTTTGACCGCGAAGTGGAATTGCTGCAGGATTTAACGGCATCAAAGGAGCGCTTAGAGAAAGCGTTGGAATTACTGGCGGTCCCGCAAGAGGATTTGGAATCGCAACGCCGTGACGATGGTGGCGGCAATAATGGCGGCGGTTATCCGAGAGGGGGCGGTGGCTATCCCGGCGGCGGAGGCATCGGATTCCCTGGTGGCGGAGGACGGCACGGTGGCGGCGGTTACCCGCGCGGCGGTGGAGATGGCGATGGACAACGACGTCATCATGGCGGCGGCAGCAAGCTTTTCGACGGCATCTATTTGGCATCGGACGAAGTATTAGGCAAGCAGGCCGGGCGAAAAGCGATGATCTTGTTGACCGACGGTGAGGACAGTGGCAGCAAGACTTATCTTGAAGAGGCGATTCAATACGCTCAACGCGCGGACAGTTTGGCCTATGCTGTGCGCATCGCGGACGACGAGATCGGCAGCATGGTGCCACGCGATTGGCACGGCGGCGGTGGTGGACGTGGCGGCGGCGCTAGCGAGCGACCGGACGGTAAGAAGATTCTCAAGCAGATTGCGCTGGAAACGGGCGGCGGCTATTACGAATACGGCAAGAAGAAACCGTTAGAGGACATCTATGCTGAGATTCAGGACGAGCTGAGGAACCAGTACAGCATCGGTTACACGTCCGATCATCAAGGCGCCGACAAAGGCTATCGCAAAATCGAATTGACGGTGAACGAAAAGGGCATGGTGGTGCAAGCGCGCAAAGGCTACTACGCGTAGCGCATGTGGGCTCCTGATGCGAAACTGAAGAAGTGACAGGGAAACTCGCAGCAACTTTGAAGCGTCTGGTTAGTATGAACCGTTTACGGCCCAATAGCTTGGCGCTGATGTTGACAGGTTTGATTGCCGCCGGCATTTTGGCTTGGGCGCAAATCATTCCCGGAAAGCTGCCACCCACTGCGCCTGCGGGACCGCCGCAACCTGGGCAATTGGCGCCGGAGGAGCAAACAACGCCAGCCCCAGTTCCGAAGCCGCAAACTGCGCCGAGTGCTCCCGCCCAGGACGACAAGCCTACATTCAAAGAGAAATCGGACTTCATCGACGTGGTCCGCCGTGTGATCGTGCCCACAACTGTGCTCGATCCGGATGGCCATGGCTATGTCACGGGGCTGAAGGCTGCCGATTTCGAAGTATTTGACAACGACAAGCCGCAAAAAGTTGATGCGGAATTAATTGAACAGCCTCTTTCAGTGGTACTGGCGATACAAGCGAACACAGATGTAGAAGGCTTCCTGCCAAAGCTAAAGAAGTCGGCAAACTTGTTGCATGGGCTCGTGACGGGCGTGGATGGTGACGTAGCAGTTTTGGCCTTTGACCATCGCATGCTATTGCTTCAGGATTTCACCAACGATCCGGACAAACTCGACGACGCCATGCAGCATCTGAAGACCGGCTCATCGTCTTCGGCTATCATCGACGCCGTAGTTGAAGGCGACCGACTGTTGGTACGGCGGGATCGCCAAGGCATCCGTCGCCGCGTCATCGTATTGATTAGCCGCGATATCAACAAAGGCAGCCAGGCAAAGCTATCTGAAACCGTGCGTGACATGCAGTTTCACAACATTACCGTGTATTGCGTCGATATTTCGAAGGTTCTGAGCGCGATCACCAAGGAGCCCGGATTTCCGCGCCCCGCCAACGGCGGCATTCCGGCGGAGGCGATGCCGTCGAACCCCGGTGGTGGCGGTCCTCATACGATGACCAACGATGCGCAAATGGCCACGGGTAACGCCTTGGAACTTGTTCCGCCTATGCTGCGTTCGATTCACGATCTCTTCAAGAAACCGCCGGCCCGTGCGTTTACCTATTTCACGGGTGGTCGCGTTTACAACTTTGCGACGGATCGCGGCCTGGAAAAAGCGATTTCCGACATCGGACAGGATCTGAACAGTCAATACGTATTGAGCTACACGCAGAACAAAGATACCGCGAGTGAGCCGGGCTTCCACAACATTGTGGTGAAAGTCGACCGGCCCGGTTTAGTGATTCGCACGCGGCCCGGCTACTGGTGGGGCGGCGGACAGATCGAATAGTCCGTCTGTACTCAACCGAAGCTTAAGGCGCCAAAACTGACGACACTTTGCGGATCGATCTGCCATTGATGGTAATCGAGCAGTTCGCCTTTCATACCCGGCATCATTTTCATAAACGTATAGAAAGGCGCAGAGCCGCACCATTTCAGATCGTCGTGGCGATCCTGCACAAGTGACCAATAACTCTTGATGTCGCCTTCCGCGATTCGACCGATGCGTTCGCGGTCGCGCTGTTCGATCGCCAGCATCTCGCCGAGATTCGCCGTGGCGCGCAACGGATCGTTATAACGCCGGCCCATGTGCGCCATGTCCACGCCGAGAACCCAAGTCAGCCTATTGCCTTCGCGCGCAGCCATGTTGCCTAATGCATCGAAGAAACGGGCGACGCGCGGCGTGTCTTCCGGCATCCCGTTTTCATAGATGCTCTTCACAAACGGTCCGCAAAGAATGGGCAGAATGCGCACGTTTGGCCCGTAGACGTGCTGCAACATCACCACCTGGAATTCGATGGAATGTTCTACCGCGTGGCAATAATCTTCCATCACAACGCCTTCGGGCGCAGCAGCGGCAAGCTCTTGCATAAGATCTACGTTTGTCTGCGCCTCGCCGAAAGGAGTTTGGAAATTCTTGCGAGTAAGGCCAAAGCGCTCTGGTGCGCCATAGTGCGAAGTGCCAAGAATGACAATGGTTCCGTCAGAGCCTTCGGCACGCGAGGGTAGTGCCTGATAAGCCGCTTTATAAGTGCCCCAACCGCCATCAGGACTGGCATGCGGAGCGGCAATCGCCCGTGTGGTCGCTTTGCCGGCAGTCGAACCAATCTCTTTGCTGAGCAGCGCTTTCAGCTTCGGTAACGTGGCCGGATAACCGGAATCGGCAAAGTTGGCTTCACGAATTGGCTCGGCGGCGAACTCGGCTTCGCGCTGTCCCTTTAGCGTCAAGTAGCGTTCGTTTTCCAAGAAGCCGGCTTCATTCAACGCGTCGAATAGATGCTGCTCAATTTCACCAACTTGAATTTCACCGGTGATCCGCACCAGTTCAGCGCGCAAATCCAGCGTGGAACTCTGCCCATCAAACCACTCCAGTGCCGGCACAAGCGGCGGCGGCACAAGAAGAGTAGCGTCTGAATAATGGTAAGGATCGCGAATAAAAAGGCCCGGCCGCTCGGGGTCGGGCGACGGCATGAAATCAAGATTGAAGCGGAGTCTGGGGAGAACTTCGGACACGACTCATTGTAGATTAGGCGCGCCGTAACCCTTCCAAGAACTCGTAGGGCGCTCGTACGTTGTTCGCACGGCCCGTACCGAGTTCGACATCAGGTTTCACGGTGCCGTGAAAATCGGAGCCACCCGTAGGCAGTAACTCCAGTTCGTCAGCCACGGTGCGGTAATACGTTTGCAGCGCCAACGGATGGTCTGAATGGATGACTTCCAAGCCGACTAAACCGGCTTTCTTGAAGTCAGCCAACGTTTCGAATTCAACGGCGCGTGGCAACCCGATGCGGATCGGGTGGGCAACTACCGGAATCCCGCCGGCCTCGCGAGCGAGCGTGATCACTTCCACTGTCGTCTTGCTTTCCCGCTCCACATAGCTGGGTGCTTCCTCACCTAGGTAGAGCTTGAACGCATCCTCAAAATTCCGCACGTACCCTTTGTCAACTAGAATGCGCGCAAAGTGCGGACGCCCAGCAATGCTGCGCCCACGCGCCTCCACTTCTGCCAGGGTAATTTCAACGTTACGATCCTGCAGCGCTTGCACCAACTTTTGATTGCGGTCACGCCGTTCGGCACGCTGTTCGGCCAGCCACGTGTGGAAGTCGGCGGACGGTTCGCGTTCGGGGAAATAGACCAACACATGCACAAATCGCGGCTGCGTTGCCCCTGCCACCAGCAGCCGGGAATTCAGCTCTATACCGCGCACTAAATCGAAGCCGGCAGCGTTCGCAATGGGCAGCGCCATCTCATAGCCCGCAAAGGTATCGTGATCTGTAATCGATAGCGCGGCCAGATTCTTGCTTTGCGCCAGTGCGATCAATTCGGCAGGCGTGAGCGTACCGTCAGAGGCGTTGGTATGCGAGTGCAGGTCAACAAAGCGTTCGAGCAATTCAGCAGACGGCGGCACTAGCGGCTTTTCGACTCCCCGGCAGTTTGAAATACGAACGTCTGACCGCAGGTGTGTACCACAAGCCGCCCCGGCCCCAGCGATTTTTCTTTATCTTTATTGCGATTTTCGAAAAACACAGCGCCATCGGTGCTGTCGCTTGGCTTGAGCTTGGTGGGAATTAAAGTGATGGCCGAAGCGGCCGCGGCGGCTTTGAATTCTCGATTCACGAACATCGCCAAAGCGGCTTGCCTGCGTTTTTCATAGCCGTTGGTGGAGCGGAAATTCTGCAAAGCATAGATGCTGTCTTCGTACAGCAGCGTGAGTTTGATCACGTCGTTGCGGCTGGCTTTGGCCAGCAGAGATTCCACTACGTAATCAGCCGAAACGGAAGGCATCACCGCGCCATCCTGCCGGACGAAGACAAAATCGGACGGCTTCACCGTCCACGAAACGAGCGAGCCATTGGTCACGGTCACCTGCAGAATGCTGAAGTCTTTGATGTGCGGCGGCAGATGGGTAAACATCACCGTGATGCCTTCGTGCGTCAACGCGTCGTATTCCAGACCCTTCGATTCGAATTGGACGGGCGTTTCCGGTTGCAAATTGGCGATATCAGGCAGCGGCACGGGGAGATTGTTCTGCGGCGCTGTTTGCGGGCGCGCCAAAACGCCAGCCAAAAGCGCAACTGGAAGAACCAACAACCTGCGCCAGAAAGGGAAGCGCACCCGAAGACCAGACATCAAGAGACCCATCTACATGATAGATGGTGCGGCGGTTGGCTCAGGTTACTCAGTCCGATGGGCCTGCGAACGTTTTGCGCGCAACTTGTCGTATTCTGCGCGAAACGTTTTGTTGGCGGGGTATTGCTCGGTCAACTGCGCCAGCAATTCTTCCGTTTTGTCTGCCTTGTTCTCGCGCAAATAAAACATGGCGAGAAGCAACTGCGCAAACGGTCTCAGGTATTGACCAGACTGCGCCGCAATCCGCAAATCGCTCAAGCCTTGTTCGCGTGTGCCCGTCACTTCGTCTAAACTCATCATCCAGCGCAAATAGAAGGGCAAATTCGCCACTAGATATTCGGTGAACCCTTTGGTAAGGTACGCGTCGTAGGCAGTTGGGTCGGCGGCGAGCAGACGTTTCGCGTAGACGTTCGATTCGCGGATAAAGGAATAGCTCTCGCGCAGCTTGTGTACGACCAGCGCCAAATAGTCGCGCTCCACGCCCGTCACGATGCACATCGCCAGCAACGCGTTGCGGTCCTTCGGATCTGCCAGCAATCGAATTCGCGCATACTTACGGGTTTGCTTGACGGCGTTATCTAACGCCGCCGCTGCTCGCGCATTTGGTTTGAATTCCCCGCCCCGTTGCTGCTGTACGCTGCGGTCGTCGCTTAACAAATTACCGTGCAAGGCACCGGCGCGCTCCAATTCCGAGAACAGGTAGGTGGCCGCCTGCATCGCGTAAGGCAGCGGGTCTTGCGGATGAGCAGCGGAATATCCGCTCAGCGTTTCCCGGCTGCCTTCAAAGTTCGATTGGTACAAGTCATTCACTGCTGCTTGCAACGTTTCATTCGTGGGGGGCAAACCACCTGCGGCAAAAAGAGAAACAGCCGTACTAATACCAACAAATAAGATGGGGAAAATTGGGTACTTCACTCGCGACTTGCAGATAGTTTAGCAGTTAGATACCAGCACAGCATTCCGCGCGGTTGCACGCCGAAAGATTCGATATCAATCCTCATAATCGCGCCCTTCTTGAAGTCCACTTTAAGGTTTGGTGTTCCCAGCAGAAACGCCGCCAGCGAATCGAACAAGGGGTTGTGGCCTACCAAGAGCACCGCCGCTTCACTTTTGTGGATCCGGACTTCTTCCCAAACCTGTTCCGCGGAAGCAGCCGGCGCCAGCGCTTTGGTTTTGATGATTTCGCCGTCATAGCCGAGCATGCTCTTAGCGATGTCGGCGCTCTGCAAAGCCCGCTTCAGGTGGCTTGAAAAAATGAGGCTCGGTTTGACCCGTGCGTCCGCCACAGCTTGCAAAACATGACGCAATTTCTTACGCCCATCGGGTGTCAGCGCGCGGTCGGCATCCACCACGCCAAGCCGGGCTTCTTCAGCGACTCCGTGTCGTAACAAATACAAATGCATACTTCGCGGGTTTCGCCTTTCATTCTGTCACATGCTCGATGACTAAGCCTTGTCGCCTAGCGCGGAAACGGTTGCAAAATGAGGGGGCTCTGTTTCGCGGTGCACAATCGCGGTCCGCACATTCCGGAAACCACTCTTTCTTAAGAAACTGCGCAATTCCAGTTCGGTAAAACCCAGCCAAACATCGGCGTACATCTCACGCGCCTCTTCAAACTGATGCCGCAGCAAATCCAGAATCACGATTCGCCCGCCCGGCTTCACAATGCGAAACGCTTCCTCTACTGCTCTCTCCGGATGAAGCGCGTGATGCAGCGATTGGCTGAAGAACGCCAAATCGACGGCATTTTCGGGCAAGGGCACCGCCTCTAGATCGCCCAGCCGGAAGTGCAGATTCTTCACGCCGTGCGTGTGTGCCAGTTTGCGGCCAAACTCCACCATCTTCTCGGAGTTATCAATGGCGATCACCTGTTTTGCCCGCAACGCCAATAGCTGTGAAAAGGTTCCTTCCCCTGCTCCCAGGTCTGCAATCACCATAGGCGGCATAAGGCGCAGCAGAACTTCCGCCAAACCTTCCCAGGAACGGCCCGGCAGGTACGAACGGCCAAACTTGCCCGCCAGCGAATCGAAATAACTGCGCATCTTGTCGCGCCGCTTGCCGATAACTAACTTGAGTGCCGCCAGATCTTGCTCCGCCTCAGGGATCTCCTTCACCGCATACCGCAAAATCTTCATGACTTCCAGCACACTTTTGCCTTCAGCGCCGCTCGTTGGCGGCAAACGATAGAAGATATTTTTGCCGGTTCGCCGGTCTTCCACCAAACCGGCTTGTTTTAGTTGAGATAAATGCGTAGAAATCTGACTCTGTCCACGGGAGAGGATTTCCTGTAACTCGGCAACCGACAACTCTTCACGCTCCAGCAAGAGCAAAAGGCGGACCCGGGCCGGATCACCTAGCAGGCGAAAAGATTTTAGACTTAAGGGCATTTCTCATCCATCAACATATCAAGATTATTTGATATAATCTACAACGAGGTCATTTGAATGGGTTCAACCACTCTCAACCGTACAGCCACCGAATACAAAGT
>Ga0209698_10004918_pt1 | contig 14554 bp, 13 predicted proteins | sample LitLauG_LLR_2012_FD_187203 | JGI IMG/M metagenome (GOLD analysis project Ga0209698, IMG submission 187203) | Freshwater sediment microbial communities from Pennsylvania, USA - Little Laurel Run_MetaG_LLR_2012 (SPAdes) (version 2) | ecosystem: Environmental > Aquatic > Freshwater > Creek >...
CGCAGGCGACGCCAGCGCCGATGACACCGGCACCAAGCAAGGGCTGAATCGATGTCCGACGCGATCAACCCTTCGGCGCGCCTGCTGCGCGGCTTCGCCGTCGATTTCCTGGCGTCGCACGACATCGACGTGATCGGGTCGATCATGGACCCGGCCTACTGCCTGAACATCGGCGGCTACGCCATCGACGGCCGCGAAGCCGCCTACCGGCCGGCGCTGGTCACGCTGTTCGAGCAGTACCCGGGCCTGTGCGTCACGGTGCATGACGTCATGTTCGCGCCCGGCGCGGCGGCGCTGCGCTTCACCGAGCATGGCGCGGCAGCCAAGCCCCCGGGCAGCGCGGCGGCCTGGGGCGGCATCGCGATGTTCCGCATCGAGCACGGCCGCCTTCAAATGGGCTGGGCCGAAGAGGACTACCTGGCCCGCAAGCGCCAGCTCAAGAGCGGGCGCTGCGACCCGGTGCGGCCGCCGCACCCGGCGCCGTGGGATGCGCCATGCGAGCCGGCCGATCCGGCGACCGAAGCAGGCGTGAAGCGCTGGCTGGCAGACCCGGCGGCGATCCTGAAAGCCGGCGTGGTCGAGGAGGTCAGCGCGGAGGGACCGGGCTTCGCGGCACTGGTCGCTGCCGATCGGCCCGTCGACTGCAAGCTGGTCGTGCTGTTCTCGGCCGGGGCGCGCGCCGCGTTCTGCCTGGAATGCGCTGGATCGTATGCCGGCGGCTTTGCCGACATCGACGCGGCGCTGACCGGCACGCCGGTGACGCTGCGGGTCACGGCGCTGGCGACCGTGAAAGACGGCGGGGTCGCCAAGGTGCAGGCGGTCGCCGACCGGCTCGGCCTGCACCGCCAGCTGCTCGAGGCGCGCAGCAGGTCGCCCGCGGCGACCTGATCGCGCAGTGACCGCGCAGTGACCCGCATGGCACGCCGTTTTGTCGACCTGTCGATCTTCCTCGAAAACGAGGTCATCTCGGATCCGCCCGGCTACCGGCCGAAGATCGATTACATCGACCACCGGGCCTCGCTGCCCGAGATCGTCGGTTTCTTCCCGGGCCTGAAGGCTGGCGATCTGCCGGACGGCGAGGCCTGGGCCATCGAACGGGTCGAGCTGATCACCCACAACGGCACCCACCTGGATGCGCCCTACCACTTCGCAACGACGATGAACGGCGGCGAGCGCGCCATCACGATCGACGAGGTGCCGCTGGAGTGGTGCTTCCAGCCGGGCGTGAAGCTCGACTTCACGCGCTTGCCCGACGGCTACGTCGTCACGGCCGCCGACGTCGAGCGGGAACTGGCGCGCATCGGCCACGAACTGGCGCCGCTGCAGGTGGTCCTGGTCAACACGGCCGCCGGGCGCCGCTATGGCAGCGACGACTATGTCAGCGCCGGCTGCGGCGTGAGCCGGGAGGCGACGCTGTACCTGCTGGAGCGCGGCGTGCGCATCACCGGCACCGATGGCTGGAGCTGGGATGCCCCGTTCGTCCACACCAGGGAACGCTATTCGGCAACGGGCGACGCGTCACTGATCTGGGAAGGCCACAAGGCCGGGCGCCAGATCGGCTACTGCCACCTGGAAAAGCTGCACAACCTGGAAGTGCTGCCGCCGACCGGCTTCACGGTCGCATGCTTCCCGGTGAAGATCCGCGCGGCCTCGGCCGGGTGGACCCGCGCGGTGGCGATCTTCGAGGAGTAAGACCGCTACTCCTGCAGGCGACCCTCGACTTCCTGCAGATGCGTGTGGGCCTCGTCTGCGCTCTCGTAGATGTGGGGGGACACGCCGCGCCGGTCCAGCGCCTCGCCCAGTTTCATGCGCAGGAAGCCGCTGGTCGTGTAGCGCGTCACGTGGATGTAGAAGCGCTGCGTCAGGTCGCGCACCATGTCCGAGTAGGCGTCCATCACCTCGGGCCACAGCGTGAAGCTTTCATAGTTGACGATCACGAACACCTTGCGTCCGAGGCCGCCGACGCGCGCTTCGACCGCGGCGCGGATCGCCTCGATGTCCTTGACGGTCTGCACCGAGTAGCCTTCGAAGTTGATGAAAAGGACGTTCTGCTGGGCGTCGTAGAACAGGCGCTGCGCCAGCGGCACTTCGAGCAGGTCGCGCCGCAGTCCCATCGGGCCTGGCCGGAAGATGCGCGCGTCCATCTGGCGGGGCGTGCCGTCGATGACAGGTTCGAAGTCCATGCGCGCCAGGATGTCCCGCTGCAGGTCCACGCCCGGCGCCACCTCGACCAGCTTGATGCCGGCTGTGCACAGCTCGAACACGCAGCGCTCGGTCACGTACAGCACGGCGTGGCCGCGCATGGCCGAATGGGTGCCGCTGAAGGTGCGGTGCTCGACCTCGCGCACGAACTTGCTGGCGCCGGCCTGGTCCAGGATCCGCAGTTCGCCGTTGCCGACGCCGATCTGCAGCCGGCCCGTGTTGAAAGTGCCGACGAACACCACCTTCTTCGCGTTCTGGCTGATGTTGATGAATCCGCCGGCCCCCGCGAGCTTGCTGCCGAACTTGCTGACGTTGACGTTGCCCTCGCGGTCGGCCTGCGCGAGCCCCAGGAAGGCGAGGTCCAGGCCGCCGCCGTCGTAGAAATCGAATTGATAGGGCTGGTCGATGACCGCCTGCGTGTTGGTGGCGGCGCCGAAGTTCAGGCCCCCGGCCGGGATGCCGCCGATCACGCCGGGCTCTGCCGTCAGCGTGATCAGGTCGATGATGCGCTCCTCCGCGGCGACCTCGGCGATGCCCTCCGGCATGCCGATGCCCAGGTTCACGACGCTGTTGGGCCGCAGCTCCAGCGCGGCGCGGCGAGCGATGATCTTGCGCTCGCTCATCGGCATGGCGACGCCGGCGCCGCGCGGCACCCGGATCTCGCCGGAAAAGGCCGGGTCGTAGGCCACCGCGAAGGTCTGCCAGTGATGCTCGGGCGGCGCCTGCACCACGCAATCGACCAGCACGCCTGGCACCTTGACCTGGCGCGGATGCAGCGTGCCGCGCTCGGCGATGCGTTCGACCTGGACGATCACCACGCCGCCGCAATTGCGCACCGCGGTCGCGATCGACAGCGCCTCCAGCGTCAGGGCCTCTTTTTCCATCGTGACGTTGCCGTCCAGGTCGGCGGTGGTGCCGCGGATGATGCCGACATCGATCGGGAACGCATGGTAAAAAAGGTACTCCTGGCCGCGCACGGTCATCAACTCGACCATGTCTTCGGTGGTCGAAGGATTGAGCCTGCCGCCCCCGAAACGGGGATCGACGAAGGTGCCCAGGCCGACGCGTGACAGGTGGCCGGGCTTGTGGGCGGCGATGTCGCGGAACAGGTGCGAGATCACGCCCTGGGGCAGGTTGTAGGCCTGGATCTGGTTGGCGATCGCCATCCGCTGCAGCGCAGGCACCAGGCCCCAGTGGCCGCCGATCACGCGCCGCACCAGGCCTTCATGCCCGAGGTGGTTAAGGCCCCGGTGCTTGCCGTCGCCCTGGCCCGCCGCGTACACCAGCGTCAGGTTGCGAGGCTTTCCGATCGACTGCGGAAAGCGATCCTCGCTCGCCAGGTACAGCTCTTCCAGTGCGACGGCGATCGCTTCGGCGAAACCGATGCCGACAAAACCGCCGGTGGCGACCGTGTCGCCATCGCGGATCAGGCGCACCGCGTCCAGGGCGCTGACGAGCTTGCCGGTGTGAGTGGCTCGCAGTTCCGCCAGCAGGGGGTGGCCGCTGAGCACCGGCGATCCGCGTCAGTTGTTCCAGAGCACGGAGCCCGGCGTGAAGCGGCGCCGGTCATCCGGAATCGGCTCGACCTTCAGGCGGCTGTAGCGCTGCACGATGCGCTCCAGCGTGCCGTCATCCTGGATCTGCTTGCAGGCGTCGGACCAGCGCTGGACCTCGCTGGCCGGGGTGTCTTTCGAGAACGCGAGGTAGATCTCGCTGGGGCGCACGATCTGCCCGAAGTTCAGGGTCGACGCGTCCGCCCCGACCTCCTTGTAGGCATGGATCACCATCAGCCGGGGCGCCAGCCAGGCATCGATGCGGCGCTCCTTCATCTTGGTGGCATTGAGCCATTCCTCGGGTGATGCCTGCACGCGGTTGAAGCCCAGTGAACGCACCAGCGCCTCGGCGCCGCTGTGGAACAGCACGCCGATCGGGCGGTCCTTGACCTTCTCCAGGCTGGAGACGTCCACCCCCTGGCCACCCACCAGGATCAGGTCGTCGGTGACGATGCGGCAGCACCATTGGTAATGGTCCTCGCGCTCCGGGGTTCGCGTGATCGACAGGATGCCAACGCCGGGCCGGCTCAAGGCCAGCTTCTGCGCGCCATCCCAGTCCATGTACTCGATCGCGACGCTGGTACCCAGGCGTCGCGCCATTTCCGTGACGGCCTCCTGCACCAGTCCCTGGCCGGGGCCGGGCTGCTCGGAGACGGTGGCAGGAGGAACCTGGAAGGTATAGGGTGGCAGTTCCGCAGTGACGAAACGCAGCGGTTCGGCATGCGCGGTCAGCGCGGCCAGCAGCAGCGGGATCAATACCGAGGTTCGCTTCATGCGCGGCCTCAGAAGGTTCCGAACAGGGCGTTCAGCACGATCACGCAGATGCCCGCGAACACCGTGATCAGCGAGGCGACCACGAAGATGTCGAAGTAGGACTCGCGGTGTTTCAGCCCGCAGATGCCCAGCAGCGTGATGACGGCGCCGTTATGCGGCATGCAGTCGAATCCGCCGGCCGACATGCTGGCGATCCGGTGCATGATCTCCGGGCTCACGTGGGCCGCCTGCGCCAGGTTCAGGTAGTACTCGCCCAGAGACGCCATCGCGATGCTCAAGCCGCCCGAGGCCGATCCGGTGATCGCCGCCAGCACGTTGACGGTGATCGCGACCGACACCACCGGGTCGGTCGTCAGGCTGGTGATGCCGTCGCGCACCGCTCCGAACGCCGCCAGCGATGCAATCACGCCGCCGTATCCCACCTCCGAGGCGGTATTCAACATCGGCAGCATTGCGCCGAGCGTTCCCTTGTTCACGGTGTCGGTGGCGTCGGCAAGGCGGCGCCGGTTGGCGAGGAAGGCGAACAGCGTGGCGCAGGCCACCGCCAGCACGATCGACCAGATGCCGGCCACCGCGCCGACCTTGGTGCCGCCGTACTTGGCCTGGGACAGGAAGGCCGTGTCCATCGCCGGTATCACCCAGCTGGTAAAGACGTAGTTCAGCCCGATCACCAGCAGGATCGGGATCAGCGCCACCAGGAAGCTCGGTGCGCTGCCGCCCTCCCGGTCGACGGCGTCGTTCTGGTCGTTGTGATTGCCGTAGCCTTCGCCGGCCGCGCGGGCTGCGCTGGCGCGGCGATTCAGCCAGAGCATGCCGCCAACAAACATGATCACGCCGCCGATGGTGCCCAGCCCCGGTGCCGCGAACGGTGTGGTGTGGAAGTAGGCGGTCGGTATCGCGTTCTGGATCGCTGGCGTGCCGGGCAGGGCGGTCATCGTGAACGTGAACGAACCGAGCGCGATCGCGCCCGGGATCAGGCGCTTGGGAATGTCCTGGTCGCGAAACAGCGATTTGGCGATCGGGTACACCGCGAAGGCGACCACGAACAGCGACACGCCGCCGTAGGTGAGCACGCCGCAGGCCAGCACGATCGCCAGGATCGCCTGGCTCTTGCCTGCCAGCCCCGCGATCTTGTGGGCGATGACGCGGGCCGAGCCCGAGTCGTCCATCACCTTGCCGAACAGGGCGCCCAGCATGAAGAGCGGAAAGAACTTGCCCAGGTACTTGCCCAGCTCGCCCATGAAGATCTGGGTGTAGGTTGCCAGCAGCAGCGGCGTGGTGGCGCCGCTGAACAGAACCGCCACCAGCGCCATGATCGGGGCCAGCAGCAGCACGTTGATGCCGCGGTACGCCAGGTACATCAACAGGCCGAGGGAAAGGCAGATGCCGAATATTGCAATCGCCGTCATTGCGTTCCTCCCCTGTTCTCTTCTTTATTGAGTACCGGATCGTCAGGCGCCTGTCCTGATGCCGCCGCGCGATCGGCGCCATTGAATCACGCGGATCGGCACCCGCCAAGACCGCCTCACGCATTGGCGCAGTTGGCGCGGCATGTTTTGCGATGCACCATCAAGGGCACTGCCGGCATTGCTGAATCGGAGCGCGATGGCCCGGCTGGACGCGTGGCGATCGTATCCGCATAATTGCTCGCAGCATTCGATTGCCGAGGGGGCGTCTCTTGCGCGACGGGATGCTTCTACGACCGGACGCTATGGCACCTGTCAGGAAGGCGAAAGGCGGGCGCCCCACCGGATCGGTCGGCAAGGTCAAGAAGGACCTGCTTGCCGTCACGATCCGCCTGCTGAACGCACATGGTCCAAAGGGGGCCACGGCGCGCGCCATCTGCGAAGCGGCGGGCGTCGGTGCCCCGGTGATCTACCACCACTACGGGGACCTCGACGGGCTGTACCAGGCGGCGATCGAAGAGTCGTTCCGCAGCGTCGCCGCCTGTTATGTGAAGAGCGCCAGGGCGAAGGGGCCGCTGCGCGGGATCCGCGACAGCTGGGATCTGTTCATGCATTTCGCTTACGCCGAGCCACGCATGTGCCGCATCGTCATCGAGCACATCCTGGCGGGCGAGCCGCCGCGGGCGGTGGCGCGGACCCTGCAGAACATCGCGCGCGACATCCAGGCCATGGGAGCGAAGGGGCAGTTGAATTTCACGCCCGAGATCGTCTCGCAGATGCTCTGGGTCGGTGCGCTCGGATCGGTGGGATTCATTTCATCCGAGCGCGATGGCCGCAAGGCGCCAGACCCCTCGATACACGAATCAGTGCGGGAAGCGATCCTCGCCGCGCTGTTCGCCCGGCCGGCGCGCACTTCGAGCCGTCCGGCATCGACGCGTGCGACCCGCGCGTGAATGAAGGAATGGGCTTTCGGGCGAAAGCCGGATAGGACGCGATGAACATGCCGTTGTGAGTCATGCAAATCCCGGCCGCCGCGATCCGGCGAAATGTTCCGCATGCCTTTCGCAATGATTGCGTTCAATCGGAGGGACCTCCGAACTCGTCCCGGTCCTCGTCCTCCTTCGCCTGACGATCGAGCCTGGCCCTGAGAGGACGCAGCGCATCGATCAGCCCGGCTGGCGGACCGGCCCGAACCAGCCGGAACGCCGGCGGAGGCAAGGTTGCCACGTAGAGCTCCTCGAACACCCGCTGGTGGTGGCGCCAGTTCAGCGCGCCGCTGACCGCGATGCTCAACACGCAAAGCGCACCGAAGGTGACCGCGATGCGCCGGCCCCGGGCAGGAAGCAGAATGGCGACGTGGGTGGCGAGCAATCCTCCGACGATCACGATCTCGACCCATTCGCGCACGTGGCTGAGCAGCGGCATCGACAGCGCAAACGACGCGAGCGCCAGAACCGCATTTGCCGCCAGACTGCCCAGCAGGAAGGCCAGCACCACGCGCAGGTGCGGGACAATATGAAAGTGCCGCAGAAACAGCTTTGAACCCAGGCCCCACAGCGCTGCCCATCCGACCACGCCGAAACCGGCGCCGATCAGTCCCGGAAGATACTTGTCCCATCCGGAATCCGGATCGTTGTTCAGCCACTGCGACGCCAGCACCCAGGCCAGCAGCGACACGTACGCGGCCACGGTCAGCAAGAACCGCCTGCGCTGCGCCGGGTGATCCAGCCGCTCCTCGGCCGCCAGCGCCTCGCCCGGCAGCCGCAGCCTCAGGAACGTCCGCCCGGCCTGAATCACGGCGCCGCCGCCCACCGCGACAGAGGCGCCCGCGCGCAGGCGTCTTTGCGTTCCATCCACAGCCATCAGCACGCCGTTGGCGCTGTCGCCCACGGTCAGCACGATTTGCGCCGAATCGACGGCCTGGCTGAAGCTGACATGCCGCGCTGCGGTGAACGGATCGTGCAGAAGGACAGCGCAGTCCAGCGCACGCCCGACGTGGATCGGCCACGCGGCCACCGGCACCGCCTGCACCACGTGCCCATCGCGATCGAGCACCTCGATCAGTCCGAGCCGGTCCACCCGTATCCACCCAGGTAATGATCCGTCAGCCGGAGCGCATTGTCGAAATCCACGCCGCGTGCGTCGAGGCGGCCCTGCACACCCTGCGTGCTCGCATCCGCCGTGGCCACCAGCACCGACAGGTCGAACAAGCCCTTGAGCTTGCGGTAGGCCGACAGACAGACCACCGCCCGCAGCGGCAGGCCCTCGCGGTCGACGAAACGCTCTTCGCATTGCGGGGACGTGGTGGCGAGTCCGCCTCCGAACGCCTCGTTGCGGAAGCTGTTCGAATATGCGCGAGCAAAGCGCAGCGCGCCGAGCCGGGTCCCGTCGTATGCCTCGTGCCGCACGGTCAGGCGCCCTGTCTGCAGGATGCCGCTGATGAAGACCGCGTTCTCCATCTCGCAATCCGAACGCTCGAACTGCAAGCCCTTGCTCTCGGCCCGCGAGCTCGAGCCCCAGCAGCGCATGAACTCTTCCTGCGGCACGGGTATCCGATAGTGGGTGTTGCCGGCGCTACGCCAGCTTTGGGCCACGAAACGCTCGACCAGCAAGGCCTGGTGCGCCAGCAACTGACGAGTCAGCTCCGGATAGACGTCGCCGGTGATCGGCGAGGCGTTGCGCCCACGCTCCAGCAACTCCTCGGCAAATTGGGCCGGCACCAGGAAGCTCACTTGCTGCCCGTCGCGTCGCGTTGCGACATTGATGCCGATCACCCGCCCCTGCCCGTCCAGCGCTGGTCCGCCGCTCATGCCCGGGTTGATCGATCCGGCAAAGAAGATCTGCGGATAGAAGCTGCGCGCCGCCAGTCCCGCGTAATTGCCCTCCAGCACGGCAAAGCCGACGTCCAGCGGATTGCCCAGCGAAAAGATGCGCTCTCCATTAATCAGCGCATCGCCGTGCGGGCGGAAGCCCAGGCTCGGCAGCGTCGCCGCGGCGATCGGATCGGACGGCGTAGCTGCGGCCGCGTGGACCTCGGGCGCTTGCAGGCGCACCAGGGCGAGGTCGTGGATCGCATCGAACGCCAGCAATTGCAGCGATCCGCTGGTGCCCCCGGCGCGCGTGTAGGTCAGGCGGTATCGCTTCGGTTGCAGCGCGATCTGGCTGACCACGTGGTAATTCGTGATGACCAGCCCGTCCGGGCTGACGACGAAGCCCGAGCCGACCGAGGCCTGGCTGTCCTGATCCATCAAGAGCGTGCGAACCTGCAGCAGCTTGTCGCGCGCGGTCTCATACGCACGTTGTGCACTGGGCGAAACCGTCTCGCCGCCCGAAGCCGTCGCCCCGGATGTGGGGGGCCCGGGCCGCGGCCCAGCGTGGCTGCCGTCCAGGTAACCGAGCAGCGCCAGCGCAACAACGAGGCCGGCGCCGGCGCGCCGGCGATTCGGGAACATGGTCTCATTCTAGGGGGCGACTCGATTTCCGTGCAAAGACTGACAGGGGAGTGGCCGGGAACCGCGACGACGCTGCGCCGCGCGGATCGAAGGTCCGCTTCTGGAGCCTGCCCGGCCCCCGCCCTCTAGCCGAACCACGCTCGGCCGCCTACACTCGTCCGGGCGGGCGTCCGACAACCCTTCAAAGAAGCGGCGTTCGAAATGCCGCCTTCGAGATCGACTCGATTGAGCTTGCAGAGGAGAAGGCCATGACCCGTTTCAGCGGTTTGTGGGCTTTCGTATCAGGTCTGCTGCTTTCGCAGGTGATGGTGACTGTGGTCGGAATTCTCGCAGCGATCGCGATTCCGCCAGGCTATTTCCAGTTCTTTGGGGCGCACAAGACGGTCGCCCTGGTGATTCTGGAAGGGGTGACCGTTGCGGTACCTGCGTTCCTTCTCGCATTTGTCTGGGGCTGCGTTACTTTCCGGCTGACTGGACTTCGTCGCTGGAAGGCGGCCATGCCCTGCCTTGCGGCTGTTATCTTGTCGACGATCTATTGGGACCTTCAGTCGATCATGCTCTTCCTTGACGAGCCGATTCCGGCCGGGGGATACAAACTGCCGCTGCCGGAATTCGTGATGCAACTGGTTATTCCATGGCGGCAGCCTTGGGGCATCCTGAATGTCTTCGCGGTGCCACTCGGCGTGATCGCGGCCGCATTTGCGGTCGGTGGTCCACCCATCGCACCCTCTGGTCGCCGGGTTGCGAACGCCGCGTCGTCTGCATGAAATTCGTCCACCGCGCTCTTCGCTTTATGGAAGATCGCTCAGTGACTCGGATTGCGGATCGAGTCACCGACCTTAGGCAACATGGCAGAGGTGGAATGGTGGCCAGGCGGAGCCGGCCACCGGTCGTCTCGTTCTTCGCGGGGTTTGCTGCAAAGCGGACCCGCCAGCTCGATGAATTTTCCGGAATTCAGGTGATGACGGATTGCCAGTGTCGATAGGAATGCGGAACCCGTGACGAAGCGATCTCCTATCGTATGTGCCGCAGGGATTATCTTTTTGTATGCGGCTGTTCATGCGACGCAATCTCTCGCAGCCGGGTCCAGTGCGGTTCAATCGCTGTGGTCCGGCAAGTGTCTCGACCTCGAACGTGGTACGACGTCTGAAGGACCGGTCGTGATTCAATTCGACTGTCACTCGGGCCCAAATCAGCAGTGGTCCCTTGTCCAAGCGGGAGGAGGTGGTTACCGGATCGTCAGTCAGCTGAGCAACAAGTGCATCGGCATTGACCGTACGGGGCCGCGCTCCTCGGGAGCCATTGTGCAGTCGACCTGCGGCGCCGGCGCGTCCGAGCAACTTTGGTCCCTGAATCGCGGAGGTGGCGGCTGCTTCATCAAGGCCATCGAAAGTGGACTTTGCCTGGATGTTCCTGGCGGGTCTTCGGTCAGCGGCGCGAGGCTTGTCGCTTGGAAATGCACCGGGAAGCAGAACCAGGCGTGGCGCCTGACGCCCTGAACAGGTCGACGGGCGCAGCATTTCCGTTTCATGGCGGCTGCCTTGTTTCTTCGCTGTCGGCGATGAGGCTGGGGCATGTCGAAGGAGTGGGAATCAGGTGCCGATGACTAATGGCACTTTCGCAGCTCGCCGGAGCGGAGCACATTTCGTCGGCACGTTCAGCCTGCTTTGGACAATTGAGCAAGCGCCAGCAGTCATGCAAGCTGATCCGACTCTTTCAACCGCCCCTTATCGGAGACTACCGTGATTACGATCGACAACATCAGCGTCGAACTCGACAACAACGATATGGCCAAGATCGCCGGGGGCTTGTTGTCCTCGAACGCAGGGCTGGCGTCGGCGGGAGCGCTCCCGGTAGAGAGCATAGGCTTCCAGTACTCCGGAGTGGAGTTTGGTTATTCCCAGCAGTCCGCGTCTGCCCCATTGTCAAGCAGGCCAACACAGCGGATCGTCGTCTGAGGCGGAGTCAGCTGGGATCGGCTTGATCAGTCCCAGGTCGGATGGCCACGTCGAACGGACGTTGGTTCTTCGCGAACAGGTCTGCCCTCAAGCGCAGACCTCGAAGGCTTTTCACTCACGAGGTCGGGCGGGATGCGGTGCGGGTCAACTGGGCCGCGGACCGCACGGCGCGCAGGATCGACTGCGCATCGAACAGCAGCCCGGGCCAATGGAATCGCACCTCGGTTCCGGAATCGCCGGCCGGATTTGCGACGAAAAAGAGCGGGCCCGTGAGCCCGCCGACCTGAGGTTCGAGGATTCCACAGGGTCAGTGGCCGAGGGCCTGCGCCACTCCCAATGTCGGCGAGATGTTGATGCGCCGCAGATCCTTGAACATGTAGTAGCTGTAGGTCGTGAACCAGATTCCCCAGGTGCCGAAGACGATGTGGAACGAGAACCAGCCGTTATAGGCGAAGGGTCCGCTCTCGAAATAAGGCAGGAAGGTGAGCGGCAGGAAAGTCGCCGCCGTCACCAGTGCCAGCCATCCTGCCCACGCCGGATAGATCGCCGGCTCCTTGCGGTCGACGATCGCGAAGACGCCGCAACCGACCAGCTGGATGGCGGTGACGGTCCAGGTCATGTCGTACACGTACCACGCCAGCGTATGAACCGCCTTGATCAGCTCCGGGTCGATGCCGGGAGTTCCGGCAAAACGCGCGCACCAGACCCAGAAGGCGGCGCACATCACCAGCAGCCAGCCAGTCAGGATGCCGCCGCACAGCTGCAGCTGCGAGAGCACGTGCATCTTCTCGCGCCGCCGCATCTGCTCCGACAGCTGCACGCTCCACGCGGTGTACAGCACGCCGAGCCAGGCGGAAAAGGACATCCCGAGCAGGATGTCGCCGCGGTGCTTCAGGTAGTAGTTGTCGACCAGTTCGGCGCCGCTGAAGGCGGGCGAGGGCGGCGGGAAGTTGTGGCCCAGGATCAACCAGCAGATCAGGTAGGTCACCACCATCACCGGGCCGGTCCAGGCGGTCCAGCGCTGCACCTTGAGCGTGGTTCGGTCGTCCATTGCGCTTCTCCTCGATAGATCGGTGCCGCGCTCGATCCTGGCCGCGCGACGTGGCCCGCTTCGTCACGGCGCTTTCGATGCTTGCTTTCGCGCTTGCCCGCGCTGCGGGAAGGGATGAATATAACGTCGTTATATTTCTAATTTAATTGCGGCGGCATTCGATGTCAAGGAGCGATTTGCGCGGGCGTGACCCGGCCGGGCCCACGCCACGAGCCAATCAAGCGGATTCGACGCTAGGACAGGTCCGCCTCGTAAAGGCCGGCATTCTTCGCCGCCTTGCACTTGACGTCGTCGTAGTCTGGCGCCGTGCAGATCAGCAGACGGTCGCGCTTCGCGCCGCCCACCGCGCAGGAATAGACGCCCAGCCCCTCGGGTACGCGGATCTCGTCGATGATGCCGGCGCCTTCGCGCACGCGGACCACTCGGCCGCCCATCGCGTCGGCCATCCACACGCAGCCTTGTGCGTCGATGGTGCAGCCGTCCGGCATGATGTCGGTCTTGAACAGCGAATCGAGTGAATCCCACGCCGGCGTGATGCCGACCTGGGCCCACACGCGGCGCTCGCTCAGCGACCCATCCGCCCCGATCGTGAACGCCATCAGCCGGCCGCCGAAGGTTTCGGCCACGATCAGCGTCTTCTGGTCGTCGGTGACCACCATGCCATTCGGGAACAGCAGGTCCGCGGCTGCGATATCGGCCCTGCCGTCGGGCGCGACATGCACCACGGCCGCCATGCGCGGCGCCTCGTGGATGAAGAGGTTGAACCCCAGGTTGCTCACGTACGTGTGGCCGCGCCGGTCGGTCGCCATGTCGTTGGCCAGGCTCCCGGTCAGCGCCAGGATGTCGGCGTGCAAGCGGGTGGTGCCGTCGGGCTGCACGCGCAGCACGCGCCGGTCCTTCATCGACACCACCAGCAGCGTGCCGTCCGCCAGCCAGCCCAGTCCCGACGGTTGCTGCTCCACGGTGGCCACCACGGTGCTGGTGCCGTCGGGCGCGATCTTCAGCACCTGGGGGGCGTAAAGATCCGACACCCACCAGTGGCCATCGCGCCAGCGCGCGCCTTCGAAGTAATGGCCGCTGACCGGCAGCTTCCTCATCGCTCGCATGATCATGGTTCCTCTAGAGCTTCCGGAAAATGGGGGTTCCGCCTGCCGCTGTCGAAATGTGCGCCGATCACTTCCGCGGCAGCGCGACGCTGATCGTCTGCAGTTCGGCATACGCATCCAGGCCGGGCTGGCCGTTGGCGCGGCCGATGCCGCTTTGCTTCATGCCGCCGAACGGGATGTCGGGCAGCACCAGTCCATGCCGGTTGACCCACGCCGTTCCGCATTCCAGGCGCCGCGCGATCGCCAGTCCTCGCTCCAGGTCGTCGGTCCAGACCGATCCGCCCAATCCGTATCCGGTGGCGTTGGCGGCGGTGACCGCGGCGTCGACATCGGTGAACGCCAGCACCGGCAGCGCGGGGCCGAACTGCTCGTCGGCCACCAGCGGGTTGTCCCCTGAAAGGTCCGTCACCAGCGTCGGCCGATAAAAGAAGCCGGGGCGCGAGAGCGGCGCGCCGCCGGTGACGAGCGTCGCTCCCGCTTCGAGCGAGGCCTGCACCAGGCGCTTGAGCTTCGCGAACTGGGCGGCGTTCGACAGCGGCCCCATCGTTACACCCTCGACGAACGGATCGTCGACCACTGCCGCCTCGGCCAGCCGGGTCAGTTCGGCCAGCAGGGCCGGGTAAGCGTCCCGTTGGACATAGACGCGCTTGACGGCCGCGCAGATCTGGCCGCTGCGGTAAAAAGCCCCCATGAAGATGCGTGCGGCCGTCTTCGGAATGTTCACATCGGCCAGCACGATCGCCGCGTCGTTGCCGCCGAGCTCCAGCGACAGCCGCTTCAGTCGCGGTGCGGCGTTGGCCATGATGGCGCGGCCGGCCTCGGTGCTGCCGGTGAACGCGATCATCGGCACGTCCGGGTGCGCCACCAGCGCGGCGCCAATCTGATCCGATCCTGGCAGGATGCTCAGCGCCCCGGCGGGGATGCGGCGCGATGCGCGTTCGAATCGCTCTTCGGCCTGCTGCGGCGCCAGAAACCGGCTGTCGAGGTCGACTGCGATTACGTCGGCGTCCAGATCGTTGAGCTCCGTGTCCTCGAGCAGCACCGTCGCGGAC
>Ga0209698_10004919_pt1 | contig 14551 bp, 13 predicted proteins | sample LitLauG_LLR_2012_FD_187203 | JGI IMG/M metagenome (GOLD analysis project Ga0209698, IMG submission 187203) | Freshwater sediment microbial communities from Pennsylvania, USA - Little Laurel Run_MetaG_LLR_2012 (SPAdes) (version 2) | ecosystem: Environmental > Aquatic > Freshwater > Creek >...
CGTTTCTCGACCTGAAATCCCGTTGGATGGTGCCGATGCATTACGGCACATTCCGCCTTTCCCACGAGCCTATCGAAGAACCGCTCCAGTTGCTCGATCGCGAGGCCGAGGCGGCTGGTGTCAGAGACAGGGTGGTCGTGCTGGAAGAAGGCATCACGCAATTCTTCTGAAGCCTGACTTGAGTCTGGCAACCCGCCAGCTCCGAAACGAGTCCCATCTGATGACAAGTTTGGAGCACGGCCGTTGAAGATTCTTGAACATTGTTTATGCGCGGCAGTTCTCCGTGCCTCGGCCTTTTTGTTAGCCGCCAGCCTCGTCACCGTTCTCGCGCCGGCGCAGTCTGTTTCCAGCAACTCAGACAGTATCCGCGGCGTGGTGGTCAATAGCGCAACCCATGAGCCCATTCCGCGCGCGCTGGTTTACTCTCCCGATAATCGCTTTGCGACCATGACCAACTCCGAGGGCCGTTTTGAGTTCAACATTTCGCACCCGGAGACAACACGCGAAGCCAGTCCGGACTCGAACGCCACCAATAACGGTCAGCCAGTACAAGCTACGGGGCGCCCTTACCTGTTGACCGCCCGCAAGCCCGGGTTCATGACCGATCCCGGCAACCCCATGCAGAATCTTCAGAACGAAAACGTGAAGGACGTGACCATCACGCTCATCCCCGAAGGGCTCATCGTCGGCTCGGTGAGCCTGCCGTCTTCCGAGGCTCCTGACAAAATCATGCTGCAGATCTTTCGGCGTCAGGTTCAGGAGGGCCATGCCCGCTGGGTTCCGGCTGGGGGCGCTCAATCTACGTCAGACGGACAATTTCGATTTGCCGATCTTCCCGCCGGGACCTACAAGTTGCTGACGCACGAACTACTCGACCGCGACCCGCTCTCGCTCGATCCACTCACGATTGGTCCCGGCAATCGCACTCCTCAGAAACTCTTCGGATATCCTCCGGTCTACTACCAGAACGCCTCCGATTTCAGCTCGGCGACTGTGATCCATTTGTCCGCTGGCCAGACACAGACAGTAAATCTAACGCTGGCCAAGCAGCAGTATTACCACGTTAAAGTGCCTGTGATTTCAGACAACGAAAACCCGTTGCGCGTCGAAGTGTACTCGCACGGACGCAAGGGGCCAGGGTTTTCTTTGGCGCACAACCCGGGCAGCCACGCCATCGAGGGCTGGTTGCCGAGCGGGACCTTTACGATCGAAGCTTCGAACGATGGTTCCCAGGGACTTTCAGGAGCGCAATCGATCAACGTGCGCGGCGGGACTGTCGAAGGTCCGAGCATGACGCTGGTGCCCAATGCGTCGATTCCGATCGTGGTTAAGGAAGAATTCACCTCCGAGGATCATACCGGCCCCACGACTTACAGCATCAACGGGCATCGCACCGTCGTGAAGGGTCCACGCCGTTATCTGTACGTGATGCTCGCACCCGCCGACGACTTGGGAACTGGACGCATGTTCACGATGCGCGAGCCCACAACATCGGGAGACGATGCTTTGTTCATCGACGGCGCTCCCGCAGGCTCTTACTGGGTGCGAGTGCACTCATCGCGGGGGTATCCTGTCTCGATTCGCTCCGGCAATCTAGACTTACGACATCAGCCACTGGTCGTGGGCATAGGCGGAGGCGCGTCTCCCATCGAAATCACGATGCGCGATGACACGGGCGAGATCAGCGGCACGGTCGCTGGACTCGCTCCGCCCTCCGGGTCTGCCACGAGCGATACACAAGCCTCTGCCTCCGCCGGTGCTGCACCGCAAGCCATGGCTCACATTTACTTCGTCCCGCTCCCGGACAGCGCTGGCCAGTTCTCCGAAATCTGGAGCGCTCCTGATGGCAGCTTTACGAATCCCCTGGTCGCTCCGGGCGCATATCGCGCACTGGCTTTTGACCGTGAAATGCAGGACCTGGAATATCAGAATCCAGCAGAGATGCTTACCTACGACTCGAAGGGACCTGTGGTGCGCGTACTCCCCGGACAGAAAGAAACCGTTCAACTGCAACTAATCCCGACCAGCAACGCAACGGAATGACACCGGAACATTCATTGATGCAACGCATGCAACGACGAGCCGCGGAGCAACTGTCGCCCATGGCATTGATTCGGTCTACGGCAATTGCAGTCCTCTGTCTCGCGTTCTGCCTTCGATTGCCAGCCCAGACGGAGCCCGAGCGCACGCCGATTCCAGCCGGCCCCTTCCAGATCGCCGGCACTGTCGTGAACGCGAAAGGCGGCAACACACTCGCCAATGCCCGCGTTACCATCGCCGACGCCAAAAACCGGCAGAGCATTCAGTCGGTCATCACCAGCGAAGATGGGCGCTTCAGCTTTCAGGTTCCAGCCGGTAAGTACTCACTCGATGGCCAGAAACGCGGCTTCATCGAAGCTTCTTACAATCAGCACGATCAGTTTTCAACCGCCATCGTTACCGGTGCCGATCTGGACACCGAGCATCTCAAGCTCCGGCTCGAACCAAACGCAGTTCTTACCGGCAAGGTTCTCGATGAATTTGGTGAGCCTGTCAGAAACGCGCAGGTTTCTGTTTACCGCGAGAATCACTTCCAGGGCATTAGCCGTACCTACCGGTACCACGTCGCCACGACCGACGATCAGGGTCGCTATGAGATTACCCCGCTTGAACAGGGCACCTACTTCGTCTCCGCCAAGGCGTCTCCCTGGTACGCGATTCATCCCAGCTCGAACGACGACGATCCGGCGAACGCGCCTGTCCAGGTTGATTCCTCGCTGGATGTCGTGTATCCCATCACCTACTACGGAGATGCGACGGAATCTGAGGATGCCACTCCTATCCCCTTTCGGGGCGGCGATCACCTCGAAGCCGACATTCATCTCAATCCGCTCCCCTCGCTCCATCTCGTAGTTCACGTTCCGGAAGATGACTCGCAGGGAGTCAATCTGCCGGTCTTGCAGAAACCGGCTTTCGATGGTTTTGAACAAGTTGAGACCAGTAGCATCCGCATGATTACACCCGGCGTATTTGAATTGTCCGGCGTATCGGCCGGCCGTTACACAGTCCGAATGCCCGACGCGAACGGGCAGATGAAGGAACCCACCGAAGTCAATCTGAGCGGTGGGGGCGAGCTCGATGTCTCGACGGGCAATGCCACCAGTCAGATCAAGGCGACGGTTCGCATCGAGGGCGGCGGCGCTATTCCCGAGAACCTGCAAATCGCCCTCCGTGGCCCAAAAGGCAGAACGACCCCGACCGAAGTTGACGCCAAGGGGGAGGCGGTTTTTAGCGACGTTGCCGCCGGAAAATATGACGTGTTGGCGAACACAATGACGGAGCCCTATGCTGTCGTCCGCATCGCGTCGGAATCGAGCACAGCAGCAGGACACGCGCTCAACGTCCCTCCCGGGGCGCAACTGACGATCACTCTGACTGTGCGAGGAAGTTCCGTCGCTGTCGAAGGCTTCGCTAAGCGAGCCGGAAAAGCGACGGCGGGCGCGATGATCGTTCTTATTCCGAAGGACCCCGAGGCAAATCTCGACCGCTTTCGCCGCGATCAGAGTGATCTCGATGGGAGTTTTAACTTGCCGAACGTTATGCCCGGCACATATACCGTCATCGCCATCAACGACGGATGGGACCTCGACTGGTCTCAACCCGCTGTGCTGGCCCAATACCTGAAGAGTGGCCAGCGAGTAGTCGTCGAAGCTCGATCGGCTTCACCACTGCACCTCACCGAGGCGGTTGAGGTGCAGGCGAAATAGAAATCAACAACTCGACAACCGATTCCGCTTATTTGCCCGCGCTGACGAAAGCACCCGTGGTTGCGTTGATTACGCCAATGCCTTTTCGGTCTTTCTCACTCGCACCATAGATGACATACCAGACCGGGACGTTCTGTTTCCGATCCTTCAGCAACACATACGTAATGGGCTGTTGCGCATCTTTTTTGATGATGGCTTCACCGCCGTGCTGCTGCGCGATCTCGAAAGCCTTGTCGGTGTCGGTCTTCACGAGCAACGGCAGAAACGCGAGATTCGCAGCTTCAGCGTTATAGGGACCGTCGTTGCCTTCGGTTGACACTCCTAATGGCGGAGCATCCTTACTCCGGCTTCCCGAGCAGACAATCGTCTTGGTTGCGCGGCGGCTGGGTGAGGCAAAGTATCCTCGCCAGATGGTCGATTTTCCGTTTTGGCCGTTGGCCTCCGTGGTTAGGACCGACTCGAGGCGAGCTGGCTGCGCATCGGGCGACCATTTCAAGGCCAGTCCCATCATGCGATTGAACGCTTCCTGCCCCGTGTAAGGCACGGGTTCGGGCGGGGCTGCGGGCTTAGCAGCCGTAGTCTCCGCCGGCTTGCTCTCGTTGGTGCTGCATCCGGCGGTCAAGAGGGCGAGACTCACGACAATCACCCCGAATGCGAGACGATACAGCGTCATAACGAAAACCTCCGGTATTAAGTTGCCCGAATTGTACTGCTTGGACGCGGTTTTGCAAGGGCAGTGGACACATTTCGCCACGGTTGGTCGCCCAAACAGGTGTCGGTTTTGGACTCGAAAGTGTCGCTCCGAGGTAACCCCACGACGCCGTTTGCGTCTAAGTAGAGAGGCAAAGGTGCGTGCTATACTTCGTTAATACGGGGTGGCCGGATCCCGCACGTCCCTGCCCGAGGATTTTGAAACATGGCTGGTAGTTCTCGTCGTTCTCTCTTCCTTATTGTCTTTGTTCTTGGCCTCTTCGGTCTTCTGGGCATGCTGTTCGCACAGAGAATCAGTCCCGCAGCTACGCCAAGCAGCGACTCCGACGTCCGCGACAGCCTGAAGGAATTTACCGAGGTCTACAAGACCATCGAGGACAACTACGCCGACCCGGTGAACGCGGACAAGGCAATCTACAACGGCGCGATCCCGAGCATGTTGCATCAGCTCGACCCGCACTCGAATTTCTTCGATCCGAAGTCGTATTCGGCCCTGCGCGAAGAACAGCGCGGCAAGTATTACGGCGTCGGCATGACGGTTGGACCGCGCAACAATAAGGTCATCGTCATCGCTCCGTTTGTAGGAACTCCGGCCTACCGCGCCGGCATCCGCCCCGGCGACATCATCGCCGCCATCGATGGAAAAGCGACCGATAACATGAGCACCTCCGATGTCGCCGACCTGCTGAAGGGGCCCAAAGGCACGACCGTTCGCATCACAATGCTCCGCGAAGGCTCCGACCATCCGCTGGAGTTCGCCGTCGTTCGCGACGAGATTCCCCGCTACAGCGTCGATCTGAAGTTCATGATCAAGCCGGGCATCGGCTACATGCATATTTCCGGATTCCAGGAAACCACCGAGCATGAAGTAGCCGAAGCGCTGGATGAGATGGGTGATCTGAAAGGCCTGGTTCTTGACCTGCGGCAGAATCCCGGCGGCCTTCTCAGCGAAGGCGTTGGCGTCGCCGACAAATTCTTAAAGAAGGGTCAGCTGATCGTTTCGCACCATGGCCGCTCGTCCCCAGAAAAGCGCTACGTAGCCGCGCACGGCAACGGTGGCAAGGAGTATCCGTTGGTTGTGCTGGTCAATCGCGGCACCGCATCCGCCGCCGAGATCGTGGCTGGAGCCATTCAGGATCACGACCGCGGCCTGATCGTCGGCGAAGTGACGTTCGGTAAGGGCCTGGTGCAAACCGTCTATCCTCTGACCGAGAACACCGGACTGGCGCTAACCACGGCCAAGTACTACACGCCCAGCGGCCGCCTGATTCAGCGGGACTACACGAATCTTTCTCTCTACGACTACTACTACAACCGCGAAGGCGAAGAGAACAACGCCAAGCACGAAGTCAAGCTCACAGACGGTGGACGGACGGTCTACGGCGGCGGCGGCATCACGCCTGACGTGAAACTCGCGCCCTACAAATCGAACAAGTTTCAGGATTCTCTTTTGCAGCACTACGCTCTGTTCAACTTTGCCAAGCACTATTCGCTCACGCACAAAGTGACCCAGAGCTTTGAAGTGGACGATGCTGTGCTTCTCGACTTCCGCAAGTTCCTCGATTCGGAAAAGGTTCCCTACACCGAAGCCGAGATGATCGAGAGCAACGAATGGCTGCGCTCCAACATCAAGAGTGAGATCTTTGTCGACGCCTTTGGCCAGGAAGAAGGGCTAAAAGTGAGGGCAGAAACCGATCCTGACGTGATCAAAGCTCTGGATCTGATGCCGCAGGCACGCGCGCTGGCCGACAACGCCAAGCGAGTGATTGCGGAACGGAATGCGGCTCCGATCGCACGTTAAGAATTTAAGTTTGTTTCAAAAGAAGGCTCGGGCACACCGGGCCTTCTCTTTTTGATGCGGTTTCGCATACCTTATGAACCGTACCTCCCCTATCCTCCGTCGGCTGTCGATCGTGACGGTATTGACGGTCGCGATTTGCAGCGGCCAGGAAGCGCAGAACTCTCAGCCGCATCCCCATCGAGTGCCTGGCAAGAAGCTGACCGTCCAGGGCGTCCCCAATTTCGGAGAAGTTACACCGACACTTTTTCGTGGAGCGCAGCCGTCACACGAAGGCTTTGAAGCATTGGCGAAAAGGGGCGTCGACATTATCGTGGACGCGCGAGGAGGCGACCGAGCCGGTAGTGAAGGAAAAGAAGTAAGCCGCCTCGGAATGAAATACGTCGCGATTCCGTGGGAATGTTCCTCTCCTCGCAACGATGTGTTCGCGCGATTCTTGAAGCTGCTGCAGGACAATCCAGATAAGAAAATTTTCGTGCACTGCCTGCAGGGCGTGGATCGCACCGGCATGATGATCGCGTCTTATCGTATGGCCGGTGAGGGGTGGAGCGCGGACGATGCCCTGATAGAGATGAAGGACTTTGGGTTCTCAGGTTCGCACCATTTCTTTTGCCCGAGGTTGGCATCATACGAGCAGAGTTTCCCGACTCGACTGAAGAGCAGCCCGGAATTCGAGGGGCTGCGGTCAGTACCTGCTAGATCGTCCGCCGCGGGTTCGAAATAGTCAGTTGTCCTAATCCCCTGTGACCGACCCAAATGCCTCTTGAGTACGGCCTGCGAAAGCCCTAAAGTACTGGGGAAGAGGAACGCAATACGCGGAGGCGTCCGTCTGCCAGCGGCATTACTGCTCGAACCGGGAAATTGGCTGCAAGCGGCACCGCAAACCGTACCCTTGGTCGTCGCGGTCTCTGTGGCGGTAATTGCCGGGGTTCTCGACTGGCGTTATCGCCGAATTCCGAACTGGCTTACGATGACGGGTTTACTGGCAGGTGTGGCGGCCAACACAATCCTGCATCGCTGGCCAGGGCTAAAAGCGGCGCTGCTCGGAGCGTTGCTGGGGTTGGCAATCCTGCTGCCGTTTGTGCTGATTCGCAGCCTGGGCGCAGGAGATTGGAAACTGGGGGGTGCGCTAGGTGCTTGCCTGGGGCCGAACCAGATGCTGTCTGTACTGATCGGCACAATTCTTGTAGCCGGATTCATGGCGCTGGCAGTCGTCATCTGGAGCGGCCGATTGAAGCAAACCTTGCTGAACATCGCGCACCTGCTAGCCGCCCTGCTCAGTTTGCGGATGCCCGGGCGCGAGGTGTCGCTCGACGATCCGCAGTCCACAAAGATTCCTTTTGGCGTGGCCATGGCCGCAACCGTGCTGTTTTATGGAATCGGCAGGGCTAGCGGGCGACTGTAACGTCCAAATCTGCTTTATGATTCGATAGCTAGGGTTTTGTTTGGCAACCGGAGCGAGGGTTCTATCGTGGCGGCACTGAAAGCAATTGCGCGCAGTCTACGGTCAACCGACGGAGCCGAGATCGCCGAAGCCGCTCTGGTCCTGCCTTTGGTGTTTATGCTCCTGCTCGGTATCGTGTGGTTCGGACGCGCTTTCAACATTTACTCCACAATCACACAGGCGGCACAGCAGGGAGCCATCACAGCAGCACGGTCGTCATGTGTGACGTGCAACAATACCCCGTCAACAGATGCACAAGTGGCCACGGCGGTCACATCATTGATGCAATCTTCCAGTCTGGACACTTCGCAAATCATTGTAAGTTCCGCCAGCCCGACATTGTGCGTGACGCCTCCGGGGGTGTGCACGACAAATAGCAACATCACGATCTGTCGCAACGCGCAACTGAACCCCACCGTCGGCGGGACCCAGCCCGTGCAGTGTGGAGCGGTAGTCAGCTTTCAATATCCGTTCAAGTTTTACCTGCCGTTCACCTCTCTCAACCTGCAGCAGATCGTGATGACGGCGCAAGCGCAGAGCCGAATGGAGAACTAGATGGTTCGCACTCCGCAACGGCGCATCGTGCACGTTTTGAAACTCGCTAGAATTGGCGCACGCGTCGTGCTTAGAGAAGACCGGGGCTCCGCGTTATTGGAATTTGCCATCACGCTTCCGCTGCTCGTGGTGTTTGTCGTCGGCATCTACGACTTCAGCGATGCGTTTAACCAGAAGCAGAAGATCGCTCAGGCGGCGCAGGAGGGAGCGATCCTCGCCGGAGCGCAGCCGCGGAACGACATTCAACAGAATAACCCTAACCCGAGTCCCGACTCCCTGCAGCCGGTGGTAACGTCGATTTTCAACTCGTTGGCCGCCGGTAATCTCTTGCCCAATGCGAATACCGGAACGTGCAAACCTCCCGGCGCTGCAACTCAACCTACCCCCTTGCAGTGGCAATTCAAGATTTCCGGGTGTTCCGGAACTCCTACCGACGACCTCGTGATTACCGTCAACCGCGCTACAGTGTGTATTTCCGGTCCAAATTGTTCGGCCGGACCACCCGTGGCGGTCGGCACGGTGGTCACCGTAAGATATCCGTATCATTGGCGATTCGGCAGTGTGATTCAATTGCTATTCCCGGGCCCGAACAGCTATTTAACCCCAACCCAGTTGACCGAGAGCGCTACGGTCCAAAACCAGATGTGAGGATTCTTGCGACGTTTTCGAACTAATCCGCGGCGAGCCATTCAGCGAAGTGACGAGAAGGGGATCGTCATCATGCTGGTGGCGGTCGTCATGCTGTTCGTGGTCGGGGCGATGGCTGCGCTTTCGATCGACGCGGTGACACTCTATACCGCGCGCAGCGAGGCGCAACTTGCGGCCGATGGCGCCGCGCTGGCAGGAGCGCGTGTGCTCGCCAACTCGGGCATGACATCCGACGCAACCGGTGGTTTTACCGGTACCGCAGAAACTCAGGCGAAGGCCGTCGCCACAGAGGTGGCACAGCAGAACCTTGTGGGCGGGCGGAACCTGACTGCTCCCGAAGTCACCAGCATCACTTTTACAGGACCGCCCACCAACCCGCGCATCACCGTGCATGTGCAGAGAACCGACTTGCCGACCTTTTTCGCGCGCATCTGGGGAAGAACCCAGGTCACGGTAGGCGCGTCGGCCACGGCAGAAGCCTATAATCCGTCAGGCGCGAATGCATTGGTTGGGACGACGACTCCAGTTGCACTCACTTGTGTAAAACCGTGGCTGCTGCCGAACCTGGACCCAACCAGCACCACCAGCGGCGCTATCTTTGTTACGTCAACCGGCGCCATCACCAATACTGGGCTGCTGGGTTTGTCGCCTTTTTCGTCTACCCCGATCCCCAGACTGGAGCCCGCCTGCACCGACTGCAGCGGCACCCTCGGCGCACCCACTGCTTGGCAATACTATCCCGGTGATACAGCCACCACATTTGCGCCGCCCACTCAGGCACTCCCCACCTGTAACCCGCCGTTGGCTACCAACTATGAGAAAAGTATTGCCGGCTGCGTCCTTACACCTATCTCTTGCGGGACCGGCGTGCCCAATGGCACAGCAAATATCGACTTTAGCAACTATGACAGCACCGGGAATCGGAGGCAGGAAACAGCGCGGGCAGTCAATTGCCTCGCGCATACAGCGCCGGGAGCAGATGAGGGGGATACGGTCGACACTACGGGACCGCCGACCGCGCCTTTCGAATTCATTGCAGGCCAGGACAATCCGATCGCGCTCGCCAACCCTTCCTTCGCCGGAAAAGAAATGATGGTCAGCGATTCGTTGGTCACGGTGCCGGTATTTAATAGCAGCACCACCGCGCCCACCAACCCGGTCACGATCATCGGTTTCGTGCAGCTGTTTCTGAATCCCGACGGAATCCACACACCCACTGCCGTGGGTCCGAATCAAGGCTACGTAAACGCCACAATCGTCAACATGGCCGGCTGCGGAACAGGCGCCACCGGAACCCCGATTCTGGGCAACGGCAATTCTCCAGTAGCGGTGCGGCTGATCTCGGGACCGTAAGAGCTAGTAGGGGTTGGAATCGCGCCGGGTCAGAATGACCTGCTCGAGATGATCTTCGGTTCCGACAAAAATGAAGTTGTATGCCGAGCCGTTCAGCAGTGAGCCCAGCACATCCCGCGAAGCTCCCGGACCGATATCCGTGAATACCTGTTCTTGTTCGGCACCCGCCGGAATCGCAATCTCAGCGTGCGTCTGGCGCTGCACTTCATACAAGACTTGCGCCAGCGTCGCGTGCTCCGCGTGGATGCGCAGCATTCCATTTTCGAAATTCACGGTCACTGCTGGCTTGGGCGGCTGCGGCGTTTCGCTTGCGATTTTCGGTTCGACCGGCAAATTCGGAACGCCGTCAGATACTGCTTCGATGAGCTTCGGCGTAACTCCGGGCGCTGAGCTCGTGGCAACGGCGGCATTCTGCAGCTTCGCCACTGGCGACCGAACCACGTTCACCGTCGCCGAAGCGGCAGTCCCTGCACCCAGCTTCACAATCACCGAATGGTTATTCGTCGAAATGGCATACGCCTGCGGCGACGTCAGGTCGAGCACGATCCGCGTAATCGGAGGGTCATTGAAGAACAAACCGGAACGCACGCCTTTGAGGGGTCCCTGATTCACCTTGAGCCCACGCAAGTCCTCGGCGGGAAGCGCGCCCGGGAAATCAACCACAATGCGATCTGGCCCTGTGATCACCTGCGTATTGGGCGCGACCGCTGCACCAGAAGTCTGAATCTCTATTTCCAGTGCATCACCCGTCCCACGCACCAACAGGTGCTGGACGTGCGCAACCGGCGCCGCGCTTTTGGCAGAACTCTGCGCAAAGACCGTGCCCGGCAACAACGCCGCGCAGGCCAACAAGGCTCCGGCATGGATTCGGCGGGGCATGTTTCCTAAGTCATGGTTCCTAAGCAAAGTCTAGCAGTTCTGGCAAGGCCAATTCACACCAGAAGTCGTAGCACTAATTGGGGGAGTGGCCGGCAGGTGGTAGGAAAAAAGAAAAAGCCGGCCACCCTGCCCCGAAAGGTCGAGACTGAGTGCTCGGCTTCTTAACGCGAAAAAGCTGCCTATTTACCGCCGTACGTGCGCGGAGAGCCAATCCCCGTGCACTGATCAAAGCCCACCGTGCAGCGCGCATCGCCCTGCGTGATGTCGTTGAAATAGGCCTTGTATTCGGTCGGATTGGCCAGTTCCCCGTACATCAAATTAAGCTCGGCAGCGGTGGACGGCTCCTTGTTGCCAGCTGCATTCACAATGCCCGCAAAGGTCGGCGACGCCCAGCTCGTGCCGCCCACCGACACCCAGCCTCCCTGCAAATAGACCGCCGCGCAGCAGAAATCGGAAGCCACATCCGGATACCCGCGATGCGTTCCAACCACGCCCGTCACGCCGCTCTGGTAGCTCGGTGTCGGCTCATACGGACTGAGGTCGCCTCCACCCCCACCGGTGTAGTATTGCTCATTCACGAAGTTGCCGTGCGTGTCGCGGTTGAAATACGTACCGCCGACAGAGACAACGTTCGGAGACGACCCCGGATAGATGCTGACGCCCAGGCCCGAATCGCCGCTGGCGGCGAAGTAAACAACGCCTGGTTGTAAGAAGTATTTGTCCCAAGCAGTCTCTCGACTATCCTCCGGATCGCCAAAGCTCATGCTGACAACACCGCCTCCATTCTTGGCCACGAGCTTGGCGGCGTACTGGATTGCCGCCCAGGTTGGGTCGGTGGCGCATTGGTTGTTCGTGCACAGCACCGACTCGACCAGGAAAAGCTTGGCGTTCGGAGCCATGGCATGCGCCCACTCGATATCGAGAGCCTCTTCGGTGAGCCAGCCGGAATAGACAGGAGGTTTCGTCTTGCCTAGCCACTTGATGGTCAGGTTGGCCGCTGGGATTCCGAAGTAATCGTCGAAGGCCTTCAGATCAGAGGCCGCGGTCGGATAGTCCCCGGCATCAACAATGGCAATCGCACCCACGCCCCCGGTCGGGACCGTCTTACTGGTGTTAATCGGGCAACCGGCAGGTCCGCTCACCAACTGGTAGACGCAGGCGAGCGAGGCGGGTGTCTCATCGCCGGAACCTGGCCCGTTGGGATTGGGAACGTCGGAGTCGACATAAAAGTAGTTGGTGTGAGGACGTCCGCGCTGCGGAATGCTTGATTGCGGGTAAATAATGCGGTGTCCGTTGAACACGGACTCGATCCGTCCTTGTGCGATGGCCGGAGCAGCAGCCACGGTGAGAATCAGCAGGGCGGCCACAGCACCGGCCACGGTGGATAGCTTAAGAACACTTTTCATGCGGTCACTCCAGAACGACGATCGGCAAGGAAGCCGTTCGTTATGATCACCTGCCCATAGACCAAAAGCAAGCGTGAAACTGGTTGCTCAGCAAGGGATCTAGCGCAACTATTTGCACTTCGCGAGGACCGATCCAAGCACCGATGAAAGGCGCTCGACTGCGCCGCAGGGCACTCCGCACTTCGCGGGAGTGGTAGTGGAAGTGCCCCTGTGTCGCGATCTTGTCTAACGATTCCCTGCGGCCTTGAGATCTTTGCGGATCAAGGCAAAGTCGAGCAGAAATCCGAGCCCGGCAGCCAAAGGAACCACGCCGACCGCCAGCGCCTTGCCGGCATCCGGTTCCGATCGCGCAATCACCGCCATCATGACCATGTAGCCGATGGAAATCGCCGCCAGCAGAATCCCCCAACGCCGCGAGTGTGCGGCTTCCGATAGATCCGGTTCCATTTGCACATTCGCACCCCTCGCGATCGCCGCCAGTCTTTCGTCGGTTCGCAATCTGCGCACGCGATAGTAGGTGTACATCGCTGCCAGGGGGATCCCGAAAAACAGGGTTACCGCCACCAAACCAATAAAGTTGCCGTCCATTTTGCGCTCCTTCGCGGGCGGCTTCCGCGGCCCGACGTTTCTGTAGGGAGATACGCGAGGAACTGCGCCGAAGTTCCGAGGTTTCGCGCACCGGCACAAATGTCAAATTTTAAGAGGTCTTTCCAAGGAGGTCGCTAGACTGTGACCGGGGAAACTGATTTTCGATAGCGCCAGCCAACGATGCCCAACCCCAAGGCCAACAGCAGCATGGTCGGAGGTTCTGGCGCGACTGGCTTCTTGTGTTTGTAGCACTCGCCTTCTTTCAATATCTCATTCGCCTTGCATACACGAGGGAACGGAAGACCGACCGGCACATACGGAAACACGAAGCCACCGGCGAAAAGTGCCGGAGGATTGGGTTGACCAACCGGCAATTCCGGCACACCTAAAACAGGCCGCATCGGCATCGACGGCGCCGAGGCCACGAGAACCGGCTGGTCCAACACATCTTCGTCCGGTTCCTCGTTCGAAACTTCCGGTTTGGCCGTATCGGAAACCTGATTGCCGCAGCGCGCACGCGCGGTAATCTTGCCGTCCGTGAGCAGCAATTCTCCAGGCAGTAGCCGAACTCGTTTGCGCGTCCAGAACACGGTGTCGCGGATACGGTAGGAGAGATAAACATCACGCGCTTCTTGCAGGCGAATCAGCTTTGCATGATCGAAATCGAAGTGGGAATAGTGCCGCTGTACTGCGGAATCGTGCGCCGCCGCATTTCGCAACTCAGCAAGATCCCGCACTCCCCCAGGCACCACCGAATAGGGATAAACTCCCGGCAGACGCCGGAAAGATCTTGCGGGGTTGGCGTACAGTCGGGTCGCAATCGTCGAATCCCTGCGAGCCGCCGTACGCGCCAGAAACGACTGAGGCAAAACATCAGATGCATGCAGGGAAGGCAGTGAGGAATGACGCGCGATGCTCTGCCAGCAGACACCGGCCAGCAGCGCCCCGAAGGCCAAGCTGACTACCGTACGCTGAATGCGCAGGCGGCGGCGATACCAACTTCGTCTTCGTCGTACGGTCTTTCTGCTATCACCCTCGTTCACAGCACGGCTCCTGCACGGTCAATCCAAGCTTTCGCGGCTGAGGGAAAGCCACTCTTACAGTGCATTCCGACATCCAAACTCCGTGGCATAAGGAGTTGGGACGCAAGAACTTACAATCTAAACCCCGCCATCTTAGCAGAAATGCGCAACAAATTTCAGCGAATATGTTACTCGGATAGCCTAATTGCCGATTCAGCCTATGCGCGTCCTGCCCGGTTCAAGACCAGATGCGCCGCGAAAATGTCTTCCACCGCCAGCCCCAATGACTTGAACACCGTGACTTCACGATCATTCTCTCTGGCCGGACATTCCCCCAACTCCGCCGAGATGTGCGACGCGGTCCACCGGCCCTCGGAAATCCCCATCACCACGTCTCCAGC
>Ga0209698_10004920_pt1 | contig 14547 bp, 14 predicted proteins | sample LitLauG_LLR_2012_FD_187203 | JGI IMG/M metagenome (GOLD analysis project Ga0209698, IMG submission 187203) | Freshwater sediment microbial communities from Pennsylvania, USA - Little Laurel Run_MetaG_LLR_2012 (SPAdes) (version 2) | ecosystem: Environmental > Aquatic > Freshwater > Creek >...
CCGTCCCCCCGGCCCGTCGCAGCGTCACACCCCTCTGCCATGCTCACGTCGTGGACAGCGGACCGGCGTGGGCTACGATGCATCGTTCCATCACACCCTGCCCCGGAACGACCGGGGCCCCGGTCCCCACCGGGTCCACAGGGAGGTAGCACCGGCCGATGCGGCCCTACGAGATCATGCTCATCCTCGATGCGAGCCTGGACGAGGACGTCATCCGGGCGAGCGTCGACCGCACCACTGCGGCGATCAAGGCCGGGGGAGGCACCCCGGGCAAGGTCGACCGCTGGGGGCGGCGCCGCTTCGCCTACGAGCTCAAACATCAGCACGAGGGTTACTACGTGCTCATCGAAGCGACGGCCGAGCCGTCGGCGTTGGCCGACCTCGACCGGATGCTCCGACTCACCGACGAAGTGATCCGCCACAAGATCATCCGGGTGCCTGACCTGGTCGCCGGGCGCAGCCCACGACCGGTCACCGCAGACGGAGACGCCGCGGCGGCGCCCGACGCACCTGGAGTGTGAGACATGGCATACGACAACACCGTGACCATCGTGGGCAACCTGACCCGCGATCCTGAGCTGCGGTTCACCCCGAGCGGCCAGGCGACCGCCACGTTCGGCGTCGCCGTCAACCGGGTCTGGACGGACCGCCAGAGCCAGGAGCGCAAGGAGGCCACCTCCTTCTTCGACATCGTGTGCTGGGGCCAGCTCGCGGAAAACGCGGCGCAGTCGCTGACCCGAGGCACCCGGGTCGTGGTGAGCGGCCGCCTCGACCAGCGCTCCTGGGAGAACCAGGAGGGCGAGAAGCGCTCCAAGATCGAGATCACTGCCGACGAGGTGTCGCCGAGCCTGCGCTGGGCGACGGTGGAGATCACCAAGAACGAGCGCCGCAGCCCCGATGGGGGCGGGGGAGGTGGCGGCAACGGCCAGTACCGGGCTGCGGCCAACGAACCCGCGCCGTCGTATCCCGCCTATGACGAGGAGCCGTTCTGAGGATGGCCCGGAGCAAGGACGGCCCGCGCGGGCGCGCGCCCAAGCAGGTGCGGGTCGGCGCCAACAAGAAGGTCTGCACGTTCTGCGAGGAGCAGGCCGCCTGGGTGGACCACAAGGACACCAACCTCCTGCGGCGGTTCCTGAGCGACCGCGGCAAGATCCGCCCGCAACGGGTGACCGGGACCTGTGCGCACCACCAACGGTTGGTGGCACTCGCCATCAAGACGGCCCGTGAGGTCGCGCTGCTGCCGTACCCGCCGCGCATCGTCAACGAGCGGGGCCCCGGCCGCGGTCGGGGTGCCTCGGCGGGCCGCAGCCCGACGGCGCCGGACGCAGCAGCGTCGGCGGAGACGGTGGCCACCGACGACGGTGGAGCAGAGATCGAGGCCGGGACCAGCCGCGACCTCGTGGCGAGCGGGGCGGAGGCGTGATGCGGGTCGTGTTGCGGACGGATCTCGACAACCTGGGCAAGCGGGGAGACATCCTCGAGGTGGCGGACGGCTACGCCCGCAACTACCTGCTGCCCAAGGGTCATGCCATCCTGGCCAGCGCCGGTGTCGAGTCACAGGCCACGGCCATGCGACGGGCCCGCGACCTGCGCGACGCCAAGGATCGCGAGTCCGCCGAGGTGGTGGCTCGTCGCCTGGTGCCCACGGTGATCCGGATCCCGGCGCGCGCCGGTGCCGAGGGCAAGCTGTTCGGGTCGGTGACCCCGGCCGACGTCGTCCAAGCCGTGCAGGACCAGACCGGCGTCGAGCTCGATCGCCGCAAGCTGCAGCTCGACGAGCCGATCAAGTCGCTCGGCACCCACGAGGTGCCGGTCAAGCTGCACAGCGACGTGGAGTTCCGCATCACCGTCGAGGTCGAGCGCAGCTAGCAGCGCCCGGCTGGCGACACCAGCGGTGGGCGTCGCCAGCCATCGGCCCTGGGCCCCGTCCTTCGGTCGCCCACTCGTCGGGCCCGCCCGACCGGATTGGTTCTGTCGCGCCACCCAGGGCGGTCACAGCACCCAGGTATCATCGAACACATGTACGATCTGTGGAGAACTCCCCTCGATTTCCACCGCATATCCACCAGGCTTCTGTGGCCATCCCCTAGCGGCTCCACAGGCTGACGGACAAGCCTGAGCCGATCATGGTGCAGTCCCTGGACGACGTCCGCCGACGACGCAACAACGAATCGGGTGGCCGGGTCCCTCCCCACAACCTGCAAGCCGAGGAATCGCTCCTCGGCGCCATGTTGCTGTCGCGCGACGCCATCGCGGCGGCCGTCGAGGGCTGCAACGCCGACGACTTCTACAAGCCCGCCCACGGGCACATCTACGACGCCATCACCTCGCTCTACGGGCAGGGCGAGCCGGTCGATCCGGTCACCGTCGGCGACGAGCTGCGCCGCGCCGAGCTCCTCGATGCCATCGGCGGCACGGCCACCCTCATCTCCCTCCAGGCCAACACGCCGGCCACCGCCAACGCCGGTCGCTACGCCCGCATCGTCGAGGAGCACGCCCTGCTCCGTCGACTCATCGGCGTGGCCGGCGAGATCGCCGAGATGGGCTACTCGCTGCCCGATGACATCGCCACCACCATCGACCGGGCCGAGTCGATGGTCTTCGAGGTGGCCGAGCGTCGGGTGACCGACACCCTCAAGCCGCTGCACGACCTCCTCGCCGACAGCCTCGACCGCCTGGAGGCGCTCTACGACCGGGGTGACTCCATCACCGGCGTACCCACCGGCTACATCGACCTCGACGAGCGCCTGTCGGGCCTGCAGCCCTCCAGCCTGGTGATCATCGGCGCCCGGCCCAGCATGGGCAAGACGGCGCTCGCCCTCGGCATGGCCGCCCACGCCACCATGGAGGGGCAGGTGCCCGTGTTGTTCTTCTCGCTGGAGATGAGCCACAGCGAGCTCACGCAGCGCCTCCTGTGCTCGGAGGCCCGGGTCGACTCGGCACGGATCCGCAACGGGCGACTGCTCGAGTCCGACTGGCCCAAGATCAGCCACGCCATCGGCCGCCTCGGCGAAGCCCCCCTCTACATCGACGACAACCCCAACCTCACGGTGATGGAGGTGCGGGCCAAGGCCCGACGACTCAAGAGCCGCCTCGGCCGCCTCGGCCTGATCGTGATCGACTACCTCCAGCTCATGTCGGGCCGCAACTCCGCGGAAAACCGCCAGGTCGAGATCTCCGAGATCAGCCGAGGGCTCAAGATCCTCGCCCGCGAGCTCGAGGTGCCCGTCGTCGCCCTGTCGCAGCTGTCCCGCAACCTGGAGAGCCGGGCGGACAAGCGCCCCATGCTGGCTGACCTGCGCGAATCGGGCTCTCTCGAGCAGGACGCCGACGTGGTCATGTTCCTCTACCGAGACGAGGTCTACAACCCGGAGTCGGCCGACCGCGGGACCGCCGAGATCATCGTCTCCAAGCACCGCAACGGCCCGACGGGGATCACCCAGCTCGCCTTCCTCGATCACTACACCCGCTTCGCCAACATGGCCCGGGTGTGAGGCACCGGGGTGGCGCAACCGCGGTGAGGCACCCGGATGACACGGCGGCGGTGAGGCACGCGGACCGGCGAGCCACGGCCGGCGACGGGCGCCCGGGGGCCCGCGGCACGCCGTCCGGCGGAGTGGTACCGTCGGCAGTTCCTCCGGGGGAAGGGCAAACCCTCCGGGGCGGGAGACCGGCTCCTTCCCCGATGTCGATCACGGCGGATCCCACGGGCCCGTCGACCTCGGCATCGGCCGGGTTCTCCACAACTGTGGATCACGCTGTGGATTGGACGAGCCGGAGAGGCGCTGGACACAAGTGAGCGACCCAGAAGTGCTGTGGAAAACCTGTTCGGAGCTGCTGCGCATCCAGGTGTCGGAGGCCACCTGGCTCACCTGGTTCGATGCGCTCCGCCCGGTGGCGCTCGACACCGACACCCTGGTCCTGGCCGCACCGAGCAGCCTCACCCGTGAGCGCCTCGAAGGCCGCTACCTGGCCATGATCGAGCAGGCCGCCGCCGAGGTGGCCGGGCGACGGCTGACCGTGGAGCTCCTGGCCGAGTCGCGCACCGCCGGCACCTTGTTCTCCGACGACCAGGACCAGTTCTCCGACGATCAGGGCCGCGTGCGCCACCGCGGCCTGGCCGGGCCCGACCACGATCACCACGATCGTGGCGCCGACCACGACGACCCGCGGCCCGCGCCCTCGCTGACCAACGGCAAGGCGGTCCGGCCCGGGCCCGGCGACGGCCCCCGGGAACCGTCGCTCAACCCCCGCTACACCTTCGACGCCTTCGTCATCGGGGCGTCCAACCGCTTCGCTCACGCGGCGGCCCAGCGGGTGGCCGAGACGCCGGCCAGCTCCTACAACCCGTTGTTCATCCACGGCGACTCCGGCCTCGGCAAGACCCACCTGCTCCACGCCATCGGCCACTACGTCCGGGAGAACTTCCCCAACCACCACGTGCGCTACGTGTCGACCGAGACGTTCATGAACGAGTTCGTCGACTCGATCCGGACCAACTCCGGCACCGCCTTCAAGCGCCGCTACCGGGTCTGCGACATCCTCCTCGTCGATGACATCCAGTTCATGGAAAACAAGGAGGGCCTCCAGGAGGAGTTCTTCCACACCTTCAACTCGCTGCACGAGGCCAACAAGCAGATCGTGCTGTCCTCGGACCGTCACCCCCGCTCGATCGCCACGCTGGAGGACCGCCTCCGCAGCCGCTTCGAGTGGGGTCTGATCACCGACGTCCAACCTCCCGAGCTCGAGACCCGCCTGGCCATCCTCCGCAAAAAGGCCGAAGGTGACCGGACCTACATCCCCGACGAGGTCCTCGAGCTGATCGCCACCCACGTCAAGGACAACATCCGCGAGCTCGAAGGCGCGCTCATCCGGGTGTCCGCCTTTGCGAGCCTCAACCGCGAGCCGCTCACCATCGGCCTCGCCGAGCGGGTGCTCTCCGACATCCTGGCCAGCGACAAGCCCCGCCAGATCACCCCCAAGGTGATCCTCGAAGCCACCTCGACCGAGTTCGGCTTCGGCATAGACGAGCTGTGCGGGACGAGCCGGCGCCGACCCCTCGTCAACGCCCGCCAGATCGGCATGTACGTCTTCCGGGAGCTGACCGAGTTCAGCTACCCGGCCATCGCCCGGGAATTCGGCGGGCGGGACCACACGACGGTGATCCACGCGGTCGAAAAGGTGTCGGGCCTCATGAAGGAGCGACGCCAGGTCTACGACCAGGTGACCGCGCTCATCCACCGGATCAAAAGCGGCAATTGAGCGGTGGAGCTTCCTGTGTCGGCCCGATGTGATTTCGGGGGACGCGCGGTGGTCCGTCCCCTGGGTCCCCACGCGACGCGGACCCCCCTGTGGACACCCGGCGCGACCCTCGGGACGACAGAACCGGCCCTGGCCTGCCCGAACCCCCGTTCACCCACAATCCACAGGCCCTATTACCGCTGTTCACGTAATTCATCTTCTAAGAGCTAGGAAGGCGTGCGGTGAAGTTTCGATGCGAACGTGATGTCCTCCTGGACGCGCTGACCACCGCGAACCGCGCCGTGGGGCGGGGCGGCGCGCTCCCGGTGCTCTCCGGCGTCCGTCTGGAGACCAGCGGCAACCGGCTGTCCCTGGCCGGGACCGACCTCGACCTCACGATCCAGGTCACCACCACGGTGACCGGGTCCGAGGACGGGGTTTCGATCGCGCCGGGCCGCCTGGTCACCGACATCGTGCGGGCGCTCGAGCCCGGTGCGGTGCTCATCGACGGCGACGACGAGGATCTGCGGATCACGGCGGGACGTTCGCAGTTCTCGGTCCGGACCCACCCGGCCGCCGATTTCCCCCGGTTGCCGGCGCCGGCGCCCGATGCGGTGACGCTGCCCGCCGCCGGTCTGGCCGAAGCGCTCCGCCAGGTCATCCGCGCCGCGTCGAGTGAGGACACCCGGCCGATCCTCACCGGCGTGCTGGTGGCGGCCGAGCAGGACGGGCTGCGCCTGGTCGCGACCGACTCGTACCGGCTGGCGGTTCGGGACCTCCCCGGGGTCGGCATCCTCCAGGAGGGCCAAAAGGTGTTGGTGCCCTCCCGTGCCCTCTCCGAGCTGCAGCGCCTGCTCGGGGCCGGATCCGGGTCGGCCGGCGCGGCCGGTGCCGGCGGCGAGGAGGGCGCTGCGGCGGTCGGTCTGCGCCTCGGTGAGCACGACGCGACGTTCGAGACCGGGTCGGTGCGCCTGACCACCCGGCTGATCGAGGGCGAGTTCCCCAACTACCGCCAGCTGATCCCCGCCGAGTACCCCAACTGCCTCAAGGTCGGGCGCGAGGCGCTGCTCGACGCGGTCCGCCGCGTCAAGTTGCTCGTGCGCGACCCGACGACCCCGGTGCGCATCGCGCTGCGCTCCGACGCCATCGAGCTCACCGTCATCACCCAGGACTGGGGCCAGGCCACCGAAGAGGTCGACGCCAAGTACGAGGGTGCGGAGATGACCGTGGCGTTCAACCCGAACTACCTGATCGACGGGGTCGAAGCGATCACCAGCGACGAGATCCAGCTCGACACCCTCGACGCCCTCAAGCCGGCGACGATCCGCTCGACCGAGGGCACCGGCTACCTCTACCTGCTGATGCCCGTCCGGGTCTCCTGAGGGCGCGGTGCGCCTCGACCGGCTCTGGCTGACGGACTTCCGCAACTACGCCACCGCCGAGCTGTCGCTCGCCCCCGAGGGTCTCACCGTGGTCCTCGGAGGCAACGGGCAGGGCAAGACCAACCTCCTCGAGGCGATCGCCTACCTGGCCCTCCTGCGGTCCTTCCGGGGCGCGCCGGGCGAGGCGCTGGTGCGGGTCGGCGCCACCTCGGCGGTGGTGCGGGCGGAGGCCCACCGCGAGGATCGCAGCCTGCTCGTGGAGGCCGAGCTCACCGTGTCGGGACGGGACCGGGTGCAGATCAACCGCCAGCCGCTGCGCCGCACCCGCGATCTGCTGGGTGCCCTACAGGTCACGGTGTTCGCGCCTGACGACCTGGCGCTGGTCAAGGGAGCGCCGCAGGGCCGGCGCGAGCTGCTCGACGACCTGGTCGCGGCTTTGCACCCTCGCCATGACGCGCTCCGACGGGACCTCGAGCGCATCCTGCGTCAACGCAACACGTTGCTCAAGCAAGCGGGAGGCCGCCTCTCACCCGAGGTCGCCGCCACCCTCGACGTCTGGGACGCCAAGCTGGCCGAGACCGGCACGGCGCTGGCCGATGCCCGGGCGGCCACCGTCGACGTGCTCTCCCCGGCGGTCGCCTCGGCCTACGACCAGGTGGCCGAGCGCTCGGCCCGGGTGGCGCTCGCCTATCAGCGGTCGTGGTCGGGCCCGCTCGCCGGGGCCCTGGCCGGGGCCCGCACCGACGACCTCCGCCGGGCGGTGACGACGGTCGGGCCTCAGCGCGACGACCTCGTCCTCACCATCGGCGACCTACCGGCCCGGACCCACGCCTCGCAGGGCGAGCAGCGCTCCCTCGCCCTCGCCCTCCGACTGGCGGGGCACCTGACGGTGACCGACGCCATCGGGAGCGCGCCGGTCCTCGTGCTCGACGACGTGTTCTCCGAGCTGGATCCGGCCCGCTCCGATGCGTTGCTGTCGTCGTTGCCCGCGGGCCAGATCCTGCTCAGCACCGCCGGCGTGCTCCCCGCCGATGCCCGACCCGAGCTGGTGGTCCGGGTCGAGGACGGAAAGCTGCTGCCATGAGCCCCTGGCGACCCCTGCCCCGACGGCGATCCGAGGAGCTGCCCCGCCCCGTGTCGGACTCCCTCGAGACCGTCGCGCGCCGCCTCGGCGTCGCGACGCCCGCCGCGCTGTCGGCCGTGTTCTCCCGCTGGGAGGAGCTCATGGGCCCGGCGGTCGCGGCCCACGCCCGGCCGGTGTCGCTGTCGGCGGGGACCCTCGTGATCGGGGTCGAGCAGCCGGCGTGGGCCACGCAGCTTCGCTTCCTCGTCCCTGAGGTCCTGGCCCGTCTGGAAGCGACCGCGGGGCCCGGGCTGGTTGAGCGCATCGAGATCCGCGTGCTTCGTCCGGGGGCCCGCTGAGGGTCCGCTCGCGTCGCCCTGTCTGGTAAACTACAACCATCGCGTTTCTGGTGCTTGACCAGCAGTTTCGTTCCCAGGAGCGCCCCACCGTCCGAGGTTTGGAGAGGTCGCGCGCATGGCCATGCAGGTGACGTACACCGACGAGTCGCCCCAACCGCACTCGGGGTCGTACAGCGCGCGGGACATGGCGGTCCTGGAGGGCCTCGAGCCCGTCCGCAAGCGGCCCGGCATGTACATCGGATCGACCGGCCTGACCGGCCTGCACCACCTGGTGTGGGAGGTCGTGGACAACTCGGTGGACGAGGCCATGGCCGGGTGGTGCAACCGCATCGACGTGACCCTGCTGGCCGACGGCGGGTGCCGGGTGGTGGACGACGGCCGGGGGATCCCCATCGACATCAACCCGCAGTACAAGATGTCCGGCGTCGAGATCGCCCTCACCAAGCTGCACGGCGGCGGCAAGTTCGGGGGAAAGGGGTACAAGGTCTCGGGCGGCCTGCACGGGGTGGGTGTCTCGGTGGTCAACGCACTCTCGGCGCGCCTCGTCGTCGACGTCGATCGTGACGGCCAGTGCCACCGCATGTCCTTCGCCGACGGGGGCAAGCCCCAGGGCGGCCTCGAGGTGGTCGGGCCCTCGCCCAAGGACCGCCGTGGCACGACGGTGTCGTTCTGGCCCGACAGCCGCATCTTCGAGGACACCACCTTCCGCTCGCAGACCATCGTCGAGCGTCTCCAGATGTACGCCTTCTTGAACGCCGGCCTCGAGATCCGCTTCGTCGACGAGCGCGGCGGCCACGACCACCAGATGGTCGTCTACAAGTACGCCGGCGGGATCATCGACTTCGTCCGCCACCTCAACGCCTCCAAGGAGGCGCTGTTCAAGAAGGTGGGCTACTACAAGGCGGTGGAGGAGACCAGCGAGGTCGAGGTCGCCCTCCAGTGGAACACCGGGTACTACGAGGGCATCCACAGCTTCGCCAACGGGATCTCCACCGCCGAGGGCGGCATGCACGAGGAGGGCTTCAAGAAAGCCCTCACCAACGCGGTCAACAAGTACGCGCGAGCCAAGGGCGGCCTCAAGGAAAAGGACGACAACCTCCTCGGCGAGGACATCCGCGAAGGCCTGACCGCCATCGTCTCGGTCAAGCTGACCGATCCCCAGTTCGAGGGCCAGACCAAGGCCAAGCTCGGCAACGTGCACATCCGCTCGCTGGTGGAGCGCAGCACCAACGAGAAGCTGGCGGAGTGGCTCGAGGAGCACCCGGCCGAGGCCCGCCAGATCGTGGCCAAGTCGACCCAGGCAGCCCGGGCCCGTCTCGCCGCCCGCCAGGCCCGCGACGCCACCCGGCGCAAGTCCGCCCTCGAAGGCGCCGGCCTGCCCGGCAAGCTGACCGACTGTCGGACCAAGAAGGCCGAAGAAGCCGAGCTGTTCATCGTGGAGGGTGACTCCGCCGGCGGGTCCGCCATCCGGGCCCGCAACCCGGAGAACCAGGCGATCCTGCCCATCCGGGGCAAGATCCTCAACGTCGAGCGGGCCCGGGTGGACCGCATGCTCAAAAACACCGAGATCCAGACGCTGATCACCGCCATCGGCGCCGGCCTCGGCGAGGAGTTCGACGTCGCCAAGGCCCGCTATGGCAAGGTGATCATCCTCGCCGACGCCGACGTGGACGGCAGCCACATCCGCACCCTGCTGCTGACCTTCTTCTTCCGCCAGATGCGGCCGCTGGTGGAGGAGGGGCACGTGTTCTGCGCCCAGCCGCCACTGTTCTCCACCGTGGTCGGCAAGGAGAAGATCTACCTCAAGGACGAGTCGGCCAAGAACGGGTTCATGGAGGGCCACCCCAACCACCGCAACGAGTTCAACCGGCTCAAGGGCCTCGGCGAGATGGACTGGAGCGAGCTCGGCGTGACGACCATGGCGCCGGCGCGCCGGACGCTGCTGCGGGTGGACATCGAGCAGGCCGCCATCGCCGACGAGGTGTGCAGCGTCCTCATGGGCGACGACGTCGAGCAGCGCAAGCACTTCATCACCCAAAACGCCGGTGACGTCCGGTTCCTCGACATCTGATGAGCGATCTCACCCCTCCTGAGCCGCCCGACGGCGATGGCCCCGATGGTCTCTCCGATGCGGACGGCGCCGACGGTCTCGACGCCACCATCACCGGCCTCGGGATCATCGAGCCCATCGAGATCCAGGCCGAGATGGAGCGGTCCTTCCTGGACTACGCCATGTCGGTCATCGTCAGCCGGGCGCTGCCCGACGCCCGCGACGGGCTGAAGCCGGTCCACCGCCGGATCCTCTACGACATGTCGGTGCAGGGGTACCGGCCCGACCGCCCGCACGTGAAGTGCGCCAAGGTCACCGGCGACACCATGAGCCGCTTCCACCCCCACGGCAACCAGGCCATCTACGACGCACTGGCCCGCATGGCCCAGCCGTTCAGCCTGCGGCACCCGCTGATCGACTTCCACGGCAACTACGGCTCGCCCGACTTCCCCCCGGCGGCGGAGCGCTACACGGAGTGCCGGCTGTCGGCGCTCGCCATCGAGATGCTCAGCGGCATCGACGAGGACACCGTCGACATGGTGCCCAACTACACCAACGAGGAGGAGGAGCCGTCCGTGCTCCCCTCCCGCTTCCCCAACCTGCTCGTCAACGGCAGCCAGGGGATCGCCGTCGGGATGGCCACCAACATCCCGCCGCACAACCTCGGTGAGGTCATCGACGCGACCATCCACCTGATCGACCACCCGGAGGCCACCCCCGAGGACCTCATGCGCTTGGTCAAGGGACCAGACTTCCCGACGGGGGCCTACATCCTCGGGCGGGCCGGGATCATGGACGCGTACCGCACGGGGCGCGGCTCGATCAAGATGCGGGCCAAGGCCGAGATCGAGGAAAACCGGGGCAGCACCCAGATCGTGGTGAGCGAGCTGCCCTACCAGTCGAGCATGAAGTCCATCCAGGAGCGCATCGCCGAGCTGGTCAACAACCGCGAGCTCGACGGCATCCGCAGCCTCGACGATCTCTCCGCCGGCGACGACACCAAGCTGGTCATCGGTCTCAAGCGTGACGCCAACGCCAACGTGGTGCTCAACAACCTGTACAAGCACACGCCGCTGCAGACCAGCTTCGGCGTCAACTTCGTGGCTCTGGTCGACGGGGTGCCGCGCACGCTGAACCTGGTGGCCGCGCTGCAGGCCTACATCGACCACCAGGTCGAGGTCATCCGCCGGCGTTCCGAGTTCCGCCTGAAAAAGGCGCGGGACCGGGCCCACATCGTCGAGGGCCTGCTCAAGGCCCTGGACATGATCGATGCGATCATCGCCCTCATCCGGGGATCCGACGACCGCGCCGGTGCCCGCAGCGGCCTCATGGCGGCGCCGTTCGAGTTCAGCGAGATCCAGGCCAACCACATCCTCGACATGACCCTCGGCCGCCTCACCCGGCTCGGTCGGGCGGAGCTGGACGAGGAGATGGCCAAGTTGCGCGAGACGATCACCGAGCTCGAGTCGATCCTCGCGGACGAGGCCAAGCTGCGGTCGGTGATCAAGGACGAGATGACCGCCATCCGGGAGCAGTTCGCCACCCCGAGGCGGGCCGAGATCATCTTCGACGACGGCGACATGAACGCCGAGGATCTCATCGACGACGAAGAGCTCGTCATAACCATGAGCCGGGCGGGGTACATCAAGGCCATGCCCGCCGGTCTGTTCCGCACCCAGGGCCGCGGCGGGCGGGGGTTGCAGGGGACCAAGCTCAAGGAGGAAGACCTGGTCAGCCGGGTCATCCACACGACGGCACACGCCCACCTGCTGTTCTTCTCCAACGCGGGGCGGGTCTACCGCCTGCGGGCCTTCGAGGTGCCCATCAAGGAGCGGGCCGCCCGCGGCACCGCCATCGTCAACCTCCTGCCCCTCGACCCGAGCGAGCACATCCAGGCACTCATCGACACGCGGGACTTCCCCGCTGACCGGTACCTGTTCTTTGCCACTCGGACCGGGCAGGTCAAGAAGACCAACTTCGCCGAGTACGACAAATCCCGGCGGGAGGGCTTCATCGCCATCAACCTGCGGGAGCGCGACGAGCTGATCGGTGTGATCCAGACCGGCGGCACCGACGACATCTTCATGGTGTCGAGCGTCGGGATGACCATCCGCTTCGACGAGAACGACGTGCGGCCCATGGGCCGTGACGCCGCCGGCGTGCGCGGGATGGCGCTGCGCGCCGGCGACGAGGTGGTCTCGATCGACCTGGCCCGGGATGACACCAGCATCCTCATGGTGACCGATGCCGGATACGGCAAGCGCACGCAATTGCACCATTTCAACCGGCAGAACCGCGGCGGGATCGGCGTTCGTGGCATCAAACTGACCGCACAACGTGGAAAAGTGGTGGCCGCGTTCATGATCGGCTTGGACGATGAGATCCTGGTGATCTCCTCAGCGGGGGTGATGGCCCGGATGCCAGTTCGTGAGATCTCCAGCCAGGGTCGGGACGCGACCGGCGTGCGCGTGGTCAGCCTGGGCGCGGGACAGGTCGTGGCATCTGTGGCACCGGTGCTCGCCGAGGAACCCACTTGATGGCCCGCCGGGCCCCCAACCAGCCCTCCGGGGCGGCGCCGGAGCCGATGGCACTGCGCCAACCGCTGCTGCCGCCCCCGCCGCTGCCTGGGCCGGGTGCGGGCGTGGTCGGTCCGGGTCCCGGTGGTCCCGGTCCTGGCGCGGCGGGGGCGGGCGGTCCGAGCACAGCGGGCGGTCCGGGCGCGGCGGTGGCTGACCGCAGGGTGGGCGGCAAGGCGGGGCTGCCCGAGCAGGCCACGGTGGCGGGGCCGGTCGGGCCCAACGGAGCGGCGCCTCCCGGGTCCGATGTCAAGCCCCTGCGGCCGCCACGCTCGGAGCGGCGCGGACCGCGCGTGGTGCAAGGCAAGCGGACGCGGCAGGTCATCCGGCGCATCGACGCGTGGACGGTGCTCAAGCTGTCGTTCCTGTTCTACCTGTGTGTCGCCATGGTGCTGCTCATCGCCGGCGTCGCGCTGTGGAACATCGCGGCGTCCTTCAACGTGATCCACAACGTCGAGAAGTTCATCCGCCAGCTCTTCGACCTGCAGACCTTCACGTTCAACCCGGGGGTCATCCTGCGGTACTCGCTGATCGGCAGCGGGGTCCTCGTGCTGCTCGGGACCGGTGCCAACGTCCTGATGATCCTGCTGTACAACCTCATCAGCGACGTCATCGGTGGCGTCCAGGTCATCGTGCTCGAGGAACAGGACGCATGAGCGTCGTGTAACGTCTCGGACTCGTTGCGGTGTCGTCACCGGCACGGCCACGGGGCTATAGCTCAGCCGGTTAGAGCGCAGCACTGATAATGCTGAGGTCGCTGGTTCGATTCCAGCTAGCCCCACTGCTGAAGGGCCTGGTCCGGGCGTCGCGCCGGGGGCCGTCCTTGTCGGATTCCATCCCGGGTCCATCCCGTGCGGTCGAGGGTTCTCCCGGCGTTGGCCCGTCGGCCGCCTCGGGCTGGCCGAGGAAGTGGGCACCGAGGCGCTCGGCGGCGCTCAGCGCGTTGACGGCAGGCCGCGGCTGCTGCGCTCTACCCGCTCGGCTCCTCGGCGTCCCCGGCCTCCGAGCCTGCCGCCTCGGGCGTGTCGCCCCGGCACGTACGACATGGTGTTGCCGGTCCACGCCGGACAGGCCACATTCGCGGTTATGGCACGCCTCAGACGATGACGACTGTGATGGCGGGGTCAAGAAACCGGAGGTCGCCCGGGTCCGAGGTGACGACGCGTTGGTGCGTTCGGCGCGCGCAGACGACGACGTGCGCATCGATCACGTCGGATGTCGCGCTTGCGGCGAGCAGCCGCCCGACGTTCGTGGCGTCGACCCGGTCGAGGGGAACAACGTCGGTCGTTGGTTGTCGGATCAACCGGGCCAAGCGGACTTGCCGTTCCGGTTGGCGAATCGCCTGAGCGAGCGCGGTTGCCGGGATGGTGACGCGGGCACCGACCTCCCGTGCACGGGCGAGGAGTGCCACAACCCGTCGGTCGTTTCGGTCGACGGCGATCAGACCCCCGGCGTCCATGGTCACGCCTGCCATCAGGCGGCAGAACTCTTACGGCGCCCTTTCTTGACACCCAAGATTTCGTCGCCCCAGTTCCGCTCCTCATCAGAGAGGGGGCCGCCGGTCTCGCGGAGCGCCTCGGCCAGGAGGGCGCCCCACCCGGCAACGTCGTCGAGCGCCACGCCGACGGCATGCTGTACGAACCCAGACATGGTCGGTGTCGTCCCGGACTCGACCAGGGCGCGGATTCGGTCCACGTCACCTTCGTCGAGCGTGACCGTGATCTTCTTGGTCGCCATACCGATCACCATACCATCGCGCTTCGGTTTCGCGATCTCCAGCCCCGCCGGTGACTTGCTGCCGGATTCGGGGAGCGCCTGGGGGCCTGAGCGGCCACAACGACACTTATCGTCCGCCCTACGCGTCCATGTGAGCTAG
>Ga0209698_10004921_pt1 | contig 14542 bp, 10 predicted proteins | sample LitLauG_LLR_2012_FD_187203 | JGI IMG/M metagenome (GOLD analysis project Ga0209698, IMG submission 187203) | Freshwater sediment microbial communities from Pennsylvania, USA - Little Laurel Run_MetaG_LLR_2012 (SPAdes) (version 2) | ecosystem: Environmental > Aquatic > Freshwater > Creek >...
CGTGGCAGAGCGAGGGGTGATCTTCTTCGTGAATCACGGACACGATCAGCCCGGTGGCGTCTCCCCGGTCAGTTCGCTGCATATCACCGATCTGCTGCAGAGGGCGCTGGGGGCGGGTCAGATCCAGTGCATCAGCACGGGTACGCCCGCTGCCTACGCGAAGTTAGTGGCTGAACAGCATTGGCTGGCGCGATGCTTCGAGCCAATACACGTTGCGCCGGCCACCGAGGACGAAACCCTCAAAGTGCTTGAGAGCATCAAAAGCGCCTATGAGCAGTTCCACCAGGTGGCGTACACCGACGAAGCGCTCCGGTGCGCCGTGCACTATGCCAGCGCACTCGTCACAAAGGGTGCGCTGCCCGGCAAGGCCGTCGACGTGCTTGACGAAGCGGGCGCCTCCGCACAAGTCCGTCAGGACAAGCTCCCGGCCGATGTGATGGAGGTCATGAAACGGATTCGATTCATCGTTCATCGGATGGAGGCCTCCATTGCGAATCATGAATTCGAGAAAGCACGTTTCTATTCAGGTGAAGAGAAGAAAGAACGGCTCATCCTGATTGAGCTGAGAAAGAAACACTGCCTCGACGCAACCGGGGCGTTCACGGTCGACCGGAAGGAGATTGAATCCGCGGTCAGCAAAATCGCGGGGATTCCTCTCGAAAAGGTTCGGCAAGCTGGCGGCGAGCGCTCGGCCTCAAATGAAGGCAAGGATTCGCCACCGAGCTAATCGGGCCATCCACCCTATCAAAGCACCACGCTAGTAATTGAGCAGACACTACAGTTCTGTGCATCGCTGTTGTGTCTCTCCCGCGTTTGGTCCGCGCCGGTGTGAAAAACCATAGAGACATTTTTCTGCTTCCACTTTCTGGGAACGCAATCGTGCGGACAGCTCCGCCTTCGGCTGACCCTTCGCAGCACACACATTGTGAACTCGTGATTGGATTGGTCCGGCTCCCCCAATGTAAGAGTGGTCTCAACCTCTGCAGTCGTGCGCCGAAGTTGGTCCCAGCCGTGCATTTGTTGAATGCAAGTCATTGGGCTCGGGGTCGAATTTCTCAGCTCATGCGCAGGAGATCCTCACATTATGAAGTTCGCCACAACTGCAAGACTGCTGATGTTTACTGTGTTTTTGTCTCTACCGTCTTTCCTCTCGGCGCAGGAAGTCGCCTCGCTTACCGGAGTGGTCACAGACCGGACAGGCGCCGTGATTCAGGGTGTCAGCGTGCGACTGGTCGATACCAAGACCAACGCGACCTATGGGACGACTACCAACGCGGTGGGTGGGTACGCGTTCTACAAGTTGCTGCCCGGGCCCGACTACAAGGTGACGTTCGACAAAGTGGGCTTTGAACGCCTGACGGTGTCCAACATCTACCTGGCGGTGGGTGCCACGCACACCCAGAATGCGGAACTGGAGATCGGACAGGTGACCGAGAGCGTCGAGGTGTCGGCAGCGGATTCCGCCGTGAGCCTGGACACCACCGACACGGTGGTCGGGAACAACGTCGATATGCGCATGGTGCACGAGCTGCCCATCGAAGCGCGCGAATCCCCCACTGCCCTGCTCGATTTCCAGCCGGGCGTCATCGATACGAACGTTAGCAATGACGATAACGGGAGCCGGGAAGGCGCGGTAACGGGAGCCCGCGGCGACCAGAATAACGTGATGCTCGATGGGCTCGATGTGAATGACTTCGCGACCGGTCAGGCTTTCGCGACCGTCGGCAACGCTCCAGTGGATTCGGTGCAGGAGTTTCGCGTGGAGACGGCGAATCCGCTGGCCGCGACCGGACGAGGCGCCGGCGCGCAGGTACAGCTGGTGACCAAGAGCGGGACGAATAACTGGCACGGCGCTGCCTTCGAGTACCTGCGCAACACGGTGACCGAAGCGAACACCTTCTTCAATGATCGCAACGGGATCGCCAAACCGAAGTTAATCCAGAATTCGTTTGGCGCGGATCTGGGCGGGCCGATCGTCAAGGACAAGCTGTTCTTCTTTTTCGACTATCAGGGCCGTCGCGATGCCACCGAGGCCTCGGTGCTGCAGACGGTACCACTCGACAGCTACCGCAACGGACTGGTGAGCTATATCCACACCGGCAATGACATCAATGGCCAGCCGTGCACGAATGCGAGCCGAGCCAACACCCAGCCCACTTGCATCAACACGGTCAGCGCCGCGAATGCGAAGCTCCTTGACCCACAGGGCACGGGTGCGGACACAGGTTTGATTGGCTTCATTCAAAGCCGCTACCCGCACGCCAACGATCTAACCTCCGGCGATGGAGTGAACACGGGGGGATTTCGCTTTAATTCTCCCGTGCACCGCACCATCAATGACTATGTGAGTCGCATCGATTACAACCTGAACAGCAAGATGAAACTGTTCGGACGCTTGAGTATTCTCCGCGATACCGGCGGAGACGATCAGAATTTCCAGGCGCCGGTGCAATTCCCGGGCGATCCGATCACCCATGAAATCATCGACACCAGCTACGCCTACGTGATTGGCCACACCTGGACCATCAGCCCCACCAAGATCAACCAGTTCTACTACGGAGAAACGCGGTCGCGGCTCAACTTCCCGTTCCTTTACAACCCGACTGGTGTGAATTACTTCCAGGTTTTCGGACCGCTTTCCACTCCCTATGAGAATCCGGACGCCCAGCATCGAATCATTCCGATCCCCGTCTTCCGAGACGATTTCACGTACACGCGCGGGACACACAACATCCAGGTGGGGGGCACGTTCAAGCCGATCAAGACGCAATCTCAGCAGATTTTCGATTACAACCTGATCGCGATGGGTTTGGGGCAGAATCTGACCAACCTCAGCGCCAGCCAGAGACCGACTGACCTGCTTGCCGACCCGGTTGCGCAGAACCTATGGGACAGTTCGTTTGTGTTCGCGTTAGGCCGATTCCAGAACATCTCGACCAACGTGAATTACGGTCACGATCTGCAGCCATTGCCGCTTAGCACAGGACACACGCGCCGCTACCGCTACTACGAAACCGAGCTCTATCTGCAGGACACCTGGCGCATGCGCAACGACTTGACCATGACCTACGGGTTGCGCTGGCAGTACTATTCGGTGCCGTACGAAGTCAACGGATTCGAGGCCACTCCCAATCAGGGGTTCAATGATTTCTTCAACCCGCGGCTTCCACTGGGCGCGGCTGGTTCCACCACTCCGCTTCCGCTCACTAGCTATGATCTAGCCGGGAAAGTCAACCACGGCCCGGGCCTGTACCATCCCGATTGGAGGGACTTCGCGCCTCGCTTGAGTTTTGCCTACAATCCCAGCTTCAACGACGGTTTCCTGGGCCGATTCCTGGGAAACCGCAAAACTGTGATTCGCACCGGCGCGGGCATCGTGTTTGATCATCCCACGACCAACGCGGTCAACTTCGTCCAGGACCAGGCGTCGTACCTTTTCCAGAACAACGTGACCACCAGCATTCCGGGAGATCTGGCTACCGATCCCCGCTTCGTGGACACAAAGACCTTGCCGCCGCTGACGCCTCCACCCGTCGTGACCCGTCCGTTTACCCCGTTCGTGGTCGCGGGCCTGGGAGGCATTGGGGCAGCGTTGGGACAAGTCAACTACGCCATCGACCCGCACCTCAAAACCCCGTACCAGATCACGTTTACCTTCGGCGTTCAGCGCGAGTTGCCGGGAAACTTCCTGCTGGAAAGCACGTACTTCGCTCGCCTTGGACGTCGGTTGCTGGCACAAGCAGATGCAGGCCAGGTGGTCGACTTCAAAGATCCCAACAACCATCACACGCTGGCGGGCGACTTCGCCGATCTGTCAAAACAGTTGCGCGCCGGAGTCGATCCCAACACCACTGCGGTGAACCCTGAGCCGTTTTTTGAAAGCCAGATCGGCCCAGGGGGCACGCAGTTCGTGGCGCAATCGCTCCAGACCCTGGTCACTCGAGGCGACCTGGGGGATGCGGTGCAGCAGCTGGCCTTTGATTTCTTCACCAGTCCAAACGGAGGCCTGGCGCCGGGCGTGGGCATGGCACCGCAATTCGCAACCGACGCCTACATCACCAACAAGTCCTTCTCCAGCTACAACGGCTTGTTGACTAGTCTGCACAAGCGGCTGTCGTATGGGCTGCAGTTCGATCTCAACTACACCTTCGCTCACTCCATCGACAACACCTCAGCCACAGCGAATAACATTTTCGGAACCAGCAACTTCGCGGGCGGGCTGATCTGCGATGTGACGAACCTGCGCGTCTGCCGAGGCAACTCCGATTTCGATGTCACGCACGTGGTGAGTGCGACCGGCATCTGGGAATTGCCGGTGGGCCGCGGCCGCCAGTTTGCCAACACGCTTCCTGGCTGGCTCAACCAGATCGTGGGTGGCTGGCAGCTATCGGGCATCGACAGCTGGCACACGGGCTTCGCTTTCACCAGCGTGGCCAATGCCTTCCCGCTGAGTTTCGACAACAATGTTCCTGCGATCTTCAACGGGGACAATGCCGCGATTGCAACTCACATTCATACCGACCCTGCCACCGGGGCCGTTCAGTTGTTCGCGGATCAGACCAAGGCGATCGGCGCATTCCGCGGACCGCTCGGCCTCGAGGCGGGCCAGCGCAACAGCCTGCGTGGTCCGCGCTATTCCAACGTAGATCTGGGGCTGGCCAAGCATTTCCCGATCAAGGAGAAGTTTAATCTCGAATTCCGGGCGGACGCGTTCAACGTGTTCAACCACACCAACTTCAACCTCCCGGGACTTGCGGGCAACCGGGGAACCGCCGACATCACCAATCCCAGCCAGTTCGGTGTGATTACTTCAACGGCTGATTCGCGGCAGGTGCAGTTTGCCTTGCGGCTGGATTTCTAGATTCGTCGGGCAGCCCGTATGAGGCCGGTCGAAGGACCGGCCTTTGCTCTTTACATAACTTCTGCGTGCAGAGCCACCCCGGGCATCTCGGAATGGGAGCCGCGCGGCTAGCGCTCGAAGTGAAAAATATCCATGACGACGTACGTGCTGCGATTGACCAGCACGACGTGGCCTCCGATCAAGACATGCGCGCATCCCACAGGCGGCGGGGGTAAACGGCGCTCGAACTCCTCGGGGCAAGGCATCATCTTCTTTCTCAGGCCTGGCGGCAAAGTTCCGCGCACTCGCAATTGCCTTTCGAGTCCGGGAGGCAGTTGATCCCGTTTGGCTAGGCCGGGTGGGAGATGGTCGTCGCGATCGTGGTCGTGATACCAGCTTCGCATGTAGTCGCGGTCATGGTCGGAATAGTAGTGCCGATCGCGATCCCGATCGTCGTCGTCGCGGTCGTGCCTTCCGCTTCCGTGCCCTTCCGCCAAAGCAGCGGTGGATAGGGCCAGGAGTGCGATCGTCGCGGCGCCCAGGCAACGTTTCCAGGACATTCAAGCCTCCTTTTTCCTCGTCAAGGCGAGAAATACGCGTACCCGTAACCGATGAGCAGGTTACGGATGTACACAGTCCCCTTATTGACAAGCTCCGACGCTGCGCGTAACGGCCCTGTAACCAGTAACCCGTAATCTTTCACTGCCCCGGCCTACCGCGCTACAGTGTGTCATCCTCGAGGAATCCATGGTTTCTTTCAAAACAGCGGGCACGGTGGTGCTCATCGGGGTGCTGCTTCTGGCCATCAAATACGTCCTGAACTTCGTGGGCAGAAATCGGCGTCCCTAACGCCGGGTTCGTGGCGCCTGGCGGCGTCGCCGCGTCCGACCAGCACGTTTGCCATTCCTGTTCTCCGCCCACTAAAATCATGATTCGCTAATCCGGCAGGCATTCCGCGAGGAACCACTTGCACAAGGTGATTGCCATCTATCCCGGCTCGTTCGATCCACCGACGAACGGGCACCTGGATCTCATTGAGCGCGGCAGCAAGATTTTCGACGAACTGGTAGTCGCCATTCTGCGCAACCCGGAGAAGGACCCGCTGTTCAGCGTGAGCGAGCGACTGGCGATGCTGGTGGCGCTGACCGGGCACTACAGCAACGTGCGGGTCGACACCTTTGACGGTTTGACCGTCGACTACGCCGTGAAGGTTGGAGCCAGCAGCGTGTTGCGCGGGATTCGAGCCCTGAGCGACTACGAGTACGAGTTGCAGATGGCGTTGATGAACCGCAAGCTGCGGCCAGAACTCGAAACGGTGTTCATGATGCCGGCCGAGAAGTATTCGTACCTGAGTTCGCGGTTGGTGCGGGAAGTGGCGCAACTAGGCGGGTCGATTAAAGGCCTGGTGCCCGAACTCGTGGAACAGAATGTAAAGGGGAAACTCGATCCAGCCTACAAGCTGGCCGAATTCGCGGTTCCCGAAGAAAAATCCGAAAGTCGGAAATCCAAGGCAAGGAAGAAGTCATGACTCCAGCGACCACCGACGTGACGCCCGCGATCAAGCTGACCGAACGCATCAACCGCATCGAGCCTTCCGCCACCATGGCGGTCGTGGCCGAAGCCGACAAGCTGCGCGGTCAAGGCATCGACGTGGTGGACTTCGGAGCCGGCGAGCCGCACTTCGCCACGCCGCAACACATCAAGGATGCCGCCATCGCAGCGATCAATGGAAATTTCTCGAAATACACGGCGGTGGCCGGCACGCCGGAGTTGCGCGACGCGATCACAAAGCGTCATGCCGCGGATTTTGCCTCTGACTACCGGCGCGAGGAAGTCATCACCTCGGTCGGCGGGAAGCACGCGCTTTTTAGTGCGCTCCAGGTGTTGGTCGATCACGGCGACGAAGTGATTCTCCCGGTACCGTACTGGGTGTCATTCAAGGACATCATCCGCTACGCGGGTGGTACGCCGGTTCTGGTGGAGACAGACGAATCCCGCGACTTCGCGCTAACGGCGGACATGGTGATGAAGCGCGTGTCGCCGCGGACGAAGATGATTATCCTGAACTCCCCGTCGAACCCGTCCGGCGCGGTGATGAAGCCGGAAGATATGAAACAGATCATCCGCGCGGCGCACGAGCGCGGCATATGGGTCGTTTCCGACGAGTGCTATGTGTACCTGAATTACACGGCCAAGAACTTCTCGGTCGGATCTTTGCGGGAATATCGCGAGCGGCTCGTGATTCTCGGGTCGCTTTCGAAGACCTATGCGATGACCGGCTGGCGCCTGGGGTACGCGCTTGCGCCCGCGACCGTGGTAAGCGCGATGGCGAAGCTGCAGAGCCAGTCGACCTCGAACCCCACATCGATCGTGCAGAAGGCGGCGGTCGCGGCGCTGAACGGACCGCAGCAGTGCGTGGAAGAGATGCGCCAGGAGTACATCAAGCTGCGCGATCATGTCGTGAACGGCTTGCGTTCGATTCCCGGCGTGAAATGCACGCTCCCCGAGGGAGCCTTCTACGCGTATCCCAATGTGTCGGCGTTCATCGGACGGGGCGGTCTGCGTTCGGCATCGGACGTCGCGGGCCGGCTGCTGCGCGAGGCGCACGTGGCCGCGGTACCGGGTGAGGGATTCGGGACAACCGATCACATCCGAGTGTCGTACGCCACCTCGGTGGGCGAACTGGATCGCGGGCTGGAACGGATGCGGATGTTCTTTGCGGCCTTGTGATCGTTACGGGGTTTTCGGCACATTCGGTTTGTTTGAAGCACAACATCCAAGTAGCGTTACGGACTGGCCGCCTTGCTGGCGGCCGGTCTGGTCTTTAGCTCCAGCATGAGCGACCTGTATCCATTCCGCATGCTGCCCGCGTTCGATCCGCGCCCGTGGGGGACAACGGACTTGTCCCCGATCTATCCCGATCACAAGTTCGAGGAGAAGATCGGTGAAGCGTGGCTGACCGGCGATAACTGCAAAGTCGCCAACGGGCCGTTTTCCGGCCGGACCCTCGCCGACCTGAGTTCACACCATGGCCGCGAATTGGTGGGCGAAGCCGCTCGCGATCCCGAACGTTTCCCCCTGCTGCTGAAGTTTCTGTTTCCAAACGAGAAGCTTTCGGTGCAGGTTCACCCGGACGACGCCGAAGCCCAGCGCACCGGACAACCTTGGGGCAAGACAGAGTGCTGGTACATCGCGGCGGCCAAGCCCGGGTCGCAAGTCGCGCTGGGACTCAAGCCGGGGACCACGCGAACGGAACTGCAGCGTGCCATCGAAGAAAAGCGCGCGGAAGATCTGCTGCACTGGATCAACGTGTATCCGGGAGAAATGATCTATGTGGCGGGCGGCACCGTGCACACCCTGGGACCGGGCGCAATCGTTGTGGAGACGCAGCAGCAATCCGATTGCACGTACCGTTTGTACGACTACGGCCGTCCCCGAGAGCTGCACCTGCAGGCAGGGCTGGCTGCGGTGAAGGAGAAGGTCGCGTCGGGAAAGGTGCTGCGAGCAGCGCCGTCGCAGATCGGCCAGTCGAAGAATAGACTGGCGCCAATGATTCGAGCCCCTTATTTTGTGGTGGATCAATATGAACTCAAAGACGCGCAGGCTTTTCGAACCGTGGACGAGACCGGGAAGAACTCGGCGCACATTCTGGTGGCTGTGGAGGGCTGCGGGATTGTGGAAGCTGACGGAACGGAGCCGGTCACGCTGGCAAAAGGCGACGCCGTCGTCATTCCGGCGAGCACGGGCAGCTTTCGTGTGCGCCCCCAGTGGGCGGTCGAGTTTCTAAAGGCGTACGTTCCCGGAGTGCGACTGCCGGAACCGCAAACGCGGTTGTGAACCATCATGACGAAGAGATCCGACTTTTATCCCGTAATCCTCGCCGGCGGCCGCGGCACACGCTTCTGGCCGCTGAGCCGGAAGCGGCGCGCGAAGCAATTGCTGGCGCTGGACGGGAAGCAGACCATGATCCAGCAGACCGTGAGCCGGCTGCTGCCCCTCGCGCCAGCCAGGCGCCTCTGGGTAATCACGAACGATGATCTGCGTCCCGCGATTGTGCGGCAACTCCCCAAACTCGACAAACTGCAAGTCATTGCTGAACCTGTCGGGAGGAATACTGCTCCTGCGATCGGACTCGCCGCATTTCTTCTCCTGCGCAGCCATCCGGAGGCAGTTATCGGACTGTTCCCGTCCGATCACGTGATCGCAGACGAGAAACGCTACCGGGAGACGGTATCCCGTGGCGCCGAGATTGCCGCCGCGAGCGAGAATATTGTTGTGCTTGGTATCCGGCCTACTCGCGCCGAGACCGGGTACGGATACATTGAAGCCGGAGGAGAGTCGACCGGACACGCGTTGCAGGTGCGCCGCTTTACCGAGAAACCCGATGCGCAACGCGCCGGAGAATTCCTGGCGGCTGGAAATTACTTCTGGAACAGCGGCATGTTTCTCTGGAGCGCCCGAACGCTTGCGAATGCCCTGTGCGAGCATTTGCCAAAGACCGCTGCTTTGCTGGAGCAGATCGCGGAGTCATATAGCTCGCGAAAATTCGGCAGCACCCTGCGGCGCCTTTATCCCAAGTGCGAGAACATCAGCATCGACTATGCGGTACTCGAGCCCCGCTCGGCAAAAGGGGAACTGGCATCCAATATTTTTTGCCTGCCCGCGGAGTTTGGCTGGAACGATCTCGGCTCGTGGACTGCTTTGCATGAACATCACACGGCCAAGATCAAGGTCGCCGACCAGAACATCATCCACGGAGCAGGCAGCTTTGTGCTCGACGCGACGGGAAACTACATCCACGCGCCCGGGAAGTTCGTAGCTGCGGTCGGCGTGAAGGACTTAGTCGTTGTCGAAACCGACGACGCTCTGCTAGTCACGACGCGGGAGCGTGCCCAGGACGTGGGCCGGGTGGTGAAGCATCTGGACGAGAAAAAAATGTCAAAGCTGGTCTAGTTTTGGGTCTCGATCTCTTCCTTATGCCTGAGATCAAGTTCGGTACCGACGGGTGGCGCGGCATCATCGCCGACGATTTCACCTTCAACAACGTGCGCCGGGTGGCGGGCGCGATTGCGGCCTACGTTTTGAAGTACGAAGACAGCCAACGCGGCGTCATCGTCGGCTATGACACGCGCTTTGGCTCACCACGGTTCGCGCGCCTGGTCGCGGAAGTGATTGCGAACGCCGGCATCCCCGTCAAGTTGGCAAATGATTACACTCCGACCCCAGCTATTTCGCTAGCCGTAAAGCAGCAGACCGCGGCGGGCGGCGTCATGGTGACCTCCAGCCACAACCCGTGGAACTGGAATGGAGTGAAGTTCAAGGGAAAGTTCGGCGGATCGGCGACGCCGGCCATCATGAAAAAAGTGGAAGATGAGCTAGCGAGTGCTGCCCCGTCCGCTACCAGGGCCGCACCTGTCGAAGAGGTCGACTTTAAACAGGCGCACATCGAGGCAATGTGCCAGTTTGCGGATCTTGATCTGATCGCCAAGGCCAACTTCAAGTTCGCGGTGGATTCCATGTACGGTTCGGGACGCGGGGTCCTGGCGCGCATCTTCACCGCACGCGGCATCCAGCACGTGGCGATCCGTCAGGAGGTAAACCCGCTGTTTCCGGGGATCAATCCCGAACCGATTGAACCGCACGTCGCGCTCTTGCGCGAGACAGTTAAGGAAGAAAACTGTCACGCGGGTCTGGCGACAGACGGCGACGCCGACCGGATCGGTGCGATTGCCGAGGATGGAAGTTTTGTCGATTCTCACAAGTGCTTTGCCGTCCTGACTCGCTGGCTGCTGGAGCGGAAGCAATGGCCAGGCGACGTGGTGCGCGCTTTTAACACCACCGGAATGGTGGATCGCATCGCGGCGAAGTACGGACGCAAGCTTTACGAGTGTCCGATTGGCTTCAAGTACATTGCCGACCTGATGATGGAGCACGACATTGCCATCGGGGGCGAGGAGTCCGGAGGGATCGGCTACTCGCGCTATCTGCCCGAGCGCGACGGGATTCTGAATGCCCTGCTCCTCGCCAATGTCATGGCGGAAGAGCGCAAGCCCCTCGGGAAATTAGTGGAGGATCTGCAGCGCGAGTTTGGTCCTCACTATTACGGGCGGCGCGACCTGCACATTCCAGACGCGGTCAAGCGGGCTGCGATCCAGAAGGCCCGTGCGGAAGGCACCACGCAGTTCGGCCGCTATAAGATCGCCAGGAAGGAAACCATGGATGGGATCAAGCTGTTTCTCGATGCCCCCAGACATGGCAATGGAGCGGAGCCGTGGATTTTGCTCCGGGCTTCAGGAACCGAACCCCTTTTACGCCTGTACTCGGAAGCGGCCGAGCCCGACCTCGTAGCGGAAATCCTGGATCAAGGGGAAACCTTTGTGAACACTAGCAGTTAGCGGAGCGGTGCGCTGCTTGGCGACTTCCGCCCATTGGGCATTGCACCTTCGGGCCGAGCGCATCGCCGCACGATATCTTATTATTCTCTTTTCACGACCCCCCTCATGAGATTCGCAGAAGACACTTCGACGATCGCGGCCGACTCCCCGGAAGCGCAACGTTATAACCGCATCCGGCGCTGGCTGGAGGTGGGGGACTTCCTCGTGGGATTAGTTTTTCTGGTAGGTCTCCTCCTGACCGGATGGACCGGTGCGTTGCGGGATTGGGCGTACGGAGCCGCATTTCAGAACTACCAATTGGCAGTCTTCCTCTTTGTCTTCATGCTCATGGTGGCCGGTAAGCTGCTGGGGATTGGCCTCGACTACTACGGACTGCGGCTGGAGCGTCGTTACCACCTTACCGCGCAAAAGACCCGCTCCTGGCTGTGGGACGAGATCAAAGGCTTTCTGGTCGGACTGGTGCTGGCGACAATCATCGCCGAGTTGCTCTACTTTGCCATTCGCCAGTCGCCGGAGCACTGGTGGCTGATCGCCTGGGCGATGTTTCTGACTCTGTTTGTGGTGATGGCGCAAGTTGCGCCACTGGTTCTGTTCCCGATCTTTTACAAGTTCGAACCACTGGACAATGAAGACCTCAAACGGCGCCTGGTAAAGCTAAGCGAGCGCGCGGGGACAAGAGTTCGCGGCATCTACAAGTGGCACCTTTCGGAGAAAAGCAACAAGGCCAACGCCGCGCTGACCGGACTGGGCGCGACCCGGAGAATCATCCTGGCCGACACGCTCCTGGACCACTATTCGTCGGACGAAATCGAGGCCGTGTTGGCGCACGAACTCGGCCATCACGTGCACAAGCACATTTTCAAGAGCATCGTCGTGCAGGCAGGGATCACGTTGTTCGGCTTTTGGGCGGCGAATTTCGTGCTCCACCTGGCCACAGAAGAATGGCGGATGTTCGACACTCTCTCGGACTTCGCCAATCTGCCCCTGCTGGTGCTGGTCGCGACCGTTCTGTCGCTCCTTCTGATGCCGGCGATGAATGCATATTCCCGGTTCAACGAGCGGCAAGCCGACCGCTACGCCTTCCAATCGATCCAGAGCGTGCAGCCGTTTATCAGCTCCATGAACAAGCTGGCCGCGCAGAATCTCGCCGAGCGTACACCTTCAAAATGGGTGGAGTGGTTCTTCCATTCCCACCCGGCGATCTCGCGGCGTGTGGCAGCGGCCGAGGCCTGGAATCTTCAGTTCGCCATGGCTCCGCGTAGATAGGGCTCAACGGCCCCGGATAATCTCTTCCACGCGGCGAGCATCTTCTTCCGTATCGACTCCGACCGTGTCGTAGGGCGTCTCCCCAACATAGATCGGAATGCCGTTCTCGAGGAAGCGCAGCTGTTCAAGACGTTCACTCTTCTCCAACGATGACTCTGGGAGCGCCACGAACTGATCCAGCGCCGCCTTCCGATAGGCATAGAAGCCCAGGTGTTTGTAGTAGCGAGGATGCACCTGGTCCCGGTCGTGGGGAATCGTAGCGCGCGAGAAGTAGAGGGCACGGCCGGTAGAATCCGTGACCACCTTCACGGCGTTTGGGTTCGGGATATCAACATCGGCCGCCGGGGTCTTCAGCGTTCCCACGGGCACGGCCGGGTCGTGCATCAGTTCGAGAAGCGATGCGATGTGTTCGGAGCAAGTAAGCGGCTCGTCCCCCTGGATGTTGAGATAAACATCCGCAGCCACTTGGTCCGAGACTTCGTGAACGCGCTCCGTGCCGCTTCGATGCTGCGAGGAGGTCATCCGGGCATGCCACCCGTGCTTCAGGCACGTGGCCATGATCTCTTCCGAGTCGGTCGCGACAATTACGTCCGCGAGCCTTGTAGATGCGGACACGCCCTGGTAGACCCGACCGATCATAGGGATTCCGGCGAGGTCCCGAAGCGCCTTGCGGGCAAGTCGGGTGGAGGCAAGGCGAGCCGGGATGACAGCAATTGCTTTCATGGGAAGAATAGTTTCTTGCTTGGGGGCCTAACTTGCAACAACGGGACGCCACAAGAGGCGTCACGCGTGGGGGATGCAGTTCTTAACCGAGTTTGACACTCCGTGAGTGAGACTCTTAAAATCATTGAGTTAAGCGCTGCGTACCGACCACGACGCTGCGAATACCGCGGGAACTAGCCAAGCCCGGCTCTCCTCTGATTTCGATTTTCCTGCAATGGCGGTGTAGCTCAGGTGGCTAGAGCGAGGGTCTCATAATCCGCGAAAACCCGCTGCCAGAGCCTGTTTTCAATGCCTTAGAACATGGCAATGAGATTGCGTTGACCACGTTTGACTGCGTCTGTAGGACGATGTTCTAAGAAATGTTCTAAGAAAATCTGGCCGCCCCGTACGCTTTAGTTCTTTTCGCGTTGCCCGGACGTGAGGTACAAGAGGTTTCCCGCAGGCTTGCCGTTGAACATCACGTTGCCTGATGAATCAAACTGGAACGCTGCACCCCATAGAATGAAGCACCCGCTCTTGGGGACGCAGCTGCACAGACCCGGATGATCGGAGCAACGATAGATTCCGTTGCTGTTGTACAAGGGCAGGTCATCGCGGCGTTGGGGAGGGCAATGCTCGTCGCCGTGCCCCGAGTCGATAGTTCCACCAATCCATTCTTTGTTGTCCTGATGAAAAACGATCTCGTAGGTTTTGAACTGGAGGATCGATCCGATACATCCACTCGAAGCCGCAAGGTCGTTCGTTTTGAAATAGACGCCCGCGCCAGACGTGAGGAGGTCGGCAAAATTAACGGTTGGGGGCGGCCCCGGGGGGCCTTGCTTGCGTAGACCCGGCAAGCTGAGATCACCTGTGCCGCCTACAATTTTGTGGTCGTAGTGGACCGAAACCGTAATTGCCGATTCTCTCGTTTTCCGAGTGCAAAGAACCTCTCCCCCAGCTAACCCAATCTCCTTGGGTAAGGCCTCACATTTAGAAGTGCCTGTAATGGTTGGAGGCTGTTTTTCACTAACTCCTTTGTCGGCATCTCCTGTTGGTTCCAATGCGAAAACTAGACGCACGTTCATTGGATCGGACGTCGTTTCGAGCCATGCGTGGAAGCCCACTTGATTGATACACGCTTGGTAGGCTTGCACTATTTTCGTGTCTATCGTTTGAGAGTGCTCTTTGAACGTCTGTTTAATCTGATTCCACCCTTCGTTCGAACCGCACTTGTCATCAACCGAACTGGACCCCTGATTTTGATTCGCATTGCCCACAAAGTCATCGTAGCTAAACCCATACGATTGTGCTGCCGACTGTGCATCGGCATGATGTGAGC
>Ga0209698_10004922_pt1 | contig 14542 bp, 15 predicted proteins | sample LitLauG_LLR_2012_FD_187203 | JGI IMG/M metagenome (GOLD analysis project Ga0209698, IMG submission 187203) | Freshwater sediment microbial communities from Pennsylvania, USA - Little Laurel Run_MetaG_LLR_2012 (SPAdes) (version 2) | ecosystem: Environmental > Aquatic > Freshwater > Creek >...
TCATCAATCAGAAAAACCAAAACATGTTCTGCATTTATGTCGCCATCGGGCAGAAGCGATCGACGGTTGCCCGTGTGGTCAAGACGCTGCAGGATACGGGGGCCATGGACTACACCACCGTGGTGGTGGCCGGCGCCAGCGAGCCCGCGCCGCTCCAATTCTTGGCCCCCTACACCGGCTGCACCATCGGGGAATATTTTCGCGACAACGGGCAACATGCCCTCGTCGTCTACGATGGCGGCCACACCACGTTCTGGAGCAACGATTTTACGCCGGTGACGGCGCCACGCACGCGCTTCAACGAAGTCGGCATGACGCAGCTGGGCTTCGGCCTGCCTTTCGCGCTCGCCGCCAAGCTGCAGCACCCCGCGGCGCCCGTGTTCAACGTGACGGGCGACGGCGCCTTCGGGTTCACGATCCAGGAGCTGGACACGGCACGACGCTACGCGCTGCCGGTGATCAACGTGATCCACAACAATGCGTCCTGGGGCGTCATCAAGGCCGCGCACCGGCGCGGCTATGATTTCACGCTGGGCGATGACCTGGAAGGCACCGACTATGCCGCCATTGCGCGCGGCTTCGGCTGCCATGGCGAGGTCGTGACGGAGCGGGCGCAGCTGCGGGGTGCGCTGGACCGCGCGCTCGGTTCGGGGCTGCCGGCGGTGCTCGACTGCCGCGTGCGCTTCGAACCGCATCCGGGCATGGCTGAGTTCGGCCGCATGGGCACGGTCGGCCTGTAGGGCGCCGGCATTCGACGACCGCGGCTTGGAACAGCGCGAATTCAGGCGGATCCCTTGCCGGCGGCCGGTCGCCGGCGCGGGCTGTTGCGCGGCGGTATCGCCCGGCCCACTTCGGCGGCGACCGCGTCGATCTGCGAGCGCAGCCACTGGAGGCCCGCGTCGTCGGCGTGCGCGGCGTGCCACTGCAGGATTTCAATCATCGGGGGCATGACGAAGTCGGGCTCCAGGATGCGGATCGCGTCCGTCGCAACGCACTGCCGGGCCAGCCGCGCGGGGATGGTGGCGATGCGTGCGGTTCCGGTGACGGCCGCCGCCAGCAGCGAATAATTCGGCAGCGTCAACCGCACCGCGGGCTTGAAGTGGTAGCGCTGCTGGAGCCAGGCATCGAAGGCGATCACGCGTCCGGGATCGGGCTGGAACACGACGTGGTCCGCCGCCTTGAAGGCCGCGAGCGACAGGGTGGTCCCGAAGGCCGTATTGCCCCGATCGACCACGCACACCAGCCGGTCCTCGAACAGCACTTCGAACGGGCAGGCCTTGAGCCGGTAGCGGTCTGGCGTGATCATCAGGTCGAGTTCGCCGCGGTGCAGTGCCGTGAAGGCCTGGTCGGCCACCGGCAGGATCTCGATCGCAATCAACGGCGCCAGCGCGGCACAGCGGCGCTGCACTTCCAGCAGCAGGACGTTGACCGCGTAGTCCGAGGCGGCGATGGCAAAGCGGCGCGTGGCGGTGGCCGGTTCGAAGGCGGCGGGGGCCTTCAGCGAGGCGTCGATCTGCAGCAGGATGGCCCGCACCGCACCGCTCAGCCGCGCCCCGTAGGGGGTGAGTTCCATGCGCCGGCCGACCGAGACCAGCAACTTGTCGCCAAAGTGGCGCCGCAGTCGCCCGAGCGCGCTGCTCACGGCCGGCTGGCTGAGGTGCAGCTGGCGGGCGGCCGCCGATACGCTCTGCTGATCGAGGAGGGCGTCGAGCGCGACCAGGAGATTGAGGTCCAGGCCCCGGAAATGCATGGCATGCTCCCGCTGATGTATTCACGGCATCAATGCATCGTATCCAAACAATCCGTTGTACGAAAGCCGTACCGGCTGCTACCGTGACCGCTGCCGCTCGGGGCGCAATGGGGGATATGCAGATGCCGATCAAGCTGATGGCCGCGTCGCGGCGCCGGCCCGGACTGACGCGCTCGGAGTACCAGCGCTACCTGGAGTTCTACCACGGCACCATCGCGCGCCAGGAGCGTTTCAAGATTGCGAGCTACGTGCAGAACCACGTCATCGACGGGGCCTTCGGCACCCTTGCCGACGAGACGCACTGCCAGGTCGCCGAGCGCGACGCCGTCGTGGAGCTGAGCTTCGCGTCATTCCGCGACATGATCGAGACGCTCGAGCCCGCCGTGCCTTCCGCGGCTTCGCAGGACGGCAAGTTCTTCGCCGATGAACGCACCAACGTCATCGTCATGGCCGAGGAGGAGGAGGTGCCGGTGCCGACACCGCTGACCCGCTTCAATCCCGGCCTCGGGATCGTGCAGGGCGTCGGGGCGCTCAAGGTGCTGCATTACATCATGCGCGACGAAAGCGTCTATCGGGAGGACTACTACACCCGGTGGCGCGCAGCCCATGAGCGGGCGCTCGAACGCGCCCCCTACGCGCGCGAGCAGCTGCGCCGCTGCGTGATGAACCGGCGCTGCCGCCTGAACGACAACGATGCCGCAGCCCGCAAGCACTTCAAGATGGTGGACCCGCCGGTCTTCGACATGGTGGTGACGCACTGGTACGACACCCTGGAGCAGGCCGGCGCCTTCCGGCAGTATCTCGAGGAACTGCAGTCGGCGACGCCGGCCTTTGCCGATTGGTCGCGATCCTTCTATCTGTACACCAGGCAGATCGTCATCATCCGCGACACGCCCGTGACCTGAGTTCCGCCTTCAGCCCAGCACCCCAATTCATTTCAGTGCGATCAGGAGTCCTGCCATGACACAGACGACCGCCGAGCGCAGCGCACAGCTGACTTTTCAGGAGTGGTACGCCTCCACGAAGAGCAAGGCCGCACAGCCCGCATTGACGCCGGAGCAGCGCGCACGGCCTTACGCCAAATACCTGGATGAGCCGATTCCGAAGCCCGATCCGGCCCACTATGCCCTGATGAATGCACCCTGCGATCCGGCCAGGGCCATCTACCCGGAGCAGATGAACCGGCTCCTGGATCCGGGCGCTCTCGAAGTCGAGATCGGCTGGTGCAATCTGGACAATGGCGCCGGCTTCATCGCCAACCGGATGGTCTATCCGGACATCACCGCCGAGATGATCGACTGGTGGTTTGCCTGGCACACGCTCGAAGACCTGCGCTACCGGATCTGGTACCCCCCGCAGCACGCCGGCATCATGCTGGGACCCGAGGGCCGCCGCCGCATCCTCGACGATTCGATTCCGCTGGCCGAACGCAACTGGGGCGTGACGCACCACGTCACCGAGAACTGCAACTGCGGCATGGAGAACATCGACATCACCTTCCTGTCGCCGAGGGATTTCGGTTTCGACATGAGCCGCTGGCATCGGCCCAATGTGGCGACCTTCGCCGGCGGCTATGGCTGGGCCGTGGCCGTCGACAAGCGCGAGGAGTCCATCACCGCGCCGGCGCTGATGTGCCACATCTTCCGCGAGGTGGACGGGGGACTGGAGCACCGCACCCGCTTCTGGATGGGGTATCGGATGTCCAATGGCAAGCCCGAGCTGACCCTGCCGCCCGGCATTGCCGTTCCCAGGAGCGCGGTACAGGGACTGGCGAAGCACAATGTCTGCGAGTTCACGCGCTTTGCCTCGTTCCTGCCGCGCATCTACCGGGAATTCGGCGGCCGCATGGAGGTCTAGGCGCGTGCCGGGCAGCGAAATCGAGCAGCGCCTGGCTCGCCTGGAGAGTTTCCGTGACATCGCGAACCTGCAGGGCCGCTACAACCACTACCTGCAGACCGGGCAGATCGGGGAAAAATTATCCGAGCTTTTTGCCCTGGAAAATCCCGGTGTCAGGGCGGAGATGGGCGACAGCGGGCTGTGGGAGGGGGGAGCAGGCGTGGTCGCGCTCTTCCAGCACATGGGCAGGAAGTATTCGATGCCGGGCGCGCTGATGGTCCACATGCTGCTGACCCCGGTCCTCGAGGTCGGCGCAGACAACCTCTCCGCCCGGGGCATGTGGAACTCGCTGGGCACGAACACCTGCAAGGGGCCTGACGGCCGCCTCGAAGCCATGTGGCAGGCGGGCAAGTACGATATAAGATTCTGCAGGGAGTCCGGCGTGTGGAAGTACCTGGACTTCAGGTGGTACGTGATCTTCCGTACTCCCTACTCCAAGGGCTGGGTGAACCAGCCCATCATCGATGGCTTGCATGAGCCGGGCCTGCCCCCCATCGGGGATTTCTACCGTCCCTATGACCCGGCGAGCCAGGAAAACGTGTTCATGCCGCGACCGCCGGAACCGGCGGGCCGGGATTGAGAGCGGAGCGCCAGGCCCGGGCAGGGCCGGCATCCGACCGACGAGAAATTGACCAACGCGGAGGGGTTAGCATGAAAGTCAGCCTGGCGGGCGCGATCCGTTTTCATCCGGAGCAGCCGGTTCCACTGCCGCAGCTCTACCGCGAGTTCATCGAACTCGGCGTGCTGGCTGAGGAACTGGGTTTCAACCGGGTCTGGCTGTCCGAACACCACATGGCCGAGGACGGCTGGAATCCGGCGCCAATGCTGGTGCTGGCGGCGATCGCCGCGCGGACCCGGAAGATCCGTCTCGGCACTTTCGTCATGCTGCTGCCGCTGCACAACCCGCTGAAGGTGGCCGAGGAGATCGGTACGCTCGACGTGCTGTCCGACGGCCGCTTCGACTTCGCGGTCGGCGCGGGCCCCATGGACGTCGAATGCGCGGCATTCTCAATACCGCAGAAGGAGGCCTTTGGGCGCTGCTACGAGGCGCTCGCCGTCATCCAGCGCCTGCTGACGGAGGCGCAGGTGACGCACCACGGCAAGTACTTTCACTACGACAACGTCGCCATGACGACCCGGCCGGTGCAGAAACCGCACCCGCCGATCTACACCACGCCCCTGCACGGCCCGCAGAGCTGGGAGAAGTCGGCCGAGCGCGGCTATAACGTCGCCTCCGCCCTGCATACGCCCGCCTGGACGCAGTACGGGGAACGGCTGGCCCGGCACGGACGGGACCGCAGCCAGGTGACGATTGCCACGGGGCCCATCTTCGTCCACGTCGCGGCATCGCGCGAGCAGGCCTTCGACGAGGCCGAGCGCGGCATGCACTGGGCCATCGAGTTCTATCGTCGGCGCGGCCTGCCGTTCCCGCTGGCGCCGCTGGGCGAATTCCGCAAACCGGAACACGCGCTGGCCTATGGCGTGCCGATCATCGCCGGCTCGCCCAGGGAAGTCCTGGCCGGGCTGGAGCGTTACCGCAACGAACCCTTCGATGACCTGTCGATTCAGTTCGGGCACCCGGGCGTCGCCCACGACATCACGGTGCGATCCATGCGGATGTTTGCGGCCGAGGTGCTGCCGGCGCTCCGCGCCTGGTGAGCGCCTGAGTTTCAGCGGCTGGGTGTTCCGAGCGCCTCGATGATGCGCGCGCGCGCCGCCAGCAGCTGATCCGTGAGTTCCGCGCGGATCCGCTTGAACCGTGTCGCCGGGACGGGAATCGACAGCGCCACCGCGCGGCCCACGGGATCGACAAAGCCGGTGCCGAGCGCCGAGATGCCTTCGGTGTGTTCCTCATCGTCGACGGCGATTCCGGTACGGCGGCAGGTTTCGATCTGCCTGAGCAGGTCCGCGGGCCGCGTGAGGGTGTTGGGCGTGAACCTCGCCAGCGGCCCCCGCAGCGCCCGCTCCACCTTGTCCGGTGGCAGCACGCTCAGCAGCGCCTTGCCGTTGGCCGTGCAGTGGAGGGGGAAGGTTTCGCCGATGGCCGATACGGCGCGCAGGCGGTGCGGACCCTGCACCTGGTCGGTGAAGATCGCGGCATTGCCCTTGAGCACCGACAGGTCCACGGTCTCGCCGATCGCCTGCGACAGGCTCGCCATGATCGGACGCGTGATCTGGTCGAACTCAACGCTCGCCGAGGCGGCGAGGCGGATCAGCGCCGGACCCAGGCGCACACCGGCGGTCGGCGAGGCGGCAATCACGAACTGCTCGGTGCGCAGCGCATCGACGATGCGCTGGACGGTGGAGCGCGCCAGGCCGACGCGCTGGGCAATCTGGCCGAGGCTCAGGCCCTCCGGCTCACCCTCGAGGGCGCGCAGCACGTTGATGGCGCGCGTGATGACCTGGATGCTTTGCTTGGGCGTGTCGTCGGCGTTCGAGGCGCTTCGATCCGCGGTCTTTTTCGGCATGAGGTTCAGGCTATCCCGGCAATCCAGCGCCACGCGTCAGCCAGTCTAGCACGGTCAGATTCTGACGTTCTCGCGCCCCTTGAGGGCCAGCATGCTGCGCGCCTCGGCCGGCGTGGCGATGCCGAAGCCCAGTTCCTCGAGAATGCGGCGGATCTTGCCGACCTGCTCGGCATTGGTCGCGGCCAGGCGGCCGGGGCCGATGTAGAGCGAATCCTCGAGCCCGACGCGCACGTTGCCGCCCATCATGGCCGCCTGCGTGATCAGCGGCATCTGGGCGCGCCCGGCCGCCAGCACCGACCAGACATAGTCCTTGCCGAACAGGCGATCGGCGGTCCGGCGCATGAAGGTGACGTTATCGGGATCCGCGCCGATGCCGCCCAGGATGCCGAACACGCTCTGGATCCAAAGCGGCGGCTTCGCCAGACCCTTGTCGAGGAAATAGGCTAGGTTGTACAGGTGCCCGATGTCGTAGCACTCGTGCTCGTAGCGCGTGCCGAAATCGCTCATCAGCTGGTAGACGCGGGCGACGTCGCGGAAGGTGTTGCGGAAGATGAAGGCTTCGCTGTCCTCGATGTATTTCTTCTCCCAGGGAAACTTCCACTCCGTGAGCTTCGCACCCATGCCATGGAACGAGAAATTCATCGATCCCATGTTCAGCGAGCACATTTCCGGGCGGAAGCGCAGCGAGGCGGCGAGGCGCTGCTCGACCGTCATCTCCGGGCTGCCGCCCGTCGTCAGGTTGATGACCGCGTCGGTCGAGGCGTGAATTTCCGGCAGGAACTGCGCGAACACGTCCGGATCGCCGGTCGGCGAACCGTCCTGCGGGTTGCGCGCATGCAGGTGCAGGATGGCCGCGCCGGCCTTGGCCGCATCGATGGCCTGGCGGGCAATGTCCGCGGGCTTGTAGGGCAGGCCCGCGGACAGCGTCGGGGTGTGGATCGCGCCGGTCACGGCGCAGGTGATGATGACGTTGTTGGATTTGGCCATGGTACGGCTCCGGCGGTGGTTCAGATGCCCTGGTCGTTCAGGGTCTTGAGGAACTGGAGGACGCGCTGGCGCAGTTCGGCCTGACGCTCCGGCGTCCAGTGCTGGAATCCTTCGCCACTCTTCATGCCCAGCTTGCCTTCGGCCACGAGCGCCTTGAGCAGCGGCAAGGGTCCCGGCGTGCGATCCAGGTCCGGCAGCACGGTGTCATGAATGGCCAGGGTGAGGTCGGTGCCGACCAGGTCCGCGTTCTCGAGCGGGCCGAGCACGGCCAGCCTGCGGCCGAAGCTCGCCTTGACGACCGTGTCGACGGTCCGGGCATCGCAGACGCCGTTCTGGACCAGCGCAATGGCCTCGCGCCAGAGCGCGTGCTGCAGCCGGTTGCCGACAAAGCCCGGTACGTCCTTTTCCACCGTGACCGGTGTCTTGCCCGCGGCCTTGAGCAGTTCGGTCATCGCCTGCACGGCCGGGGTCCCGGTGTGGGGTGTCCTGATCACTTCGACGAGCGGCACGAGATAGGGCGGATTCCACCAGTGCGTCCCCAGCGCGCGCTCGCCCCGCGCCAGGCCACTCATGATCTGCGTGATCGGAATGACCGAGGTATTGCTGGCGAGGATGGCCTGCGGAGTCGCGGCTTTCTCGAGCTGCGCGAAGATCTGCTGCTTGAGCGCCAGGTTCTCCGGGCCCGCCTCGAACACGAATCCGGCGCCCGCGACCGCGGCGTCGAGCCGGTCGTGGCCCGTGACGCGCTCAGCGGCCGCCGCATCCTGGCCGAGGTCGAGGAGATTGCGCCGGATGCGCTCATGGAGCGAGGCCAGGATCTGGGCTGAAGGGTCATGCACCCGGACCGCGTGCCCCACGCGCGCAAAGACCTGCGCGATGCCGTGACCCATCAGGCCGCCGCCAATGATCGCAATGGGGGCGTTCGGGCTCACCGGTCAACCGGCGGTATAGCCGCCATCGGCATAGAGGATGTGGCCGGTGTAGAAGTCAGAAGCCCGTGAGGCGAGGAACAGCAGCGGCCCGGCGAGGTCTTCGGGTTCACCCAGCCGGCCGATCGGAATGCGCGCCAGCATGCCGTTGCGCGTGGTCCGGGCCTTCTCGTTGTCCTCGAACATCCAGGCGGTGAGCGGTGACCGGAATACCGTAGGTGCGATGGCATTGACGGTGATGCCGAACTTGCCCCACTCGCAGCCCAGGGCCTTGGTGAGTCCGTCGGTCGCGGCCTTCGAAGCGCAGTAGGCCGTGTAGCCGGCCGGGTGGCCCAGCTTGCCCCGCGCGGAGGAAACGAGCACGACCTTGCCGCCGCGGCCCTGGGGTATGACCCGCTTGCCGAAGGCCCGGCACAGCAGCCAGGCACCCGTCACGTTGCCGTTCATGACGTTCTCGAAGCGCTCGGGGGCCATGTCGACGATCGGCGAGACATCGTTCAGACCGGAGCCGACGACCAGGATGTCCAGGCCGCCGAAGCGGTCGATGCCCGCCTGCATGATGGCTTCGCAGTCCGCTTCCGTATTGGGGCGGCGCGCGACGCTCGCGACTTCGGCACCGAGGTCGGTGCATTCGCGGGCGGTCGCTTCCAGTTCAGCGGCCTTGCCTGCCGCCAGGACCAGCCGCGCGCCCGCCGCGGCCAGCACGCGCGAGGCCAGCGCACCGAAGGCGCCCGAGGCGCCGGTGACGATCGCGACCTTGCCCTGCACATCGAACAGGCGGGCGGGATTTTTCAGCAGTTCGCTCATGGGGTGTGGCCTCAGCTCATCCGGCGGCGTCGATCATGGGGCCGCCTCGGGGTAGGGCATGACCACGATCATCGTGGCGACCTCGTTGCCCAGGTTCTTGACCTCGCGGGTTTCGCCGCCCGGAATGCAGCAGCTGTCGAGCGGCCCGAGCCTGACCTCCTGGCCGGCCGCGCGCACCGTCAGCGTTCCGGCCAGCACCACATAGACCTTCTCGAGCGGCGAGGAGTCGGGTCCCGCGCCGCCGCCGGGCAGGAAGTGCGACAGGCCGACCCAGGATTTCTGCGGCCCACCGGGCTCGAAGCCCTGCAGGCGCAGCGAGCGCATCTCGTAGTGGTTCGGGGCCTGGTAGGGCTGTGCGTCGCCGAAGCGCTTGACGAGCATGAATCAGCCCTTCCCGGTCTCGATGCGGTACTTGCCGGTCGGGTCGATGATGGCCACCAGGCGCACGATGCAGCCGTCTCCCTTGGTCCAGCGCCATGGGAAGGCCGCAAAGGTGACGCGCTTGCCGGTCACCTTGTCGATCTCGCCGCCGACGTTCTCGAAGCCGCAGATGCCGGCGGCCAGGATGGCGCGGTGACAAGGCTCCCATTCAGGGAAGTCTTCGATCACCTTGCGGCCGGTTTCCCGCTCATACTCCAGGTTCACCTGCGGCAGCAGGCCGTTGGGCCAGCCCGGGCCGTGCGGCCCGATGGCCGTCCCGAGCGGATGATCCAGCGCCTGCGTGTCATTGCCGATCATCTTGACCTTCTTGGCGGCAAACCACTCGCCCGCTTCCTTGTAGAAGCCCGGCGCGTAGGCATAGTACATGCGGCTGTCGCCGTAATATTTGTGCCAGCCGGTGTTCACGATCACGATGTCGCCGGGCTGGATCTTCGGCCGCGCCGCCTCCAGGTCCTTGGCGGTGATGACTTCCCATTTCTTCTTGGGGATCGATACCACGACGCCGGTGCCGAAGAAATGCGGCAGCGGCACCTCGTCCATGAACGCCGTGCCTTCCACCACATGCGCCGGCGCATCGATGTGCGTGCCCGAATGCATCACCGTCGTGATCTTCTGCGTCAGTACGCCGCTGCGCGCCATCGTGTGCAGTCGCTCGATCTTGACGTCCTCGAAATACGGCCAGCAGGGCTGACCCAGGCCCCAGGGGTGGCTCAGGTCGTAGAACTCCAGCCCCATGCTGTTCTTCAGGTTTTCCTCGAAAGCGGTGCCGCGGATTTTAATCATGTGGGATGCTCCGGGTATGTGGGTTCGTCTTAATCAAAGCGGCTGTTGCGCTGCATTAATATGTGCCCCGCGAACGGGGTGCAAAAGAGTATCGCGATACGGTACTCTGTGTCCACCATTCGGGTCTTTGGGAAGACCCGGCGGCCACCGCGGCAACGGCGGCGGCAACGGGCAATTCGGATGCTGCGATGAGCAAGGGGGGTACTGCGATGATGAAGTTCATTCTTGCCGGACGGCGCAAGCCCGAAGATACCCAGGAGCGCTATTTCTACGAGTGGGGCATCATCCACGTGGCGCTGATGGTCATGAATCCCTCGACCCAGCAGGCCTTCAAGCGCTACTCGCAGCATTACACGATCAACGGCGTGTCGAACGACCTGCTCTGGCACCCCCTCTCGACGATGGCCTGGGACAACATGGCCGATCATTGGCTGGAGAAACTGGAGGACCTCGAACTGTCGACGCGCAGTCCCGACTACGTGCAGCGCATGCAGCCGCACAAGTTCGGCGACCCCAATTTCGTCGTTGAACTCACCACCGGCAACGTCGTGTACGAACAGCCGGGTTTCCAGAACGGCGGCGTCAAGCTGATCCATTTCCTGAAGAAGAAGCCCGGGCTTTCGCAGGCGGATTTTGCGGCCCGCTGGCAGGGTGAGCACGCCCAGTCCGTGGTCAAGGCGCTGCAGCCGCTGAAACTGCTGCGCAAGTTCGTGCAGAACCCGCCGCTGCCGCTCGACGCCGCGCTGTTCAAGGGCACGCTGTTCGAGGCGGGCGGGGTCGGTCAGCACGCCGGCATCGAGGAGTTCTGGTTCAGCGGCCTCGATGATCTGAAGGCGCTGCGCAGCAGTTCTGCCTGGCCGCAGATTCGCGACAGCTACGCCGGGCTGACGGCGGAGTCCGGGTCGTTCTCGATGGTGACCACGGAACGCGTGGTGTTCGACTATGTGACACCGGGCCGCCAGACGCCCAAGCCGGCCGTGATGACGCCCGGTACGCTCGAGGCGCTCATCGACGCGCAGGGTTACGGCGGATTCAACGTGCCGCGGCCGCCGGGTTCACCCCCCGGGGCGAAGTAGCGGCGAGTCCCGAGGACAGGAAAGCCATGAAACTCTACGGCGCCGACAATCGCGAACTCATGACGGTCAGCGCGATCGAGCGGGACGGCAATACCCTGATCGTGCGCGGACGGATCTTCGGCGCCATGCCGATGACCGCGAAGCTGCGTCCCGAAGAGGCGCGCGCCGCGCTCAAGCTGCTGAATTTCAGGACCGTGCTGTTTCTGATCAGCCTGTTCTTCAGGAAATCGGGCGCCGGAAAGTCCTAGCGATAGTGTTGACCTGAGCCCGCCAAGGGTGCGGATCAGTCGCGCACCGCCCGGATCAGCGGGCCGGCGCTGGCCCCGCTCAACCGGCCGATCGCGAAGGCCAGAAATGCGCAGGCCGCCGCCGTCAGGCTGACCAGCCCCAGGGCGGCGAGCGCCTTGAGCACGCCGCCCAGCCAGCCGGCCAGGAAGGTCATGATGCCGCCGCTGAGGAACTGACCGGCGACGAAGGCGCCCGTCCACCAGCCCGTACAGCGGCCGCGGATCTCGAAGGGCAGGCCGTGCGTGGCCCAGGTGAGCATGGTCGGGAGGATCAGGCCACAGCCGAGCTGGTTGGCGAATGCGGCGACGGTGAAGCCGTGCACGTCGGCGGCCTGTCCCATGTACACATAGGTCACGCCAATCAGCAGGAACTCCAGGCAGATCAGCGCCGCAAGCTGCAGGCGGGTCGCCGCCCAGAACAGCACCGTGCCGATCGGCACACCCAGGCTCGCGATCATCGTGGCGGTGCCGCGCTGACCGGCATCGTGGATCCCGAGCTGGTCGAGCGCCAGACCGGCCTGCGTCTGGTAGGTATAGAACATGACCGAGGCCATCAGCGTCACCGCGCAGATACCGATCAGCCGCCGCCAGGGCATGGGCACGCCCGTGCCGGTGGCAGCGGCGGCGCCAGTGGACGGCGCGGCCTCATGCGCGGGTTCCCACGTGAACAGGGCGACCCCGATCGCCAGCACCAGGCTGAACAGGTAAATGGCAAAGGGTCCGCGCCAGCCGTAGGCGGACCCCAGCCAGCCGGCGATCTGAAACAGGAACAGCGCGGAGGTAGAGGCTACGGCCGTCTGGCTGGCCATCCAGCGCTCGCGTGCGGCGCCCTTGAAGTAGTCGCTGATCATCGTCGTGCTGGTCGTCATGATGACCGCTTCGCAGATGCCCACGCCGACGCGGCTGGTGATGATGGCCCAGATGTTGTGCAGGAAGATGGGTGCGATGCCCATGAACGCATAGATGACCATGGCGCCCAGCAGCAGCGAGCGCCGTCCGAACCGGTCGGAGAGGACGCCCGCCGGCGGCGAGAACAGCAGGACGCAGCCGGCCGGCATCGTGAGGATGCCGAGCTGCACCAGGTACTGGCTGCCCGGCGTGCCGCTGAATTCCTTCATGATCTCCGGCAGCACGGGCACCAGCAGCACGATGCCCATGACCGACATGGTGATCGGCAGCAGCAGCATGATGCCCTGGAGGAATCCGGGGCGGCGTTCGGCCTGGACCGTGGACATGGAGGACCCCCTGAACCGTCGTGCGATACGAGCGCACTATAGCGCGATGGATTCGTGCTCGGTCAACAGCAGCTCCCCGGGTTGAGCGCCCGGGGTGCCGCGTCAAGGGCATGGGCCGCTGGCTTCGGTTCGCCCTCAGGACGCGCCCGCGAACGCACGCGCAATCTCATCGGCGGTCTGCCTGAGGATGGGCACATGCCGTGCCAGCGTCGCCTGCGTCATGGCGCGGCCGAACGTCGTCATGCTCAGCGTGGCGAGCACCTGGCCGCGGCTGCAGATCGGCACCGCGACCGTCGCGCTCTGGCCGGGGTTGTGAGGCAGGCGCAGGCCATAGCCGCGCCGGCGCGTCAGGGCGAGCAGGTCATCCAGGCGTGCAAGCTCCGCCGGCGCGCCCGGTGCCGGAGCGCTGCGCAGCAGGTCGATCAGAATGGCGCGCTCCTCGGCACTGCAGAAGCCGAGGTAGGCGAGGCCCATGGCCGATTCCAGCAGTCCCAGCCGGTGTCCTACGGTCGTGGCCTGCACCGCCAGCGGGCTGTAGGGCATGGTGCTGTAGCGCACGCAGAGTGCATCCCCATCGAGCGTGCCGATCGCCAGCGGCCAGCGGATGCGTCGCGTCATGCGCAGGGCAATCGGGGCCGCCACGTCCACGATCAGCAGCTTCTCCGTATACCCGGCGCCCAGCTCGCGCACCCGCGCCGTCAGCTGGTAGCGGCCGCCGCCCACGGTACGCACATAGCCCTCGCGCCGCAGCGTGGCGAGAATGCGATACACGGTGGGACTCGGCAGTCCCGTGAGCGTGTGCAGCTCGCGCAGCTCGCTGCCCTGATGCTGGTTCATCGCGCGCAGCACGGCGAAGGCGCGGCTGATCGAACGGATGCCCTCCATGAGGGCAAGCCTAGCATTTCGCCAGTCGAAATACGGTGACGGCTTTGTTCGCCGGCGCGCGTGCCCGGGGCTATCCTCCGCACCCTCGAGGGGAAGTGGGGGGTGTGGTGAAACTGGCGAGCTTCCAGGCCGGTGGAAAGGAACGCATCGGCGTGCTGGTCGACGGCCGTCTGGTGGACCTGGCGACGGTCGAAGCGGATCCGTCGGGCAGGCCCGTTCCCGACGCGCTGCCGCGCACGATGCTCGAGCTCATCGAGGCCGGCGAACCGGCCCTCGACTGGTTGCGGCGTGTTGCGCGGGCGGCCGGGGCGTCGGAGCGCGGCGAGCGCTTTGTGCCTGAGGAGGTGCGCTGGCACGCGCCGGTCCGCCGCCCTTCGAAAATCTGCTGCATTGCGTTGAACAACAGCGCCAACAGCGAGCGGATCATGCAGGGGCCCCGCCATCCGGCCATGTTCATCAAGCCCTCCAGTGCGCTCATCGGCCATCTCGAGGATATCGAGTGCCGACCGGCCTTCGGCCGCACGCATCCGGAGCCCGAGCTGGCGCTGGTCATCGGCAGGACGGCCAAGAACATCCGGGCGGAAGCGTCCTACCAGCACGTCTTCGGGTATACGATCCACAACGACATCACCTCGCCGACGATGCGCGGGGAGGACACCTTTCACTATCGCGCCATCCATCCCAAGGCCGGCGATCCGAAGCAGGTGGAGCACGTGGACACCTGGGTGAGCTACCCGGGCCGCTACAAATGCACGGACACCTTTGCGTGCATGGGTCCCTGGCTGGTGACGCGGGACGAGATCCCGGATCCGCACAGCCTGGCCGTCTCCTGCCGGCACAAGGGCGAACTGGTCACCGAGGACAACACCCGCAACCTGATGCACAAGACGCCCGAGCTGCTGGCCTTCCTGAGTTCCTACCTGACGCTGCTGCCCGGAGACATCGTGTCCCTGGGTACGGCGCTGCAGAAGTCGGCGTCGGGCGGCGCGGTGCAGAAT
>Ga0209698_10004923_pt1 | contig 14538 bp, 14 predicted proteins | sample LitLauG_LLR_2012_FD_187203 | JGI IMG/M metagenome (GOLD analysis project Ga0209698, IMG submission 187203) | Freshwater sediment microbial communities from Pennsylvania, USA - Little Laurel Run_MetaG_LLR_2012 (SPAdes) (version 2) | ecosystem: Environmental > Aquatic > Freshwater > Creek >...
GAGGGGGGCAAGGCGGGGGATGGCCGGCACAGCCGGTCCGGATCGTGTGAGACTCTGAAGAGAAGGAAGGCGTATTTGTCCATTGCTTGCACGGCGGAGCGGAGCGCGAGAGGAATTTGAAGTCAAGGCCGGCCCCATAGCCCGTCGTAGGCGACGGGCGTCTCGCGACGCCCTGTGGGGCCGCCGCCGCAGGCGGTGCTTCGCAGCCTTGAGTTCAAATTCCTCTCGCGCATAATCGCCTTCATGCAATCAATGAACTGGATTGCGCCGGAGCGCGGCGACGACGCGGTGGCAAGCAGCAGGAAACAGACATGCGAAAACTTAAGCGCACTTTCCGCGCTCCGCCCGACGGCTTTTCCATCAAGCCGGTTTATCCCGGCGAGGTGCTGAAAGAGGAGCTTACCGAGCGCGGCCTTACCGCTCACGCCGTCGCGCTCAAACTGCGCGTGCCAGCCAACCGGCTCACCGACATCATCAACGCCAAGCGCGGCATCTCCCCCGACACTGCTTTGCGCCTCAGCCAGCTTCTCGGGCCGAGCGCGACGTTCTGGATGAATTTGCAGAGCCAGTTTGATCTGGCGTCCCCCGAGAGGGCCAATGGGGCGAGGATCAGGGCGGAGGTGGAGAGCGCGGCGTAGGGGGCCAACCACCAGAACCGCGTCCAAAGCGTTACTGAGCGAAAAGATCACGAACCCGCGAAAAGACCGCACCGGTTTCGGCGGCGCGTCGAATCTTTTGATTCATGACCTCGACGAACGAGAGCCCGCGATCCAGCATTTCGTAGAGATCAAGACCGTCCATGCAAATGACGCTCTTCCTTCTACCAAACGCTTGAAGCCCGACTTCGGTGAATCCGCTATTGCTGACGAACAATCCGCGCGTCCAAGCTGCTTTCTGATCGATCTTCCCCTGGAAAGTATGGAGATCGTCGGCTCCTGTCGGCGCATTGTGCCATTTGGCTTCGAGAAGATAGGTCTGCCCCTGGAACTGAAAACTTCCGTCGATCTGTTCACCTCGAATCCGGAAGGCGTCTTTCGCCGCCAAGCCAAAGGCGTCGAAGAGCTGTTTGAGGAATCTCTCAAACGCGAATCCCCTCGCTTGAGGTTCGAGCGAGGACAGGTAGATGAGATCGCTTCGGAGTTTGTCGATCTTTGCTTTGTCCGTCGGCGCGCTCTCACTTTTGCTTGCCGTTTCCGGACCATTTGAGTTCCCGCCCAAACGGGCAATAAGTTCGTTCAATCGCACCCGAGCGTCTTGCAACGATTCTGGCGTCCCGGCCCTGCGTCGAAAATCCTCGCGATACTCCCACAACGACTGGAGTGTCCGGACGACGGTGGCTTTGTCCGCTGATTGCAAAAAATAGCGAAGCCGCTTCCCCTTCGAACCGCCTTCGACTGAGTATTTCGAATCATCAATATTAATGTTGAGCTGATCGAAAAACTCAGCGAAGGTTGAATTCGAGAAATCAAGGACGTAGCCGCCGCCCATCCTAAACAGCTCGTCGAGAAATTTCATGTCGATGGGTCGGATGTTTTTCATCTTAGCGGGCCGCTCGCATCGGATTGACGATCTCAATCCCGTCAAAATGCCTGGCGTTATCAGTGACGACGACGCAGCCGTTCGTCTGGGCGATCGCCGCGATGAACGTATCGACTTCACTGCGCGGCTTACCTTTCGCGCGACCGTCCGCCATCAATCGCGCCCAGGCCAGGGCGGCGCGCTCATCAAAGGCAAGAATCCGCCTCTCGAAAAGCGCTTGCGGCCCGCGCGGACCGGCGAACCATTCTTCAAGCGACGTGCGTTTGCGTCCCGCGGGCTTGTCCAGAATGCCGCGGAAAATTTCGGCGAGTGTGATCGACGAGATGAAGAGTTCGCTGTCGTCCCTTTCGCGCAACCAGGCAAGCAGCGTCGCGGACGGCGACGGCTTTATCGCGTTGCTGACGATGTTCGTATCGAGCAGGTAGTCGGTCACAGATCGACCTTGCGCCACGGCCCCCTGTAGCGCTTGAATTGAACGCCTGAACCAGCGAGCGGCGATTTCAGCAACTCCTCGATGATCCCGCCCTTCTTCGGGGCGTATTTTTCGCTCGGCCCGCTGAAAGCCGCCCGTATTAGGGCCGTCTCCGGGGTGCCCTCGGCGAGCTTTTTAGCCAGCGTGCGAACGAGTTCCCGATCGCCCTCACGCGCAACGACTTCGAAACGCACGAGACCGCGTTCGGCGAGATGGGCGCGGTAGGTCTTGACGGCGCGCTTTTGGGCGGGGGTCGCGATGGTGGGCTCCTGTCTATGCCCGGATATATAGCCGGAATACTGGCGCCATGCAAGATTGTTCGCTCAGCGCTGCCCCTCATCCGGCGCCATAGGCCGTCCGAAGGACGGGCGTCCTTCGAACGCCCTATCGCGCCACCTTCTCCCCGCCTTGCGGGGCGAAGGGGCACTACTCCGCCGCCTCTTTGCGCCCCTTCGCCGGCTTCCTCGCCAGCACCTCGCGCAGATACGCGCCGGTGTGGCCGCGCTTGTCGCGGGCGATCTGTTCGGGCGTGCCCATCGCCACCACTTCGCCGCCGCCGTCGCCGCCTTCCGGCCCCATGTCGATGATCCAGTCGGCGGTTTTCACCACTTCGAGATTGTGCTCGATCACCACCATCGTATTGCCCTGGTCGACCAGTTCGTGCAGCACTTCGAGCAATTTCGCGACATCGTGGAAGTGCAGGCCGGTGGTGGGCTCGTCGAGAATGTAGAGCGTGCGGCCGGTCGAGCGGCGCGCCAGCTCCTTGGCGAGCTTGACGCGCTGCGCTTCGCCGCCCGACAGGGTCGTCGCCTGCTGGCCGACTTTGACATAGCCGAGGCCGACGCGCTTCAGCGTCTCCATTTTGTCGCGGATCGACGGCACCGCCTTGAACAGGTTGGCGGCTTCTTCCACCGTCATGTCGAGAATGTCGGCGATCGACTTGTCGCGGTACTTTACTTCGAGCGTTTCGCGGTCGTAGCGCTTGCCCTTGCAGACGTCGCAGGTGACGTACACGTCGGGCAGGAAGTGCATCTCGATTTTTATGACGCCGTCGCCCTGACAGGCTTCGCAGCGCCCGCCCTTCACATTGAATGAGAAGCGCCCGGCCTGATAGCCGCGCGCCTTCGCCTCCGGTAGGCCGGCGAACCATTCGCGCATCGGCGTGAACGCGCCGGTGTAGGTGGCGGGGTTGGAGCGCGGCGTGCGGCCGATCGGCGACTGGTCGATATCGATGACCTTGTCGAGCTGCTCCAGCCCCTCGATGCGATCATGCGGCGCCGGGTGCTCGTGCGCGCCGTTGAGCGACTTGGCAATCGCATTGTAGAGCGTGTCGATCGCCAGCGTCGACTTGCCGCCGCCCGACACGCCGGTGACGCAGGTGAAAGCGCCGATCGGGATGGTCGCGGTGACGTTCTTGAGATTGTTGCCGCGCGCGCCGACGATGCGAATCTCCGCGCCAGTCTTGACGGGCCGCCGCCTGGCGCGCGTGGGCACGCTGAGTTCGCCGCTGAGATATTGCCCGGTGAGCGAATTCGGGTTGGCGATGATTTCCGCCGGCGTCCCCTTGGCGACGATCTCGCCGCCATGAATGCCCGCGCCGGGGCCGACATCGACGACATAGTCGGCCGCCATGATCGCGTCTTCGTCATGCTCGACGACGATCACCGTGTTGCCGAGTTCGCGCAAGCGGCGCAGCGTATCGAGCAGCCGCGCGTTGTCGCGCTGGTGCAGCCCGATCGACGGCTCGTCGAGCACATAGAGCACGCCGGTCAGCCCCGAGCCGATCTGCGAGGCGAGGCGGATGCGCTGGCTTTCGCCGCCCGACAGCGTGCCGGAGGCGCGCGCCAGCGTGAGATAGTCGAGCCCGACGTCGCGCAGGAACGTCAGCCGGTCGCTGATCTCTTTCAGGATGCGATGCGCGATCTCGTTGCGCTTGGCGTCGAGTTTCGCCGGCAGGCCGCGCGCCCATTCCACCGCGTTCTTCACCGAGAGCAGGCTGACTTCGCCGATGTGCTGGCCGTCGATCTTTACCGCCAGCGCTTCCGGCTTGAGGCGGAAGCCGCCGCAGGCCGCGCACGGCGTCGCGCTCATGTAGCGCTGGATCTCCTCGCGCGACCACTCGCTCTCGGTCTCCTTGTAGCGGCGCTCGAGATTGCGCACGACGCCTTCGAACGGCTTCTTCACCTCATAGGAACGCATGCCGTCGTCATAGGCGAAGCGAATCTCCTCATCGCCCGAGCCATGCAGGATGACTTCGCGCGCCTTGGCGGGGAGCTCGCCCCAAGGCGTATCGAGCCGAAACTTGTAATGCCGCGCCAGCGCTTCGAGCGTTTGCAGGTAGTAGGGCGAGGAAGATTTCGACCAGGGAGCGACGGCGCCGCGGCGGAGGGTGAGGCGAGGTTCGGGCGCAACGAGCTCCGCATCGACTTTCAGCTCCGAGCCGAGCCCGCCGCAGACTGTGCAGGCGCCGAACGGGTTGTTGAACGAGAACAGCCGCGGCTCGATCTCGGAAATCGTGAAGCCGGACACCGGACAGGCGAATTTCGACGAGAACAGGATGCGGCGCGGCACCTTATCCCCCTCTCCCGCCATAGGGCGTTCGGAAGAACGCCCGTCCTTCGACGGGCTATGCGGGAGAGGGTCGGGGTGAGGGTCTGCAAACTCGACAATCGCAATGCCGTCCGCCAGCTCCAGCGCGGTCTCAAAGCTCTCCGCCAGCCGGCTCGCCATATCCGGGCGCACCACGAGGCGATCGACCACGACATCTATATCGTGCTTGAGCTTTTTATCGAGCGCCGGCGCGTCGGCGATCTCATAAAACTCGCCGTCGATCTTGAGGCGTTGAAAACCGCGCTTCATGAAATCGGCGATTTCCTTGCGGTACTCGCCCTTGCGGCCGCGGATAACCGGCGCGATGAGATAAAGCCGCGTGCGCTCGGGCAGCGCCAGCACGCGATCGACCATCTGGCTGATGGTCTGGCTCTCGATCGGCAGGCCGGTGGCCGGCGAATAGGGAATGCCGACGCGCGCCCACAGCAGACGCATGTAATCGTGGATCTCGGTGACGGTGCCGACGGTCGAGCGCGGGTTCTTTGATGTGGTCTTCTGCTCGATGGCGATGGCGGGAGACAGGCCGTCGATCTGATCGACGTCCGGCTTCTGCATCATTTCGAGGAACTGCCGCGCGTAGGAAGACAGCGACTCGACGTAGCGGCGCTGGCCCTCGGCGTAGATCGTATCGAACGCCAGCGACGACTTGCCCGAACCGGAAAGGCCAGTGAACACCACGAGCTTGTCGCGCGGGATGGCGAGATCGATGTTCTTGAGATTGTGCTCGCGCGCGCCGCGCACGACGATCGCGCGCCCGTCGAACAGGCGGTCGATCGGGGCCGCCCTCGGAGAAGCGCCGGCGCCGGATTTCGTCGAGGCAGTTTTTTCGCGGGCGCCAGCGCGGGCCATAGGGTCCTTCACAGAGGATCGAATCGCTTCGGGGCTTGCATCGCCCAGAAGTCGATGATAGAACAAAAACAGAACAACGGAAACCCGCTGACCCTATGTAGCGTAACCCGGCGCGATTTTAAGTGACAGGCGGCGGTCGCGACTGTGGACAAGTGGAGCGCCCCGGCGCTTTGGCCGCATTAAAGGTCTAGTGAGACCGGGAGCCAAATTGGTTTTGTGGACCACGCGGGTCAGGCCGCGGGAAGGAGAGCATCATGGCGGGCAGCGTCAACAAGGTTATTCTGATCGGCAATCTGGGCAAGGATCCGAAAATCAGCCGGCTCAATTCGGGCGACCAGGTCGTCAGCTTCAGCCTCGCCACGTCCGAAACCTGGCGCGACAAGCAGAGCGGCGAGCGCAAGGAAAAGACCGAGTGGCACAATGTCGTGGTGTTCAACGAGAACATCGGCAAGGTGGTCGAGCAATATTGCAAGAAGGGCACAAAAGTCTATCTCGAAGGCCAGTTGCAGACGCGCAAATGGACCGACCAGTCCGGCGTCGAGAAATACACGACCGAAATCGTGCTGCAGAAGTTTCGCGGCGAACTGACTCTGCTCGACTCGCGCAACGGCGGGGAAGGCCGTGAGAGCTTCGGCGCCAGCGAAGCGCGTCCCTCGACCGGCGCCAGCTTCGGCCGCTCATCCCCGGTCGACAAGCGCCCGGCGCTGGCAGGCGGCGGCGCGGGGGATATCGACGACGATATTCCGTTCTGAGTGGGCGCGGCGACCCTCGAAGGTGCGCGCGGAAGGTTTCTGCGCTAGTTAATTGTCCCCGGATGTGAGGTCGATTCGTGCTCGCCAATGTCGAAACGACCGAAGCCTCAATGGACCTGTTACGTTTTGCGGAAGGGCGGCGCTTTCGGACGATTATGGTGGATCCGCCATGGCGGTTTCAGAACTCGACCGGCAAGGTGGCTCCAGAACACAAGCGTCTCAGTCGATACGGAACTATGACGCTTGCTGACATAACGAATCTGCCCGTGGGGAGCATCGCCGAAAGCACGGCCCATCTCTACCTCTGGGTTCCCAATGCCCTTTTGCCGGAGGGGCTCGCCGTCCTGAAGGCCTGGGGGTTCTCCTACAAATCAAACCTGGTGTGGCACAAGATCCGCAAGGACGGAGGATCCGATGGCCGCGGCGTGGGCTTCTATTTCCGCAACGTGACGGAACTCATCCTATTTGGAGTCCGAGGAAAGAACGTACGGACACTCGCGCCCGGACGCAGTCAGGTTAATATGATTCAGACGCGTAAGCGAGAGCACAGCCGGAAACCGGACGAGCAGTACGATCTTATTGAGGCATGCTCACCCGGCCCGTTTATTGAATTGTTTGGACGCGGCACCCGGTCGGGTTGGGCGACCTGGGGCAATCAGGCCAGTGCGGACTACGCGCCGACATGGAAGACGTATCGCTACAATTCGAATGCGCCGAACGGTGCAGCGCTAATGGTCGATTGACTCTGCGTCACCGTCTATCAGTTTTGCGATCACAGCAGCCGCCTCTCCAAATGTCACCAGACCGGAAGGCAAGCCAATAAGGAGTAGCGGGCACGGATTTCCAACGCCACGCCGCACCCGGTCCTCCAGTTTGCGCCAGTGAGTCGTTGCGGCGCCAAACTTGTCTTGAACAAAAGATGCGGCCCAAGCCTCGCTAAATAGCGTTTCTCCGCGATGACGCCGTTCGTAGTCGGCGCTCTGTCTTCGCGTAGGCCGCAGTCCAATTCGATCCAGATCGGCGGCGCTCTCAATTTTCCGGTCGATGGCAAACCTGAGCACGAGCGCTCGCATGTCATTTTGGAGCGACGTTCCGCGCGTGACTATAATTCCCATAGAAATTGCGCCGTCCGCATGGAGCCGCTTGTAGTTCTCAAGATCGCGGTCGAAGAATGGATCCTTGTTATTCCATTCAATTTCGAGCGCGACGACACCGGCGTCGAAGCGCGCGATGTGGTCTACTTCATGCGAAATTGATTCTTTGGCCACTCCATCGATCGTGCGCTGGATTTCAAACTTGTGTTTGCGCCATCCTTGGAGATGCAGTGCTCGCCGCAACCGCTGCGTGCCTCTCGTTTCGCCGCCCCCCGAGCTAACAATTTCTTCGATCGGAATTGTAGCCCCGGCGAGAATGGCTTCCAATTGCCCAGCAACCTCCGGAAAGTCGACAGAAAGGATCGCCTCGGCGTGCGAATGGAATTCTATCTGGAAGCCAGCGGCGAGTAGCGAATCGAACATCCTTTCAATATGCACAAATAGTTCCGGACGGAACAGAAGCCGGGAACCGCTGGTTCGAAGCCCGGTCCCGCTACTCAGCCGGCACCGGGCACCCGAGCCCGCCTTCCTCGCATTTGAGGTAGCCGCCCAAATCCTGCGTGCGCTTCTTCGTCTGTGCCTCGAGGCAGATCGAAACTTCCATGGGGTAAATGCTGCCGCCGACGCTGGCGGAGGCCGCGAAGGTGCATTCGGCGTCGCGCCAGGCGATCCAGGCTTTTTGCGCCTGCGCCAGCAATTTGGTGGTGGCGGCGTCGTCCTTCAGTCGGTGGAGGATCTGCTTGTAGGCGCCGTTGAGCGCGGCGTCGGCCTTTTGGTAGGAGGCGTCGGCGCATTGGTTGAGGCCGGACTGGGTCTGGTCCTTGCAGTCCAGCGCGAGGCCTGGCGTTGCAACCCCTAACATCGCCAACGCGACAAGCGCGAATAACCGCATCGGATCCTCTTTTCCCTTCAATTGAGTGTGTAGGCCGAGTGCTGATAAGGCAATCGACTTGCGCTCCCGGCGCATTCTTTTCCCGATTGAGGTCCGCTTGTCGAAAAAAATCGCACTCATCACCGGCGCCTCTTCCGGCATCGGCGAGGCTTTGGCTGAACTTTTCGCCCGTGATGACTTATGAGCTGGTTCTGGCGGCGCGCAACGTCGGCAAGATGGAGGCGCTCGCCGCCGACCTTCGCCAGCGCTTCAGCGTCCCGATCATGGTCATCGGCGCCGATCTCGAAACGCCCGACGGCGCGTCGCGGCTCCACGCTGAAATCAAACAACGCGGCCTTGTTCTCGACGCGCTTGTCAACAATGCCGGCTATGGCGGTTTCGGCGAATTCAAGGACACCGCGCTCGCCAATGAACTGGCGATGATGCAACTGAACATGGGCGCGGTGGTCGTCCTGACCAAGCTGTTCCTGCCAGACCTGCTGGTGAAGCGCGGCAAGATTCTCAACACCGCCTCGACCGCCGCCTTCCAGCCGGGCCCGTATATGGCGGTCTACTACGCGACCAAGGCCTTCGTGCTGAGTTTCTCCGAGGCGCTGGCCGCCGAACTGGAGGGCTCCGGCGTGTCGGTCACCGCGCTCTGCCCGGGGCCGACCGCCTCCGGCTTTCAGGACAAGGCGGATTTGCAGGCCTCCGCGCTCGTCAAGGGCAAGAAATTGCCCAGCGCGCGTTCCGTGGCGGCGGTCGGCTACAGAGCAATGCAGAGGGGTCAGCGGGTCGTCATTCCCGGCGCCGCCAACTGGATCATGGCGCAGAGCGTGCGCTTCACGCCGCGCCGTCTCGTCACTGCGCTCGTCAAGTCGATGTCGAGGCCGGTTTAGCAAGGCGTTTTGCGTTGCTCGGTCAGGCGGCGTAAGGAGCTTTCCCAGTTGTCCCACATGTGAGCTCCTATGCCCGCCAAAACCATCCTCATCACCGGCGCCTCGCGCGGCATTGGCCGGGCCGCCGCGCTGCTCGCGGGCAAGCGCGGCTGGTCGGTGGGCGTCAACTACGCGCAAAACGAAGCCGCCGCGCGCGAGGTCGTCGCGCAGATCGAACGCGGCGGCGGCAAGGCGGTCGCGTTGCGCGGCGATGTCGCCAGCGAAGCCGACGTCATCGCGATGTTCAAGGGAGCGATCAAGGCGCTCGGCCCGCTGGATGGCGTCGTCGTCAACGCCGGCGTCGTCGCGCCGACGTCAAAACTCGTCGATATGAGCGTCGAGCGGATGCGGCGAGTCTTTGAGGTCAACACGCTCGGCGCCTTTCTCTGCGCGGGCGAGGCGGCGCGCTGCATGTCAAAGAGCCGCGGCGGCCGCGGTGGGTCGATCGTGCTGATCTCGTCGGCCGCGGCGCGGCTCGGCTCACCCAATCTCTACATCGACTATGCCGCGTCCAAGGGAGCGGTCGACACGCTTGCGCTTGGCCTGTCGAAGGAGTTGGGGCCGGAGGGCGTGCGCGTCAACGCCATCCGCCCCGGCCTGATCGAGACCGAGATTCACGCCAGCGGCGGCGAACCGGAGCGCGCGCGCACGCTTGGCACCACCGCGCCGATGGGACGAGCGGGGACGGCGGATGAAGTCGGCGAAGCGATCGTCTGGCTGCTGAGCGACGCCGCGTCCTACGTCACCGGCGCGATTCTCGATGTCGCCGGCGGCAGGTAGCGCCGCGCGTCAGTGAAACGCCGCATGGAGAAAAATCGCGACGCTCATCAGCATTCCCAGACCGAAGCAGGCTGAGCGCAGCGGCTGGCGGTCGGCGAGGTAAAACGCCATGTGCCCGATGCGGAACACGATGAACAGAATCGCCAGCCAGTTGATTGTCGAATTGGCGCCTTCGACGAGATAGGCGATGATCACCGCGGCGGCGAAAAAGCCGAACGCTTCAAATGCATTGAGATGAGCGCCATTGGCGCGCGCTTTCATCCCCTCCAACCTGGCGGCCGACACGCGCGGCAGGCGGGCGTCAAGGCTCGATGCCATGACGCCGAACGCCGCGTAGGGCAACAGCGCCGCGATGAATACACACCAGAATGCGATCGTCATGGAATTCTCCCCCCGCTCTCGACAACGTCCCGCCGCTTTTAACGCACGGCGCAGCGGAACGCGACCAGTTTCCAGAGCGACCAAGCGCTCACTTGCCCACTGTCAAAATTCCGTCGATCACGAACTGCACGGCCAGCGCCGCGAGCACCAGGCCAAGCATGCGCGTCAGAACGATATTGCCGGTCGTTCCCAGCAGTCGGGAAACGCCTTCCGCCATGAGGAAGACGAAATAGCTTAGCAGCATGACCAGCGCGATGATGATGAGAAGACCGGTGAGCGCCTTCCAGTCGCCGCCCGCGCGCCCCGCCAGCAGCATCGCCGCGGTGACGGAGCCAGGGCCACTCATCAAGGGAATCGCGAGTGGAAACGCCGCGACATTGCGGATGTGGTCGATGGTCATCGCATCGTTGGCGAAAGCCTTCTTTCGCTGCGGGCGCAGTTCGAAAATCATTTCGAACGCGATATAGAAAAGCAGCAGACCGCCGGCGATGCGAAAGGCGGGAATGGTGATGCCGAGCGCGCTCATCACCGGCCCGCCGCCAAAGGCGAAGGCGGCGAGTATGACGAAGGCAATGACTGACGCGCGCAGCGCCACCTCGCGCTTGGCGGCGCGCGTCATGCCGAGCGTGAGGCCGATGAACACCGGCGCGAGGCCCGGCGGGTCGAGCGTGACCAGGATGGTCACAAACGCGGTTTTGAGAAAATCCAGCAGCATCGCTCGGCGCTCCAGCGCTCGCGCGGCGGGTCCGCCACAGCGCCAGGGCCTCCTTACTCCGGCGAGACAATCAGCGAAAGCTCCGGCGCCGTCACGCCGCTGACCTCGATGGCGAATGGTTTGGCGGCGAGCTTGAACACGACGATCTTGCGGATGCCTGGGCAGTCAAGCGCGCCGCTGACGTTCAGCGATTTGACGAAGGCGCCATCCTGAATGACATCGATCCAGCCCGCTTCCGACAGGCTGATTTTGTACACGCCCGCGGCAGGCGCTGACGCGTTGGCCATCGCTGCCTTGTCGGCCGGCGATTTGGGCGCTCGCTCCGGAGGCATGGCGAAATGCGCGTCGGCGAGAGGCGCGAGGCGCAATGTTGTCGCGGCCTCGAGCGCGATTGAGCCGCCCGATTCGATGATCGGCTTCTTCGCCTGGAGCAACGCCGCCTGATCGTGCGCCACCGGCCACTTGAACTTATCGCAGCCGCGTGGGTCCTCGGCTCGCGCCGACGGCGCTGACCCAAGCAGCGCCGCGAGCGCTGAGATAACCAGCACCGTGCTCTTGAATGTCATGGCGAGTCTCATGTTTTTCTTTCTTGGCGCCGGTGTGTCTCAACGCTCATAGCGGCAAGCGGCGGCGAGCGATACTGGCGCGTCCGGCGAAACCTGGCGCCAGGTCTCGCGGGGGCGCTCTCCGTCGCTGCAAGCGGGGCTAATAGATCGTTGAAATATAATGGGAAAGTCGAGCGGACGAAGCGGCTATTCGGGGTGGCGAAGCCGGCTGGAATCGTTTATTGAAGTGGCCACCGCAACCGCATTCAGGATTCGCTGGAATTGACCGACAATAAAGACGAGCGAACACCGCCCGGCGGCCCCTCCGATATCCGTCCCGTTTCGATCCTCGACGAAATGAAGCGCAGCTATCTCGATTACGCGATGAGCGTGATCGTGAGCCGCGCGCTGCCCGATGTGCGCGACGGGCTCAAGCCGGTGCACCGGCGCATTCTGTTCTCGATGCGCGAGAACAATTTCACGCCTGACCGGCCCTACAACAAATCGGCGCGCACTGTGGGCGATGTGATCGGCAAATATCATCCGCACGGCGAACTCGCGGTCTACGACGCGATGGTGCGCATGGCGCAAGAATTCTCGATGCGCGCGCCGTTGATCGATGGACAAGGCAATTTCGGCTCCGTCGATGGCGATCCCCCGGCGGCGATGCGCTACACCGAGTCCCGGTTGGAAAAGCTCGCGACGCACCTGCTCGAGGACCTGGACAAGGACACCGTCGATTTCCGTCCCAATTACGACGAGAAGGAATTCGAGCCCGTCGTTCTACCGGCCCGCTTCCCCAACCTCCTCGCCAATGGCGCGGGCGGCATCGCCGTGGGCATGGCGACCAATATCCCGCCGCACAATCTTGGCGAGGTGATCGACGGCGCGCTGGCTTTGATGGACAAGCCGGACATCACGCCCGAAGAGCTGATGGAGATCATTCCGGGGCCGGATTTTCCCACCGGCGGCTCGATCCTTGGGCGGGCCGGCATCCGTTCCGCCTACCTGACCGGGCGCGGCTCGATCGTCATGCGTTCGAAAGTCGCCGTCGAACAGCTGCGTAAGGACCGCGAAGCGCTGATCGTCACCGAGATTCCCTATCAGGTGAATAAGTCGACGCTGATCGAGAAGATCGCCGACCTTGTGCGTGAAAAACGCGTCGAAGGCATTTCAGATCTGCGCGACGAATCCGATCGCGACGGCATGCGCATCGTCATCGAGATCAAGCGCGATGCGGTCGCCGAGGTCGTGCTGAACCAGCTCTGGCGCTTCACCGCGATGCAGTCGAGCTTTGGCGCCAACATGATCGCGCTGAACGGCGGGCGGCCGGAGATGATGACCGTCAGGGACATGCTCGCCGCGTTCCTCGATTTTCGCGAGGAAGTTGTCACCCGACGCACCAAACACCTGCTGACCAAAGCGCGCGACGGCGCGCATCTGCAGGTCGGTCTGGCGATCGCGGTCGCCAACATCGATGAAGTCATCCGCCTGATCCGCACCGCGCCGGACACCACCGCGGCTCGCCTCTCGCTGATGGAGCGCACATGGCCGGCGCGCGACATGGCGCCGCTGGTGGCGCTGATCGCCGACCCCCGCCATCGTCTCGCCGAAGACGGAACCTGCCGTCTGTCGGAGGCGCAAGCGCGCGCTATTCTCGAACTGCGTCTGGCCCGTCTGACAGCGCTCGGGCGCGATGAAATAGCTGAAGCGCTCAACAAGCTCGCGGTGGAAATCGCCGAATATCTCGACATCCTCGGCTCGCGCGCCCGCGTCTTCGCCATCATCCGCAACGAGCTCACCGAGATCAAAACCGCCTTCGCCACGCCGCGCCGCACCATCATTCTCGACAGCGACGCGGATATGGAGGACGAGGACCTCATCCAGCGCGAGGACATGGTCGTGCTGGTCAGCCACGGCGGCTATATCAAGCGCGTGCCGCTGTCGACCTATCGCGCGCAGCGCCGGGGCGGCAAGGGCCGCTCGGGGATGGCGACGCGGGAGGAAGATTTCGTCGCGCGGCTGTTTGTCGCCTCGACGCATCAGCCAGTGCTGTATTTTTCCTCGATGGGCCAGGCCTACAAGGAGAAGGTCTGGCGGTTGCCGTTGTCGGCGCCGCAGGCGCGGGGCAAGGCGCTGGTCAATATGCTGCCGCTCGAACAGGGCGAGCGCATCACCACCATCATGCCGCTCCCCGAGGACGAGGCGAGTTGGGAAAATCTCGACGTGATGTTCGCCACAACGCGGGGAACCGTGCGGCGCAACAAGCTATCCGACTTCAGTCAGGTCAATCGCGCCGGCAAAATCGCCATGAAACTCGATGAGGGCGAGGCGATCGTCGATGTGCAGATCTGCTCGGAGCGCGACGACGTACTGCTGACGACGATGATGGGGCAATGCATCCGCTTCAGCGTCGGCGACGTGCGCGTGTTCAAGGGGCGCGACTCGATGGGCGTGCGTGGCATCAATCTGGCTGAAGGCGACGCCGTTATTTCGCTGTCGATCCTGCGCCAGTTCGAGGCCAATGGCGAGGAGCGCGCCGCTTACCTCAAGATGCGTCGCGCGATGGCGGGCGAGACGGCGGAGGAGCCGGCCGCTGAAGTCGCCGAGCCCGACGCCGAGACGCCGCCCGCCGAAGCGGCGGCGCTGACGCCCGAGCGCTACACGGAAATGTCGGCGGCCGAACAGGTGATCCTCACCGTCTCGGAAAACGGTTATGGCAAGCGCACGTCGTCGTTCGAGTATCGCCTCACCGGGCGCGGCGGCAAGGGCATCGTCGCGATGGCGGTCAACCCGCGCAATGGCAAGCTGGTCGCCTCATTCCCGGTCGAACACGGCGACGAGATCATGCTGGTGACCGACGGCGGCCAGCTCATCCGCTGCCCGGTCGAGGGCATCCGCATCGCGGGCCGCGCGACGCAAGGCGTCATCGTGTTCAACACCGCCGAGCAGGAGCGCGTGGTGGCGGTGGAGAGGATATCGGAGCCGGAGG
>Ga0209698_10004925_pt1 | contig 14535 bp, 9 predicted proteins | sample LitLauG_LLR_2012_FD_187203 | JGI IMG/M metagenome (GOLD analysis project Ga0209698, IMG submission 187203) | Freshwater sediment microbial communities from Pennsylvania, USA - Little Laurel Run_MetaG_LLR_2012 (SPAdes) (version 2) | ecosystem: Environmental > Aquatic > Freshwater > Creek >...
GGCAACCAGGCGGGGCTCGGGCCGAGATCGACAAGCGCCGTTCGCCCGCGCCGTGTCAGGCGTCGCGCGGCTGCGAGCGCCACCGGCAGAGCCCCGGCCCCGCCGTCCCCCACCACGATCAGCGGCAGACTGTCGCCGCCGCTGGTGTCGGCGAGTTTGTCGATGAAACGCTCGACCTCCCCAGCCCATGGCGCCTCGTCCGGGGCAGCGTCGGGCGCAGCGTATGGCGGGTCGATGCCGAATGGCAGCGCCGGTTCGCGGCGCGGCGCGGACGCCACGGCGCGCACGGGGACGGCGGAGGCGGCGCCGTCAGTCAGCAGAATCTTGGCCACCACAAGCCCCAGGCTCACGAAGAACGCGGCGAGCGGCGCCAGCAGCAGCGTGGGCCCGGTCTTGGGGAACGTTGGCGAGGTCGGCGCCAGCGCGTGCGAAATAATGCGCCCGTTGGCGGGAACCGCGTTGGCGGCGTCGCGGGCGATGGCTTCGCGATATTTGGTGAGATAGGATTCGAGCTGGTCGCGCCAGGTCTTTGCGTCGATCTCCAACTCGCGCAATTTAGCCTGGTCCGCGTCGCTGGAGGAGACGGTCCTGGCCTGATCCGAAACCGCCGCGCGCAGGCTCTTGGTCTGGGCGTCGGCGATATGCGCCTCCTCCTCGAAGCCGCGCACGCGCTTCAAGGCGGCGTCGCGAATCTGGGATTCGAGGCTGGCGAGTTCGCTCTCCAGTTCCTTCATGCGGGGGTGGCCGGGCAGCATCGTGCGACCGAGCTGAGCGATCTGCGCCTTCAGCGCGACGCGGTTCTCCGCATAGCGACGCAGCGATTCATCGTTGGCCACGGAGGCGACGTCGTCGAGCCGGCCCGAGCGCAGCAGGTCGCGCAAGGCGGAGGCCTTGGCGTTGGCCGCTGCCGCCGCCGCCCGCGCCGTCGCGATCTGCCCGGCGATCTCGCCCAACTGCTGGGACGGCACGGCGACGCCGCTCAAGCCTGTCAGCAGCCCGGACTCGCCACGCAGCGCCTCGACCTTGGCCTCCGCGTCGGCGACCTTGGCTTGCAGGGATTCGATCTGCTGCGAGAGCCAGCGCGAGGCGGATTTGGCCTCCTCGTCCTTCGCGTGGCGTTGCGATTCCAGAAACGCCTCGGCGAGCGCGTCGGCGCCGCGCGCCGCGCGAGCGCGCTCGGGGGCGGTATATTCGAACAGCAAGACGCGCGTCTTGGTCTGCGGATAGACGTCGATGCGTTTGCCAAAAGCCTCCAGCTTGCGGGTCGAGGCGTCGCCGCCGCCCGAGAACAGCGACAGCAGGCCGCCGCTCTGGAGATCGTCGAGGTCTTCGGGTTTCAGCTTTTCCATGGCCTGACGCTCGACGTCGGCCGATTTTGCGGCTTCGGCTTCGCTGGCGACGGTGATGTCGTCGATGACGGCGTCGCCCGAAGGGGGCGCCTTGTCGGGGCGCGTATAGTAGCTGTCGCCGTTGGCGAGCAGCACTTTTGCGGTCGCCGTGTAGTGCGGCTTGACCAAAGTGACGAAGGCGCCGGCGCCGAAGAAGGCCGCGGCGGTCGGCAAAATGATCCACCATTTGTGCGCCGCCGTCAGCGCGAACAGGCGCGGCAGATCGAGGCCTTGCGGCGTCGCCTCGTCGCTATCGCTCATTCACCGCTCCCAACGCCGCACCATATGCTGAACGAGATATGAAAGACTTTGGTTGCCTTCCGGTTAATCCCCCTCGTCATCAGCGTTTCATTAACCATGCGGGGCTAGAAATCGCGTGTGTCGGTTCGAGCGGTGCGGTCGTTATGTCGATAAAACGGATGCTTGGCGCCCTGGCCTTCGCCCTGCTGCCCCTGACGGGTTGCGCGACGCATCCCGACGCGGGCGATCTGCGCGCCACGATGGACGCGCCCTATCAGCTCGCCAGCGGCGACCGGCTGCGCGTCATCGTGTTCGGCCAGGACAATCTCACCAATTCGTTCTCCGTGGACGGCGCCGGCAATATCGCGATGCCGCTGATCGGCCTCGTCCACGCGCAGGGCGCGACCACCGGACAACTTGCCGGAGAGATCGAGACCAAGCTGCGCGCCGGTTATCTGCGCGAGCCCAAAGTTTCCGTCGAAGTGGAGGCCTACCGGCCATTCTTCGTATTGGGCGAGGTCAATACGTCGGGGCAATATCCCTATATCAATGGTATGACGGCGCAGACGGCGGTGGCGGTGGCGGGCGGGTTTTCGCCGCGCGGCGATCAATATGGCGTCGACGTGACGCGCATCGTGGGCGGCAGGCCGACCACATCCAGTGTGCCCATGACATTCCCCATTCGTCCGGGCGACACCGTCACCGTTCGCGAACGCTTCTTTTAGAAAGGCTGATTAAGTCTACGTCCCGACGGCGCAGACGTTCTTGCGACGCCTGTCGGAGTTCGCGTTTTGGAAGCGAGCGCATTGCGTATCGTACATGTGTTTCGCGCCCCGCTCGGGGGGCTGTTTCGCCATGTGATCGACCTGGCGGTCGAACAGGCGGGTCGAGGGCACAAGGTCGGCCTGTTCTTCGATTCCGGCGGCGACGAGGGCCGTGTGCGCGCGGCGATTTCGCGCATCCCCGGCGGTCCCGCGCTCGGCGTCGAGACGGCGCCGATCCGTCGTAATCCTCATTTTTCCGACATTTCGGCGTTTCGCTCGTTTTCCCGTTTTGTCGCGGCCACTCGGCCCGACGTGGTGCATGGCCACGGCTCCAAGGGGGGAATTTACGCGCGACTCAGCCACGGCGACGCCTTGCGGCCGATCCGCGTCTACACGCCGCATGGCGGCAGCTTCAACTATCAGCAGGGTAGCCTGCGCCACAGGCTCTACATGCTGGCCGAGCGGGCCGTCGCGCGTAGAACCGATCTGTTCCTGTTCGAGAGCGCAAATATTCGAGAGAAATACCACGCGCTCGTTGGCGTCGAGGCGGGGATCGCGCGCGTCGTCGTCAATGGCCTGGGCGCCAGAGAGTTTGAGATCGCGACGCCTGCGCCCGACGCGAGCGACGTGCTTTATGTCGGCGAATTGCGCGCGGCCAAGGGCGTCGACACGTTGCTGGAGGCGCTCGCGCTGATCGGGCGACTGACGGGATCGGCGCCCAGCGCCACGCTGGTGGGGTCCGGCCCCGACCGCGACGCGCTGATCGCGCAGGCCCAGCGCCTCGGGATCGCCGAGCGCGTGAGCTTTCCCGGTCCCCTGCCGGTCACACAGGCTTTCGCGAGAGGCCGCGTAATGGTCGCGCCGTCGCGTGCGGAATCCATGCCTTACATCGTGCTGGAATCGGTGGCCGCGCAAATGTCGCTGCTGACCACCGACGTCGGCGGCGTGCCGGAAATATTCGGTCCCTTCCGCGATCGCCTGCTCGAGCCCGACGACGTGCCGGGCTTTGCACGCGCGATCATCGACGAACTGGCGCGTCCTGCGGCGGAGCGCGCGGCGCGCACCGCCACCCTCGCCGACTTCGTGCGTCGCCGATTTTCCCTGCAAAACATGGTCGATATGGTGCTCTCGGGCTACCACGAGGCGCTCGAACAGCGCCTGCGGGCGCCCGCTGGCGCGGCCGAACTCGTCAACGAGGCGTAAAATGTCGTTGTTCTCGGCCGACCAGATCCGCAGTGTCGGCGTCGGCGCCCCGTCGCAGGGCGAACAGAGCTTCGCACCCGCAGCGCCCGGTCACGCCCGCATCTTGCTGCTGGGCCTCGCCCATCTGACTGACTTCGGGTTGATCGCCGGCGCCGGCGTCGCCATTCATGCGGCCTACGTATCGCCATTGAACGGCACGCTGACCGTCTATTATCTGCTCTCCTTCGGCATGGCGCTGCTCAACGCCGTCGCCTTCCATATGCTGCAAAGCTACACAGTGGCCGCGCTGCGCCGACCGGTAAGCCAGTTGTTTCGCATGAGCGGCGCCTGGACCATAGCTTTCGCAGCGTTGATTGCGCTGGTGTTCTTCGCGAGACTGGAGAACGTGATCTCACGCGTCTGGCTGCTGGCCTGGTACGTGACCGGCTTCAGCGCGCTCGCCGCCGCGCGGTTCGGCTTCGCCGCGGCGGTGGAGAAGCTGGCGGCGTCGGGACAGTTCCAGAAGCGCGTCGTCGTAGTCGGCGGCGGCGAACTCGCGCGCGACCTTATCCGCGATCTCTCCAGGGCCGACCCGGCCGAGGTCAAGTTGATTGGCGTGTTCGACGACCGCAACGACGACCGCTCGCCCTCGTCGCTGGAGGGTTTCGCAAAGTTGGGCAATATCGACGAACTCGTAGAGTTCGCGCGCACAACCCGAGTCGATCTGGCGGTGTTCTCGCTGCCGATAAGCGCCGAGCAGCGCATTTTGCAAATGCTGCGCAAGCTGTGGGTCTTGCCCATCGACGTGCGTCTCGCCGCGCACGCCAACCGGATTCGTTTCCGCCCGCGCTCTTATTCCTATGTCGGCGCCACGCCGATGCTCGACGTGTTCGACAAACCGCTGGGCGATCGCGACGTGCTGGTGAAGATGGCGCTGGACAAGATCATCGGCGTGAGCGCGCTGATCGTCTTGTCGCCCGTGTTGTTGCTGACCGCGCTCGCCGTGCGGCTCGAGTCGCGCGGTCCCGTCTTGTTCAAACAGAAGCGCTACGGCTTCAACAACGAACTCGTCGAGGTCTTTAAGTTCCGCTCGATGTATGTCGACCAACTCGACCCGACAGCCTCGAAGCTGGTCACACGCGATGATCCCCGAGTAACGCGCGTCGGGCGTTTCATCCGCCGGACCTCGATCGATGAATTGCCGCAGCTCTTCAACGTCGTCATCAGCGGCAACCTTTCTTTGGTCGGCCCGCGTCCGCACGCCGTTCACGCCAAGGCGGCGGATCGCAAATACGACGACGTCGTGGACGGCTATTTCGCACGCCATCGCGTCAAGCCCGGCATCACCGGATGGGCGCAAGTCAACGGATGGCGCGGAGAAACCGATACGCCGGAGAAGATCCAGGCGCGCGTCGACCACGATCTCTACTATATCGAGAACTGGTCCCTGTGGCTTGATCTCTATATTCTCGCAATGACCCCGATGTCGTTGGTCAAGGCGCAGAACGCCTTCTGAGGGTAGGCCCCCCGGCGCCAATGGCCACGACGGCGGCGCGAGCGGCTACTCCGCCGCGTCCAGAAAATGCGCGGCGTGTTCGCTAGGCGCAGGGACGCCTGCGAGCCGGTCGTAAAACGCCAGATGCCGCTCCGCCGCGTCGCGCCATAGCGATCCCAGCTCCACACCGAGAGCCGCGTCACGGCGCTTGGCCACCGCGACCAGCGCAGCCGCGAATTGCTCAGGCGTCGCATCAACCGGGCACAAGGCCGTGGCGGCGCTTTCGATCTTGGCCTTCAATTCCGGCATGGCGTCGAATTCGTCCGTCCGCTCCGGCTTCGTCGTCACCAACGGAATGGCGAGTTGACTTACAGCCTGAAAACTCCCGCGCCTGAGACTGACGCCGTCGGAATAGGGTAGCAGGAACACGTCGGAAGCCGACAGCGCCGCCATCAACTCGGCCTCGTCGTCAATGCGTCCCCGGAAATCCAGCCATTCCGAAACGCCCAGTTCCTGCGCCAGAGCGAGGAACGCCGCGCGGTCGTTGGGCTTGTCCCACAGGAAATCGCCGCAGATCAGCAGCCGCGCCTTGACGCCCTGACGATGGAGCGCCTGCGTTGTCCGTAGCAACAGGTCCGGCCGCTTGCTCGCGTAAAGGACGCCGAAGAAGCCGACGATCAGATCGGCGCGCGATGAGCCCTCGCCACGCAGCTTCGCCGTCTCCGCCGCCACCAAAACGGGGTCCATGCGGGCGGGCATGATGTTGGGACCGATGGCAATGACCGGGGCCGCCGTCTTCTTCTTGGCGCCTACCCATGGCGTCGAAAGAAACGCGTCGCGTTGGCGCGGCGAAACAAAGACGAAGCCGTCGGTCGCCAGAAGATCGGGGATCATCGAGAGATAGCGCAGCCGGTTCAGCGAGGTCCACTCGTGCATCGTGACCGCGATGCGACCCTTGCGCGTCAGCGCACGCGCCGCCAACAGCGCCGAACCCGGAATGACACTGTTGCCCCAACCCTCAATAGGCAACTGAAAATGCGCCGTGGCGCCCGAACGCAGCGCGCCGACGATGGCGCCCACGAAGGCCGCCGGGCGCGCGGGCTCGATGGTCTCGATCTTCACGAAGCCCGGTCGACGGGCGTTGACGGCGTCGGCCAGCCGGCGCGCGTAATCCAGCACCGCGCAGGTGACCGGCGCAGCCGAGCCGAACATAACAACACCGGGTTTGTCGGCTGCCGCGCTCATGTCGATCCGCCCCTATTTGCGCGCGACGGTGAACGCATAGGAGGCGAGCCAGCGCACGTCGTTGCGTTCCGCCCACACATGCAGCGCGCCTTCGAGATCGCGCAGCGCCGGGACCGAGCGCAGATAGCCGTGGCCGAAGAACGGCGCGACCAGCGACTCCGAAAAGCCGTAGCTGCGCAGCCTGGGCGCGACGAAGCCGGGCTCGGCGACGCACATCTCGTAACGCGCGGGGAATTTGGGATAATCGCCGTCGTGCCGCGTCGGGAAGAACAGTTTCAGCACGCGCGCGCTCAACGCCTCGGGCGCCAGCCAGTTGACGATGAAGGGGGGCGAATAAAGGGTTGGATGATAGGCGAGCGCGACGCCGCCGGGCGCGAGCAGGTTGGCTACATTCCCCCACGCGCGCGGCGCGTTCTTCACATGCTCGAACACCATGCGCGAGAAAACGAAGTCGAACTTGCCCTTGAGCGCGGGATCGACATCGCCCGCGATGTTGAAACAGGCGGTGGCGAAGCCCGCCGGCGCCAGCGACAACTCACGCGCGTCGATGTCGTTGACCGTCAGCGCGACGCCCAGCTTCTCAGCCTCGTCGGGCGTGAACTGCGGCCCGCGGCCGCCGCCGATTTCGAGCAACCGCACTCGGCCATCCTCACCGCAACGCCCCGCCTGGCGCAGCGTTTCGACGAAAGCGACAAGCGCCGTCTTGTAATTGTCCCACGCCCATTGCTCGCGGCTGTCGTAGCCCAGGCGCCGGAACGGCCCCGCCAGAAACGCCGATTGGGTGAGGCGAGCCTCGACGCGCTCGGCGCGCTTGTCAACGAGTGGAGTCGAATAGACCAAGCCGTCCATGGTCAAGCCCTTCCTGTCTTCAAAATGGCGGGTTGATGTTGGCGTCCGCGCAAGGCCTCGCGCAGCAGCATTCGCACCCCGCCGACGTCAAAGGCGAGATAGGCGCTCGCAATCACGACGCCCGCGATGGCGACCGCCGCCATCGCCGCCAGCGCATGCGAAGACATGGCGTTGAGCGGGCGCACCAACGCGACCATCCCTGCGGTCGCCGCGGCGATCACAAAGAGATCGCGCGCACTGGGGCGAACCGAAGACAGACGCCACGCCAGCGCCGCCGCCGACACTGCGCCGACGCCGAGGCTGAGCGAGGTGGCGAACGCGAGGCCGTCCAGGCTTTGCGCAAGCGGGGTGAACCCGACAAGCGCGAGGTCGGCCACCAGCGCCAGCATCGCGGCGGCGCTGAGTTGCCAGGTCGCGCCCTTGAGCTGGAAGATCGGCCCGATCGCCGAGATGATGGCGAATTGCGCGAAATAGCCCGGCGCAAGATTTGCGCTCAGTGAGGCGAAGGCGCCGCGATAGGCTTGCGGCGCCATAAGATTTTCGAAGGTCGGCGCCATCGCCGCATAGCCCGCCGCCAGAGGCGCCAGAAGTCCAAGCGCCAGCGAAATGTTGACCGACTGCTGGCGCTCCGCCGCCGCGCGGCCCTGCGTGCGGTCGAGCTTCAGCACATATTGGAACAGCAGCAGTTCAGGCAGCGAGTTCGCCGCGCCGAACAGGCGCAGGCCGAGATCGGTCGCCAGCGAGAACTTGCCTGTCGCCTCGGCGCCGAAATGCGTCAACGCGACATGGCGATTGATGAGCTGGATGAACTGATAAAACACCAGCGAGACCACGATAGGTTTGGCGTAGACGAAAAACGTCTTGAGCTTCTCCGCGTTCGCCCTCGACAGCGCGGTCCCCTCGACGCGCGCGCGCCTCGCAAAGACAATCGCCGGAATAAGGTTGGCGAGCGCAAGCGCGCCGACGGTCCACACGGCGTCGCGCGTCACGAGCGCGACCACGACGACGGCGGTAAAGCAGAGCGCCTGGCGCAACCCATAAACGCCCACGAAGGGTCGGCTCTCATCGCGCGCCCGGAAACGTGCGCCCATATAGTCGACACGATGCGCGGCGACGCCGAGCAGCGGCGTCAGCAACAGTAGCGTCGCGCCGAGGCCGAAGCTGGCGCCAAAGGCGACGCAGACGCCCACAGTCGCATAGACCACCAGCGTCAGCGCGAAATACCCCGCTTCCAGCGACGAAGCGACGCTCACGCGATTGGTATCGTCGCCGGAAAAACGCAGCGAGGACAGGCGCAGCCAGTCAAGCATTCCCCCCGCCAGCGTGATCGAAGCTAGCTGCACGGTCGAATACAGGCCGAACGCCGCCGGCCCGAGAATCGCGCTCAGGGTCAGGCCGAAGGCGAAATTCGCCGCCGCGTTGAGAAAGAAAGACAGAGCGAAGATCATAGGCGTCGCCTGACTGATGGAGCAAAGCCGTTAAGACTGGGCTTACATTCGAGCGCCCCCCGCGGAATGCCGTGGTAACGTTCGATTAACCCTAAGTTCGCTAGAACGGTTTGACGCGCCCGGCGCGCGGAGCCGCCATGCCCCTTTCCGAGTCCCTGCGCCTCAAGCTTCTGTGGCTGTTTCTGGCGGTGAGCCCTTTCGCCGCCATCGAGCCCTCGCCCTATGAAGCGATGTTCTTCGTGTGTCTGCTGGGCTTTGCGCGCGGCGGCCTCGTGTTCGACAGGTCGCTGTCGCCGCTGGTTCTCGTGCTTCTGGTGTTCGATGCGGCGGGCCTGGTCGCGCTGATCCCGTATACGCAGGAGTCCGAGAGCGTCAGCTTCACGTTCGTAACCATTTATATTTCGTTCACGACGATTCTGTTCGCCACCATCACGGCTGGCGATTCGCTGGAGCGCATGAAGCGGATACGCTCAGGGTACGTGTTCGCCGGGGTGCTGGCGGCGGTCCTGGGACTGTTGGGCTATTTCGACATCGCGGGCCTCAGTCCTTATTTCACGCTTTACGACGGCGGACGCGCATCGGGGCCGTTCAAGGATCCCAACGTGTTCGGGCCGTTCCTGGTCGCGCCCATTGGCTGGCTGTGTCAGGATCTGTTGCTGAAAAGGGGCTCAGCGTTGCTCAGCCTGCTCCAGTTGCTTGTTATGCTGGCGGCCGTTTTCCTGAGCTTCTCGCGCGGCGCGCTGATTGATACAATCGGGACATTGCTGCTGGTGCTGGGTCTGACGTTTCTCACGAGCGGCTCGGCCCGGCTTCGCCGTCGTGTCGTGATGACGACGATATCGGGGTTGGTGCTGGTGGCGGCGTTGCTGACGCTCGCGCTCTCCGTGCCCTCGATACGCGAGGTCGCGATGGAGCGCGCAACGCTGGTGGAGGACTACGACTCGGGCCAGCAGGGGCGTTTCGGCAATCAGATCCGGTCCATTCCGATGTTGCTTGAACGCCCGCTCGGCTTCGGTCCTTTTCGATTCTCCCATTATTTTCCCGCCGATCCGCACGAAGTGTTCCTGAGCGCGTTCGCCTCATTTGGATGGTTGGGCGGTATCGCTTTTGCGGTGTTTGTCGCGCTGACGATTTATATCGGCTTCGTATTCGCGTTTCGACGCGCGCGCGTGCAAAGCGAGTTCATCGGCGTCTTTGCGGCCACGCTGCCGCAATTGCTGCAGGGCGTGCAGATCGACACGATGCATTGGCGTCATCTGTTCCTGCTGATCGGCTGCCTGTTCGGTCTTGCGGCGGCGGCGCAAAGGGAGAAGCGGGCCGAAGCCGCAAGCCGCCCCGCGCCCGATATGCGCGCCGCCTCCCGCTTCCATCCGGCCTAGCCCGGCAGGGCCATCGGCCCCGCCGCCTCGCTCCATTGCCCGACGGCAGGGATTCCTCCATGTTCTCCCGAATCCGGAACGGGGATGTTGGATGAAATACGGCTTTATTGGACTGGGCAATCTCGGGCGCAATCTCGCGGGAAGCCTGGTGCGTCAAGGGTTTGACGTCACCGTGACCGACATCAACCCGGACGCGGCCGCAGCTTTGCTGCAAAGCGGCGCCCATTGGGCTGCGGACGCGCAGGGCGTCGCCGAAAAAGTCGATGCCGTCATCACATGCCTGCCTTCGCCCGCCGTGTCGCTGAAAGTTCTTGCTGGCGAGCGCGGCGTCCTGTCCGGTCTCAGGGCGGGCGGGACCTGGATCGAGATGAGCACCAACGACAGCGCGGAGATCGAGAAGCTGGCGGGCATGGCGCGCGCGCGTGGCGTCGATATGCTGGAAGCGCCGGTGACGGGCGGCGTTCATCGCGCGGCGGCGGGCGACATCACCATCATCGTCGGCGGCGACGCCGATCTTTTCGCCCGTCACCGTCCTGCGCTGGAGGCCATGGGCGGCGAGATTTTCCACGTCGGGCCGCTCGGCAAAGCGGCGTTGATCAAGGTCATCACCAACATGCTGGCGTTCGTTCACCTGCTGGCGGCGGGCGAGGCGCTGATGCTGGCCAAAAAGGGCGGTCTCGATCTGGCGCAGGCGTTTCATGTCATCAAGGCGAGTTCGGGGACGAGCTTCGTGCATGAGACGGAGAGCCAGTTGGTGCTGAACGGCAGCTACAACATCAATTTCACCATGGATCTAGCTTGCAAGGACCTCGGTTTCGCGCTTGGCTTCGGGCGTGAATTCGGCGTGCCGCTCGATCTAGCCTCCGTCGCTCAACAGACCTTCATCCGCGCGCGCTCGGCTTATGGCGGCGGCGCCTGGTCGACGCAGGCCGTCAAGTTGCTGGAGGACGCGCTGAAGACCGACTTGCGCGCGCCCGGCTTTCCTGCCGCACTCTGAACCTGGGGATCAACGCAGATGAAATCCCATGCCAGAGTAGCCGTCGTTGGCGGTGGAATCATGGGCGTCGGGCTGCTCTACCATCTGGCCTTGGAGGGCTGGAGCGACGTCGTCCTGATAGAGAAGGGCGAGTTGACGTCGGGCTCGACCTGGCACGCGGCGGGGCAATGCCCGCATTTCAATTCCTCGCTGAACATGACCAAGGTGCATGTCTATGGGACCGAACTTTATCCCAGGCTGGAGCGGCTGACGGGACAAGCGGTCTCGTGGCATGGTTGCGGCGGTCTGCGGCTCGCCACGACCGACGAGGAGGTCAACTGGCTCAAGCAGGTCTATGGCGTGTCGCGTCTGGCGGGATATGAGGGCGAGATCATCGGGCCGTCCGAGATCAAGCAATATCACCCCTTCCTCGACACTTTCGGCGTGAAGGCGGCGTTCCGCACGGTGACTGACGGGCACGTGGCGCCCGCCGACGTGACCAACGCGATGGCGGCGGGGGCGCGCCAGTTGGGCGCGGAAATCTATCGCCGCACGCGCGTGACCGACATCAAGCTGTTGCCGACGGGCGAATGGCGCGTGACGACGGACCAGGGCGACATCGTGGTTGAACACGTCGTCAACGCCGCCGGCTCCTACGCCGACGTCGTGGGCGCCTGGACGGGCCACAAGGTTCCCATCGCCAACATGCTGCATCATTATCTGATTACGACGCCGGTGCGCGAGCTCATCGAATTTGCGCCCGAGCTTCCGGTGGTGCGCGATCCCTACAGCCACAGCTATTTGCGCGAAGAGGCCAACGGCATTTTGATCGGGCCGTATGAAACCGCGACCGCGCATCTGTGCTGGGACGGCGGGCCGCCGAGTTGGGATTTTGAGAGCGAACTGGTCGCGCCGGAACTGGATCGCCTGACGCCGTGGCTGGAGAAGGCCGCCGAGCGGTTCCCGCTGTTCGCCTCGGCCGGCGTCAAGTCGGTGATCTCAGGCGCCATCACGCATACGCCAGACGGCGTCTATCTTTCGGGCCCCGCGCATGGACCGAAGAACTACTGGATGCATTGCGGCGCCTCGATTGGCGTCTGTCAGGGCGGCGGCGCCGGCAAATATCTGGCGCAATGGATGGTGCACGGGCAGGCCGAAATCAACATGCGCGAATTCGACCCTCGCCGCTTCGGCGACTGGGCGACGAAGACCTACACCGACGAAGTCGCCGTCGTCGACTACCACCACATGTATTATTGCTACAAGCCGGGCGAGCAGCATGAAGTAGGTCGCAACCTGCGGGTCTCGTCGCTGCACGACACGCTAAAGGGCCATGGCGCGCAATTCGCGCAGGTGTTCGGTTGGGAGCGGGCGCGCTGGTACGACACAACCGGCGAGGGCGAGCAGTTTTCCTTCAGGCGTTCGAATGTGTGGGCCGCCGTGCGGGCGGAGGCGCTGGCGGTGCGCCAAAGCGTCGGCCTGATGGACCTCTCGACGTTCTCGAAATTCGACGTCATTGGGCGCGACGCCCACGCGTTCCTTGAGCGCATCTGCGCCAACAAGATTCCGGTCAGGGACGAGGGAATCGTTCTGGGTCATTTGCTCAACGAGAACGGGTTCATCGAGAGCGAAATCACCGTGACGCGGTTGAGCGGCGAGCACTTCTACGTGCTGTCGGCGGCGGCGGCGCAGCATTACGATTTCGACCAGCTATCCTGGCGCAAACGGCCCGATGAACAGGTCCAAATCGCCGATGTCACCGACGCCTTCGGCACGCTGGTTCTCGCCGGACCCAAAGCGCGCGACGTGCTGTCGCGCTGCACGGGGGCCGATCTGGCGAACGCCGGCTTTCGCTGGTTGACGGGCCGGAAGGCGACCGTGGCGGGCGTCGCAGGCGTGCGGCTGCTGCGCGTCAACTACGTCGGCGAACTCGGATGGGAGTTGCATTGCCCGATGGCGCAGATGCCGGCCGTGTTCGACGCGCTGATGGCGGCGGGGCGGGAATACGCGATCAGGCTGTTTGGTACATACGCAATGAATTCGCTGCGCATGGAGAAGGCCTATCGCGGCTGGGGATCTGAACTCACCAGCGAGATCGACATGTTCGAAGCCGCCATGGATCGCTTCATCCGCCTCGACAAAGACGACTTCATCGGGAAGCAGGCAAGCCTCGCGATGAAACAGCGCGGCGCGCGCACGCAGCTTGTCTATCTCCAGGTGGAGGCGGAGGACGCCGATTGCGCGGGCAATGAGCCGGTGTATCAGGGGGACCGCCTCGTCGGCCTCACGACGAGCGGCGCCTATGGTCATGCGGTCGAGAAATCCTTGGCTTTCGCCTACGTCGATCCCGCCCTGGCGTCGCCGGGCGCCCTGCTTGAAATTCTCATCTTGGGCGATAGGCGCAAGGCGGTCGTACTTGGCGACGCCGCGTGGGACGCCGCCAACCTGCGACTTCGCGCCTGAGAGGCAATGGCATGACCGCTGAACTCCCCAAACATGCGCGCGTCGTGATCATTGGCGGCGGCATCGTCGGCGCCTCGATTGCGTATCATCTGGCCAAGTTGGGTTGGAGCGACGTCGTATTGCTGGAGCGCAAGAGGCTGACAAGTGGTACGACCTGGCACGCCGCAGGGCTGGTAGGTCAGCTGCGCGCGACCGCCAACCTCACCAAACTCGCGCGCTACACGACGGAGTTGTACGCCTCGCTGGAGGCCGAGACGGGACAGGCCACCGGCTTCATGCAACGCGGCAGCCTGTCTATCGCCACCAACGCCGAGCGGCTCGAAGAGTTGATGCGCGGCGCCTCGATGGCCAAGACCTTTGGGCTTGAGGTCAACGCCGTGTCTCCGGCGGAGATCAAGCAGTATTGGCCGCTGGTTGAGGTCGGCGACGTCGTCGGCGGTGTGCATCTGCCGCGCGACGGGCAGACCAACCCGATCGACACCACGATGGCGCTGATCAAGGGCGCGACGATGCGTGGCGTCAAAGTGATCGAGAACGTCGCCGTCGAGTCGATCCTCACCAGGAACGGTCGCGCGGTGGGCGTCTCCACGCGCGGCGGCGAAATCGTCGCCGAGAACGTCGTCATCGCGTCGGGCATGTGGTCGCGAGCTTTGGGTTTGGCGGCGGGCGTCGATATCCCGCTGCAGGCCTGCGAGCATTTCTATATCGTGACGGAACCCATGCCGGGATTGACGCCGAATCTGCCGGTTCTGCGCGACCCCGACAACTGCGCCTACTACAAGGAGGACGCCGGCAAGCTGCTGCTGGGGGCCTTCGAGCCCAACGCCAAGCCGTGGGCGGTGGAAGGGGTTCCGCAGGACTTCGAGTTCGGTGAATTGCCCGACGATTTCGCCCACTTCGAGCCGATACTTGAAGCCGCCGTTCGACGGTTGCCGGCGCTGGAGATAGTAGGCATAAGAAAGTTCTTCAACGGGCCCGAAAGCTTCACTCCTGACGTGCGTTATCTGCTCGGCGAAACGCCTGACGTCGAAAAGCTGTTCGTCGCCGCCGGGTTCAACTCCATCGGTATCCAATCGGCCGGCGGCGACGAACAGCTTTTCGACTGT
>Ga0209698_10004926_pt1 | contig 14535 bp, 6 predicted proteins | sample LitLauG_LLR_2012_FD_187203 | JGI IMG/M metagenome (GOLD analysis project Ga0209698, IMG submission 187203) | Freshwater sediment microbial communities from Pennsylvania, USA - Little Laurel Run_MetaG_LLR_2012 (SPAdes) (version 2) | ecosystem: Environmental > Aquatic > Freshwater > Creek >...
GCCGTAGATGTTGTCCGGACCCGCCTCAAAAACGATTTCACTCAGGAACTTGAACTTTTCCGAAATGTCCGAAGTCACGAACAGGTTGAGTTGACCGAGCGTGAACGAAGTGGTGTCGCCTTTCCCGTTGTCGCCGTGAAAGTTGATATCGCCGAACCCGCGGATCCGCAGCAGCGTCTTGCTGACATCCATTCTCTCGGGTTCAGGACCGTTTCCCGGTTGCTGCTCGTTTTCCGTCTCCTGCTCAGTCTTGGGCACACCGCACGCGGCAGGCATCATGGTCGAACTGCTCGCGGCGGGTGCTGGAGCGGACGTTGCGGCAGCAGCCGTCGAAGGTGCCGCCGGGCCCGACGCTTGCGCAGCTTCCAGTCGCGCGACGCGCGCCTCCAGTTGATCGATCCGCTGGAGAAGTTTCTGGATCGTCTGGGAGTCAGCGCCGCTGCCAGATTGCGCGAACACTAGGGCGCTGCTCCCCAGGAGCAGCGGAAGCACGAGGAGCACTCGTATTCCCGATAGCCAACACGCCCTTCTCGACCGGATCGAGTGGCGTGGGAATGTGGGAGTGTTCATAGGGACCTCCTTCACAACTTAACAAATAGGCGTCGTTCGTTGGCCATGACGGTCGGTTAGCAGGGCAAAACCCGTTGCCGGAAAAACGTCAGTGTATCCGACTGGCCACAGCCGTGCTCGAAGATATAGTTTAGCCAGAGGGGCCGCTCGTTTTCTGAACGGGCAGGGTCCGGGGGGATCAGAATGAATGTTAAAGTACAGCAAGTTGTGGGGACCTTCAATCGAAAATCGGGTCCACGAGGATACCCATCGTAGACCCGTTGCCGGGACCCAAGCCCACGGTAACAGGCCCAGCTACACTTTGCTCTTGCGCAAATACCCGTATCTTTATTGCGCTATTATATGAGGTAGGTGCGGCTCGCAATCGAATTCCAGGAAAGGACTACCGCGCAGGCTCGCTCTGGTCCGAGCCGTTGGAAGGGTTGACCGCTTTCTCAGTCGCCACGAGGTGCAGCCGTGTATTCAAACCGCCGGCCGACGGCACCCGGATGGGGTCCGAATCGATGGGGATGTTCTATCATGATCTTCGGGAAGCCATGAAAAACCAGTCGCAGGGCGCTTCGCTATTGCCGCGTATCCGGTGCACAGTCCTCGCGTGCGGACTGGCAGGCGCGATGGTCACTGCCGTCGCGTCGGCCCAGCAGCAGGCTCCCGCGCCACCGCCTCGGAGCCCACGAAAAACACACCACGTTGCCAAACCCAAACCGGCTGTGCCAGATTCCATCCCGGAAGTGGCCATGCCTGCCCCGCCGCCTCCCATGCGTCAAACGCCAGAGCAGATGCCGCCCGGCGTACCGCAGGTTTCCTGGGACGGCAGCCAGCTTACGATCACCGCAGACAACTCAACGTTGGCCGACATTCTGGTCGCGATTCGCGCGCGGACCGGCGCCGACATCGACGTGCCCCCTACTGCCTCGCGCGAGCGTATCGCAGCCCGCCTAGGCCCGGGGCCCGCCCGCGACGTGATTGGGACGCTGCTAAGTTGGACCGATTTCGATTACGTTATCCAGGCGTCCGACACCGATCCCCTGGGTATCCAGAGTGTGATGCTATCGCCCCGCAGCAAGTCGGATACCGCCGTGGCCAGCGCCGGTATGGGTACTTACGGGGAGACGCCGCGGCGAGCGAATCAGAGGTTCAGCCAGGGCAACGCCAACCCTGCGGGAACTACCGATCCGGGGAGTTCAACGGAGGCACCAGTAGCGACCGCGCAGCCTGCGGCCGCCGAACCGCAACCCGCGGTCGTGCCCACTTCGGCAGATGCGGCACCCGCGCCAACGGACGCACAGCCGACTCCAGTTGAGAGTCTACCCACACAGGCCAACCTGAATCCCGTCACGTCGGGATCCGATTTGGGCCAGTCTTCGGGTGGTGTAGCCGACCGGATGCAGACCTTGCAGAACCTGTACCAGCAGCGGAAGCAGATGATTCAGGACGCCCGCAAGAATCCACCGGCAAACTGAAAGCATTTTAGCGGCGGATCGCCAGACATCCTTGTGGCATCGCCAACATTCCACTTAACCATGCCAGAGAGATTTGCCCTGGCTGCCGATCCCAAAACGCACCATCGGCGACGGAGCAGCAGGGCTTCCGACGAGCGTCGTTCACGCAGACCTGCGTGACTTGGCTGCAGACTATCTCCTGAATTGTTTTCGTACGGGCACAGCCTTGCCGCAGCCTGTCTAGGCGCGCCCGCCGGAGCCCAACAGACGCCGCCTCGCTAACCCCGATATGGACGCGGTTTGCTCGTTCTTGAGAAGATAGCTTCTAGTTTGGTTGGTTGACACCGCTCACCGGAGTTGCCCGCCTCTGCAGGGACGGCCAACGGCGAGTGCCCGACATCATACGCGAGCGAGGATCCGGACGCATTCTAGGACTGCCCGCTGACCGGGCGACTGCAGGCATCGGAAATAGCTCGGGCGCAGTTGGCATCTCCAGGTATTTCAGGTTGAAGTCGGCCTTGATACTCTTCGCGGCGGCTTGAAGTTCTTTTTGCATGCGTTCAGTTTCCAAAACCGTATGGATCTCGTTCTGGACAGCTGCGATGGGCATGATTCGCTTCGATTCCAGTTTGACAACCACGAATGCATCGGGCAACTCCAAAACCTCCGACACTTCACCAGGCTTGAAATCAAGGACCTTCCCTTCATCCGGCCCCAACTGGTTGCGCCGCACCATGTTTAGTGTTGTCGTCGGCAAACTGGCGTCGATGCCGAGGTCTTTGTAGGCGTCCTGCTGAAGCTGTTGGAAGTCGTCGCCGGCCAAAGCCCGCTTATGCAGTTCCTCCGCCTTTGCCTTCGCCTTGTCGGCATCGAACGCCTGGCCGCCGTCGGTTCGATAGGACCTCGGGATCGAGAGGCGCCGGAGTTCGGCTTGCTCGAAATCCGCCTGATGTTCCGTATAGTACTGCTGCGTCGCGGACGCGGAGACTTTTCCCGCTTGCTCGGTCAATTTGCGGTAGAGGGCTGCGGCCAGCACCTGCTTGCGAGCAAGCCTCATCTGCGCTTGAATTGCTTGTGTCACTGCGGGATCCTTGTCCAGGTGTTGCCGTTCAGCGACCGCACACGCGGCCAGCATCCGTGCGTACTTGACGGCAAGTTGCCGCCGCGCATACGGGGTCGCGTCAGGCGATGTGTTCTCGATCATGCTGTCCAGTTGCCCCCGCGTGATCACCGTTTTGCACCCTTTCCCGGAGGGGAAGGACGAACGATCGCAGACGCCCTCCAGACTGACGATCGGCGTGTTGGCTGGAACCGTTGGCAGCCCCTGTCCGGCACCCGGCATAGCCCGATGCGGCATGGACAGAGAAGGGTTGCGACTCGGTAGAACAGGCGCGGTTTGTGCGCTTTGTGCCACAGCCGCCGCCACGCAACTCAACACAATCATGAACGAAAGAACAGTTCGCATGGTTCCTTGTACCTCTTTGACGATTTGGCAGCGGCGGATGGGCCGCTGCTCCCAATCCTGCGTTGATTTCCTTATCCAGCCTGCGACAGGTCCATCAACGCCTGAACATTTCTGACCAGGACCATCTCTCGGCGGGCGCTTACAATTCCCTGCACCTCCCACTGGGAGAGCAACCGGCTCACGGTGAACAGAGTCGTGCCCGTGAGTTGCGCCAACTCCTCGCGCGACAGGCCAATCTCGACTTCATCATTCACGCGCTTTCCGACCTGCGGCACCAGTCGCAACAGTTGACTGCTCAGCCGAGGGGAGACCTTCTCGGTAGAGATCTCGCGAAAGCGCTCTTCGAGTTCATGCAAGCGCTGTTCCAGGACGCGCGCAGTATTGCGCCGGAGAAGCGGATAGCGCTCCGAGACTGCTTCGAAATGAGCTGCTTCCCACACCAGCGCGGAAGCCATCTGCACCGTCCGCGCCGTCGAGGAGTGGTTGCCCTTGGCATGCAAGCCCAGCATTCCAACCATCTCTCCGGGCCCGTTGAGGCGCAGGATCACTTCCTGGCCATTCGGACCGAATTGTGTGACCTTCACACAACCCGAAAGCAGGAGGACGATGTGGCGGATTGGATCGCCTTCGAAAAAGATCGTCTGCCGGCGGGAGAAATGTTTCTCCTGTGCGGTGGATAAGATCTTGATGGAGTCGGCCAGCGGAATACCCGAGAATAACGAAAAACGCTGCACCGACGTTGCCCTTTGGCTCATGGTGCTGGTGATATCCAAGTTCTGTCCTCTACCGGCCATGGGTTGTAACATCCCTGAAATTCCCGATTGCATGAGTTTCCGCCTCGATGGTTTCAAGGTTTTCGTCACCTTGATGCTCGTCTCCTGACGCAAAGCGTTTGAAGCTCAAAGCTATGACGTCAAGGAGCGTTTCATGTGTGGGGGCAAACTCGGTCCTCCCCGCAGATTGTGAGAAGACATGGAACTGCTTATCTACTTCGATCGTTTCCGGGGAGAAGAGAGAACCGCCAGCATGGGCAGAAACTTTCATCTTCTTGAACCCAACCGATGCAGGGTCCCTTCGAAGATGTGCCGGTCGGCCGAAATTAGAGTGACCGTGGCCAGGATCGCGAGATCCCGCCAAAACAAATTGCAAAGTTGTCACTTTCCCCCCACGAGTAACGGTGACGCTTTCAGTACTAAGGCAAGCAGGTTGGTGGTTTTTGCCAGGCGAAGGACGGGCAGTTACAAGCGCAGATAAGTTCCCCGCAACTCACTGACGGCCCAGTCTCAGTTCGTCTGCAGCAACCTGACTTGCCAGCTGCAACGACCCCAAGGAAACAAGCGCAGGGGGGAGGATCCCGCACTGAAACCTAGATTACTAACATCCAAGGCAAGAGTGTCTAGTAGTCAGATACTCCGCTTCATACTGGTTCTTAGACGCAAGTTTAATTCCAGCGCCAGTTGAAAATCGCAACACATTAGAAGTAATGGTCGAACTGTTCAAAGCACCTTACTCCAAACACGAGAATTTGTACACAACTTTCACGCAGTGGGCAATTGCTCGCTTCGCTATCAATCGAATGCACAGTTGGCGACGCCATCCTTCCGGTCCACCAGGTGCTGCCCATAGGGGCAGGGGTCTGCCGAAACAGCGACCCGTGCAGCCTGACTAGCCGGCCTCGGTCGGCTACCCGGGTTAGGGGGGCCTGCCGCGGACGGCGGTACCTCGTTCTTTGCGTGCGGCGGACTCGCCGACGGATCCGCACCGCTCGGCTGTGGGACCTGTATTGCATTCGCCACTGGAACGTCGGTGACGTTCGCGGGCTCCTGGGACTGCATCGGTCGACTGGGCGGGGAAGCCGCCGCCGTCGGAGTGATGGTGTCCCCCCTGGCATTAGCCGGATCCTTCGACTGCACCGGTGCTCTCGGCAATGTCGGAGTCGGTGCCGGCACCCCTGGGCCTGCCTTGGTGCTCTTCGCATTGTTAGGCACCGCCGTACCGCCCTGGGGCACGCGATTCGCGGACGTTGAGGCGTTGTTTGCCTCAACGGCTGGATCCTTCTGTCGGACGACCGTGGTATTTCCTGTGCCCACATCCACCAGTCGCAGATTCTGATCGGTTACGTCTTGCGCTCGAACGATGTGCGGCGTGATCGCGAAGACGATCTCATTCTCACGCACATCCTTCTCTTCCTGTCCAAAGAGATACTTGAGGATGGGGAGTTTGGCGATCCACGGATAGCCGGATAGTGACTGGGTTTCTGTTTCTTCCAGGATCCCGCCCACCAGATTCACTTCTCCATCGAGCAGGCGGGTTTCGTGCTCGATCCTGCGCTGTCCGATGATGGGCTGACTGACGCCTCCGAGGTTCTGCTGGCCTGTCACAGAGGAAATTTCCAGCACCATCTTAAGTGTGACCTCGTTCTCGGAATGAACATGCGGCGTGATATCGATGTTCACGCCCACATCCAGATATTGAAACTGAGTGTTGACCAGGGGGCTGACGCCCCCTGTCGTGCCTGCAAAGGACCCGGTCGCGATGGGCACGCGGTCTCCGATTTTCAGCGTTGCCTTCTCGTTGTCCAGAGCGCGGATTTCCGGATTCTGAATCAGCTTGGTGTTGCTGTCACTCATCAGGAACGAAAACGTCGCGCCCGGAATGCTGACCGCGAAATTGTTGGCGGTCAGGTCGCGGAGGGAGTTGAAGGTGAACCCGCCGCCACTGCTTGAACCAGAACTACCCGAGGCCCCGGGCACCAGGGTCACGCTCGCCGAAGTGGGTGGGTTCGTGCCTAGCGTGCGCAGGCGGCTGCGATTGACCTGCATGACCGCGATGTCGATGACGACTTCCGGCTTCGGCTTGTCGATATCAGAGAAGAGTTTCTCCGCCAGCACCATTTGGGCAGTAGTTCCGCGCAACACGACGGCGTTCTGCGTGGGGATCAGCTGCATGCGAGTGACGTCGAGAATTCCTTTCACCGTGTTCGCCGCCTCCTGCAATTCCGCGGGCGACGCAACATTCTTCAGGTAAAAGGTCTTCATCACGTTGCTTTGAAGTTCTTTGCGTTTGTTGTCGGCGGCAACGATGATGGTGTTGGCAGAGACCGGCTGCCAGAACGTCTTGGATTGCAGCGCCATCATGTCCAGCGCTTCACGCGGCGTAACGTCGTTCAACTCAATACTGACCTTCGGCGGTTTATAGTCCGAGTCGAACAATACGTTGACCCCTGCCAATTTGCCGAGCACCTTATAGATCTTGTCGGCGGTTTCCGACATCCGCAGATTGACGGGCGCCGTGGCGAGGGCCTTCAGTTCAACCGGGCCTTCCGCTTCCTCCGCCAGCTTCGAGAGGGGAGACTGCGGTTTGGCTTGAGCCGGCTCGGCGCGCTGAGACTGCTTGCGAAGCATATCCGTGGTCCGGCGAACTTCCTGCAGCGCAATGAAACTGGTGTGATCGATCTCCGCGGCCCGCTGAAATTCGACCAGTGCCTCGGCATACTTGGCCCCGTCCCGCAGCAACTGCCCCGCTTGCACGTGCTGCTGGGCAGCATAGAATCGGACCCGGGTGTACGCCACTTGATACTTCGGATCCTTCGCCTTGAGCTGGTAAGCCTGCTTGTAGGCCTCATAGGCGGCGTCGTAGTTGTTTTGCGCCTCAGCCTTGACCCCACGCTTGAACGCAGCGCTCGCACTATCGGCGTACCCCGGCACACATAGCGCGATAGCCGCCACGCAGGTTAAGAGCGTACACAGTCTCTTCATGTTGTTATCGACCCACAAAACAAGTGCCGGATCCCGGTTGAGGGGAGGAATCGTCGCACGATGCATGGGACCGGACTGCAGCGGACGAGTGCTTATCTTAGCGAACGGGGGGGCTTCGTATTTGCGCTAGCGCAAAGACGAACGCTCTTTCGTACAGTAAGCACCCCCACCCTAGCCCGTGTCTATGGCACTTAAGTGGGGCTCGTCCAGGGGTGGGTTTGCTTTGCCAGTGTTTTTACTTTTTTTACATTTCCTGGCTCATGTTTGCTTTTAGTCAAAGAAGTACCCCTCGTACTCCCGTAATGTGACCCCACAAAGCCGGAGACGCGGTCTCCGCATGTGAGCGAGAGCTCACCGCCAATCAACGAAGGACCTGTCCCACTTGAGCGGGCAGGGGAGCTAAGAGTGGGCTGCATGGATTGCCCAACACTCCAGACCTTCTTGGATGGGCAAGGGGTAGTACAGACCACAATTTGAGCGGCACGCGTGAGGCGGTCTCACCCTGCCCCCACAGGGGGCGAGCGAGTTCCCAACGCGGCTAGACGTTTCGCCAAATCCTTCCCCCGGAGCTGGCGACTGTCCAGGTTGGCGCGTGCAAGGGCGCGTGTCCCGTGGATGCTCGGGCTCTTTAAATGAAAACTGTCACTTACCATGCCGAGCGCGGTTCGCGCCCGCAAGTTAGTAAGGAGGCCATACGGTCATGAGGAAGCTTTTCCCGTTCTGTGTATCACTAATTCTGGTCGTGGTTGCGACCGGGGTCGCGAGCGCTCAGTCGTTCCGGGTCCAGTGTCCCACCAGCACCATCACTCACCCGAACGCAGCGAACAATAATACGGAGCCTGCCTACGTTGGCCCTACCTATACGGGCACAAGCGGGTACCCTGCAGCGCCCACCAACGTGAACGGCGCCATCAAGTGCCAGCAGATTTCGGGCGGTGACGGTTACGCGACCATGGGAGACGGAACACAGACCTACATGTTCTCCTTCGGACCGCTATCTGGGTTGGCGGACATCGCGAACGGGCAACCCGGCACGCAGTTCCCGAGCGTGTTCAACACGGTCGGCCCCCTGCTGCAGCCGGGCGATCCTGCCACAACCGATGGTGTGGCGGCCAACTCGTGGCCAACATTAGCACCGCCGTTACCCCTCCTCTCGACTGGGCCGTTTAACTACAACGGTGCCGTTGGGCAGGTTATGGACATACCGAACCTCGTCAGCATTTACGACATCAGCGAGGTCGGGACCACAGTTACGGTTGTCGGCAATGCACCCTTGGGTGTTGCTCTCGGGGATCAGATAACCATCTCGGGGGCTGACACTGTTGGCTACAACGGCACTTGGACAGTTACCGCCATCAACGTCACCAATCCTTTCTTCCCGGCCAACTTTGCGTTCACCTACACCGATGCGACTACCGGCCTGGCTGAGGTGACCGAATCAACCACCGCCACCGCGGGACTTGCCTCCAGAATCGACGGCCACGTGGATCCCCGGCCCATCATGGATGTCGGCGTGATGAACGGCAACATCCCGGCGCCGCTGATGGCGATCGATGAAGATGACGAATTTTTCCTTACGCTCACCAACGTCGGCATGATCATGCGGCCCGACCTGTTCGAGCAGCATACCGTTCACTTCCACGGTTATCCGAACGCCTCTTCTTTCTATGACGGCGTGCCGGACGCTTCCGTAGCCATCAACATCGGCGCCAGCTTCACTTATTACTACCTCGCGCCGGACGCGGGCACATATTTCTGGCATTGCCACATCACTCCCCCCGAGCACTTGCAGATGGGCATGGTCGGTCAGCTTTATGTGCGTCCACGGCAGAATCGGGTACCGACAACATGCAGCAGTACTCAGCCCAACTGCAACCAACTTTATGCCGCTCTCCAGGCACAGCAAACCGACCCGCGCACGGCTTGCAATTCTGCCGCCGATATTCTGTGCAGCAATCCCCTGCCAGCTGCGAATACAGTGACACGGGCGACAAGCGGTAACTACGCCTATAACGACGGTGATGGCTCGACTTACTACGATGTCGAGTATCCCATCCAGATTCACGGCTTCGATCCCAACTTCCACTTTGTGGGCATGACGTTCAACCCGGAAGGGTTCACGGACATGAAGGACAAGTATTTCCTACTGAACGGTCGGAGCTACCCCGACACGGTCACGCCCGGTCCTTTGGCCACGCAGTCGGTGGACGGCCAGATGCACTTCTCGCAGCCCCTGCCTTCGATCATCAACATTCCGGCCGGCCAGAAGGCTCTGCTGCGTATTTCCGACCTGGACGTTACGGAATATCAAACGTTGGCTTCGCTCGGGATCCCGATGAAGGTCGTCGGCTATAACGCCAAGCTGCTGCGGGATCAGGCGGGCAACAACCTGTCCTACACCACCAACTCGATCACGCTGGCTGGTGGCGAGTCGCTCGACGTGATCCTGGATGCTACAGGCTACACGGCGGGCCAAGTCTTTTACCTCTACACCCCCAATCTTGACCACTTGTCGAACGATGCCGAGAACTTCGGTGGACTCATGACCGAAGTCCACATTAATTAGGAGCGCAGCAATGAGGGCGATGACAATGACAAAAGCGATCTCGAAGACATACATGCTCTTGGCGCTGATGATGGTTATGGCGCTGTTTACGGTTGCGGCGCATGCTGCAGCTCCTGGGATAACCGGCCCGACTTTCAACTTGACAGCGCAGCCGGCTTACCTCACCCAGCCCGACGGACAGTCGGTCTACTCGTGGGGGTACGGCTGTAACGGTGCCCCGAGCGGCTATGCTCCAGCTGCTATGACGACAGCCACGACCACGTTCTGCAACCCCATGCAGGTTCCCGGACCCACGCTGATCGTCACCGAAGGGCAGACAGTCACGGTCAATCTGACGAATGGTCTGCCGACGGCCGCCGGCAACACGTCAATTCTGTTCCCCGGCTTTAGCGTGTGCATAGGAACAATCTCGACTGGGGTGTGCACTCCGAGCGGGGCGGGAACAAATGGTGTTGCTGGCTTGCTGACGCAGGAGGCGATTCCGGGCGGTACGGTGAGCTACTCGTTCGTTGCCTCGTCTCCCGGTACCCGTGCCTACTACAGCGGAACGCAAGGCGACCTGCAGGTCGAGATGGGTCTGTACGGCGCAATCATTGTTCTGCCTAACGCCGTCCCCTCCGCCTGCACGACCGGGCTGGCGGCTTCGAACCTGACTGTGGAAGGAATCTGGGGGGAAAGTGATTTCCGGCTGGCGGCGGCGGCTTATGACCACCCGAAGAGTTGTTACGACCGGGAGTACCTGTTCCAGTTCTCCGAGATGGATCCCAATATTCACACCCAGGCGTTCAACCAGGTTCAAGCAGCCAACTGCACTCTCACGAGTTCCGGCGCTTTGCCGTCAACTTGCCGCCTCGAAGTCCCCACCGAGCCCTACCATCCAGCGTACTTCCTGATCAACGGACGCTCGATGCCCGATGACATGGACCCCAACTATGCCAAGGAGTATCCGCATCAGCCCTACAACGGCAATCCTCACATGCATCCGGGTGAGCAGGTACTGATACGTGTCATCGGCCAAGGTCGCTGGCAGCATCCGTTCCACGAGCACGGCAACCATGTGCGCATTCTGGCCCGCGACGGCAACTTGATTCTCAGCCAGGCCGATGCCAACAGTCTTGCTGGCCCCCTGATGTTCACCACCACCACCACTCCGGGACTGGCCTTCGATGGAATCTTCTACTGGACAGCCAAGGGTCTGAACTGGGATCCGTACGGTCACAATCCCGCTTCTAACGACCCGAACGCCAAGCTTACTTGCACTCCGGACGCCAACGGCTACAACACCGGAGTCGGTCTCACCCCAGCACAAACGACGGCGATACAGTCCGCGATCAATTACTACGAGTGGTGCCAGGACCACAACAAACCGGTGCAGGCTAATCCGTTCGGCGACGTCGCCGGCGGCGGCCCGACAACTCTGCCCGATCCCAATCTGTTTACGAACGGTCCCTGGTATGGTGGCAGTCCCTATCTCGGTCCGAACGCGACCCTGCGCGCGACGGGATGTAGCGCCGGCGCCCCAGCCGGCTCGTGCGGCGCCACCGGCAGCACTCCGCCCTCGGGCACAATTGCGAACCCGCCCGGAAGCGAGGCTGGCTTTGCCTTTATGTGGCACTCGCACAACGAGCGTGAGATCACCACCAATAATATTTTCCCTGGCGGAATGCTGATGATGATGCTGGTTGATTCCCGGGAATTTGTCATCGACGAGTCGAACTAACTACTGAGGACACTGAGGAGAAGAGCGATGCGATCCAATCATCTCAAAGCGACTTTAAAGACAGCGGTACTGGCGGTATTGGTTCTCCTCCTTGGAGCGGGCGGGTCCTTCGCCCAGTCAGTGAGCCTGACGGCGGCTGCGACCACCACCACTTTGCCTGACGGCTCAGTAGTGCCGATGTGGGGCTACAGCTGCGGCGCAGCCGTGGGTGGATTTACCTCGTCGACGTCAGCCACGTACAGTGTTGCGGCACCGTGGACCGCCTCCGACGCTACCGGAACGATGCCGGTCAACGGCTATGTTGGCAGTACCGTGACAGCGGGCTCTTCAACAGGAATAGTTCAAAGCAATAACGCGACAACCGTGACGCTGACTGCGGCAGGTTGGGTCGGAGGGACCCCTGCTGCTGGCACAAGCTTTAGCATCGGAGCCTCGACGGCTTCCTGTCGCGCATTGAGTCCGACGGCCGCCGGCGGTTGGTCGCCGGTGGTTATTACTGTCCCGCCCGGCCCCCTGACGATCAACCTGACAAACAGCCTGCCGGCGGCCGTGCCCGAGACTTCTCTGGTGATCGTTGGCCAGCTAGGTGCGGGTCTCGGAACGACGGCCACGTCCGCTCCCAGTCCGACGCACGCAACCCAGGTTGTAACCTGGTCGATCGCCGGAGACACCAGTGGCGCCACCAACAATCCACCGCCTCAAGGGAACCGCGTTCAGTCGTTCTCCACACCTGTCGCGCCGGCAGCTACGGGAACGCTGACTTGGAGCAACCTCAGGCCCGGCACTTATCTGATTGAGTCGGGCACACACCCGTCGATTCAGGGTCCGATGGGTCTATACGGAATCCTGGTTGTGACGACCGTGCCCACAGGCACAGGCACCAGCGCCACCGCGGGATGCGCTTATCCCGGCGCCACTGCAGGGACCTGCACTGTGAGCTACAGCGCGGAAGTTCCCCTGTTGCTCAGTGAAATCGATCCGCGCCAGAACAATGCCGTCGCCAAGGCGGTTAGTACCGCGGGTTTCAGTGAGACATCGGCGCGCGTTCTTCGGGATTCGGTTAGTTCGGTAACTGTCGACGTCGATTCCACCGGAAAACCCATTGCCGGCTCGGGCTACACGCTCGGTCAAGCGGTCGTAATTACCGGCGGTGGTTATTCGGCTCAGGCAACGGCTCACGTTTCGGCACTTGTTGGGACTAACACACTTGGATTGAGCGCGACCGGCATCGCGGCCATCACAATTGACAACCCCGGCGCTGGCTACACTTCAGTTCCCACCAGCGTGACCGTAACGGGTGTCGGCAGCGGTGCGTCCCTTACCGCCAACCTGAGTTTGACAGGCGTCATGTGCAGCGACGGTGCAGCGGCCTGCTATCCGCCGGCGGTGAACTACACGCCGATGTATTACCTCATCAATGGAGTTCCGTTCAACAAAACGAGCGCCACGACGTCGCTGTTCGCCGCTACGCCAGGCACGGCGGCAGCCCCGGTCAGCGGAAACGTATTAGTGCGCCTGGTGAATGCCGGCTTGCGGATGCACGTTCCCTCCATTGTCGGATCGCTGACAACGCCCCCCGTCGTTCCGGCCGGCGTAACCGCAGCAGCGTCGGCAGGTTTCAGCCTGATCGCTGAAGACGGCAATCCCCTGCCTGGCGTTTCCCGCGTGCAGAGCGAAGTATTCATGGCCGCGGGCAAGACTTACGATGTGATGATTAATGTGCCCGCCGCCGGCGCGACCGCCCTCCCTGTGTTCGACCGCGAGCTGAGCCTTTCGGGCAACTCGATCGGGCGCGACGGCGGAATGCTGGCTTATGTCAGCGTCAATGGTGCTGGAATCCCGGCGAGCCTTGCTGGGCTCGGCGCTGCGGTGGCTAACGCCGATGTCTACGGCTGCACAACGACAGCTTGCACATCGTCACCGCTGCCCGGCGTGATTGCGGGCCAGACGCTCACCGTGTCGGACCCCGCCAAGGGTGTGATCGCCAACGATGTGAATGTCTTCGGCGTCCAAGTGGTCGGCACTGCACCATCAGGACTGACGCTCAACGCGGACGGGACGTTTGTCTACACGGGCGGCACCCCGACTACCTTTAATTACTGCGGCAACGGTACGACCTCGGGCGCGGCATGCACTACCGTGACCCTGGGCGCGGCGCCGATTGAGGCCGGCACCGGCATTAGCTGTCCTAACTCATCGTTCTCATCGAACGTGGCAACCACCCTGAGCATCAAACCCTCGGGCATCCTCGCGGGCTGCAAGGACGCGGCGGGCTATCCGCTGACGGTCAACGCCGCCAGCGTGACGTCGACTGGATTTAGTTCGCTAACCGTCGATCCGAACGGCGGCTTCAATGCCTCCGTCTCCACCGCGGGCAGCTACTCGTTCACCTTCAAGGCACAGAATTCACAGGGAACTGTGGCCACCACCGCCGCGACTGTGACCCTGACCTTCCCGGCGGCCACCGGTCTCCACGTGCAGCTTGTCGACGGCTCGACCAAGGCCGCTCTCACCGGCGGTGCGTTCGGTACGGGCGACTATCGCTGGATCATTGAGGAAGACCGCACCTTCTACATCAACCCTGCCTGCACAAGCAATCCGCCGGCGGCGGGTTGCCCGACGTCTTCGTCCGGGATCGTTCCCACCTTTGGGACGAACTTCCACACCAGTTATATGCCGGTCGTGGCGGCAGGTTGCACGGGTCCTCTGTCCTGCGAATCGGGACAGACTCTCCTGGGTGCGGCAGCCGTGTGCGATGTTGGTAACGGCGTTTGCAGGACGGGTACTGCGCAACAGACTGCCCTGGATCCCGCTACGGTTCACTTGGATCCGACCAAGCACTACTACATCTCGGTCCTGCCTGGGGACGCGGCCAACTCGTTCGAGAACGTGAACAGCTGTTTGAGCGATGCGACTGCGGATTGCGGCCACGGCATGGGCGGCGCTCCCATCGCCTGCGTGCCGGCGGCGGGGTCGGTAGTGTGTACCGCTACCACGGGTGCCTTCCCAACGAG
>Ga0209698_10004927_pt1 | contig 14532 bp, 14 predicted proteins | sample LitLauG_LLR_2012_FD_187203 | JGI IMG/M metagenome (GOLD analysis project Ga0209698, IMG submission 187203) | Freshwater sediment microbial communities from Pennsylvania, USA - Little Laurel Run_MetaG_LLR_2012 (SPAdes) (version 2) | ecosystem: Environmental > Aquatic > Freshwater > Creek >...
CTCCCCGGCTGACCGCAACGTTAGCGCGACGAATGTCAAGGTGCCGTTGGTACAGCCCGCGGTCGGCAATGTCGGCGCGCCCACGACGAATAGATTCTCGTGATCGTGGGTGCGGCCGAAGCTGTCGCAAACGCTTTTAGCGGGGTCGGTCCCCATGCGGCATCCCCCCGCCGGATGGTCAAGGTAGTTGCCCTCGCTGGTGCGAAGAATCCTGCCGCTGCCGTTGCGAGCCATGCGCTCAAAGATATTCGTGATGTGCTGCTTCGTCGCGGGGTAGCGAGTCTGGCAAGCGGCGTCGCGGCGGTGAACGATCTTCGGCATCGGATCGCCCCATCGATTCCTCACCGAAGGATCGAGTGTCAACTCGCTGTTTTCCGACGGATGCACGTCATAGTAAGCACGTACCCGAGCGATACCGCGCTTGTTGCGCGTGCGCCAGTCCTGCACAATTTCATCGCCCAGCAGAAGGCGCCCGCCGGCATCCCTCAGGCGCGGGGCTTCGCGTCCCGCTTCCCAAATGCGAAGATCGTGGCGAACGTATGGATCGCTGGGAGAACAACGAAAATACTGGCGCGAGATCAATCCATATTGCGGATTCATATTGGGATAGATCTCGTCGTCCAATTCGATGAAGGCCTGAATGAAGGCGTGACCGTTCATGTACTTCCCCACTTGTCCGCTTCGGTTTGCGAGTCCATTGGGAAACCGGGAACCCGCCGAGTTCAGCAAAAGATGCGAACTCCACGTATAGCCCGAGGCGACGACGAACATTTTGGCGCGATACTCCACTGTCTCTTGCGGATGCTCACTGTGAACACCTTGCGCAGCGGTTACCGTCGACTTTGTATCGTCCAGCACTAGCTTCCGGATGAGCGTCCGGTCATGAAGTGTGATCTTCCTCTGCGTTAGCAGACGTTTGAACGTGAAATCGGGCGAGTAACGAGCCCCTGTCGGGCAGATATCGCAGGTGCCGCAGCGGATGCACGCAGCGCGGCCATCGTAGGCAACGGTATTCTTCGCCTGCGGAGTGGCCTGAAACGGAATGCCGCTCTTGTTGCCCCACTCTTTCAGCCGTTCTAAGCTCCAAGTAAGAGGAATCGGCTGCATCGGGTAAGGTTCGGAGCGCTTGTCTCCTGGGAAAGGACTCGGCTCGCCCGATACACCCAGCCGGCGCTCTGCTTCGCAATAGAACTTCTCCAACTCCGCCCATTCGAGAGGCCAATCGACGTACAGGCCGTACATCGACCTCAACCTTAGGTCCTCTTCCGAAAAGCGATTGCAGGTGCCGCCCCAGTGCAGCGCCTGCCCTCCGACGGCCATCGTTCTGGAGATGCCTCCGGTTGCGGCCTGCCCTTCGATGAAATCGCCCGGCCACGGATTCTCGCCATATTTCGTCATCCTCTCACGCTGGTGGAAGCGATTCTCAAAATCGAAAAAGGAGCGGCCCGCTTCGACAATCGTGATGGAAACTCCGGGGCGAAGTTCGGATAACTTTTGCGCCAGCATCGCCGCGGAAATTCCCGCACCGATAATACAAATGTCGCTTTCGTAAACTGGCATCTCAGGTCAACCTCTCCGGCCTCTTGCCTGAATTGGCGAGCCCCCGGCAATCGTCGCGCTTGATGGCGACGCCGTAAAGAGAATCCTCTCCATCGGCGGAGCCGTAGAAAAAGGCCAGCAGATCGGCCGCGACGTGCCTCCCATTCGGGCGCTGTGGAATGCGGTCAATTTTTGCGTCCGCCAGCGCTTTCTCCACGACGGCACGTCTGGCGTCGGCGCCGAGCTTTGCCAGGCCAAGCTGGTTCAACTGCTCGGCGTAATGGGCCGCGGGATTCGGGCCGATCACTTGCGTTCTTAGATTGCCATAACCGGAGCTAACCTCCGCCCCGGCTTTATAATCACGCAGCCAGGATGCGAAATCGTCCGCGATCTTGTCGGTGCGCAATCGGCCGAGTGAGGCGGGCAGAACGACGCTCGCGAGGTCGCGAAGTTCCTCCTGGCGTGGTTGCGCTTTCAGTCTCAAGAGCGCCAGCAGTCCCGTAAATGTTCTTTGGAAGAATCCTCGACGCTCCATAGCTAGTTCCCCAGCGAAAACGCGACCATCGACGCGTCCGCTCCCTGCCCCACTGCGACCACCACAAACTGCTGCCCCGAGCGCGTCCGATAGGTCATCGGAGTCCCATAAGATCTGCCGCCGAGCGGTCCTTGCCATAGGTCTTTCCCCGTGGCCTTATCGATCGCATGAAGAGACATATCCTGACCACCGACGAAGAAGAGCCCACCCTTCGTCACGATCCCACCCTGCGGCCCGGCGACGCCCAGTTGCGGGGGCAATGGGACGCCCTTCAACGCTGGATTCGCGCGCAGTTCCGGCCAATCTCCGAACGGCTGCTGCCAGGCGATAGTTCCGTGATTCAGGTCGATCGCCGAGATATGGCCGTAGGGCGGCTTGGTCAACGGTAGGCGTCCGCGGAACGTGGCTGGTGCGCCAAGATCGCCGGTCCACTCCGCATCCACTTCGGCGGCGCGCGGATTCGCCGCCGAGCGGTCTGTCTTTTTCACGCGAAAAACAGCCGGAGAGTTTGACGTCTTGATATATAACACCCCTGTTTCGGGATCAAACGCTCCGCCGCCCCAGTTTGCTCCGCCGATGATACCCGGCCTCCCCAGGGTTCCTTGCAACGAAGGAGGAGTGAACAAGGGCCCCAAGTGATACTTCTTCATCTCCGCTTGTGCTTCCGCCTTCAACTCCGGCGTAAGATCGAACGCGTCGTCGAGAGTGACTCCCTGAGGAGTGAATGCTGGAGGCTTGGTAGGGAACGGCTGCGTTGGCGAGGCCTGCTCTCCGGGAACATCGCTTGCGGGCACCGGCCGCTCCTCGATGGGCCAAACGGGCTTCCCGGTTACCCGATCGAAAACAAAGGCAAAACCTTCTTTCGTGAGTTGGACGACCGCGTCGATTTGCTTTCCGTTCACCGTGAGGGTCGCCAGCACCGGGGGCGACGAAAGATCGTAATCCCACAAACCGTGATGGACAATCTGGAAGTGCCACTTGCGCGCGCCGGTATTCGCGTCCAGACACACCAAGGCCTCGCCAAACAGATTATCGCCGGGACGATTGCCGCCATAAAAATCGTTGCTCGGCGTGCTCACTGGCAAATAAAGAAGCCCGCGGCGTTCGTCCAACGTGAACGGCGCCCACACGTTGGTATGCCCGGTGAATCTCCAGGAATCGTTCTTCCATGTGTCGCTTCCGAATTCCCCCGCCTGCGGGATCGTATGAAAGCTCCACACGCGCTTGCCGGTGCGCGCATCGAACGCGCGAACATCGCCCGGTGGATCGTTCTTATACGACAACCGGTCGCCGACGCCATTTCCCACGATCACCAGGTCCTTGTACACCACAGGAGGCGACGTTTCGGTGTAGTGCATCTTATTGGTCGGCCACACCAGTCCCTGGCTGAGATCGACCACGCCGTTGTCGCCGAACGTGTTCACAGGCTGGCCGGTTTTGGCGTCGAGCGAAATCAGCCGGTAGCGTGTGTTCAGGTAGATCAGCATCGCGTTGCCGCCATCGCGCCAAATCGCAATGCCCCGGTGGACGTATCCGGTTCCATTCGGAGGCTGCCCGTCCACGTACGATTTCGGATCGTAACTCCACAGCACCTTCCCGGTCTCCGCATTGAGCGCGACCACCTTGTTATATGGGGTGGTCACATACATCACCTCATCAATCACCACCGGAGTGTTCTCGAACATGCCGGGACGCGTGCCGTACTCCTTCAGCTCCGCCTCGCCCGTCCTCCTACGCCTGCCGTAACTGAGAAACGTTCTTCGTATTGATGTCTGTCAGCTTCGAATAGTGGGCATTTCCAGGATCACCGCCCCAAAACGCCCAGTCTGCCGGCGGACGGTCGGCACTGATACCCAGAAGCATCGCTGCGAGAACAGCTACCGTCGCGGTCAGTCTTGACCGTTTAAGCATGATTTCGTCTCCTCCGCGGGGTCCTCCGGGCTTGCCCGTGTGACAGAAGGCACGAGTTTCGATGCAAAACTCTCCCGCTCGCCCGGCAGGCTTTGAATCCGCGTATTTCATTCTAGAATGAAATTCCTGCCCATGCCCTATAAACATGGATCGATCGAGATACTCGATTTTGTGCAGTCCGCCAAAGCAGGTTCAAAGAAATAAATGGAAGAGTACGCCGTATTACAGGATGATCTACCTACTTTCTGATCGGTTAAGCGAAGCTCTATCAATCAGAGGGCGCTTCAACCCGGCGCCCTTAAGAAATTCTCGCTTCCATCGGCGCGGTTGACAGGAGGGAGGTGTACCGAGCGCGATCCTCCTGGATGGTCTGCGTCTCTGAAATGGTTTCGAACATCACACCCCAAGCGCACGATTTCTGCGTTAGACGGGACCGGATTGCCGTGTCTCCACCGTAAGGTTTTTCGGAGAGAAAAAGACCGCTATAATGCATGCGTGATGCGATCGTTTCTAACGCTGCTCCTGGCCGCACTGGGCGCGCTTGGGCAGAGCCTCAATCTTTCCCATGATCTCGTCGCCAAAGGCATTGCGGCGCAGAACATGACCCCGAACGTTCCGGCGCTCGATTCAGGGCCGCTGTTTGAGGCCGGCGTCGCCTACGCCTCAAAGAACAACATCCCGCTGGTCATCGCCGATCCGGGCAGCTACTACTTCCTCTCGCTGGCCAGTCAGTTCCAGCATGTGTATCTCGATGCAATCAACAACGTCACGGTAGACCTTCAACACTCCGACTTGTACCTGGCCCACGGCAACATCATGGGGATTGACGTGGACAATTCCACGAATTTCACGCTCAAGAACTTTACCATCGATTACCTTCAGTTGCCTTTTACTCAGGCAACGGTCACCTCCGTGAACCCGACGGCGCGAACGATCAGCATCAAGCAGTTGGGGAAGTACCCGCTGCCTGCGTACCTGAACGCGGTGACACTACCCTCGAGCTACGTCAACGACGGGTTTTTTGCCTATATTTTCCGCAACGGAATCGAATTGCGGACCACAGGACGAATGCCCGTAGCGGCACCTGTGACCGACAGCTCGATTCAGATCACTGGAAACGATCCGTGGGCGACGGCGACGCAGCTTGCGACCATCCAGCCCGGCGACACCCTGGTGCTGGAACTGCGCGCCGGAATCGGAACGATTTTTGCGTCCAACAGCACCGGCTTGACGATCCAAAATGTCTCGGTCTACGCGTCCGGATTCATCGGTGTGTTCACTACTTATGGATCGTCTATCACCGTCGATCATGTACAGGTGACTCCGCGTCCTGGAACTGACCGGATGATCTCGACCAACGCGGACAGCATCCATCTAGCGGCGGCGGGCGCGAACAACGTGATCACCAACAATACTGTGAAGCGTGGGTGCGACGACGCGATCGCGATCGATGGGCAGTGGGCGGCGATCGTCAGCGCCGCAAGCTCAGGCACAACCGTGCAGGTCACCCGGCACAACAACACACCGATCGCCGTTGGCGAGGTGTTCGATTTCGTCGATGTCACCACGGCGGCGATCGTCGGAACAGCAACCGTCACGGCCGAGAGTCCCCCGGTGAGTGGGCAGAGGGGAACGAATGGCGAGGTGATTACGTTGACCCTGGATCATGCTGTTGCCGTCAAGCAAAACTTCGGCGTCGCGATCAACGATCCGAATTTGCGTGGGAGCGGCACCCTGATCAGCGGCAATCTCGTCGATCAACAAACGTTCGGGAGGGGCGTTTATCCGGCGGGCGTGGCCAATGTCACTATCTCGAACAACATGCTCGAGGCGACCGACGGCGGCGGCATCCTGGTCGAACAAGATGAAGGCCTGCCCTACGACTACAAGACCGGGCCTTCCTCCGACATCACCATCCGGAACAATATCGTGGACAACGCGCTCGGCTTCGGCATCCCAAGCTATAACGTGTTGAGCTACGCGGGAGCGATCAATGTTGTGGCCTACGATGAGAATTTCAATTGGGTCAAGACGGCGTCGATGCCGAACATTAATATCGCAAACAATTTCGTGACGAATTCAGTGGGCTCTGGAATCCGGATGGAGAACGTGAACGGAGGGAGCGTCACCGGAAACCTCGTGTTGAATTATGCGCTCGATCCGACCGATTACCTGTGGTATCTGGCGGCGGGCGAAACCCTGGCCCAGCTCGAATCCGAACTGAAACAACCTGTAGTCGTCGTGAACAGCACGGGTGTCGCCAACTCTAACAACACCACCTCGGGATCGTACGTCGCGAATCTGTCGAATGCGGACGGGAGTTATCGAATCGCACCCGGGTCCATTGCCAGCGCGTGGGGCCAGTTTCCTGTTTCGACGCCGGCGACTCCGGCAGGAGCCACGCTTCCAACGATACTCGGTGGGATCACCGTCAAAGTTCAAGACAGCGCCAGCGTGTCGCGGCAGGCCAGCCTGTATTACGCCAGCTCCCAGCTCATCAACTACGTTGTTCCGCCAGGCACCGCTCCCGGTGTGGCGACGGTCACGATTGGAAGCAGCACCAGTGCGGCGTTCGTCGGAGCGGTTGCGCCGGCGCTGTATGCCGCAAACGGCGCCGGCACGGGTGTTGCGGCGGCAATTGCGGTGCGCGCTTCCTCGAACGGAACGCAAACTCCGGTGCCGGTGTTTCAGTGTTCTCCCACCTGTACCGCGACGCCGATGCCTCTCGGCGCCGCAACGGACATTCTGGTCGTCGCCTTCTACGGAACCGGCATCGCGGGGCGCAGTTCACTCAGCAACGTGACGGCGCAGATCGGCGGCGTCAACGCGACCGTGGCCTACGCGGGGGCTCAATCGCAATATCCGGGCCTGGATCAGGTAAACGTGTACGTCCCAAGAGCCCTTGCCGGCGCTGGAGAGGTTCCGGTGGTACTCACGGTCGACGGCGTGACGGCGAACGTAGTGACGATCAACGTCCAGTAGCCTGTGCCGGCTCAACTAACAACGCCCTGATGCCCATTTGGCGGCAACCCGTGCCCCAGGTCCTGAGTGGGAAACGTCGCCGTCATCTCCTTGAACACCGTTTCTTGACCAGCGACAGAAGCGAGCAGCCAACTTTTTGCTGCTGAGGCGGACCGAGAGCGGTTTGGGGCTTCTGTGAATGAATCGGGCTTGTGATTCGACGAAATGCGGACCTGTTCGCGGCGAGCCACCGGCTAGTTCGATTCGTTTGCAATGAGTTTCGACGCAATGCCGCCAGGGAAATCACGCCTCGCAAGGGCCTTGTGGTCTCGCCTGGCGAGGCGGCACGGAAGTAGCTTCAATCTTACGACGTCGGAGAGAAGAAACCGAAGGTGATTGTGATACGATCTAAGACCGGTTATGCGCCGTCGCGATTTCCTCAAATCCACCGCTGCCTTCGCCGCCGTCGGTGGAGTGTCACATGCCCAAAATCGGCCCGCCCCTTCCAATCGCATCACCCTGGGCGTTATTGGTACGGGCAACCAAGGCACTGGCGACATGAAGAATTTCCTCGCCGACGAACGAGTGCAGGTGCTGGCCGTCTGCGATCTCAACAAGGAATCGCCTGGCTACTGGGACGGTGCGATTGCCGGACGCGAACCCGCGCGCGTCCTCGTCGAATGGCACTACGCCCAAGCCAGGCGCTCTGGCGTCTATAAAGGATGCTCCGCCTACGAGGACTTCCGTGAACTGCTTGCACGCAAGGACATCGATGCCGTGCTCGTCGCGGTTCCCGATCATTGGCACTCCATTCCCGTCATCCAAGCCGCGCGCGCAGGCAAGGACATCTATGGCGAAAAGCCCCTTGCTCTGACAATTTCTGAAGGTCGCGCGATGGTCAATGCCGTCACGTCCAGCCGTCGCGTCTTCCAATGCGGCAGCCAGCAGCGCTCCGACGTACGTTTCCGCAAGGCCTGCGAGATCGTGCGCAATGGCGGTGTCGGCAAGCTCGAAACGGTGCTTGTCGGGCTCCCGGGCGGCACTCCGGACTTCGGCCACACCCGCGACCGCCAGGATCCCGAACCCGTCCCCGAGGGCTTCAACTATGAGCGGTGGCTCGGCCCCGCTCCGGAATCTCCGTATGCCCCCGGCCGTTGCCATGTCAATTTCCGCTGGTGCCTTGATTATTCCGGCGGCCAGATCACAGACTGGGGAGGCCACCATCCGGACATCGCCCAATGGGGCATGGGCACTGAGCTCACGGGCCCCGTTGCCATCCGCAACGGCCAAGCCCAGTGGGCCAAAGAGAAGATCTGGAACACGGCGGTTGATTATTACTTTGAAGCCCATTATGCGAGCGGAGTGAAAATGATCGTCTCCAGCCGCCTTCGCAGCGGTGTCACGTTCCAGGGATCGGATGGATCCGTATGGGTCAATCGCGGAGCCATCGAAGCGACTCCGCAATCCCTGCTCGACTGGCAGCCCAAAGACAACGACATCCGCCTCTACCGGAGCGACAACCACGCCCGCAACTTTATCGACTGCGTCATCTCGCGCCAGGAAACCGCCGCTCCCATTGAACAAGCGCACCGTTCGATCACCATCGCTCACCTTGGTAACATAAGCCTCCGCCTTGGCCGCGATCTTCGCTGGGATCCCGCCAAGGAGCAAATCATCGGGGACGAATCGGCCAATGGGATGCTTTCCCGTCCGATGCGCAGGCCGTGGTCAATCAGTGCCTGAGCACTGGAAGTACCCATGCTCACTGCAACCGCCGACGTGATTCTCCCTGGCGCCAACGAGGGATCATCGTTTCGTATGAAACGATTCGAATCTGGTATCTCCCCGCAGTTGCCTTCCGCCTGACATTGTCTCCTGATCACTCACGGCATACTCCTCTCGGCCAAAGTTTATGAGCTACTTCCAGATCTTCCACTTCGCGCCTGTTCTGTTCGAGCAAACGCTGCACTTCCGCGTCGCTTACCTGGCGGAAATCCCTAAACCACTCGCCCACGGCCATGAACGACGGAGGAGTGGCTAAACACACAAGTTCGTCCACTTCTTTCCTGAGGAGCGCGCACGCTTGTGCGGACCCAACCGGCGCGCCAACGATGACTTTTGCTGGCTTAAGGGCGCGCACGTAGCGGGCTGCGACCAACATGGTCGCCCCTGTGGCCAGTCCGTCATCGATAAGCAGCACCACCCGGCCACGCAGGTCCGGAGCGGGCCTGCCACCGCGATAGAGCCGTTCGCGGCGTTCGAGCTCAGCCCTCTCCCTCGCGATCGCAGCGTTGATTTCTCCCCCGGAAACGTGCAGTTCCGCGACCAGTTCTTCGTTAAGCACTTGAGTGGAACCGCCCGCGATGGCGCCCATCGCGAGCTCCGGCTGCCAGGGGGCGCCCAGTTTGCGCACCACTACCACATCGAGTGGTGCATGCAAAGCCCTGGCGACCTCCCGTCCAACCGGAACGCCGCCTCGGGGCAGCGCCAACACAATCACCCTTGTCGGCAGCTTATGCTGGGCAAGTTCCGCAGCAAGCAGTCGCCCTGCCTCAACCCGATCGAAAAACGGAAGCTGCGTCATTGCCGATTCTCCTTTCGCGGCAGCGCGGAGTTCCTGTCACTTGAGACGAGCCGCGAACCAGTCTGCGGCCAACCTCGCAACCTCCCCGAGTGCACCCGGCTCCTCGAAAAGATGCGTCGCACCCGGAACGATCTCAAGTTTGGTCTCGGACTTCATCAAGGCCATCGCGTCGCGATTCATTTGAAGCACCGCCGTGTCCCTGCCACCGACAATCAACAGCGTCGGGGCGCGGACGCGAGAAGCGTCGGCACTCGCCAAGTCGGGCCGTCCGCCGCGCGATACGACGGCCCTGACGATTGTCGGCCGCTGCCCTGCCGCCAGCAGCGCCGCCGCCGCGCCTGTGCTTGCGCCAAACAGGCCAATCTGGTGACCGTTTACCTGAGGTTGGTCCACTGCCCAATCCACAACCCCCACAAGACGCCGCGTAAGCAGGCCGATGTCGAAGCGCATCTGCGCCGTGATCTCGTCCTCCTGTTCTTCCTCAGCCGTAAGCAAGTCAACGAGCAATGTTCCCAGGGAGTGCCGGTTGAGAACTTCGGCAACATATCGGTTTCTAGGGCTGTGCCGGCTGCTCCCGCTGCCGTGCGCGAACAATACAAAGCCTTTTGCCGACGCAGGTACGTTCAGGTCCCCTGCCAAATTCACCGGCCCTACGGGAACGGATACATGGGTGTGCTCGATGACAGCCTTCATGGGAAGCGCTTCTCCTTTGAGCGAAACAGGTGCAATTCAGGCACCAGCGTGGCGCGTCTTCCGCCATTCAGCCACCTCAATCCTCGCCAAGCCTCTTTTGCGAACTGGCGCCAAAGCGGTCTTGGGTCGTGCTAAACGGCCGCGATTGCGGGTCCGGACCGTGAGAAACTTCAGGGCTCGTTTTCAATCGGAATGCTGTCGATTTCCACGGGAATCCTCCGTACCGGACCGTACAGACGAACATCGGCTCATTTTCCACGAGGTGGATACTAACTTCCTTAAACCGGCTTCCGAATGTCATGGAGTCTCCTTTGCGTGCTGGAGCTGTCGCCTGGTCGAGAAAACAAGCGGCATTCCATCTGAGGATCAAATTCGCTCAAATCGGCCCGTATGTTCCGCGACCCCGAGCTGATGCCAGGCCCCCGCCAGGGCATCCCAGTCATCCATGATGGGAGCAAAGCTCTGCGTTTCCACAGGCTCCCCGGCCCAAGCCAACGCTGGCGAGATATTGCCGCCCTCCATTGGAGGGCGCCCGGGATGGCGCCGGCGGCGGCGAATGCGTCGATGGTCAGGGTGAACATACATCCTCGCTTGAAACATATCCTGCGCCTCAATCATGTGCAACTTCATGGCCAGAGTGGAGACAGACGGCGCGGCGTGGTTGGGTCCTGAGTTGCATACGAGGGTATGCGGAGCGGGTTGGCCGTTCACGTGCATGCTCGTTACCGGAGGAGGGTCGCAAATATGGGCCATCCGGGTGTTGAGCTTCACAACCTCCATTTCGAGCGAGGGCCGCATCGAGTGGAAAGTTGGTTCCTGCAGCAGATCTTCAAAGTCATTGGCCCAGCACCCCTGCGATTCACGTTTCCAAACGGCGCGGAGGCTTCTCCGCCGGGTATTTCTCCCATTGCCACGGTAGTGATCCGGGACCGGTGGACGCTGGCAGAGCTGATCGCCGATCCGGAGATGGCATTCGGCGAGGCTTATGCGGAGGGTCGGATTCAGGTCCAGGGCGATCTCGTGGGAGCCCTGGAGGCGGTTTATGACTCCTCGCCCAGCGGCCGGGCGGAGCGCAGCCGTTACCAGTGCTTGACCTCGGCCTGGATGAATTGGTTGCAGGACAACACGCCGAGCGGCTCACGCCATAATATCCACTCGCATTACGACTTGGGCAATGAGTTTTACAAACTCTGGCTCGATGCCCAGCTCGTGTATACGTGCGCGTATTTTCCAACGCCTGCCGCATCGCTCGAGACGGCGCAGGAAGCCAAGCTCGACTATGTCTGCCGCAAGCTGGAGCTTGTGCCGGGGGAGACGGTGGTCGAATCTGGTTGCGGGTGGGGCGCTCTCGCGCTCCACATGGCGCGGCATTACAAGGTCTCTGTCAAGGCTTTCAATATCTCGCATGAGCAGATTCTCCACGCCCGCCGCCGGGCCGTCCAGGAGGGACTCAGGGGGCAGGTCGAGTTCATCGAAGACGACTATCGCAACGTGTCGGGGCAATTCGACGCCTTCGTCTCGGTGGGCATGCTGGAACACGTGGGCATACACCATTTTGCGGAATTCGGCGAGGTGATTCATCGCTGCATCGGCCACCGTGGACGCGGGCTTCTGCACTTCATTGGCAGAAGTTATAAGAGCGACTTCAGCCGTTGGATTCGAAAGCGCATTTTCCCGGGCGCGTACGCTCCCACACTGGCGGAGGCGATGAATGTTCTCGAGCCCTACGAATACGCGGTGTCGGATGTAGAGAACCTTCGCATACATTACGCCAAGACCGTTGAACATTGGCTGGAACGATTTGAAGCCTCCAGTGACCAGGTCTCTGCCATGTACGGCGACTGGTTCCAGCGTGCCTGGCGCTTATACCTCGCGGGCTCGATCGCCGGCTTCCGGGCTGGCACGCTGCAACTCTTTCAAATCACCTTCGCGGGCGCAAGGAGTGCGCCGACTTCCTGGACGCGCGCCCCACTTTACCAAGATATCCACCAGCCCGGAGCGGTCACGCTATGGACTCATGCGACGTCCTGATCGTCGGAGGAGGACCGGCTGGCTCGTCTTGCGCATGGGGGCTGAGGCATTCCGGTGTGGATGTGGTCATCCTCGATCAGCAGGTCTTTCCGCGCGATAAAGTTTGCGGCGGCTGGATCACACCCGGCGTCTTTACGGCGTTAGAGATCGATCCCGCCGAATACAGCCGGGATCGTCTGCTCCAACGGATCACGGGCTTCCGGGTGGGAAGCATCGGCGGGCTCACTGTGGAAATCAGCTACGGTACGCCGGTGAGCTTCGGAATCCGCCGCCGTGAGTTCGACGACTACCTGATCAGACGCTCGGGAGCACGGCTGTGTCTAGGGGTTACGTTGAACAACCTTGAGCGTTCCTTGAACGGATGGATTGTCAACGACCGAGTGCAGGCTCGTCTCCTGGTGGGAGCAGGCGGCCATTTCTGTCCGGTGGCGCGGTTGACGGGGGCCAAAGCCCCCCACGAGACACCCGTTGTCGCGCAGGAGACAGAGTTTGAAATGGACGCTGAGCAGGTGGCCGGCTGTCGAGTTCGCAGCGATATGCCCGAGTTGTACTTTTGTGCCGACATGAAGGGCTACGGGTGGTGCGTCCGCAAAGGGAACTATCTCAATGTGGGCCTGGGAAGGGCGGACCCGCACCAGCTTTCGGCTCAGGTCGCGGAGTTTATAGCGTTCCTGAAATCGGCCGGCAGAATCTCGTTTCCGCTGCCCTCGCTGCACGGCCATGCGTACCTGCTCCACGGAACATCGACACGAGCTGTCATTTCCGACGCCGTCCTTCTGATTGGCGATGCGGCTGGCTTGGCATGTCCGCAAAGTGGTGAAGGAATCTGGCCGGCCGTCGAATCCGGATTACTGGCGGCAAAGAGCATTGTCGCGGCCAACGGCTTGTACGGACAGCGGCAGCTCGAGAGTTATCGGCGAACGCTTGCTAAGCGGAAACCATCCAGAATCATGAGTCTCAGCCACTATATGCCTTCGTGGGTGATTGGGCTCCTGGGCCGAAGTCTTCTGCGCGCACCTTGGTTCGTCCGGGAAGTTGTTGTGAACTCATGGTTCCTCCATCCGACGTCCGGGCCTAGCAGGGCAGGGTAGCGTGTTGCGCCGGCCAACTGCGCTTAAGGACTTTGTCTGCAGATCCTTTCCGGGGTTCGTTTTGGGATTGCTTTGTTGCAAACAAAGGGCCTCTTGGGTTCGTTTCGTAAATTTGCGAGCGAATCTATCCCTTCCTTTCGTTCCGCGATGTTCCCATTCCGTCGCCCAGTGTCTGTCCAAGGGAGTGCAGGAAGCGGTCGTCAAAGCTCCATCTTGCGGATTGCCGAAGAGTTAATTCGGAGCATTATTCGTGAGCGGCGAGGCGACGCCGCGTAGGAGAGACGCTAACTCAGCCATCTCCGGAACGGAGGCGCGCTCCGATTTCTTCTCGCGCTCTTCGGTGTGAGTGTCGCCTCCGTTAACAGCAACCGAAACTGCATTGTCCAACGCAGTCCGCTCCATCAAATCCACGAACCTTCCGCTCGACGCGTCCAGGCCGAAGTTTCCCTTGCCCGGTCGCGTGCGGTCAACCACAACCCCTCCGTCGAGAGCCGAATTCTCTGCTATCTGCCGCGTAGGAGTTTCCAACGCTCTTTTGAGGATGCGGAGACCGGTTTTCTAGTCTTCGTGAGCCTCTGCCTCCTCCGCGTCCACCGCTTCGATAGCACGAAGCAACGCCAGCCCGCCGCCGGGCATAACGCCGTCGGCGATCGCGGCCTTCCCGGCGGCGATGGCATCCTCAAACGCTTCCTTCCGCTTCTTCGCCTCGGACTCGGACGGCGCGCCGACGCGGATCACCGCGACACCTCCGGTGAGATTGGCGAGCCTTCCGCCCCCAAATCTCCCGCGATCATCAGCAGCGGCTTGCCAATCCGCACCACTTCTTCGAGCAGTAGCAGCAGATCTTTCACGTCGCCGATTTTCTTTTGATGCATCAGCACGATCAGTCAGTACGGCGAGGTGTAGCCTCGATCGAACTGTATACCCTCCGCAATGTCCAGCGCCGTTTCCGTCGTTTTGATTCCTCCACGGTGATGGCGCCATCGGAGCAAACTTGATCCACCGTCTCCGCCACCGACTCCCCAACTTTTGGGTCACTATGCGCGGAAATTGTCGCCACTTGAGCTTTTTCACGCTTAGTTTTAGCGGGGCGCGAGAGCACACGTAAAGACTCGATCGCGGCCTTCAATCCCCGCGACGGGCCGCGCTTCAAATCGATCGCGTAAGCCCCCGCGGCGACGTTGCGA
>Ga0209698_10004928_pt1 | contig 14530 bp, 11 predicted proteins | sample LitLauG_LLR_2012_FD_187203 | JGI IMG/M metagenome (GOLD analysis project Ga0209698, IMG submission 187203) | Freshwater sediment microbial communities from Pennsylvania, USA - Little Laurel Run_MetaG_LLR_2012 (SPAdes) (version 2) | ecosystem: Environmental > Aquatic > Freshwater > Creek >...
GTCGAATTCGATCTGCTGTGAGGGAAAGATTCCCAATTGCTCGATGAACCACTGGTAGAGCGGCTGGTGGTCGGCGAACTCGAGCGAGCACATCGAGTGCGTGACTTTTTCGAGCGAGTCCGACTGGCCGTGCGCGTAGTCGTACATCGGATAGATACACCACTTGTTGCCGGTGCGGTGATGCTCGGCGTGCAGGATGCGGTACATCACCGGATCGCGCATGTTGAAGTTCGGGGACGCCATGTCGATCTTGGCGCGCAAAACGCGAGAGCCGTCGGGGAATTCACCGGCGCGCATGCGCTCAAAGAGATTGAGATTTTCTTCGACCGACCGGCTACGATACGGGCTGTCTTTGCCTGGCTCCGTCAACGTGCCGCGATATTTGCGAATTTCCTCAGCCGTGAGGTCGTCGACGTATGCTTTACCTTCTTTGATCAGCTTGATCGCCCATTCATAGAGCTGGCCGAAATAGTCCGACGCATAGAAAAGCCCGTCCCAGTGGAAGCCGAGCCACTGGATGTCTTCCATGATCGATTCGACGTACTCCACGTCTTCCTTTTCGGGATTCGTATCGTCGAAGCGCAGATTGGTGTGACCGCCAAACTCGTCCGCGAGGCCGAAATCGATGCAGATCGCCTTGGCGTGGCCGATGTGCAGGTAACCATTGGGCTCTGGAGGAAAACGGGTCTGCACACGTCCGTTGTACTTGTTGGTCTTGAGGTCGTCGGCGATCCGGTCTCGAAGAAAGTTGGAAGGGCGCGACTCCGGAGCGGGGCTTGCGCCCGTCTCAGGTTCGGCGGTTGGCGTTGTCATAATCTTTGATCTTACCGCAAAGAACGATAGAGGCTCGCAGTGCCTAGGTTCTATGAAGATCTTCTGCAAAGGCTTTACCGCAGAGAACGCAGAGAACTTCCGCGGAGAGCGCAGAGAAAGGCACTGCATGCCCCGCGCTACCGTTGGCGGCGGGCTAGCTCCGTAATCCAGTCCGTCAGGTACGCCGCTGCACCGCTTGCCAGCAGCGGGGCTTTGCCCTCGACGGCATCGACGAAGTTTTCGATCAGAGGCTGGTGCAGGTTGGGGTGAGCGGGGAGGCTCTCGCGACCGCCGGGGTAGATCAGGTCCGGGCCGTTCAACGGCGACATTTCCATCTCGCCTTCGGTTCCCCGGATTCTGCATTCGTCGCGCGTGATCTTCGAATGCCAGCGGACGTCGACGACTCCGCGAAATCCGTTTTCGTACTCGATCATCACGGTCGCGTTGTCTTCGACCGGGTAGTGATGCACAACGTTTGAGAGCTGGCCCGTGACGCGGAGGGGCTTGCCGAAAAGGAAATTCAGAACGTCGATGCGGTGGGAGGCGATGTCGAGTAGCGGCCCTCCTCCGGCTTTGGCGGGATCGAACAGCCAGTTGCGTTCGCCGGTTCCGTCAAACCACATGTGATTGGTCAATTCGGCAAATACCGGTTTGCCGATGGCGCCGGCTTCCATCAGTAGTTTGGCGCGCTGGATCTTGGGATAGAAGCGACGGTAATAGGCCACGCCGAAAAACTTGCTGCTCTGCTCGGCGGCGCTGACCATGGTGCGGGCTTCGGCCTCATTCATCGCCATGGGTTTTTCGCAGAGGACGTGCTTTCCGGCGCGCAGGCCCTGGATCGCCTGGGGAGCGTGGAGGAATACGGGAGTCCCGACGTAGACGGCTTGGACTGCCGGATCGGCGAGGGCCTCATCGAGTGATGCCCAGGCCTTAACGCCGAACGGCGCGGCCTTCGCGGGATCACGTGTGACGAAGCCATAGAGGTGGCTTCTCGGTTCGGCTTGAATGGCGGGGATCACGCGGCGTGTGGTGATGTCGCCGATACCGATGACGATCCAGTTGAGCATGGGAGTAGTGTCGCATGCGGCGCGTACGATCGCGCGGCGGGAACAGGACTGGTTCGTGGCCGGCCGGCTCGCTTCGCATCGCTGGACAGCCCTTCGATTTCGCTCAGGGCGGGCTACGGCGGCTGTCCCCACACGGTTCCTGCAAATGCCCGCCTAGAAAGATCAAAGGCCGGCTTGTGGGCCGGCCTTCGAAGCAAGTAACAAGCCAGAACTATTTTTTGGGGGCGATCGCGTCCTTCGCGGCTTTGGCGACGCGGAACTTCACGACGGTCTTTGCCTTGATCTGGATGGGTTCGCCGGTCTGCGGATTGCGTCCGGTGCGGGCTTTGCGGTGCGCTTTCACCAAGCGGCCCAGTCCGGGGACGACGAAGATGCCATTCTTCTTGGTTTCTTTAATGGCGGTGTCGGCGAGGTGCTCAAGGAACGCCGCCGCGGTTTTGTTGGGGAGCTGAGTCTTCTCGGCGAGTTGCCGGATCAGCTGGGTTTTGGTCAGACCTGCAGCCATACTTCCTCCTTAAAAATCGTTTTAATTACCAACGCGGGGCTTATCTTATACCCATGGGGCTGTGGAAAAACACATATTTTACGGGGGTTTTCCCGTTTGCAAACGTGCGCGAGCGCATATTTACAGGGTTTGGCACCACTAACGGTGCCGGAACGGGCTTAATATGCGTATCAGAGTGGTAAAGAGATTTTAGATTGAAGATTCAGATTCCAGATTGCGAACGATTTCGAGATCCGAGGTTCAATCTGCAATCTGAAAATCTGCAATCTGAAATCAAGTCGAGAACTGTCCTTTCGAGATGCCATAATGATTCGAGGAGCCCTGATTGAGCTGCGTAATCTGTGAAATCCGCAAAGAGAAACGCTTTTGTCCGGCGGTGCACGGACGCATCTGCCCGCAGTGTTGCGGCGAGCAACGGGAAGTGACGCTGGATTGCCCGATCGATTGTCCATATTTGCAGCAGGCCCGCGAGCATGAGAAGCCGCGTGGGGCGGAGCAAATCGATCCTGCGGGATTGTTTTTGCAGATCGAGGTCTCGGACCAGTTCATGTACGAGAAGGAACACCTGCTCATGGGGCTGACCTACGCCCTGGCAAAGGCGGCGCGGGCGGATCATAGCCTGCACGACCAGGATCTGATCGCCGCTCTCACCATGCTGTCCAGGAGCTACGAACGGCGCGTGAACTCCGGGCTCTACTACGAAGCACCACTGACCAGCGATTCGCAGCGGCGGGCGGTCCTTGAGGTCGAGAACATGGTCAAGGAGTACCGTGAGGCCGAGCAGAAGCACATGGGCTACTCGAGTTTGCGGGATTCCGAGGTCCTAAAGGGACTGGTGTTTTTGATTCGGCTGGCACAGGGAAGAACGTCGGGGCGTCCGAAGGCGAGGGGCTTCGTGGAATTCCTGTTCGCGCAGTTTCCAGAGAAGGAATCGGCAGTGGTTACGCCGGAAGGAGCTGGGAACCGGATCATTCTTCCCTAACTTGGTGGGTCTTCGGTGGTTCACGCTCAAACATCAGCCACGGATTTTCACAGATTCCACGGATCTGAATCCTCTGTTTCCGGATCCGTGAAAATCCGTGTGCTCCGTGGCTATTTGTCTTAGGTCTTGCGGACATCTTGTCCGGGTGGCAGATCTTCGAGCAATTGTTTGACTGTCTTCTTGATTACGGGATGCCTTGCGTCGGGTGCGATTTCCGCGAGCGGTTCGAGGACGAAGCGTCGGTTTTGCATGGCGGGGTGAGGAATCGTCAACCCGGCAGTATTCACGGCTTCATCTCCGAATAACAGAATGTCGAGATCAATCGTGCGCGGGCCCTTTTTCTGCAGTCTTTGCCGACCCATGACTCGTTCGATCTCGAGCAATTGGTGCATGAGTTGCGTGGGTGTGGAGGAGGTTTCGAGCGCGACCGCGCAGTTCAAAAAGACCCGTTGATCTGTGAACTCGACCGGTTCGGTCTCATAGATGGACGAGACCGATCGCACGCTGCCAACCGCCTCGAGTCGCTGGATCGCGTCGCGCAAGTGTTTCTCGCGGTCTCCAAGGTTTGATCCAAGCGAAAGATAGGCGAGGTTGGACATTCGGAATTCATTTGTACTCCGACACCCACGAGGCGCACAATCTGCACCTTTTCGGTGTCAGAGATTTGAACCATGTGCAGGTTTCGCCAACTGAGGGCCCATCACCTTGGTCACTATCGCGGTCTCTAATCTTCTCCTAGAATCGCTGCATGACGTTGGAGTCGCTCCTCCTGAGCCAGGACCCCGAGTTAATGCGGGTGATCCGGCCCACGCTAGAAAAACTGTCGATTGATGTGGAGGTCTGCCACGATGCGCGGGCGGGCTCCGACATACTGATTTCGGACAAGTTTGATGCCGTCATCGTCGATTGCGACGATCTCACGGGCGGCCTGGCCCTGCTACAGGGCTTGAGGAACACTCCCAGTAACAAGAACTCCGTTGCGTTCGCCATTCTGAACGGTAAGCGTACGACCACGCAGGAAGCCTTCGGCATGGGTGCAAATTTCGTCTTGCAGAAACCCATCAGCAACCTGAATGCATCGCGCTGCTTTCATGCCGCGCTGAATTTCATGCTGAAGGAACGGCGCCGCTACTTCCGCCAGCCGGTGCAGATGCAAGTGAAAGTGATTCTCGAGGGCAAGACGCGGACGGCGAGCAGCACCAACATCAGCGAGGGTGGCATCGCTCTTCTGTTGCGGGAGGCTCTGCCGAAAGGTGCGACTCCAAAGCTGAAGTTCTCGTTGCCTGAAAGCAGTGTCCACATCGAAGTCGAAGCCGAAGTTGCCTGGGCTGATATGAAAGGCCTTGCCGGACTGCGCTTTCACGGCATGCCTAAACCGGCGCAAGCGCAATTGGAACAGTGGCTCGACGACCACATGGAAGCGGAATTTCCGGGATCCAAGGACCGGATAGCCGAGTCCGGCTCGTTGCAGTAAACCCGCCTGATTCTCAGAGCATCCATACGCGAGGGAGAACCTTTCTTTGGACTTGTGCGCCTTGGGTCTTCGTCCCCAAGCTGTTGGATTGGGGGCAAATCGGATGACGAATGAATTCCGCATCGCCAAGGTACAAAAGACGCTGCAATGGTTTGAGCAGGACATTCCCTTGCTGAATATGCGGGTCAAAGAGCTGTCGATGGAGCGTCAGGAATCAGCAAGGAAGTTTGTAGCTGCAATGATCGACCAGACCCGGGCTGAACTGGAGAGGTTACTGCAACAGCAGCCGAACGATCAGAACGACCCGAGCGAAGCTCACTGCGAACCGGCGGACTGAGACTGAAATCTTCCCGGGTCGGCGTTATTGTAGAGAGGATCCCGCAGCCGCTTCTGAGCGGCGGGGAATCTCGCGTTCTTCAGCTTCTTGCGGAAGCGTAACTTCGTCCCACAAGCTCTTGTCGCGCAGAATGCGTGAAACCAGCGCGGTATGCATGGCGTGACCCGCGCGGTCGGCGACAACTTTCCCTAAGACCTGCTTTCCTAAGAGCGCCAAGTCACCCACCAGATCGAGGACCTTGTGGCGGACAAATTCGTCCGAAAAGCGCAGAGGCCCGTTTTCAATTCCGTCGCGAGTAAGAACAATGCAGTTCTCGCGAGAGGCGCCGCGGATCAAGCCCATGTTACGCATGGCTTGCTCATCTTCGCGCGAGCCGAAGGTGCGCGCCGGCGCAATGTGCTTCAGATAGCTTCCGTTAGTCAGTTCCACCTGGAAAGTTTCCTTTCCAATCAGTGGGTGGGGGAAGTTGATGGAGTAGGAAACCGAGTAGGAATTGGCGGGATAGACAGCGATAAACTTATTGCCCTCGCGCATCTCGACTTCGCGGCGAATCTTAAGATACTTGCGGGCCCGGCGCTGCTTGCGAATGCCGACTTTGCGGATCATGTCGACGAAAGGCTGAGCGCTGCCGTCGAGGATGGGAAGTTCGAGGTTGTCGAGCTCGACGATGGCGTTATCGATGCCGAGGCCGATGAAGGCGGAGAGAACGTGCTCGGTGGTGGAGATGAGCACGCCCTTCTTCATGAGGCTGGTGGCATAGCTGACGCGGGCGACGTTGGGGCTGACGGCCTCGATTTCGAAGCCGTCCAGGTCGGTCCTGCGGAACACAATGCCCGTTCCCGACGCAGCGGGCAGGATGCGCATGGAAACCGGGGCTCCGCTGTGCAAACCGATGCCGCTGCACGCCGCGGCGGCGCGAATTGTTTGCTCGTACACCAAGACAAGTTGCCGGGTAACGAAACAGAGTACAGCCCCGTTCAGAAAACCGTCTGTGGTAAAAAAGCCGCAGTTCGTGGTGCGATAATGCGCTCTGGCGAGCGTCAGCATCTCGGCGATAGGTCGGCATAAGTCTTTTACAATAAGTTACATAGCGAGTTACGGAGTCGTTGCTAGAAGCGAAGCTCGGAGAGAATCTAGAAGGCCCCTTTGTCCTTCAGTTTCTCGAAGTTCCCAGCCACGAATTCGAAAAGCCGGGCGGGGCGGCGCCCGCCCCGGCGGAATTCCCGAGTGGAACGCAGGATCTTGAGCAGAGAAAGTTTGCGGCGGAAATTCCGCTTGTCTCGAACTGCAGGAAGGTTATGAAGCGATGCTTGGCAAGAAGCTACAGCAAGATTCTGCCGCAGTCAGATTGGATTACTTCTTTGACTTGTTCGACTTGACCTGTTTGTTGGGATCGTAGCCGGAGTTGGGGTCGAACATGGCGGGGTCGAGGCCTTGATTGATAGTTACTGAATTCAGGAAACGCTGGTTGGACATGTCGCCGTTGAAAAATCGGGTGAGGCTGAGCGGCGCCATGATGCCGGAAACCGGCTTGTAGTTGTCGTAGACCTCTTCCTCCAGATTCTTCTGCTTGTCGACCGGATCGCGCCACTCGAATGACTTCTTAATTGGAAGATGTGTGTCTGCGTCGAAGTAAAGGGTCACGCTCTCATTCTGCGCATTGACGAGAGTCACCTGCAGCGCGGGATGCATCGCCGCAATCGCGTTGCCGTCGAAGAGAAGGATCACGTTGGGATCGTTCACCCAGGTGCGGAGTATCTGGTCGAGAGCGAACTTACGGCGACGCAGGTAGTCTTCGAGATCCTTCGCCTCGACGGGGTGCGGGCCTTTATATGTGACTTCGTATCCCTTGTTCCCGACAAAAATCTGAGCGATGTCCCGCTCTTTCGTGAACTCGACTCGCTCCTTGTCGGGAAACTCACTAAAGCTCCAGAAAGGCCCACCGCCCCCGGTGGGCCGCCCGTTATGAAAGCCGTAGCCGCGTCCCTGCTGCTCGCGGTCGCGGATGGTGAGGTAAGTTTGTCCGCCCAGCGCCTGAATACCCTGCTCGATGATGGTCCTGGCCTTGTTGGAATTCTGCTGGGCTTCCTTGTCGAGTGGGATCGAGGAAGAAGATGAGGCCTTGGCTGCGTCCTTTGGAGCAGGAGGAACTCCAGCATTCTGCGTCTGTGCTCCGCTCCGGGAGCAGGCTGAGCACACCAACACTAGAATCGTGAAGAACGATTTCATTCCGTTTAAGGATGGATCACGCAATCAGAATTGTAGCGTTTCCTGTGGACTTTCCGCTGCGGACAATCGATGCTCCTCCGACGTTGGATGCAGGAACGGTGGGAAAAGCCTGCTTGAGCCGGGAATTTTACCGTCCCGGCGGCGGTACGGTTACGCTCCGTTAGCCGGCCAGGACTGCTCCTCCGTTTACGTTGAAGACTTCCCCCGTGATGAAGCTAGCGTGGTGCGTACACAAGAACAGTACTGGGGCGGCAATCTCTTCTGGCTTGCCCACGCGGCCCAAAGGAATCGTATGCAGGATCTGTTCTCCGCTTTTGGGATCTTCAAGAGCTTCGGCGCTCATGTCGGTGTCGACCCAGCCCGGGGCAACGCAATTCACATAGATTCCGGCTGACGCCAGTTCCGTGGAGAGTCCTTTGACCATGCTGATGAGCGCGCCTTTGGTGGCGGAGTAGTCGCAGTGATAGGCCTCTCCGCGCTGGCCGCTGGTCGAACTGATCAGGACGATGTGTCCGGCGGGACCACCCGTACGGGGCTGGGCTTTCATCTGAGCGACCGCATGCTTCACCAAACCGAAAACACCATCAAGATTGATCGACATCGTCGAGCGCCACTGTTCGTCGGACATGCGCTCGATGGGAACGTCCTCGACTGGCCACACGCCATGATTGGCGATCAGGATATCAAGGCGTCCGAAATGCTCGACGGTATGAGCCACCAGAGAGCGAGCGGCTTCAGGATTTTTCAGGTCGCAGGCAATAGGAAAAACGTTGGGGCCGAAATCTTTCGCCAAGGCTTCGGCCTGAGAGCGTGCGCTGCGGTAGCTGAAGGCAACCTTCGCGTCGGCAGCCGCGAACATGCGGACCGTGGCGGCGCCGATGCCACGGGAACCGCCAGAGATGAGAGCCACTTTGCCTGCGAGTGAGAGAGGGATAGCCATGCCCGAATAGGCTATCGCATCGGGCGCGCGAAGAACCAGTGGTCCGTCGGTGTAACGTCAAACGCCCGGGCTTGAGGAAGTGCGCTCCGCCTTCAGTCCGCGTATCAGCAGGCGCACGAGCATGCCGTCGAACCGGGTGCCGCTCATCTTGGAGAGTTCGTCGAGAGCCTGATCAGGCGTGCGAGCGGCCGAGAACGACTGCTCGGTGACCATGTTGGCGTAGGCGTCGGCTAGCCCGATGATGCGCGCCCACAGCGGGATCTGTTCGCCGCGAAGTCCATCGGGATATCCCGAACCATCGAAGCGCTGATGATGGTGCTCGATCGCCTCGCGCATCATGTCAGAGTGCGGGATCTTTCCTACAATCTCAGCGCCTATATGGGGATGGAGTTTCACCCGAAAGAATTCCTCGTCATTGAGCGGTCCGGGTTTGTTAAGGATCTGCTCCGGCACGAAAATCTTCCCCACGTCGTGAACACGTGCAGCGAAAACCAGATCGGCAGTCTCCTCGGAGGACAATCCCAGAGCGCGGGCGATGACTTCGCTGTAGCGAGCTACCAGGTCGCCATGTCCCGCGGTGGCGACTTCGCGCGACTCAGCTGCTCGGCTCAGTGACTCGATAGCTTCTCTGAGCAACTGGACTTTGCAATCCTGTTCCCCGCCGCACAATTTGAACAGCGTGGAGGTCAGTTCCTCGAGTTGTTCCGGCCCGGTACGCTCGCGCTGCAGGAAGCCCTCGATATAGGCCGAAATCTGCTGGCGCTGGCGGGCGAAGTCCTGGCCTTCGACGAACTCCTGCGCCGTGGAGACGAGGTTTCCGCCCGCGCGCTTGGACACATACATACCGGCGTCGGCCACGCGAATGATGTCTTCGATGGAGAAGCCATGCATGGGGAAGCTGGCGACGCCGAAGCTGGCGGTGATGTGATGCTCGGCCAACATCGGGTCGGCGGCCAGCCACTGGCGGAGGCGTTCAGCCAGGACCTGGGCCTGCTCGGGTCCGGTTTCGGGCATGAGCACGATGAACTCATCTCCGCCGTAGCGGGCGACCACGTTCGACTGGCGCGATTTCTGTTCCAGCAAGCGTCCCACGCGTGCCAGCACCAGGTCACCTTCGAAGTGGCCCATGGTGTCGTTGACTTCCTTGAATTTGTCGAGGTCGATGAGGACCACCGAGAAGGGCCGCCCCGAGCGCGAAGCGCGCTTCCACTCGGCGGAGAGTGCCTCCCAGAAGAAGCGGCGCGTCTTGATTCCGGTAAGGCCGTCGGTGATGGACTGCTGCTGCAGCTTCTGGAAGACGAAGGCGTTGTGCAGGGCGGTTGCAAGTAAATCTGCCAGCGTGTTCAGGATCAGCACATCCTGCGGCGAGAAGGCATTTTCGTTGCGGCTTTCGATATTGAGCACGCCGAGCAGCGATTCGCCATAAGTGATCGGAATGCAAAGTACGGCGCGCGCGTCGAGAAGGATACTCGTGAGATTGCCCGGAAGAGCGTTTTGGACGAGTGCCCGCTCGCCCGTGCGGGCGACCCGGCCCAGAATGCCGGTACCCAGCGGAATGCGCTTGCCCATCGCGTGGGAGGTGGCGCCCGCTTCGGCCTTAATTTCCACTTCCTTGGTGCCGTAGTCGAGCAGACCGATTCCGATGTGATCGAAGCTGAAATTCTTCTGGATCTCGCTGGCAATCTGACTAAGCATGTGAACCGGATCGTCGCTCGAAATTGCCGTGCGTGAGACATTGTTCAGAAACGCGAGTTGACGCGAACGCCGCTGCTCCTCGGCAAACAGGCGTGCGTTTTCCACAGCAACTGAAACCTGTCCGGCGGCGGTCACCAGCACGTCGAGGTCGCGCTGCTCGAAGACGAACTCGCGGTCGGGATTCATGGCGACCATGATTCCCGAGGCTTTGTTCCCCAGAAAAATCGGCGCCGCGATCAGGCATTTTGCCGGCCGCTTTGGAACGTGAGTAATTCCCAGGCGCTGGCGCGTGGCTTCCAGATCGGAACGGATCAGCAGCGCTTCACCGGACCGGATCACGTACTCGGTGAAAGCGTTGCGTAGTTCCCGAGTGCGCTTGGGGAGCTCACGATTGTCGCGCACTTCCAGTTCAAAGCGGATCTCCTCTGACTCCTGGAAGGCGATATAGAAGTGGCTGGTGTCGAAGATCTGTCCCAGCTCGATCTGGATGGTGCGGAGAATCTCGTCCTGATCGAGACGCGAGCTGATGGCTTTTCCGATCTCGGTCAGCAGCTCGTATTCTTTCGTGCGCCGATAGGCATCGTGACCGAGCACGTAGTTCTCGAGCGTGAGGCCAAGCTGCAGCGCCAACCCCACCATCAGCCGAGGACCGGACGAGCCAAAGGCACGGCGTTCGGCGTGCGGAAAGAGGATGACGCCGAAATTGTGCTCGCGAGTCTGCAGGTTGACGGCTGTCAGATGCCGAACTCCGGCTTCGGAGAGGATGCGCTTGAAATCGGCGAATGCTTCGCGAGTTCCCACGGGAAGCGGTTCGGTCATTTCCGCGAGATCGTGCACCGTGTAAATGCCGCTGTGGCGAAAGGCCAGTTCCGAGATGTATTCGCCGGCGCCCGTGGTCTCCAGCGCTTCCAGAAAACCGGACGGGAAACCCTGCTGTACCGAAGGCAGCACACCGTGCCAACGTTCGCTGATCACGATGGCAGCGCGGTCGACGGACAGCGCGGTTCGCAGGCGCTCGAGCGCGGCTTGCATGTTCGGCACCAGATCCTCAGCAAACAGAAGGCGCCGCGGATCGGCTCCCAGGGTGGACAGGGCGAGGGTGTTCTCCTGCACGGCATTGCGCTGGTTCTCGAACAACACCATGACCATCGCAATGCCCAGCAGCATCTGGGGAACCGGACCGAAAAGCCGGCTGGCGCTGCCGAATGCCTCGATTGCTGGATTCTGCAATTGCCCCACTCCCATCAGCACGCCCCAAAGCGCCAAGGCAAAAGCCAGGACCTGAAAGGCGAGGGATCCACGCTTGTGGCCGTTGAGCAGAAAGACCGCCGAGCAATACAGCAGAATTGCCGCAAGCCCCAGTCCTAGACGAATGGCCGGTTGCACGTCGGGACGAAACACGCCGTAGACGATATGTCCGCGCAAGGTTAGGAGCGCCAGGATCACCCCGCCGGCTCCCACTGCCGCGTCGTACCAGCGGAGTTGCGAAGGGCCTCGCATCAGACGGGTCGAAACGAAAATGCACAGCGACATCGCCACCAGGAAAAGCTGACTGATGAAGAACGCCACGGAAGACGACGGAAAGGTATCGAGGACGTAGTGCAGCGAGTATGCCGCCCATGCCAGCTGCCAAGCACGGAAATACGGTTGGCGGCTCTGCTCGTGGAGATACGTGAAGACGAGGAACAGCAGGACGGAAACGATTCCGGGGACCACGGCGGTAGTGATGATGACACTATTCATAGGGTCGGCGGCGTACCTCTGGCCAGATTCGCCGGCGTTCTCTCAGGGAGGAAACTTGCCTCCATGGTTTCACAACCACACATCCGAACTCAATAGAATTTAAGTACAGTGCCAACCTTCGATTTCTTTTCGTGTCAACGGGTTGCGCCCGGAAACCAATTAGCGACGAAGCCGGCTTGACGATGCCTTTTTCGGGCCCGTACTATCGAAAGTTTGATCATGCCTGACGCCGCGAATTCTCCATCCCATGGCAATCTTCGAGTGCGCTTCGCGCCATCGCCCACCGGCTTTCTCCACGTGGGCAGCGCACGAACTTTCATATTCAACTGGTTATTTGCCCGCCGGAATGGCGGAACGATGATCCTGCGGCTCGACGACACTGACGTCGAGCGAAACACCGATGCCTCGGTGAACTCGATTTTTGAAGGCCTGAAATGGCTCGGTCTCGGCTGGGACGAAGAATACAAGCAATCGGAACGCGGTGCGCTGCACCAGCGAATAGCCGAGGCGATCTTCCAGAAGGGCTTCGCTTATCGAGATTTCACGCCCGCGCACACCGGCGACAGCGAAAAGTCTGGGGCCCAGGGAACGTGGCTGTTCAATCCCGGGATGCGCGAAATGTCTCGCGAGGAAAGCGACCGGCGCGCGGCTGCCGGGGATCCATTCGCCTTGCGTTTCCGCGTACCGCGCGACGAGACCATGTGGGGGCAGCCGCCCTCGGCTGTTCGATTTGCCGAAGGCAAATTGTCTGTCCACTTCGCTGACGCTGTCTACGGGAAACAAGTTAAAGCTTGTGTCGACATTGAAGATTTCGCTCTGCTGCGCTCTGACGGGATGCCGACTTATCACCTGGCTTCATGCGCCGATGACGCTGATCTGCGCATCAGCCACATCATCCGGGGCCAGGATCATCTTTCGAATACGTTTAAGCACGTACTGATCTTTGAGGCCGGGGGATACACTCCGCCTCAATTCGCTCACCTTCCCTTGCTGGTCGCACCCGATGGAACGAAGCTTTCCAAGCGCCGCCACGGGCCGGTGGTGAGTGTTACAACCTATCGTGACGCAGGATTCCTGCCGGAAGCATTCATCAACTTCCTGTGCCTGTTGGGTTGGTCGCCGAAAGACGATCGCACAAAAATGAGCAAGCAGGAATTGATTGAGACCTTTTCGCTGGAAGGAATCAACCGTGCGAACGCAGTCGTGAATTTCAAAGAACCAGCGACCACAGCTGAGGAAGCTTTCGATCAGAAAGCGGTGTGGTTGAACGCGGAGCACATCCGGGGATTAGCTATCGAAGATCTCAGCCGGCAATTGCTGCCGATCGTGCGCGGCGCTGGATTTAACATCACGCCCGAGAAGATGTTGCAGATTACGCCGCTGATCCGCGAGCGCATCAAGCTGCTGCGCGACGTGCTCACTGCCGCGGACTTTTTCTTTGTCGATAAGCTGGCACCGTATGACCCTGCCGAATTGATCCCGCAAAAGGGAGACGCGGCCATGGCTCTCAAAGTTCTGCAGAAGGCGCAGGCTGTGCTGGCGGATGTCGAGTTCAAGCATGATCCGCTGGATCACGCACTGCGCGCGGCAGCGCAGGAGCTCGGAGTGAAGGCCGGACAGATGTTCCAGCCCATTCGCGTTGCGGTTTGCGGGCGTAAGAACGCGCCGGGGCTCTTTGAGACGCTGGAAGTTCTCGGGAAAGAAAAAACGCTGGCCCGGATTGAAGACGCAAGTCGGAAGATCGCCTAGAAAAAAGGGAAGCCCCGAACTGTACTTCAGTTCGGGGCCGTCAACCTGTCCAGTACTGTCCAATTATCGAAAACAGCTTGCATGAAGTCAACATTACTTTGGGAGAGCTTCCCTGTCCAAAAGCTCTCCACCAGCCGCCCTACCGATAGGGAGCCGTGGACCCGGCGGGAGTCGAACCCGCACCTTCCAACTGGACAGGTTGACGTGCTCCCATTACACCACGGGCCCTATCCCGAGCCTATTCTGTTCTTGACGGAATTCACAAGATCAAACACCACTCTTGCTATGAGGATTCCCGATTCGGAATTTGCATCCGGGCAACAGGTTTCTCATCTGTAAGGATGGTTTATTGGAGTCGAGATTCAGTAAGGAAGAAGGTTGTCGACCATGAAAGCCGTTCAAATTAGCAAACCCGGTGGAAATTTCGAAGTAGTCGAGCGCCCCGTTCCTCAACCCGCCCGTGGCCAGGTTCGCATTAAGGTGGAAGCGTGCGGCATCTGTCACAGCGATGTGCTGGTGAAAGAGGGCCTTTGGCCCGGAATTCAGTATCCACGCGTGCCGGGGCACGAAATCGCCGGGCGCATCGATGCCGTGGGTCCTGACGTAACGCTGTGGAAGCCCGGACAGCGCGTGGGCGTCGGGTGGCATGGCGGGCATTGCTTCCAGTGCGAGCCTTGCCGGCGAGGAGATTTCATCAACTGTGCTTTCGAGAAAATCACAGCCATTCATATTGACGGGGGCTATGCCGAATACATGCTGGCACCGGCGGAAGGGGTTGCGTTGATGCCCGACGACCTGCCTGCGGACGAGGCCGCTCCGTTGCTCTGCGCGGGAATTACGGTTTACAACGCACTGCGAAACTCAGGCGCTCGGGGTGGCGGTTTGGTCGCGGTTCAAGGCATTGGCGGTCTGGGGCATCTGGGAATTCAGTTCGCGCGGCAGATGGGATTTCGCACAGTCGCGATCGGACGGGGAGCCGACAAGCAGGCGCTGGCA